>Ga0105046_10002164_pt1 | contig 30881 bp, 26 predicted proteins | sample MAT03_FD_78385 | JGI IMG/M metagenome (GOLD analysis project Ga0105046, IMG submission 78385) | Freshwater microbial communities from Lake Fryxell liftoff mats and glacier meltwater in Antarctica - MAT-03 (megahit assembly) | ecosystem: Environmental > Aquatic > Freshwater > Ice > Liftoff...
GGACGCTCTGTCAGAGCAAGAGGTGATCGACAATGTGATGTTGCTGACAGCAGACGGGATCGAGAACGTGCAGGCCGGCTTGTCCACAGCGGTCTACACCCTCCTCAACAATCCCGATCAACTTCAGCGTGTCATCACGGACCACACGCTCATCAATCCCGCGATCCAAGAGTGCCTTCGTTACGAAAGTCCAGGTCAATATCAGGGAAGAGTGGCGTTGGAGCCAATCGAGATCAGGGGCAAGACCATCATGGCCCACTCGATAGTCCTGCTTGCATTGGCTTCGGCAAATCGAGACCCCGCCGCCTTTTTGGAACCCGACCGATTTTTGGTTGACCGCACCGGGCCTAGTCACGTGGCATTCGGTCTTGGAAGGCATGCGTGTATAGGACGTATGCTAATTGGAATGGAATTTAGCGCCGCGCTTGGTTCACTCTTAGATGGATCTCGCTCGTTGGCGCCGTCGAAACAGGCCGTTGACTGGACATCGCGTGCGGGTCACCGCTGGCCTGCCTCGCTCATGCTGACTAATCGGGAAATCGATCCAGCGTAAAAAATCCGAATAGGACAAACAGTGCATAAAAATATCCAAGACATAGCCACGCTGCTTGGCAGCAGAGCGGATATGAATGGCGATCTGCCTGCTATCGAAACTGAAGCCGGAGAAATCATCACATATTCTCAGCTGTTTGAAAAAACGTCGCATATCGGCGCAAGCCTCATTTCGGCGAGAATTCGCAGCCGGCGATCACGACTGCGTATCGGGATCGTTCTACCCAACGGCTCGAGCATGGCGGTTGCCCTGTTGGGGGTAAGCCTCGTCGCAGAAGCCACTCCTTTCAATCCGGCTAGCACTGCATCCGAGTTCGACATCTATTTTGAGAGAACCGGCATCGATGCCCTCCTGGTTTCCTCGGAAGAAAAAGGGCCCGCCGTACCGATTGCGGAAAAGCGGGGGATTCCTCTGCTCCGCCTGTCCAGAAGTGGCCAACTTGCCGGCTTCTCGCCGACATCTTCAACCGTTCCGCTCTGCAATCCCGACCATATTGCTCTCTTGTTGATGACATCGGGGTCAACTGGCCGCTCAAAGCTCGTTCCGCTGACACACAAGAACGTATGTACCTCCGCAGCCGATGTCTGTCGGTCGCTGGCGCTAGCTACCGACGACCGATGCCTTTCGATGTGGGAGCAGTATCACATTGGTGGCCTGGTGGATCTGCTGCTCGCTCCGCTGCTTTCCGGAGGCTGTGTCATCTCAACGTCGGGATTCGATGCAAAGGCATTTTTCGACATGCTACGCGACAGGAAGCCGACATGGTTTCAGGCCGTTCCGACAACGCTCAATGACCTCGTAAATCAAGCCGCCCGAAACTCGATCTCTTGTCGGCCGAACCAATTGCGGCTGGTCCGGTCGGTTGCTGCCGCACTTCCACCATCGGTGATGATCAGAGTTGAGGAGTTGCTCGGTGTTCCGGTCATCCAGACTTTCGGCATGACCGAGGCCGGTCCTTTGATTGCTTCCACAGCCTTGCCACCGGCAGTGCGCAAGCCCGGATCGGTCGGCCGCTCATGCGGTCCGGAAATCAAGATAGAAAAAGCCGCAGCCACCGGCACGGCTTCCGAACACGGGGAGGTCGCTGTCCGTGGCGCCAACGTGTTTAGTGGATACGAGAACGACGACGAGTCCAACCGATCGGCATTTCGTGACGGCTGGTTCTTTACCGGTGATATCGGCTACGTCGACAGGGATGGGGACCTGTTCTTGACCGGCCGCATCAAGCAGATGATCAATCGCGGCGGCGAGAAGGTTAACCCGCAGGAAATCGACGACGTACTGCTGTCACATCCGACAATTGCCGAGGCCGCGTCATTTGCGGTCAAGCACAAGACTCTAGGCGAAGACGTTGGGGTAGCCGTTGTGCTAAGGCAGCCCATTACAACCGAGGCGCTGCGGAAATTCCTCGGCACGCAACTTTCCGCTTTTAAGGTGCCCAGTCGGATCATTATGCTGGAGCGCCTGCCGCGCAACCCGGTCGGAAAAATTGACCGACTGGCGCTTGCCAGCGCGGTGGAGAGCATCCAGTCCGAAATTGGTCATGTCGCGCCCCACAGCGACCTAGAAGTTCTCATTGCCAGTCTCTGGTCCAAGGAACTCAACGTCGAATTCGTCGGAGTACACGACGACTTTTCTCTGCTCGGTGGCGATTCACTTTCCAGTGTCCGTATATGGATCGCATTGGAGGCCTGTCTTGACGGCCCGATTCCAAAAGGAGCAATTGCATACGCGTCCACTGTGGCTGGCTTGGCGAAAGTGCTGGAGGAGGCCGCCATCCATTTGAACGCTGAAGCAGCCGATGGCCTGTCAAAAAATACTACCAAGGGTACCTCCGTGCTCACTTCGGATATGGCGGGCCGTGTCGGTATCGAGAATGATCCCGGACTGGTGGTCAAGAAACTTGAAAATATCGGCTCTCCCAACGAGCTCAGGATGCTTCAGGATGCCCTGACGCTGTACCGCACACCATCCGAGCTTGTTCAGCTTCTTGGCCAAACCAGACATGCGCGACTCGGGCGCGCAAGCAGGATTGGGTTGGTCGCGTCGTTCAGTCTGCGACGAAGCCATCAGCGATGGAGCAGGCATCTTAGTCGGGACATTGCCACGGCACCTGCCGCCGCGCAGTGGAAGCGTACGGTCATTTCGAACGAAATCATGCATTACTCGAGCGGCTCGGTCGATGCTTCGCAAAAGACCCTAATAGTAGGATTTTCAGGCAACCAGATGCGCTTGATGGTTCCGACCTACCGCATCCTGAACTGCATCGACCCAGCCAGATTTGATCTCCTGCTTCTATGTGATCCAAAGCGCTCCATGTTCTGGCAAGGCGTTGATGGAGCAGGTCCGACCTTCGACGGGGTCGCGGAATTTTGCCGCCGCTTTGTCCAAAAATGGAACTTCCGCCGCACGATTACTTTCGGCACGAGCGGGGGAGGCATGATCGCGATCCATGCTGCAGTCAAGCTTGGTTTGTCAAAGGCGATTGCTGTGGGACCAGCCAGCCCTGCCCGCCACCACGAAATCGCGGGCGAACTGAAAAAATTGGCGGCATCGCCGTTGCCCAACAACACCAAAATCCTGGTTGCCTACGGCACCAACGCGCGGGATACAGACGCCGCCAACCAGCTCAAAGAAATCTTCCAAAGCCTCTCATTGCACCCAGAACCTCGCTTCACGAACCACAATCTTCTCAACGAACTGCAGAAGGGCGGACAACTCGCGACGTTCATGAAAATGGTTCTGAGTGACTAGGAAACGTTTTGACCGTCGTCAGCTGCGCTGTCGAGGGAGATGCAGTCTCCATGAGGATGCGCGCGATCAAGGGAGCAACCGGCGCGCTCCAATACTCTCCAAGCTCTTTCGCGTAGCGCAGGAGCAGTCCTGCATCGCGCTAATTGGCAGAGATTCATTTGCCGCTTTTTGGAAACGCTTCGAACAATGCCCTCACCCCTCGTCTCCCGTATCGTGTTGTAATTGTTTGTTAATAGCTGCTTGAGGAGGAGTCAGGCATCGCGTCCAACGATAACCCCTGGCAAGAGACCGATAGTCAAGCAGAATCAAGTGATTAGATCATATTCCAAGGGGGGGTCATTGTTCGAAGCGTTTTCACATGTTGGCCGCAAGCGTCGTGTAACGGATCAAGTCGCCTGTCTCAGGGTCTTGCTTCAACGCAGATCTGGTAGCGGCAAAGTAGTCTTCGTATTCCGCCCTCGAGCCAGTTTGCCGAAGGCCGAGATAGGCGACTCCGATGCCAGTCACCGCGAGTCCCGCGCCGACCGCCAAAAATTGTCGCCTGTTCATCGCCATGCCGATCGGTCCCGACAATAGCGAAACGGTCGGTAGTGACCGCCGCGGTTGCCCCTGGATCGAGCAACGCTCAATACCGGTTGAAGTTTCAGGGCCGTCGCATTTTCAGAATCTGAAACGCTCGAATTATGGTTATGCATTCCAGAAATTGGCGCGCCTGAAGCGACGCTAATGGTGCGAGAATTGGATTGATTGGGGAAATCTAGGCGAATGCGGGGAGCCCAATTGTCGTCCAGCTTGGCCTCCTCGCCAGTCGTCCCGCCATCGTTGTAAGCTCCGATGGCTTGTATCCCAGATCACGTCGATATCATCTTCTTCTCGATGCCGACGCCGGCCGCCATGGCGCGCTCGTATTCGAGCGGCACGGTTGCGGAATCCTGCAGTGCGATACCGGTGGAATCGAAGATGGTGATCTCGGCGTCGGAGGTGCGGCCCGGCTTCTTGCCGGTGATGACCTCGCCGATCTCGCCGGCGATGTCCGCCTCGGTGATCACACCTTGCGACAGCGGAACGTTGATCTCGCCGTCCGTGCGGCACTGGCGGATGTCGTCGACAAAGATGCGAGCACCCTTGAGCAGCCTGCTCTCCAGCTCCTGATCGCCCTTCTTGTCCGCCCCGACCGCGGCGATGTGGGTACCGGGTGAAATCCAGTCGGCCATGACGATAGGTCCACGCGCCGGCGTGAGCGTCACCACCACGTCGGCGCCGCGCACCGTCTGCTCCAGGTCCGTCGAGGGCTTGATCTCGAAGTGGTCGAACTTCGGCTGCATTGCCTTGACGAAGTGGTCGAGCGTTTCCTCGCCGCGGCTCCAGACGCGCACCTCGGACCATTTGAAGATCTCATTGCACGTCTGGATCGCGCCTTCGGCCATGTGGCCGGCGCCGATGATGGCGAGTTTCTTCGAATCCTTGCGCGCCATCCACTTGATCGAGACGGCGGCCGCGGATCCGGTGCGCATCACCGTGTGATAGCTGCCGTCCACGATGGCGAGCGGGAAGCCGGTCTCGGGATGGGTGTAGATCAATATCGAGAAGACGGTCGGCAAATTGTACTTGTCGCGGTTGTTTTCGCGGATCGAAACCCATTTGCAGGCTGCGGCATGCGGCTCCTCGATATAGGAGGGCATCGCCTCCCACTCGCCCGGAAAGCGGTCGAGCACGATATGCCCCTTGGGATCCATGTAGTAGCGGCCCTCGCCATGCATGCGGTAGGCCTGTTCGACGCAGTCATTGTATTCCGAAGGCTTCAGCAGGCCGATCATTTCGTTCCTGCCGAGAATGAGGGTCTTGCGGTTCGCCCAGTTTTCCATTGCGAGTTCCCCTTGTCATGGTTTTGGAATTTCTTTGGTGGAGCGTGAAACTCAGGGGGCCAAATAGCCGGTGCCGACCTTCTGGGCCGCTTCGATGAAACGGCGCTTGGCCATATTGATGCTGGTGCGGCGCCAGGCGAGATGCGTCTCGATCAACACCGGCGGATCGGTCACCACCGGCCGCGGCACGATGGCGTTCTCGCCGCAGAAGCGCGGCATGGCGGTGAAGAGGGTGATGCCGACTCCGGCGGTGACGAGCCCCAGCAAGCCGGTGAGGCTCTGTGCTTCCTGCCCGACCTTCATCACCAGGCCGGCGCTCTGGAAGGCGTCGACGACGATGCGCCGGAAGGTCGGCCATTCCGCGTTGGTGCCGATCACCAGATTCTCGGAGGCGAGATCCTCCATCGTCAGATGTGTCTTGGATGTCAGCGGGTGGCGCGGCGGCAAGAGAGCCCAGAGCTTGTGGCGGGCGACGAGCCGCGACTCGATCTCCGAGCTCTGGAAGGGGCCATCGATGAGACCGAGGTCGATCTCGTCCTGCAGGATTTTGTCGCGTTGCATGGGCGACGTCATGTAGCTGAGCTCGACGCGGACGTCGGGATTGGTCTGGCGGAACTCGCGCGTGATATCGGGCATGAACGAGTGGCCGGTTATGGTGGTATAGCCGACGCGGAGCACCGCTTTGGTGCCGGAGGCAAGCAGGCGAGTGTTGTTTTCAGCGGCCTCGATGCGGCCCAGAATTTCCTGGGCCTCTTCGAGCATATAGCGGCCGGCCTCGGTAAGCCGGACTTTCCTGGTCGTTCGTTCGAGAAGCTTGACGCCTAGCCGCTCCTCGAGTTCGAGCACGATGCGGCTAACCGCCGGCTGGGCCATTGCCAGCCGTTCGGCGGCGCGATGGAAGTTGAGTTCTTCCGCCACCGCGATGAATGTAGCGAGGTGCTTGAGATCGTATCTCATCATTGATAACGATTTCATTTCAATCTATGCGAAATAATTATTTCACACCAAAAGCTTCGGTGTCTAGTACTTATCTCACTTACAAAAAGCGTCCGCAAGTGACGTAAGGGTGAACAGATTAATGGGTGGTCTAGCGTTTTATAGGCGCTCGTATTGCGCCGCTTTACGCGGATCAGGCGCCGGTTGCGGGGCCTGCTCCGCAACTTCCCGCCAACGGCATCGCCGCGCGGCAGGCAAGGCCGCAGACGCCCGTTCGGCCTTGCCGGGGAGGTCAGCATGATACGCGTCGGCGTCGATGTCGGGGGGACATTCACCGATATCATCCTGGAGCGTTCCGGCGACGAAGCGCAGAGACAGGTGGTGGTCACCAAAGTGTCGAGCACCCCTCATGATCAATCCGAGGGGGTCGTCGAAGGCATATTGAAGGTCGCGGCGCTTGCCGGCGTCGAGCCGGGCGAGATCAACGCCGTCTTCCACGGCACCACGGTCGCCACCAACATGGTGATCGAGCGCGACGGCGCCAAGGTCGGCATGATCACGACGCGGGGCTTTCGCGATATACTGCACATGGCCCGCCACAAGCGGCCGCATAACTTCTCGCTGCAGTTCGACCTGCCCTGGCAGTCGAAACCGCTTGTGCGCAGGCGTGACCGTCTGCCGGTGACTGAGCGAATCATGCCGCCGACCGGGACGGTCGCAGTGCCGCTCGCCGAGGACGAGGTCATGCAGGCGGCCGAGCTGTTCGCAAAGCGCGACATGGATGCCGTGATTGTCGCCTTCCTGTTCTCCTTCTTAAACAACGATCACGAGCAGCGCGCCAAAGAGATCGTGAAGTCGATCCTGCCTGGCGCCTTCGTTTCGGCCTCGTCGGACGTGGTGAACACGATCCGCGAGTATGAACGCTTCTCCAGCGCCGCGATGAATGCCTATATTGGGCCGAAGACCTCGGCCTACCTCACCAGCCTCCAAGGCCGGCTGCGCGCCAACGGCATCAAGGCCATGGTCCGTATCATGCAGTCGAACGGCGGCATCTCGACCGTGGAAAATTCGAGCGAGCTGCCGATCGGCCTGCTGCTCTCCGGTCCAGCCGGCGGCGTGATCGGCGGGCGCTGGACCGGGGAGCATTCCGGCAAGAACAACATCATCACGATCGACATCGGCGGCACTTCTGCCGACATTTCGGTGATCGAGAATGGCGAGCTGCGCATCAAGAACCCGCGAGATACCGAGGTCGCCGGCCTGCCGGTGCTAGTGCCGATGATCGACATCGACGCGATTGGCGCCGGCGGCGGTTCGATCGCCTATATAGATCAAGGCGGAGCTTTCCGCGTCGGCCCGCGCTCCGCCGGCGCCGTGCCAGGTCCAGCGTGCTACGCCAAGGGCGGCGAGGAACCGACGGTGACCGACGCGCAGGTCGTACTCGGCCGCATGGACCCCGAGCATTTCCTTGGAGGCGACCTGAAGATTGACGCGTCGCTCTCGGAGAAGGCGATCCGCAAGCATATCGCCGAGCCGCTCAATCTCTCCATCGAGCAGGCGGCGCTAGGCATACTAAAGATCATCAACAACAATATGGCGCTGGCGATCAACGCCAACTCAGTCGCCAAGGGCGTCGACCCCAGAAACTTCTCGCTGATGGGTTTTGGCGGGGCCGGTCCACTGCACTCGGTATCGCTTGCCGAGGCGATATACGCCAAGGACGTGATCTCGCCGGTGCATCCCGGCATCACGGCCGCGACCGGCCTGCTGGTGACCGACCTGCAATACGAATACACGCATTCGACGCTGATGGTGCTTAACAATGCGTGCGAGGAGGAGTTCGGTCGAGTGAACTCCCTGCTCGAGGAACTTGTCGGCCGCGCGAATCGCCAGCTCGATTCAGACGGCATTCCCGCAAGCAAGCGCATCTTCTGCCAGGTCGCCGAGTGCCGCTATGCCGGGCAGGGTTTCGAATTGCGCGCCGAGGTGCCGGAAGGGCGGCTCAGCAAGGGCACGGCGGCAGCGGTCATCGAGAATTTCTACAACGCGCACAAACAGGTTTACGGCCACGCCTTCCGCGACCAGCTGACCGAAATGGTGACGCTGCGCGTGATAGCGACCGTTGCGGTGGATACGCTGAAACTGCCAAAGCTCGCAAAGGGCGGACGTCACAATCCAGCGGAGGCCGAACTCTACCGCCGTCGTACGGTGTTCGACGACGGCAAGGCGCTGGAGACGCCGCGCTACCAGCGCGGCAAGTTGCTCGCCGACGACACCGTCGCCGGCCCGGCCCTGGTCATCCAGCACAATTCCACAACCATCGTTCCGCCCGGCTATGTCGCGACCGTGCTGGACTATGGTGACATGCGCATCGAGCGGGTTTGAGGTAAGCGGCATGGTGAAGGAAGTCGATCCCATCAGCCTGCAGGTCATCGGCGGCGCGCTACATTCCATCGCCGAGCAGATGGGCAACGTGCTTTACCGCATGAGCTATTCCTCGATCATCCGCGAAAGCCAGGACCTCGGCGCTGGCCTGTTCGACCGCGATTACAATACGCTGTGCGAGAGCGACTCGACGCCTATGCATATCGGCTCGCTGCCGGGCTATCTGCGCGGCATCGAGAAGACGGTGCCGCTTGACGCCTGGAAGCCGGGCGACTGCGTTGTCCACAACCATCCCTACTACGGCGCCAGCCATTCGCCCGACATAGGCATCGTCATGCCGGTCTTTTACGAGGGCGAACTGGTAGGCTTCTCGGCCAACACGGCCCATCACGTCGACATCGGCGCGGCGACGCCCGGCCTCGTCATCGACATTCCCGACGTTTTCGCCGAGGGTATGCTGCTCAACGGGCTGAAGCTCTACAATGAAGGCGTACGCAACGAGGCGCTGTGGAAGTTCATCCACGACAACACGCGTGTGCCCAGCCTGGTCATGGGCGACCTTGAGGCGCAGATCGCCTCGGCCGAGCTCGGGGTGCTGCGCTTCCAGCAACTGATGGCGACATACGGCAAGGACACGGTGCTGCAGGCGACCCGCCAGCTGATGGATTACACGGAGAACATGCTGCGCCGGGAAATCTCGAAGATCCCCGACGGCGACTATGTCGCTGAAGGCTTCCTTGATGATGACGGCCGCAACCGGGGCGTGACGCTGCCGCTGAAGGTTACGGTGAGGGTGCGCGGCGACGGCGTCGAGGTCGACACAACCGGCTCGTCGGCACAAGTGCCGACCGCCTTCAACGTGCCGTTCGACGGCTCGACCAAGGTGGCATGCTATTTCGCCTTCCGCGCTCTGCTCCTCGATACCTACACGCATGAGGAGTACATCCCGCAGAACGAGGGCTCGTTCCGGCCGGTCAAGGTGACGTCACCGCTCGGCTCGATATTCAACCCAATCTCGCCGGTCGCCGCAGAAGCGCGCTTCAGCCAGATCCAGCGGCTATGCGACCTGATCATCAAGGCTCTGGCGCCGGTGCTGCCCGACAAATGCACGGCCGGCAACGCAGCGGTGCTTTCCTTCGCCGCCTATTCCGGCGTTCGGCCTTCCGGCGACTACTGGGTGTTCCTTGAGGTCAACGAGGCGGCGATGGGCGGACGCCCGCGGTCCGACGGACCTGATACCGTCGAGGAGCTGATGCGCAACACGCGCAACAATCCGCTCGAGGATCTCGGCATGCACCTGCCGCTGATCTGCGACCGCTACGAGGTGCGCGACGACGTGCCTCCGGGCGCCGGAAAATTCCGCGGCGGCGCCGGCGTGGTAAAGTCGCAGCGCTACCTGACGCCCGGCTTCATGACGCATGAATCCGATCGCAACGAAGACGCGCCCTGGGGCATATTCGGCGGCAAGCCGGGCTACGGAAGCAAGGTCGAGCTCAGGAACGACACAACCGGCAAACTCAGCTATCAGCCGGCAAAGTTCTCCGGCCTGCGGACCGATATCGGCGACGTCATCACCTACTACTCCCCTACCGGCGGCGGGTACGGCGATCCGCTGGAGCGCGAACCGGCCAAGGTGCTGGATGACGTGCTCGACGGCTTCATCACGGTCGACCATGCGCGCAACGACTACGGCGTCGTGCTTGCGGAGATCGACGACGGCTACGGATGGACACTCGACAAGGAGGCTACGAAGACGCTGCGCGCCGAACTCGCGCGCCGTTAGGAAAGATTGAAATGCCGCGGCAGGGAGCTGCGGAATTTCATTTGCCGGCATTGCCTCGCAGGAGGATAGTGACGGATGTTGGAAGACAGACGTGCATCATTTGCCGGATGGGGCTGGCCTATCGGCTTCGCTAACAAGACCGTGTGAGACTCGGCATGCGAAGAGGCTTAGGCGGCTTTGTCCACTCAGCGTGATAACGCAACCGCAATGGGAGACTGATATGAAAAAGACACTTCTCAACAAGACAATTTCGCGGCGCTCGGTGCTCAAGGGCGGCGCAGCGATAGCGGGCGCAACCGCGGTCACGGGCTTTCCGATGGTCTGGGCGCAGGCCCTCAAGGACATAACCCTCAATCATACGGGCATGTCCTATTCGACGCTTCCCGACATCGCCAAGCAAGCGAGCACGGACCTCGGCTTTAAGGTCGAGATGTCGGTGGTCGACCATCCGGGCCTCCTGAACCGCCTCGTCCAGGACCCGAAATCGCTCGATGTCGCCGATCTCGAGATCTGGCAGAGCAAGGTCGCGGTGCCGCAGGGCGCTCTGCAGGCAGTCGAGATCGCAAAGATCAAGAACTGGGGCGAACTGACGCCGCTCTACACTGAAGGCACATTCGCCGGCAAGGAAGTTTCGCGCCAGGGCGACTCGCCGTTTGAGTTCCTCTACCGTGAGGCGGCCGACACCAACGGCTTCGCGACGGGCAAGACCGACTTCGCGAACTTCGTGCCGGGTGTATATAACGCCGACACGCTGGGCATCCGCCCTGATCTCGTCGGACGCGAGGTCAACAGCTGGGCCGATCTCATCTCGCCCGACTTCAAGGGCAAGACGGCGATCCAGAACATTCCTACCAACGGCATCATGGACGCCATGATGGCGTGTGAGGCTGCCGGCTTGCTGAAGTACGGCGACAAGGGCAACCCGACCCAGGAAGAGTTGTCCGCAACCATCGCCAAGCTGATCGAGCTGAAGAAGGGCGGTCACTTCCGTGCGCTGTGGAACACCTTCGACGAGAGCGTGAACCTGATGGCGTCGGGCGAAGTGGTTATCCAGTCGATGTGGTCGCCTGCCGTGACTGCCGTGCAGACGCAGGGCATCAAGTGCACCTACCAGCCGCTCAAGGAAGGCTATCGCGGCTGGGGCAACGGCCTCGGTCTGCTTGCCCACCTCGAAGGCCTGAAGCGCGACGCCGCCTATGAGTACCTCAACTGGTACAATTCCGGCTGGGTCGGCGGTTTCATCGCCAAGCAGGGCTATTACAGCGCCAACCCGAAGACGGCGATGGCAGCCCTGACCGAAAACGAGCGCGGCTTCTTCTACGAGGGCAAGGCGGCGACCGCCGACATCACCAGCCCGACCGGCGAGAAGACCAACTCGGCGGGCGACAAGCGCGACGGCGGCTCCTACGAGGAACGCTTCGCGCAGGTCGCCGTCTGGAACAACCTTATGGATCAGGCCGAATTCCTCTACGCCAAGTGGAACGAGTTCAACGCCGCGTAAGCAAAAAATCCGGGGCGGCGGCATAGCCGCTGCCCCGTGCCGTCCCTTCGGGGCAAGACTGACGTCATTCAGGACCGACGATGACCCCTGCGCCGACCGCAAAGAGCTCTATGCTGCCGACCTATCTCCAGGTCGCGCCGCTGACCGTCGTGCTCTTGCTGTTCTTTATCGTCCCCGTGGCGCTGGTGGTGGTTGTGAGCTTTTTCCGCTACCAGATGCTGGTCGGCATCGTGCCCGACCTCACCGTCAAGAACTATGTGGACCTGCTCAGCAATCCGACGACCTGGACGCTTTACCGGTCGACGCTGAAATTCACGCTGATCGTTTTGGCGATCACTTTCGTGCTCGGCTTCTGGATCGCCTATTTCCTGGTCTTCCATGTACGCAACCTGTTGACCGCGATCGGGCTGTTCCTGGTCTGCACGGTGCCTTTCTGGACGTCGAACATCATCCGCATGATCTCTTGGCGCCCGGTGCTAGGCAAAGAAGGCCTGATCAACAGTGCGCTTCTGAAGACCGGCGCGATCGACCAGCCGCTCGACTGGCTGCTCTATTCCGACTTCTCGGTTGTCGTCGCTTACGTTCACCTTTTCACGCTGTTCATGATCGTGCCGATCTTCAATTCGATGGCGCGCATCGACAGGTCGCTGCTTGAGGCCGCAGTCGATGCCGGCGCGTCGCGCTGGGGTGTGATCTGGAACGTCGTGCTGCCCCTGTCGAAGACAGGCATCGCGCTCGGCGCGCTGTTCGTGGTGACGCTGGTCATGGGCGACTTCTTCGTCGTCACCGTGATGAGCGGCGGCCTGTCGGGGTCGGCCACCTCGGGGATCTTCAACGATCTGCAATTCCTGAACTATCCGCGCGCCGCGGCCAACGCCGTGATCCTGCTGATCATCGTGCTCATGATCGCGGCCGCGATCTTCCGCCTGGTCGACGTGCGCAAGGAGCTGGTGAGGTAGTCATGTCCGCTTCGCCCTCATACGGACCGCGCCCGTGGACATTCTATGTGCTGGCCGCGCTGTTCACACTATTCGTCATCTTCCTCTACGGGCCGATGATCGCGGTGCTGATCCTGTCCTTCCAAGGCCCGACCGCATCTCTCGTCTTCCCGCTGCGCGAACCCTCGCTGATGTGGTTCGACGAGCTGTTCAATCCGCGCCGTACCGGCGACGTGGTCGGTGCATTCAACCGCTCGTTGCCGCTGGCGCTGGGGGTGATGCTGCTTACCGTGCTGATCTCGGTGACGGCAGGCTTCGCCTTCCGCCGCCGCTTCAAGGGGGCGACCGCGATCTTCTATACCGCGATCGCAAGCCTGATCGTGCCGGGCCTGGTGCTGTCGATCGGCATCCTCGTCACCTTCCGCTATCTCGGCTGGTCGGCGACCTGGTACACATCCGGCCTCGGCGCGCATCTGTCCTGGGCGCTGCCCTTCGGCCTGCTGATCATGTTCGCGGTGCTCGGGCGGCTAAGTCCATCGTACGAGGAGGCGGCCTACGACCTCGGCGCCAGCAGATGGCAGACAGTCAAGGAAGTGGTCGTGCCGATCGTCTTCCCCGGTATGATCGCAGTCGCGCTGTTCGGCTTCACGCTGTCCTATGACGAGTTCCCGAGAAGTTGGCTAACGGTAGGCTCGAAGAACACGCTGCCGCTCGAGATCTGGACGATGACGACCAACGTGACCTCGCCCGCCCTCTATGCGCTTGGCACGGTCACCACCATCGTCTCTTTCCTCGTCATCGCGATAGCGCTGTCGTCGATCATCCTCATCCAACGCAAACGGTCCCGCGGAAAATGAACAGTATGACAACAACGGCCGCTCACGGTTCAACCGCACGTCCGCATCAGGAAAATGGCGAGATCCGGCTGGTTGGGCTTACCAAGCAGTTTGGCAATTCCTATGCCGTGGAGAACATCGACCTGACTATCCCGCACGGATCCTATTGCTGCCTGCTGGGCCCGTCCGGCTGCGGCAAGACAACGATCCTGCGCATGATCGCCGGCCATGAGACGCCGACCTCGGGCAAAATCTACATCGGCGACCAGATGGTGGTGGGCAAGCCGCCGGTCGAGCGCGGCACGGCGATGATGTTCCAGAGCTACGCTCTCTTCCCGCATCTCTCCATCCTAGACAATGTCGCCTTCTACCTGAAGATGCGCAATGTGGGCAAAGAGGCACGCCGCCAAAAGGCGTTGGAGATGTTAGCCCGCGTGCAGCTCGACCACCTCAAGGACCGCATGCCCGCGCAGCTTTCGGGAGGGCAACAGCAGCGCGTCGCGCTGGCGCGTTCGCTGATTACCAATCCGAAGGTGCTGCTGCTCGACGAGCCGCTGTCGGCGCTGGACGAGTTCCTGCGACTGAAAATGCGTGGCGAGCTGAAGAGCTTGCAGAACGAGCTCGGCATCACCTTCGTGCATGTCACCCATACCCAGCCGGAGGCGATCGCGCTCGCCGACATGGTGGTGGTGATGGACACCGGCCGCATCGACCAGGCCGACACAGCGAACGTCATCTTCAACAAGCCCAAGACGCCCTATGTCGCGCGCTTCATGGGCGGCCAGAACGTGCTGACCGGCATGGTGGAGAGCAACGCGGGCGGCGCCGTCAAGCTGAAGGCGGCCGACGGGTCGGTCTTCGAGGCGCATGCCGAGGGCCCGGCCGCTTCGGTTGGCTCGAAGCTATCGATCTCGGTGCGGCGAGACCATGTCACGCTCCGTCGCGGCGAGACAACCTCGGACGTCAATTCCATCGCAGGCGTTGTCGAGGCGACCGAGTACCAGGGCAGTTACGTCAAGGTGACGATCAAGACGGCCACCGGCATCTTCGTCGCCAACGTGTCTGACCGCGCCTATTTCGCGGAGCAGGTCGATACCGGCGACAAGGTCGTCACGAGCTGGAGCAACGGCGACGTCCATGTGCTCTCGAAAGTCGACACGGGCGCTGCTGGCGATTCCTATCTCGACGGAGGCCACTAGACAGGAAGGAACAGGATCGGGCCTGCCGGCAAATGCTGCTCTCTAGCGGCAAAGAGCGGGCCACAGGAACCAGATGTTAAGCCATCAACGCACAGGGCCTGACGGCTGGGCGTGACGGAGAGCTATGTCTAAAGGAAATCCGCTGGCCCGAGCGATCTTGGCCGACGCCAGTGAGGTGTAGCCCGACTTTCGCGCCGAGGCAATGGCCGACGCGGATGCGCACGGCGACGATGATGCAGGGGAGCGGCGCGGTCGAGGAGCGATCCTAGCCGCTGCAGGAAGGAAGCAGGAGCGATACGTGAGCAGCATAGAAGACATCGCCGACCGGACTGCGGCCGGCATCGCTCTCGCATACCGGTCGGGTGAGACCGGCCCGGTCGAATTGACCGAATGCCTGCTCGAACGCATAGGCAAGGCAAAGGGCGACAACGTCTTCATCGCCGTTAGCGCCGCCCGTGCGAGGGCCGAGGCGAAGAAGGCACAGGGTCGCTACGAGGTCGGTGCGCCGCTGTCGCCGCTCGACGGCGTGCCGATCGCCTGGAAGGATCTGTTCGACGTTGCCGGCACCTCGACCACGGCGGGCTCCAAGCTCTTTGACGGCAGGGCGGCCAAGAGCGCCGACCTCCCTTGTGTCGCCAACGCGGCCGCGGCCGGCATGGTATCGGTCGGCAAGCTCAATCTGAGCGAACTCGCCTATTCCGGCCTCGGTCTCAACCCTCACTACGGCACGCCGGTAAACCCGAATGATCGCAAGACGCTACGCTCGCCGGGAGGCTCATCGTCGGGCTGTGGCGCGGCAGTCGCGGCGCGGCTGGTTCCCTGCGCCATCGGCTCCGATACCGGCGGGTCGGTGCGCATCCCGGCGGCGTTCAACGGCGCCGTAGGTTTCAAGACGAGTACGGGCCGCATTGACGCCACCGGCCTCATTCCCCTGGCGCGGAGCTACGACACGATCGGCCCGCTGACGCGTTCGGTCGAAGACTGCATTCTGCTCGACATGGCGCTGCGTGGCGCGGTGACGACGCCGATACGCCGTGGCGACCTCGCTGCGCTGACCGTGATTGCTCCGCAGAATGTGGTGCTGGACGATGCTGAAGAGGCTGTGGTGGTGAACTTCGAACGCTCCCTGGAGGCGCTGGCGCGCGCCGGCGTATCGGTACGACGCGAGCGAGTCGAGACGCTCGATGAGATCCTCGAGATGAACGCCAAATACGGGACGCTGACCGCAGCGGAGGCCTACAACGAATATCACGACGCCATCGACAGCGACAAGGTCAAGATGATCGACCGCCGCGTGGTGAAGCGTATCCTGGATGGCAAACGCATGTCGGCCAATGATCTGCTTTCCATCCAGCGCGGACGCGGCCGTCTGATCCCGAAATTCCAGGCTCAGCTCGGCGCGGCGCTTCTCGTTATGCCGACCACGCCGATCACCGCCCCCGAGGTTGCTCCGCTGGAGGCTGACGACGAGATTTTCCACAGGATCAATCTCAGGACGCTGCGCAACACCATGCTCGGCAACATACTCGACCTTTGCGGCGTGGCACTGCCTAACGGCCGTGATGCCAAGGGCATGCCGACGAGCTTTTTGGTATCCGCCGGCCATGGCGAAGACGAGAGGTTGCTCGGCTATGCGCTGGAGATCGAACGCGTCGTGCAGAACGCAGCCCGCTGAGGCGCAAACAAAGGAGACGAAGATGGCCGACAGACCGAGATCCGAAAGATTTGAGCGCGGGCTGGAGACGCGCCGCGCCGTACTCGGCGCCCAATATGTCGACCGCTCGCTTGAGCAGGCTGATGACTTCAACTGGGCGATGCAACAGCTCACCACCGAATGGTGCTGGGACGCGACCTGGAACCGCCCCGGCCTCGACCGCCGTTCGCGTTCCATCCTAAACCTTGGCATGATCGCAGCGCTCAACCGCCCGCACGAGCTGAAGCTCCACATACGCGGCGCCGTCAACAACGGGCTGACTAAAGACGAGCTGAAGGAAATCTTCGTGCAGATCGGCACCTATTGCGGCGTGCCTGCGGCGATGGATAGCTTCCGCGTCGCCAAGGAAGTGTTCAAGGAAATGGGGATTGACTGAGAAAGCAAAAGCCATGATCGGACCGGTCGCCTTCGTTGGCCTCGGCATGATGGGTCAGCCGATGGCCGCGCGGCTCGTCGACGCTGGGTTCGATGTGCGTGGCAGCGACCTATCGGCCAAGGCGCGGGAGACTTTCGCTGCAAACGGCGGCAAGGCGTTCGCCAACGCACGCGTCGCGGCCCAAGGCGCCGTGATCCTGATCACCATGCTGCCGGACGGCAGGATCGTGAACGATGCGCTGCTTGGGCAGGGCGGCGCGGCCGAGGTTCTCGCCGCCGGGGCGCTGGTGGTCGACATGAGCAGTTCGGCGCCGATGCAGACGCGTGGGTTGGCCGGGGATCTGATGGCGAAAGGCATTTCTCTGATCGACGCGCCGGTGTCGGGCGGCGTCAAGCGCGCGCTGGACGGTTCGCTGGCAATAATGGCGGGAGGCGACGCGGCCCACATCGAGCGGGCGCGGCCGCTGCTCGCCGCAATGGGAAAATCGATCATCGCCACCGGTCCAATCGGGTCGGGGCATGCTGTGAAGGCGCTCAACAATTATGTTTCGGCGGCCGGGCTCGCGGCGGCCTGCGAAGCGGCGCTCGTCGCGGAAAAGTTCGGCGTCGACCCGAGCGTGCTGATCGACGTGCTTAACGTCTCGACAGGGCGCAACAATTCGACCGACCTGAAGATGAAGCCGTTCATCCTGTCGGGCAGTTTCGCGTCCGGCTTCGCCATGGCGCTGATGGCGAAAGACCTGCGCACGGCCTCGAAGCTAGCTGCTGAACTCGGCGTTGACGCTGGCGGCGCACGTGATGCAGCGGAGCTGTGGGCCGAGGCTTCGCAGGCGCTCGGCAAGGACGCCGACCACACCGAAATCTACAGGTTTCTCGCCGCCAGGAGCGGCAAGGCATAGGAGGAAAGCCGATGGCGAGGATCGTCAACGCAGCGGCCGCGCAGATGGGGCCGATCGCGAAATCCGAAACCCGCAAGGACACGGTCCGACGCCTGGTGGCCATGATGCGCGAGGCGAAGGCGCGTGGCTCGGACCTCGTCGTCTTCACCGAGATGGCGCTCACCACTTTCTTCCCGCGCTGGATGATCGAGGACGAGGCCGAGCTCGACAGCTATTACGAGAAGCAGATGCCCGGGCCGGAGACGCAGCCGCTGTTCGACGAGGCGAAGAAGCTCGGCGTTGGTTTCTACCTCGGCTATGCCGAATTCGCCGTCGAGGACGGCCGCAAGCGCCGCTTCAACACGTCGATCCTGGTCGACCGCTCGGGCAACATCGTCGGCAAATACCGCAAGGTGCATCTGCCGGGCCACGCCGAGCCGCAGCCAGGGCGCAAGCACCAGCATCTCGAGAAGCGATACTTCGAGCCGGGCAATTACGGCTTCAAGGTTTGGCGCGCTTTCGACGGCGTCATGGGCATGTGCATCTGCAACGACCGCCGCTGGCCCGAAACTTATCGCGTCATGGGTCTTCAGGGCGTCGAGATGGTCATGCTTGGCTACAACACGCCCTATGACCACACCGGTCACAAGGACATCGACAGCCTGACCCAGTTCCACAACCATCTTTCAATGCAGGCCGGCGCCTACCAGAACTCGACGTGGGTAATCGGAACGGCCAAATGCGGCGTCGAGGAAGGCTCGAACATGGTCGGCCAGAGCGCGATCATCGCGCCGTCGGGCGAGATCATCGCGCAGGCGGTATCGCTGGAGGACGAGGTGATTACGGCGCGCTGCGACCTCGATCTCGGCCAGCGCTACCGGCAGACGATATTCAACTTCGCGAAACACCGCGAGCCCGAGGCCTACAAGCTGATCGTCGAGCGGAAGGGAGCAATCCCGCCGGAATGATCCGGAACCGGGCGATCCCAAGATTAATCGAGGACTGGCATTCCCGCTTGACAGCTTCGGAATGCCTGCAAGCAAGGGAGACTGAAATGACGACAGTGATCAAAGGCGGGACGATTGTCGCGGCGGACCGGAGCTACGAGGCGGACATCCTGATCGAAGGTGAGAAGATCGCTGCGATCGGCCCGAATCTGAAGGGCGACAAGGTGGTCGACGCCGAGGCCGCCTATATCATGCCTGGAGGCATCGACCCTCACACACATCTCGAGATGCCGTTCATGGGTACGACCGCGGCCGAGACCTGGGAGAGCGGCACCTTCGCCGCGGTATCGGGCGGCACGACGCTGGTCGTAGACTTCGTCATTCCAGGCGCCGACGGAATGCTCGCCGCGCTCGACGACTGGGAAGCCAAGGCGAAGCGCCAGGCGTCCTCCGACTATTCGTTTCACATGTGCGTCAACGGCTGGTCGAAGCAGCATTTCGAGGAGATGGAGAAGGTCGTCGGGCGTGGCATCAACACCTTCAAGCATTTCATGGCCTACAAGGGCGCGCTGATGGTGAACGATGACGAGATGTTCGCCTCCTTCCAGCGCTGCGCGGCACTTGGCGCGCTGCCCTTGGTGCATGCCGAAAACGGCGACATCATCGCCGCGCTGCAGCAGAAGTTCATGGCAGAAGGCAACACCGGGCCGGAGGCGCATGCCTATTCGCGGCCGCCGGAGGTGGAGGGCGAGGCGACCAATCGCGCGATCATGATCGCCGACGCGGCGGGCGTACCGGTCTATATCGTGCACACGTCCAGCGAGCAGGCGCATGAGGCGATCCGGCGGGCGCGCCAGAAGGGCATGCGGGTCTACGGCGAGCCGCTGATCCAGCACCTGACGCTCGACGAGACGGAGTATTTCAACCGGGATTGGGACTATGCGGCACGGCGCGTGATGAGCCCGCCCTTCCGCGACAAGAGCCACCAGGATTCCTTGTGGGCCGGGCTTGCCGCCGGCTCGCTGCAGGTGGTGGCGACGGACCACTGCGCCTTCACCACCGAGCAGAAGCGCACCGGCATCGGCAACTTCACCAGAATCCCGAACGGCACGGGCGGGCTGGAGGACCGTCTGTCGGTGTTGTGGACAAAGGGGGTGGAGACCGGCCGCATCACGCCGAACGAGTTCGTCGCGGTGACCTCGACCAACATCGCGCAGATCCTCAATATCTATCCGCAGAAGGGGGCGATCCTGCCGGGCTCGGACGCCGACGTCGTCGTGTGGGACCCGAATCTCTCGAAGACGATCTCTGCGGCCAACCAGAAGTCGATCATCGACTACAACGTGTTCGAGGGCTTCAAGGTGAACGGGCAGGCGCGCTACACGCTGTCGCGCGGCGAGGTCGTGTGGTCCTACGGGCAGAACTCGCAGCCGAAGCCCGGCCGCGGCAAGCTCGTCAAGCGCAATCCCTTCCCGGCTGTGAACAAGGCACTGTCGACCTGGAAGGAGCTCACCGCACCGCGCGCCGTCACCCGCTCAGCGGAGCACATGCCCATCGGGGTATGATGCGGCTCTCGCCGACCTCAATCCTACCAACGCCTTCGCCTTACCGAGGCGGAGGCGTTTTTCGTTGCGGGATATCGCGATCAGATCAGGCGGCCGATCTTGTCACGGTCGGCGATGGACCAGAGGCGCGGCATGAGGCGGTCGACGCCTGACGCATCGAGGCTCTTGCCGTAGGCGGCGAGGCGGCGCGCCTTGGCATCGATCTCCTCGCGCGACAACGTGTTGCCGGGGTCGCCTTTCGGCTCGTCGACGCGGCCGTCGAACATCTTTCCAGAGGTCGTCGTCACCGACACCTTTCCGATCCAGCGCTTCGGATAGGCACTATCGACCTCCTGGTCGAGTTGCATCTCGACGCGATTGAGGAAAGCGCGCGAGGCATCGTCGTTCAGATAGGCGTCGAACTCGGCCATGCCGGCCCGGCGGTGCGCGGCGATCAGACCAAGCGTCGCCGGCATGGAGAATTTCGCCTGGTGCACGCTGACCGGATCGATGACTGGACCGAGCACGTCGATAGCTCCCTGATGCACATGCGCGACGATGCGTGAGATGTTCTCCGCCGCCTGATCGTTCGCCTCCAGGACCTGTAGCAGTGCGTCCGCCGCCGGATGTGTGTGGCGGCAGGAGGCGTGGAACTTGAAGGAGGTTTCGAGTACGGTCCAGCGGGAACCGAGGCGGTCGGTGAGCTTCGCTGGATCGGCGTCGGAAGACATGCCGGCCGCCATGCCCTGCTTTCCTTCGAGGATACGCTTCGCGCCGGTGAAGCCGTCTCGGGCGAGGAAAGCGGCCGTCAGCCCGTCCGCGGCTGCCTTGGCAGCGTGGAGTTGTTTGGAATCGGCGGCGTCGCGCAAGAATTCCCAGAAGCCCGCGGACTGCGTGCCGGCGGAGCCAATGGCGTGGAGCATTTGCGCCGCGTCGAGGCCGAGCAGCCGGCCGACCGCGACTGCCGCAGCGATGGTGCCGGCGGTGCCTGTGGTGTGGAAGACGCGGTAGTGTGAGCGCCCCAGAAACTCGCCGACGCGGATGCCGACTTCATAGCCGGCCACGGATGCTGCGATGAAATCTCGGCCGGAGGCGCCAATGTGCTGGGCGGTGGCGAGCGCCGCCGGAAAGACCACGGCGGCGGGATGAAAGACCGAACCGTTGTGGACGTCGTCCTGCTCGGAGATATGCGACGCCGCCGCATTGACCATCGCGGCGAAGAGAGGTGACGTCATCTTCCTTGACACAAGGATCTCCGAGCGCCCGTCGGTCAGCCCCATAGTCTCGGCGAATTTTTCCAGCGCGACGATCGCGCGCTGACCAGCGCCCGACAGTGCCGAGCCCGCCCAGTCGACGAAGAAATCCACGGTACGATCGATGACTGGCTGCGGGATATCCTCGTAGCGGAGCCCCGCAGCAAAAGCCGCGAGCGTGGCGCTCTCCTCGCCCGTCGCCTGCAGCATGGCCGGATTCTTCGTCGTTTCGCCTGACATAGTCGCCTCAGAATGACCGCGGCAGACCGAGTATGTGCTCGGCGATATAGGACAGAATGAGATTGGTGGAGATCGGCGCAACCTGATAGAGCCGCGTCTCGCGGAATTTGCGCTCGACATCGTATTCCGCGGCGAAGCCGAAGCCGCCGTGAAACTGGATGCATGCATTCGCTGCCTCCCACGAGGCGTCGGCGGCGAGTAGCTTGGCCATGTTGGCTTCCGCGCCGCAATCCTCGCCGGAATCGAACTTTTTCGCGGCTTCGAAGCGCATCAGGTTGGCTGAGGAGACGTTGACATAGGCCCGCGCAATCGGGAACTGCACGCCTTGGTTCTGGCCGATCGGCCGGTCGAAGACGATGCGCTCCTTCGCGTAGTTCGCAACCTTGTCGATGAACCACCAGCCATCGCCGATGCATTCGGCGGCGATCAGCGTGCGTTCGGCGTTCAGCCCGTCGAGAATGTAACGGAAGCCCCTGCCTTCCTCGCCGATCAGGCTTTCCGCCGGAACCTCCAGACTGTCGAAGAAGAGCTCGTTGGTCTCGTGGTTGACCATGTTGCGGATCGGCTTCACCGACATGCCCTTGCCGATCGCCTCGTGCAGGTCGACCAGGAAGACCGACAGGCCTTCGGACTTCTTCCTGACTTCGGCGAGCGGCGTCGTGCGCGCGAGCAGGATCATCAGGTCGGAATGCTGGATGCGGCTGATCCACACCTTCTGGCCGTTGACGACGTAGCGGTCGCCCTTTCGGACGGCGGTCGTCTTCAGCTTCGTCGTGTCGGAGCCGGTGGTCGGCTCGGTGACGGCCATGGACTGAAGCCGCAATTCGCCCGACGCGATCTTCGGCAGATAGAGCGCCTTCTGCTCTTTCGAGCCGTGCCTTAGCAGCGTGCCCATATTGTACATCTGGCCGTGGCAATGGCCGGCATTGCCGCCGGAGCGATTGATCTCCTCCATCACCACTGTCGCCTCGGTGAGGCCGAGGCCGGAGCCGCCATATTCCTCGGGGATCATCGCCGCCAGCCAGCCGGCCTGCGTCAGCGCATCGATGAACTCCACCGGATAGGTAGCCGCCTGGTCGTGCTTGCGATGGTATTCGGCCGGGAACTCCGCACAGAGCGCGCGCAGCGCCTCGCGCATTTCCTGGTGGCTGTCGGGCCTGGGTATCATGTCTCGCCCTTCGTCGTCAGAATCTCCCCAAAGCCGAACTCGGCGAGGATCGCGTCGGTATGTTGGCTCAGCGCCGGCACGGGGTCGAGGCGCGGCTGCCAGCCGTCGCCGCTGACCGGCTTCAGCGCGGGCAGGGGGCCGACCGGCGAGCCCATCTCGGCCCAGCGTCCGCGCGCGGCGAGCTGGGGGTGTGCCCAGAGCGCCGCCATGTCGCTGACGCGCGCCGTGCCGATGCCGGCCTTTTCGAGGCGCGCGATTGCGTCCTCGGTTGCGAGCGCCGCGAAGGTCGAGACGATGACGTGTTCGATCACGTCGCGATGGTCGGCGCGGCCGGCATTGCCCTTGAAGCGGGGATCGGCTGCCATCTCCGGACGCTTCAACACGACCTCGGCGAAGGCTGCCCACTCGCGGTCGTTCTGCAGCCCAAACAGCACTTCACCGTCTGCCGTGTGGTAGGGACCGTAGGGGTAGATCGTTGCATGGCCGGCGCCGTTGCGTGGCGGAGGCGGCGTGCCATCCATCGCGAAATACATCGGAAAGCCCATCCACTCGGCCATAGCCTCCAGCATCGACACCTCGATGTTGTCGCCGATACCTATGCGGCCGCGATTTATCAGCGCCGCGAGGATCGAGTGATAGGCCGTCACGCCGGCCGAGATGTCGGCGATGGAGATGCCTGCCTTGGCCATCTCGTTGCGCGTGCCGGTGACGGACAGGAAGCCGGCCTCGGCCTGGATCAGCAAGTCGTAGGCCTTGCGCTGCTCGGCCGGACCGCCGCTGCCGTAACCGGAGATGGAGCAGGTGATGAGCTTCGGGTGCGCTGCGCGCAACTTTGCCTGATCGAGCCCGAGCCTCGCCGCCGCGCCCGGCGCGAGATTCTGTACGAACACGTCGGCCTTGGCGATGATGCGGCCGAGCGCCTCGATCGCCGCCGGCCCCTTGAGGTCGAGCGCCAGGCTTTCCTTCGAGCGGTTCGTCCAGACGAAATGACTGGCGAGGCCACGTGCACGCTTGTCGTAGGCGCGTGCGAAGTCGCCGCCGTCGGGGCGCTCGACCTTGATCACGCGCGCACCCTGGTCGGCGAGCAGCCGCGTGCAATAGGGCGCGGCTATCGCCTGCTCCAGCGAGACGACCAGAAGCCCGTCGAGCGGCCGGCTCACGCGAGCCTCGCTTCGGCGGTCATGGCGAGATCGCCCTCGGCATTCGTAGCCCAGAGCTTGACGACTCCGTCGGCGCCGGGCGGCGTGGCGTTGACGCTCATCCTGTTGCCGTCGAAGAGAGGCGAAACGGCGCGGAAGGAGAAGTCGCCGATCCGCGCGGCCGGCGCGTTGCGGTGCACGAGATCGACCAGCAGCGTCGCGGTCAGTGGTCCGTGCACGATCAGCCCGGGATAGCCTTCCTCGCGCGTGACATAGTCGCGATCGTAGTGGATGCGGTGGCCGTTGAAGGTCAGGGCCGAGTAGCGGAACAGCTGCACCGCGTCCGGCACCAATTCGCGTCGCCATGTGCCGGGCTCTGGCATTTTCGGCGCGGCCTTCACCGCCGGCGCCTCCAGCCCGCGAAAGACCATGTCGTGCTCGTCGATGATCGCAGCGGTTTCCCCGTCACGGCCGATCTCGTGGCGCACCGTGACGAACACGAGTGCGCCGTTCGAACCCTCCTTTGATATCACCGACTTGATGGTCGAGCGACGGACAACGGCGTCGCCGACGCGGATGCTTCCAGGAAAGGCGATGCGGCTGCCGGCCCACATGCGGCGCGGCAGCTCGTGAACCGGCGGCAGAAAGCCACCACGCTTCGGATGGCCGTCCGCGCCGATCTCCGACTGGCGGGCGTTAGGCAGGAAGAACAGCCAGTGGCCGAGCGGCGGCAGGGCGTCGCCGTCCTTGGCGCGTGGGTCATCGCGGTCGAGCGTCGCTGCGAGCCGGTCGATCGGACCTGCGGCCACCCGGTCGCGGCTTTCCTCTGAGCGCCCGACCCAAGCGAAATAGTCGTGCTCGCCCATCGCTTCAGGCCGCCTCGAAACGAATGTCCTGGGCGCCATGCCACAGCGCGCGCCGGCCGATCTCGGGCAGGAGATCGAGGCCGGAGGTCAGCGTGATGAAATGGTTGCCGGCGAGTTGGCCCATCTTGCTCGCGAAATGAACGCCGCCGTAGGCGAGCAGGATCTCGGTCTCCGAGATGCCGCCTGGATAAAGCAGGACGTGCCCCGGCGCGGGGTAGCTTGTATGGTTCTCGTAGCCGACGCCGAAGCTGAGGTCGCCGAGCGGGATCCACACGGCCTCGCCGCTCCAGCGCACATGCACGACCTTGCCTTCGAAGGGCAAGCGGGCCACGAAAGCCGCACAGGTCTGGGGTGCCTTATCCGTTTCCAGGCGCGCGTCGAAAACCATATCCGCGATGGTGATTTTCAAGCTGGCCACGACACCTCCCCGTTCACTTTTCGCCTCCGCTTCAGCAATCCAGAATTTCATATCGATTGATATGAAATCCAGATTTATATGAAACGACAATGGCTTAAGTCATTACTCAGGATAAAGAAAATCCTGGATTTTTCAATACGGCCATGGTCCTATTAATGCGATTGCACAAATCCAACAATGCCGATGACGGCCAGAATGGGAGCAAGAAAATGGCAAAGAAAGAAATCATGTGCGCGTTCGGCACGGACATCGATTCCGTCGCCGGCTGGATCGGTTCCTATGGCGGTGGCGATTCCCCATCGGACATCCAGCGCGGCATCTTCGCAACCGAGGTCGGCGTGCCGCGCCTCTTGCGCCTGTTCAAGAAGTACGGCCTGAAGACAAGTTTCTTCGCGCCGGGCCATTCGATCGAAACCTTCCCGAAAGAGATCGAGATGATCGTCAAGGAAGGCCACGAGCTCGGCGCGCATGGCTACCTGCATGAGAACCCGGTCGCGATGACGCCCACCCAGGAAGAGGCGGTGCTCGTCAAGTCGATCGAGCTCATCGAGAAGTTCTCCGGCCAGAAGCCGCGTGGCTATGTCGCGCCGTGGTGGGAAATGTCCAACTCGACCGCCGCGCTCTTGCAGAAATACGGCTTCACCTACGACCACAGCCAAGGCTATCGCGACTTCCAGCCCTTCTATGCGCGCGTCGGCGACACCTGGAACGTCATCGACTACTCCAAGAAGGCCGAAGACTGGATGCATCCGCTGAAGCACGGCAAGGAGATCGATCTCGTCGAGATCGGCGCCAACTGGTACGTCGACGACCTGCCGCCGATGATGTTCATGAAGAAGGCGCCGAACAGCCATGGCTTCGTCAATCCGAAGGACATTGAGGACCTTTGGCGGGAAGCGTTCGACTGGGTCTATCGCGAGATGGACTACGCCGTCTTCGCCTTCACCATTCATCCTGACGTCAGCGGCAGGCCGCAGGTGCTGCTTATGCTCGAGCGCCTGATCGAGCACATCAACGGCCATTCCGGCATCAAGTGGATGACCTTCGAAGAGATCGCGGCGAACTTCCGCAAGCGCTATCCGTTCTCCGGTAGCGCCCGTCCGGAAGTCATCTGATCTTTCACACGGTGCGCCGGCGGCGATAGGATCGCGGCCGGCGCCAACGAACGGACATGGCCTATGTGCTCAGCTTGCGGATTTCCGGCAGCCCCCGGCCACTGGACCGAGGCGGGAGCGGCGACGCCGCACGACCGCTTGCGCGACCGCTTCCGCCGCGCGCAGGTGCTGCAGTCGGTGCTGCCGGCCTACGGCCTGACGGCGCATGACGGCGCGCAGGTGCCGGGCATCCAGCTCGGCACCCTGTCGGGCAGCCAGACGATCGTGCGCGACCTGGAAGCGGTCTGGGCCGAGGCCGAGCGGCTGTCCGGCAAGGCCATCGATCCGCTCGACCCGCGCTTCATTGGCGAACGGACCGCCTGAGCGCGATGATTTTGCCGACCGATGCGACGGAGGCTGCCGAGAACCGGATGCGGCTCACCGTGCTCGGCGGCTTTCTCGGCTCGGGCAAGACCACCTGGCTGAGGCATCAACTGCATCACGGCCTGCTTGCCGACGCTTTCGTCATCGTCAACGAGGCGGCTGAGACGTCGGTCGACGACGCGCTGCTTGGCCAGGCGGCCGAGCTTGCCGTGATTGCAGGCGGCTGCGCCTGCTGCGAGGCGCGTGACGAACTCGTCACCCTCCTGCGCTCGATCTGCGACAAGCGCGTCAGCGCCGGGAACGGGCGGCCCGACCGCATTGTCATCGAGACCAGCGGGCTCGCCGATCCCGGCCCGATCGTGGGAGCGATCCGCGCCGACCCCATGCTTGCCCATCACATCGTGATCTCCGAGATCGCCGTCGCGGTGGACGCGGTCTACGGGCTCGAGCAGCTCAGGCAGGAACCACTCAGCCGCCGCCAGATGGAGCTTGCCGATCGGCTGGTCGTCACCAAGATCGACAAGGCGGACGAGGCTGGCCTGGCGCGGCTGCTGGCGACGCTGAAGGCAATCAACCCGGGTGCCGCGCTCTCCGGCGCGGTGAAGGGCAGCGACGTCGCCCTGCCGGATTATTCCGACGCCGAGCCTGAAGTCCTTGGCGAGATCGACGAGGGGGCAGGCGGTGCGCCGATCCGCGCGCTGAAGCTCGACATCGGCGAGGAGATCGACTGGACTGCCTTCAGCGTGTGGCTGAGCGCGCTCATCCATGCGCGCGGCGACGACATACTGCGCGTCAAGGGCGTGGTGCGAGCGCCGGCCGGCCGCCTCCTTCTGCAGAGCGTGCGCAGGATCGTGCAGTCGCCTGAAATCCTGCCCGGCGATGCGGCGGGCGACGACAACAGCCTGGTCTTCATCGGCCGTGGGTTCCGCGCCGACCAGCTCGATAAATCGCTCCGCCATTTCGCCGGCCTGAAGGAAAGGGGGCAAGCGTGACTGACATCTATCGCAAGCAGCAGTTCGGCCAGAAGATCGGCTTCGGCAGGCTGCCGGCGCTGCTCGTAGTCGATTTCGTCAACGGCTTCACCGATCCAAATATCCTCGGCGGTGGCAACATCCTCGACGCGGTCGAGGCAACGAAGCCCCTGCTTGCCTTCTTCCGCAAGGCGAGGCTGCCAGTCATCTTCACGCGCATCGTCTATGCCGACGACGGCGCCGACGCCGGCGTCTGGTGCCGGAAAGTGCCGCGGCTGCGCGACCTCACCGAGAAGGCGCATGCCAGCCAGGTGGTCGATGCGCTGGCGCCGGCCGAGGGCGAGCTGGTCATCCGCAAGACACAGGCCTCGGCATTCTTCGGAACACACCTTGCCGCGCATCTCGTGGCGAAGGGCGTGGATACGATCGTGCTCGCGGGCTGTACGACGTCAGGCTGCATCCGGGCCAGCGCCATCGATGCGATGAGCATGAACTACCGCACGACGGTCGCGAAGGATTGTGTCGGCGACCGCGCACTCGAGCCGCACGAGGCTAACCTCTTTGACATGGGCCAGAAATACGCCGACCTGCTAAGTTGCACGGAGATCGTCAAAATGTTGCAAGGCAATCTGGGTTAGGCCAGAGAGCAGATAGGACGGCGATCGTCGCTTAGCCGGCTGTGCCCGCCGATCCGCCAAGCAGAACTGCGGTGGAGGCGGCTGGCGGCAGGCATCCAGCCAGTCAGTCGACCTGAGAGAAAAGATAGTAAAATCGGCCGGACGAGATGAAACTGGTCGCCGCTATGTCATTGTTCATGCTTCATAATTCCTACGGAAAGTCCGCTTTGGGCAACATGGGACATTGGCCCGGTGGTGGCCGGAGACGTCATCCACGGGCAGATCGACGGCCTGCCGCCGGTCGACCTCGAAATCGGAGCGGCGCAATGAAGTACTCCGGCTATTTCCCGCTCCGTGGCCGGGCGGGCAACGCCGCCGCTCGGCGTCATGCGGAGGTGCGGTGGACTGGGATCTTTCGGTTAAATGGCGCGCCCGACGGGATGAAACTGGGCACTGCTATGTTGTTGTAGGCTATATGAGATAATGAATGCATCTTCTGCTGGGCGGCTGGGTCGGACGTCTCAAGAGTCCTGCGCGCCGCTCGGGCGTGACATTAGGTGACGGCCGCGATCGAGCAACTCGCTTCGTCGCATACACCCGCGACTGCCGCACCCGCTCCGCTCGTCGCAAATGGCTCAGCCAGAAGCGTTCCGATGATGCTGCCGAGGGTCAGGTCATCAACATGGCCGAAGCGCTGAAAGCGACGAAGGCCTTTGCGGCCGAACGCTACCAATGTAGTGGGCGAAGCTCGCGGTGTTCAAGCCTGGCCTGTTCCCCGATGCCGACGTGGTCATGTATTTCGACCTCGACGTCATCATTCAGAAGCCGCTCGACCCGTTTGTCGGGCTGGTTCGCTCCGGCGACAGCCTGCATATCATGCGCGAGTGGAACCCCGCCTTGTGGAGCCTCCTGCCTGTGGAAACGCTTCGAACAATGCCCCCACCCCCGTCTCCCGTATCGTGTTGTAATTGTTTGTTAATAGCTGCTTGAGGAGGAGTCAGGCATCGCGTCCAACGATAGCCCCTGGCAAGAGACCGATAGTCAAGCAGAATCAAGTGATTAGATCATATTCCAAGGGGAGTCATTGTTCGAAGCGTTTTCACCCCGCTTTTTGCGGTTGCAGTTTGCTTGGCGATCGGCGAGCCTCGCCGACGCGCATGGGGCGCGGATCAAGTTAGACCATGTCGCAGCATCGCACTTTTCAGGACGTCAAAATCTTCGGCGAGCGAAACACCTCGACTAACGCGATCAAGCTCTTGGTTGAACGGAATTCGGCCTCGCGCGTGTTGCCCTCTACCGCGATTGAACTCGATCCCTATTTTCGTGCGAAAGTTCAAATGATTTCCTGGCTCCCGTCTGGAGTGCGGGTCAAGGCATATAGGGCATACGTCGACTCGGTCTTCGAAAAGCAGCGCGATCCGCGTTACATTTGGAAACACGCTATGCTCAACAATATTGACCAAGCCGCGTTTTCGGACTGCCTCGTGATCTTGACGTTCCGCCATCCTGCGTCGTGGCTCTTGGCCCTGCAACGTAAGCCCCATCATCACCTGCAAGATGTGCCAGCGGATTTCATGGAGTTCCTGAAGCAGCCATGGAAACCCACCCGGCGGGACAACGTCGCCGGCCCGCTTTCGGTGTTCGATCTCTATGGCAATAAAGTGCATGCCGCCCTGGACTTCGCTGCCCGACGCGACCGCGCCGGCAACGCCTATGCTATCGTACGATTTGAAGATTTTGCCGTCGACCAGGAAGCGGTCTTTGACGGACTGCGGCCTTGGTTGCGCGAGCCGGCGGCCACCTTTACTCCGATTGAGTCCAGTACAAAGGACGTGACAAAGAACCGGAAATGGTATGCGGATTTTTACGGAAACAATCGCTGGTCGGATGAACTGGGCGGGGAAGCGGCTGCCATCATCAACCGCTGCATTTCTTGGGGCGAGCTGTCGCAGCTAAACTATACCGCGCTCTCCGTGGCGGAATCGAAAACTGAGAGTGCCAAACCAGTGGCGGAAATCCCTTGATGGAGCAGTCACGGTCGGCTGTTGGCGATGGCCAGTCATCAAGGTGTCGAGTACGATTCAGGCAGTAAAGCAGGCAACTTCCGCAATTGTTGTTCGACACAGTCCAGTTCGTTGGCGAAACCCTCCTCGGCACGCAGGTGAAGCACGATCTGGTTGAAAGCGTTTGGGTGAGGGCGTCATCGTTCCGCGGATTTTCGCATCATGCAGGGCAAGCCTGGTTCGTAAGACAGTTTGTCGATCGGCAGTGCGCGAGCTTCGTGCGAACGAAATAGGCAAGTTCCGTCGGCACGGCGGTCCGGGCGAAAGCTCACAAGTTTGCCTTCGACTTGTCAGACGTCATCAACGCCAGCCTCAATCTGTCACCAAGTCAATTGGGCGGCCGCACACCGACCTCGCTGTTGGCAGCTTTGCGCGCCGAAGAAGGGCGGGCGCGATGGTGAAAGCGCGCAGGCTTGAGTAGGGGCGGCAAATCGCATAGCGGTTGCTGCGACTTACGGTA
>Ga0105046_10002167_pt1 | contig 30857 bp, 22 predicted proteins | sample MAT03_FD_78385 | JGI IMG/M metagenome (GOLD analysis project Ga0105046, IMG submission 78385) | Freshwater microbial communities from Lake Fryxell liftoff mats and glacier meltwater in Antarctica - MAT-03 (megahit assembly) | ecosystem: Environmental > Aquatic > Freshwater > Ice > Liftoff...
ACCTACAATTTCAGAAATGTTATGATCGGCATACGGTACAACCAGGGGTTGGTCGATGTTTCAACGGATAGGGCAGAACCCTTTTTGGGCAGTGGAAAAAATGCTGCAGGTCAAATCTCGTTGGGTTATAAATTTTAACCCAAACAAATAAAGCAATTTGATCTTGGATGGGTCCGCGTTGAATTTTTTAATGGTTAAGGTGGCCATTAAAAAATACAATACGGACCCTTCTTTTTTTCAATCCTTACCTTTTACGACCAAACGCTGCGCTGCTGTGGTTCCGTCGCTACCTTGCAAAACAACGTTGTAAAAACCTTCCGGCCAGTTGGCACACGGAAGGTTTTGCCGGTTTTGATGTGTCGCAAGTTCAATGCTCAACACCCTTTTGCCCAAAACATCGTAAACGGTCAGCACGCCACCTTTGATGGCCCGCGACCAGGAAACTGTAGCTTCACCAGCCGTTGGGTTGGGCATCAACTGCACAACCAGTTCGGTTCCGAATTCGGGATGAAGGGAGGAGACAAACGACGTATCGTAGTACACCACGCTTAGGTCGTCTATGTAGATGCCGTCGAATTCGGTAATGCCGTCGCTAACCAATTCAAAACGCACACTGACAGCCTGACCAATGAATGCGCTCAGATCCATACATTCCAGCACCCATAGGTTTTGGTTGTTGTCGTATATGGGCAATCCCTCCGGTTGTGCAGAACTTCCTTCACTGGTGTACAACCCACACAGGTTGGTGTAATTGCCGCCATTGCCGGAGGCCAGCACCTGCGCAAAATCGTAGTTGTTTTCGATGTTCCAGCGCGTCCAGAATTGAAGCTGGGGAAATTGCGCATCCGAGGGAATGAAAACAGGCATGTTTGTTTCCCAAAAGCTGTAAATATTGGGTGCATAAGGCGTATTCGGGGAGTCGGTAAAGGACGACGATGCGGATACAAAAGACTCGTTGGTTTCTGCCCAGGTACCATTCCACAACCCCGAACCGGAAGCATTGTCGGTGAGTGCCACTACCCTATTCCCTGCATATTTTTTGCGCAGGGTGTCCACCATGGTAAAAAAACCGTTGTTCACTTCAATCAAAAAAACCAGTTCGGTGCCCGGCAAAACTTGTTCGTCGAGGATAACCACCGGATTAAACGCAGCTGTTTCCAGGTGTGGAACATCGAAAACCTGGGTAGCCGAAGCAACTGTTGCATTGATGGGTGGTGTGATGGTAACAGTTATGGGACCGTCTTCCAGTCCGTAACGGCGGAAAACCAAGTCCAATGTATCTGTTTTTCCTTTCAAAAATTCACCGCCGTTGTTTTCCACTACTCCGTAGCGAAGTGTACTTAATGCCGAGGCAAGGTTGGCCCAAACATTGGCTTTGTTGAGACCGTCGATTTCGTTGGGCAAAGGCCAGAACCCCCAGGAAGCCGGACCCACTTCAGGCGTAAAGGAATAAGCGCCGGTTTCGGCGTGCATCCAGTCGTCGGAGCTGCCGTTAACATCGTAGTTGAGTACTCCACGGGTAGTACCACTCACGTAACCATTGTCGCGTGTAAACAGGTTTGCATACGAAACAAATGCAGGATCTGCCGTTTCGTTGTTGTATGCATAGGGATAAATGAGAAGGTTGCTGAAGGTATGGTAGTTGAGTACAAAACGAAAGTTGTGCGCAAGACAAAAGTCGCGCACCAAACGTGTTTCAGGTTCTGAAAAGGCAGCAAGGCCGCGGTAAGTTTCGCTGTTTTGGTTTGTCGACGAGCCAATGTTGTCGTATCCCCATTGGTATCCATAGTTGCGGTTCAAATCGACGCCAAAACTTCCGTTGGCGTTTTGCCGGCGGTTCTTGCGCCATAATCCTCCTCCTTGCGGGTCGGTGCTTTCATTGTACAAATAACCATCGGGATTGATGCAGGGTATAAAATACAAAGCGCCTTCGTTTACCAGGTATTGAACCATGGGATCCGTTTCGTAATTTTCGAGCAGGAACCACATGTAATACAACATTTGGGAAGCGCTGTTGGGCTCGCGGGCATGGTGCAGGGAGGTGTACAACAATTCGGGTTCCCCTTCATCTTGGGCAGGGTTGTCGGAAATACGCACCCACCAGAGGGGCCGACCTTCATGCGTCAGAAGGGTATCGCTGATGGTATTTTTGACTGTTATCAGGTTGGGAAATTTGACCGCCATGTCGTCGAGCACAGCGAGCAATTCAAAATAGGTATGGTAACCGCCCATGGAGCCGTAGGTATAGTTCGCGGGCTCCGGAAACGGCTGTGGCTGGAAAGGCTCAGTATCACAGTTGTTGTTTCGGCCAACCGCCGTTTGTTCCCTTACACCGTTCCTATACCACGCTTTTACATCGGCTACCAGGATTTCGGTGACGAAACCGGACTGTTGCACCAAAAGCAGTTCATCGTTGCTGAGCACGGTTTCAAGCGACCGGCCTGGCGTGTAATTACCGTGGTCCGTTTCGATGCCAAGAGCAGCAAGTTGGCGCATGGTTCGTTCTCCCAAATGGATGCGCACAAGTGCATAGGGGTCGTTTTGCTGGGCTTGAAGTTGAATGCATGTCAGGCAAATCATGCCAACCAAAAAAAGGTACGAAAAACGCATAAGTGGTATTTTTCAACGAATGAACGGCATTTTTTTTCAATCCTTCATCATCCATTGAATATTTGTACAAGTATTGCAAAAATAATGTTGTCACCACCCTAAAGAAACACCCAAATGCCAGTTTCGCCCGGGCATGGGCTGGAAGGCAATGGATTGGTAGTCGATGTTCCAGCAATTGTCGATCCTGAACGACAACCCTAAGGTTTTGCTTTTAAGGCGGTGGGTGTATCCAGCCAACAACTGCGCAATATTGTAGGCAGGGAGTGAAGCTGAGTTGCCTGCATTGGTGTAGCGGCCTGCAAACCATTGCTGAAGGTAAGCCAGCCGCAAGGGACCTAGGGCCGCTTGCACGCCGCCACCCATTGTATGTTGTGGTACATAGGGCAGTTGTTTGTTCAAGGCGCTCTGGTCGGCGGTATATACTGCTGTGTTGGTTGCCCTGACAAATTGGTAACGAACTTGGCCCTGAAGCGTCCATCGGTCAAAATTATGTTGAATTTTGAGGCTGGTTTCGGCGCCTCGTGACCATACCTGCCGGAGATTTCCAGGCCTGAACAATCCATTGGAGCCCGGCAGCCATATGATCCAGTCGTCGACCAAGAGGCTGAAAAGCGTAGCCTCGGGCATGATGGTCCAGCGCCCGGTTTCGTACCTGCTTAAGTAACCAAGGTCGGCGCTGTACCCATTTTCTGCACGAAGGTTCGGATTGCCCAGTGTACGCCAATAAAGGTCGTTGAAGGTAGGCAGGTTGAAATTGCGCGAAGCGTGAAAACGAAGCTGCTGGTTGTTTTTCAGTTGCTTTTCAGCACCAAAAGACCAAGTAATGGGTGTATTTTGGGTAGTAGTGACCCATTCTTTCCGAATTTGAGTTGAAACCGTCCAGCCATTGTTTTGATATTCCACTGAGCCAAAAGCGGCCAAACGCATTTGATCAACCCATGCCATACTGTCGCTGTACCCATCGGAGCGTGCTTGTTGCCACCAGCCCTGTACGCCGGATCGAACGAACCATTTTTTACCCCATACAGTACTGTATTGGCTCAAAGCCTGGGCCGTACGCGCTCTGCTTTTTTCTTCGGCGTTGTTAAGGTAGAATAAGATTGTTTCATCCGTCCACGCCACACGGTGGTACCACCTTGCGCCATTTTTGTTGTTTTGCTCCCATCCAGCAACGAAACGTGTTGCACGGTCGTCCTGCCAGGTATCCTGAGCCGCAGCGGTCATGGGCGGCGGTATTTCACGGTGCGCCCTTTGGTGCCAAAAAGATGTTTTCAACAATTTGCCTGGAGCCGGCGACCAACTGTTGAACTGCTGCACATCGAACCGCTGCAAGGCATTATTTTGCTGTGTAACATCAGGAGCACCGGCAAGGGTAGTGTTTTGAAAAGGGAAATAATTTTCAGCCTGTTGGTATATTGCGCGCAAGGTGCTGTTCAATTTTTCTCCTCCCCAAGAGGAGGATAAGGATTGCTCCAGCCTGCCGAAACTGCCCATGGCTGCCACAGCTTGTCCAGAAAAACCGGCAGACGCATTTTCATCGGCGTCAACCAGCAAGGCACCGCCCATGGCGCCGCTGCTTTGCGAGGCACTCTGACCACCGTAGCGCAGCACCACACGATCGCCGGTCCAAAGTGGAAGGAGTGAGGCATCCACAACGCCGTTCATGCTGTTTTGAAGGTTGATGCCTTGCCAGATCACGGGGGTACGGGAAGGTCCTGCTCCACGTGCGGACACGGTGCTGAGCCCACCGGGCGACTGGGTTCGCATGAGCAACGCGTTGTCCCACGAGAGTCTGTCGGCAAGGCTTATGGCGCCTGCAAAGGGCAAGGAATCGGCTTTCCAAACGGCAAACCCCGTTCTTTCGAATTTTGCGTCGATCACGGTTGCAGAAGGCAACATCTGCACAGAATCCTGTTGCGCCATCAAAGGCTGTTGAACCACCCAAAGGGCATACAACAGGGTAATCAAAAGGCGCATGGAATCTAGTTTAAATTGAACCGTATACCACCTTGAAAATGCTGATCAAAATTCGCAGCAGCGCACAATCTCCTCGTAATCGGGGCGATCCCATGCATGTTGATGGATAAAGGAATTGATGATTTCGCCCCGATGAAGGACAAAAACGCCGGGCATTTGAAAACCATCACCGATTTCTTCGCTGTGGTAATCGAAACCACGGCCCTCTGCCACGCCTGCCTGGAAACCACGGATCCAATTCATCAGGCCGAACAATTGTGAGGGATTGCCTTTGGTTAACCCAAAAGCGCGGTAAAATTGTTTCTCCGGATCGGAGATGTGGTCGATGGGAAACAATTTGAAGCGCTTGAAGAACTTTTCGGCGACCTGTGGACTCGGAGCCATATGGACCATAACAATTCGGACACCTTGACTCTCGATGGATTTACGCCGCTTGGCGATGTCGTCGATGGCTTCGCGACAGAAAGAACAACCAAAATGCCGTAAAAAGACGAGCAAGACGGGCTGTTGGTTGCTCAAACTGGCTAGAGTCTCCCCTTTACCGAAGACAACCATTTCATTCCAGAACAACGTGGGTGTATGGGTGGACACGATTTGCACTATAGATTTTCAACAGATAACCTGTTGTTGGATAAAATTGTTCTAAAAATTGTCGCAATGTGCAAAATGGATGCAAATAGGCATTTTGTCCATTTGCATCCACGCTTTTGTTTGTTAAATCACATTCATGGCGTTAAGCGCCTCCACAACTTCGCGAACCGAAACGGCCGATTGGTGCAGCGACTCGAGTTCTTCTTTTTTCAGACGAAGTTTGACAATTTCCGTGATGCCTTTGCGGCCGAGTTTGACGGGAGCGCCCACAAAAATATCTTTCAGTTTGTATTGGCCATTGAGCCGAACGCAGCAGGGAAGGATGCGTTTTTCATCCTTTAGAATGGAAACGGCCATTTGTGCTGCGGCTGCGCCTGGTGCATACCATGCCGAAGTGCCCATCAGGTTTACCAATTCTCCGCCGCCAAATTTGGTGCGTTCAATGATGGCGTCAAGTTTTTCCCTTTTCATCAGTTCGGTTACCGGAATGCCGCTTACGGTGGTGTAGCGTGGCAGGGGAACCATGGTATCGCCGTGACCACCCATGAGCATGGCCTGGATGTCCTTGGGCGAACAATTGAGTTCTTCGGCGAGGAAAGCGCGGTAGCGTGCTGTGTCGAGCACGCCAGCCATACCGATCACACGTTTGTCACTAAGTCCCGAAGCTTTCCAAACGGCATAGGTCATCACGTCGAGTGGATTAGAAACTACGATGATGATGGGATTTTTGGTGTATTTCAGGATATTTTGCGTTACCGAAACCACAATTTTGGCATTGGTCGAAATCAGGTCGTCGCGGCTCATGCCCGGTTTGCGGGGAATACCGGCGGTGATGATGACGATGTCGGAATTGGCGGTAAGTTCGTAGTTGTCACCACCCGTTACGCGGGTGGAATAACCGTCGATGGGAGCTTGCTGCCAGGTATCGAGGGCTTTGCCCTTGGCCAGGTTGCCCTGGATGTCGATCAATACAATTTCGTTGCAAATGTCTTCGTGGGCCAATACGTTGGCACAGGTCGCACCCACGTTTCCGGCGCCGACGATGGTAACTTTACTCATTGGTTATGGCAATTTAGATGTTGGATAAAGCAGTTATTTTGCGCACGCAAAATTAGGTCAAAAAAACCTCCCAACCCATCATTTGGTGGGGTTTTTAAAGCAGCATCAGCCTTTTTTTAAAAAAAAGTTCAATTTGGGATAACGAGGGTATTGTTGCTGACCGAATAGCCTGAAAAGTTACCGTACCCCTTGAGCACATTGTTGTAAACGGCATCGGGATCGTTCAGCGGCACGTTTGCGCCCTGGCGGGCCAACGAAAGGTGGTATTTGTAAAAATCCTCGGAAAGTGTACGCCATTCCACAAACAAACGTCGGGGCTGTTCAAGGGTTTCCTTGTAAGGGATCAAGACTTCTATGTTAAGCATTCGGTTGTTGCCATCCCACATGTTTTCATTGATCAAAACAACCGGTTCCACCAGGTTGTGCAGCAGGGACGATGTGCGGCCGTCGGCAAAAAAATAAGTGCTATCCGTTTGATAGCTGCGATCGTAAACAGGTTCTCCGTTCACGAGTTCGAATACATCGGTTTCGTGGCGCAACTTAAAAGCAAAGTATCGTTTTTCTTTGGGCATACGTTCTACATGCAGGACAAGCGGCAATCGCAGCGCTTTTCTTCCGTCCTCCAAATCCACAATTTTGATTTGATCGGGCTGAATTCCCATGGGAACCAACCCGGAATGTACCGGCACATAACTTGTTGCTTCGATGGTTTCCATACCAGGTATACGAACTACCAGGGAATAAGATTTGCCGGTTTCGGCCAAATCGCGGCTTTCCCAATACAGCCCACCCTGCTCATCGTAAACCGGCCTTAACTTATCTAAAAACTGACCGCCAGTTGAAATGGAAACATCGGCTTTAATCGGTGTTTCAGGCTCGCCGGAAGCATAAACGGGCTGGCTGATGGTAACCCGAACATCGACCGGTTTCCCATCGGTAAAATGACTGACGGCAACAATTCGTGGATCTTCATCGGGCAAATCGATGAATACCTCGCTGGCACAGCGCACCATCAGCACAAAAAGAGCTGTGCCGAAAAATACCATTCGAAAGTAACGCATACCGGAGGTAAATAATCTTGTTAAAACAAGGTGCAAGTTACGGTTTTGTATCAACAATAGCCAGCGCAACCCATACCACACTTAAAACTTGACTTCGTATCTAAAGGAGGGTAAAATAGGCAATAGGGTGTATTGAATGGCCTTGCCAGGTACGCCGCTTCCGGCATCCACAAACAAAAAGAAAGGATTGGCCCGGTTGTACAGGTTGTACACACCAAGTTGAACGCCATGATCTGATTTGCCGACGCGGTAGGTGGCATTCAATCCAAGATCCAAACGGTGGTAAGCCGGCAAACGGTAACCATTAACTTCGGTGTAAACATAAACGTTGCGACTGGCCGGACTGCCGGGCGAGTTGTGTTCGTATTTCACGCCAGCCAAAGTTATGGGGTTTCCCGTGGCAATGGTCCAGGCAGCGTCGGCCGTCAGCCAGGGCAGAAGTTGTTGGTGTACATTCAGTTTCAGGTCGTGCCTTCGATCGAATCGGAAAGGGAACCACTTTCCGGAATTGATTTCATTGAACTGCCGGTCGGCCGAAGAAAGGGCATAAGAAATACTTACATTGGTTCTGCCCATGTTTTTTTCCAAAAGGAACTCAATGCCGCGAGCGCGCCCCTGCCCAACGGCAATCCTGTCCTCCCAACCAATGGCGTCTTCCACGCCGCCGGTGTATAAGGCATCGTTGGTAGTCAGAAAACTCAACACCGTTTCCAGTTCTTTGTAATAACCTTCTATTTGACAGTACCAGCTTCCACGTCGCCAGCCTATGCCTGTGGACAACTGCCAGGCAATTTCGGGCGGAACCTTGGCGGTGGTAGGCACCCACAATTCAAAAGGCAAACTGATGTTGAAAGAACCGATTTGGTGCAGGTTTTGTACCGATCGATGGTACCCTCCCCATTGGCTCCAGCCTCTTGGCCCTGTGCGCTGTATCCGCAAACGTGGTTGCAAGTTGCGGTAAGCCTGGTTGCGTATTTGAAAACCTACAGCGTTCAATCCGACATCAAGCCGGTAATTTTTTCCAATACGCCACTCGGCGTCTATGTAAATTTCCGATTCGTCGGCTACGAGTTTTTCGTTGTTGCGCAGCACCTTTGCCAGCGAGTCGATGGATGGCGTTGTTTGCCCGGGTATGAGGAAGTTCACCGACAAAGCTCCGGGTTGAAAATTGTGCAATGTATAAGCCAGTCCCCACCGCAGGGTTAGTTTCTCGTTGGGGTAGTACGTGAAGTCGGTTTTCCCCGACCAGTCGCTGATCAGTGTCTGGTAAATTTGTCCAAAGTTCGACAAAACATTTACCTGACCATTGGGAACATATTCGGTAGAATTAAACGACAACTGACTTTGATACAGGAATGAACTGTAGCGCAAGATGGTGTTCAAAAAGAGTTTGGGCGATATCAAGTGGTTCCAGCGCAGGGCAGCAATGGAATTACCCCAATTGGAAGAAAACGCATTTTTATCGAGCAACAACCCATTGGATGTATTGTATACCTGCTGAAATTGATCGGAAAACTTATCACCTCCGTGGTAAAAGCTGAAATACAATTTATCTTTTTCCGAAAAAAGGTAATTGTACTTCACATTGACATCGTAAAAACGGTAAACCACCTTGTCGCCGCTGAATGTCAACAAATTATCCCTTTTGCTGAAGTAGTTCACCCACGGGCCCAAAAAGGTTGTCCTTGCCCCCACCAGAAACGAACTTTTGTCCAGCTTCAAAGGTCCTTCAGCCGTTACGGATGCAGCAAACAGCCCTGTAGAAACAGTCCCTTTGTATTCCTTAAAATTACCGTCACGGGTCCTGATATCAAACACAGACGATGTTCTTCCGCCATATCGGGCAGGGAAATCGCCTTTCCACAAGCGGGCATTGCTCACCGTACTCGGGTTAAAAATGGAAAACAAACCCAGGGCATGGCTCGGATTGTAAACAGGTACATCGTCGAGCAAAATCAGGTTTTGATCGGAATTACCTCCGCGAATGTGCAGCCCCCCCAGCCCGTCCACGCCGGTTTGCACGCCGGGTTGTAAGGCTGCGAGGCGCATAAGATCCGCTTCGCCACCGGGCATGGGAATATGGCGCATGGATGAAAGTGGCAGGTTCGGACGGTTTTCATCGGCAGCTACGTTGGACGTAGTGCTGGGCAAGGCGGAAATAACAACTTCCGGCAGCTCATCATTGGGAACGAGCTTCAGGGTAATGCGGCGGTCAGATGTCAGGTTGACATTCGCGACAAGCATCTTGTAACCAATGTAAACTACCGCAACCTGGTATTCGCCTTCGTCGAGCGAAAGGCTGAAAAAGCCGAATTCATTGCTGATGGCTGTATGACTTTTTTCACCCTGAACCCTTATGCCTGCGCCGATGAGCCGCTCGCCCGTTTCATCGTCCTGAATGTATCCGTTGAAGGTAAAACGCGAAGATTTTCTAAAAAACACCACCTGGCCACTGGTCCACTGGTAGGAAACCGGCGCGCAGGCACTGATTCTGTCGAGCAGGGAGCTCAAACGCTCACCATCCGTTTGTATGGTGATGGTGGGACAACTTTTAAAAAACCGGTCGCTGAAAACGATGTTCGTACCTGTCTGCCGACTGAGGGCTACCAATGCGTCGGCTGGTTTGCAGTTGATGCAGGTAAACCGGACGACATCAGACAAAGGCTGTTGTGCAAAAGTTGCAACGTTTTGCGCAAAGATGCTCAATAAAAGCAGCAACAGCCAGCGTAGTGTCATTTGAATCCCGCTTGGTTAAATCCCGAATAAATTCAAAAGGAAAGCGGTGCAAGATACGGCATTCTGCAATCGAGCATCCGATTAATCGCAGGAACCGCCTGAAAGACGGTATTGGCCATGGCTTGTTTTTTTCACCTGAAGGCCATAAGTCAGCGCAAGGGTGGCAAGAACCTCGTCGATTGTTTGGGTGGTTAGCGGCGCAGTATGTAAGCAGCCAGCCAGACGGCTGTTTTCAAGTACAATGGAAACTTCGTAATGTTTTTCGAGATCTTCCAAAACGCGTGTTAAAGGCATGCGTACAAACTCCAATCCTCCGCTTTGCCAGGAAAGCTCATTGAGTGTTGCCAGGTTTCTAACCACAAAAGGTTTGTTTTCTCCCTGAAATTCGGCTGCTTGGTAAGCGTTCAGCACCACATCGCGGTTGCTACCGCCGGGTTGAAAACGCACTTTGCCGCTTCTTACCAGCACCGATGGGCCTGACTCCTGGGCATTGACGGCAAACTGGGTGCCAAGCACCTCTACCTTGCCGTTGTGCGGCAGTTGAACCACAAAAGGATGTCTTGCGTCGTGTTTGACATCGAAATAAACTTCGCCCACGATGCCTACTTTTCGTTTGTTGCCTGTAAAAGTTTCCGGGTAGGATATGGATGCATGCCGCCGGAGCCACACCTTGGTGCCGTCGGGAAGTTCAAGTTGACGAACGGCTTCATCATGTACCGCAATAGTGTGCATGAATGGATGGGGGTATGTTGCCCGGTAAACCCACACAGCGCCGCCCAAAACAACGATGGCCGCAACCGCGCGAAGCCATCGGAGTACAAGTGGACGCATAAAAACTGTTGCAGTTTGTGGTGTGTTGTGGAGCCTGTCCTGAAGTGCCTGAAAATCGGCGTTGATGTCAACGTTGAAAGGCAAGGATGTTGGCTCGGTACTGTTTTCCCAAACGGCTTGGTAGGCCTCGGCAGTTCGGACATTTTCAGGGGAAGCCTCTAGCCATTCATGGAGCAAAGCGGTTTCTTCGCGATTGATTTCGCCCGACCACTGCTTGGTCAACAGAAGGATGTATTGGTTCTCTTGCATGATTTGTTCCCTTGTCCCCAGGGTTTGTGGGGAGGTTTGGGTAAAATGCGTTTTATGGTTCAATGTTGTTTGGTAGTGTAAAGACAATCAACTCCGACGCTTCCCCTATGCATGGGAAGCTATTTTTAGCAGTAAAATGACAACCGGAGACAAATGGGGGTGCCGGCGCAGGGTTTCACGCAGCGATTTCATGGCTTTGGTTATTTGATTTTCAATGGTTTTGACCGAAATACCCAGCTTTTCAGCAATTTCCTTGTGCGACATGTTATCAAACCTGCTCAGGCAAAAAACCAGACGACATTTTTCCGGCAGGGCATCGATGGCTAAGCGCAGCGCGTGTTCCCTGTTTTCTGCTGCTTCGTGTAAGGCCAGCTCGCTTTCGGTATCCTCTCCTACCTCCACCCACGATTGAGCATCATCTTCAAGTACGATGCGTTTGTTCGTTTTGATGTGGTTAAGGGCGCGGTTCACGGCCGCTTTTCGCAGGTAAGCATGCAGAGACGTGTGGATGTCCAGCGTTTCACGTTTGTTCCAGAGTTCGACAAAAACTTCCTGTGCGATGTCTTTACAAGTGTCCTCGTCTTTGATCAATCGGTGAACGCCGGACAGCAAATGTTTGTAATGCAGTTCAAAAAGCTGACGCAATGCCCCCGGCTCGCCGCGTTTTAGCGCGGCGACGGACTCCTGTTCTTCATTAAGAGTAGGTTTGGACATTGTTTAAAATAAAAAATTTTATTCGGCTGATGCAAATTTGTTAGATCTCAAAAAGAATTAAATTTAACAAATAAAACCTTCCAAAAAATAATATTTTGAACCTAAGCCGAATTGGCGGTTATTGGATGCATGTTTTGTTGATCTTCCGTTCAAAAAAATTCAGGTGGCATAGGGGTTTTCTTCTTCGGCCTTGTCTAATGTATTGTAAAGTGACAAACATCACAAAGACTACGACGCACATGGATACGAAAATTACTTTAACCGCCTTGAACAACAACCCACTTTTTGCAGTATTAACTCCAGAAGAAAAAATAATGTTGTGGCAATCGGGCAACCTTCTGCATTACGTTAAGCATCAGGTGATATATAAACCCGGCCAACCGGCCACGAAGATTTATTTCCTTCTCAAAGGTATTGTGAAAATCGCTGTACACGCCGAAAAAAAAGACATCATCAAATACGTAATACGTGAAGGTTCGCTTTTTGGAGAATCGTGCCTTACTGGTGAAACCCAACGACGCGATTTTGCGTACATTATGGACGACAAGGCAGAAGTCGTAGAGTTTGATGCTTCCATTTTGCTGATGCTCATGAAACGCAACTTCACTTTCGCTCAATCGTTGCTCCACTTCCTCGGAGAACGTTTGAGATACACTGAAACCCAACTTGAAAAGGTTGTTTTGAAGGATTCGAAAAGCCGCATCATGGAATATTTACACCAAATGGGACTTGAGCAAGGCAAACGTATAGGTTTTGAAACTTTGGTGAAACACAACATGACCCATCAGGACATCGCCGACCTTACGGGCACAAGCCGGCAAATGGTTACCGCCGTGCTTAACCAACTCAAACGCTCCAACGTGTTGTATTTCAACCGTAAAAAAATACTTTTTCGCGATCTAAACGCCTTGCCCATAGCGGTATGACGTTTTCCGGAACAGTCTCAAAAAGTAGTTAACAGTTTTGCTTCATACGATAGAATGGGTTTTTTAAGCGGCATGCAACGGCATGCCGCTTTTTTTAACTGTATGCACTGTTGATTCAAAAATGCATTTCTGTGTATCTTTAGTCCTGAAAATGAAAAAACAACCTGCCTACCTTGCGTTTAACTGTTCCCGAACATGAGAAAAATTCTACTTCCCGTATTATTTGCTGCCGCATTTTTACAACTCAACGCCCAAATCAACAACGATTTGCCGAGGTTCCCGAGCGAAGAGGAAAAACAGCTCCAAAAGGTTGCTGTGCCCACTTCGCCCATAGGCATTACCAACCCGCCCTCGCTGCCTGTGCGGTCCATGGCCGAATGGGAAGAATTGCAGGCCCTCGTCATCACCTGGCGCAGCCAGCCTGCTATCCTTGCCGAAATTGTACGCGCCGCCCGTGAAGAATGCCGCGTAGTAATAGCCTGCAACACCAACAACGACGTGACTTCTGCAACCAACTACCTCATAGGAAAAGGTGTAGACCTGAGCTCCAACGTAGAATTTGTGGTAGCACCCAGCAATTCCATCTGGGTACGCGATTATGGCCCCAACTCCGTGTATGCCAACGCCGTTGACTCCCTTTACTTCATCGATTGGCGCTACAACCGCACAACACGCCCGAAAGACGACACCATTGCGACCACCCTGGCGCCTTATTTTGGTGTGCCGTTGTACAGCACAAGCCAAGCACCAACCGATTTGGTGCACACCGGAGGCAACTTTATGTCCGACGGTTCAGGCACAGCCTTTTCTTCCAGCCTGATCCTCAATGAAAACGAACTTGGCAATCCTTACGGCGTTTCAGTCAAAACAGAAGCTGAAATTAACCAAATCATGGTCAATTTTATGGGTATCGGCCGCTACATCAAAATGGATCCCCTACCCTACGACGTTATAAACCACATCGACATGCACATGAAGCTGCTCGATGAAGAAACCTTGCTTGTAGGAGAATACCCCGAAGGTGTGGCCGACGGCCCGCAAATAGAGGCCAACATACAATATGTATTGAGCAATTTCACTTCCGTCTTTGGTACGCCATACAAAGTTATACGCATACCCATGCCGCCCGATGCCAACAACGCCTACCCCAATACCAACGGCGATTACCGCACCTACGCCAACGCAGTTTTTGTAAACAAAACGGTCATCGTGCCTTTTTACGAATACCAATACGATACCACCGCCCAGCGGATCTGGGAAGAAAGTCTGCCCGGCTACAACATCGTGGGTGTTGATTGCAACAGCATCATCCCTTCGCTTGGAGCCATCCATTGCATCACCAAAGAGGTTGGCGTGGCCGAACCGCTGCGCATCGTGCACCAGGAAATTCAGGGCTGTCTTTTCAATACCGATTACCCCGAAGGTTATCCGGTTTGGGCCACCATCCAACACCGCTCCGGTATTGCAGAAGCGCGTGTTTATTTCAGCATCTTTGCGAACGGTCCATGGTCTTCGGTCGAACTGCTTCCTTACAACTTAGACGACACGGTATGGAACTACAAGGGCTACATTCCCCTACAATCGCCTGGAGAAGATGTTTATTACTACATCCAATCAACCGCCAACGACGGCAAAGTGATTACACGCCCATTGCCTGGCCCCGATGGTCCGTGGAGTTTCTGTGCAAGTGAATATGTGGGTACACAGGAAGTGCCCGATGCCAGCATGCTCAGCATTTATCCCAACCCCGCCAGTGCCATTACATGCATCCCTGTAGAAAGTACCGATGCAACCGATGGTACCTTATCGCTGATCAATACCTTGGGGCAAACAGTGCAAACCATCCACCAAGGAAAGATACCCTCCGGCAAAAACAACTATTTCTTTGATGCAGGTAAGTTACCTTCTGGCACTTACTTCGTCGAACTGCGTATAGGCAACAAGCGTACCGTGAAAAAAGTGATGGTTCACTAAGTATTTTGCCCTTTCAACAAATATTATTTTTCATTTATGGGCGGTTAAACGGCTGAAACAAAATTAAATTTCAAACGTTTAAAAGGATACAACTGCATTTTTTTTGAAAAAAACCGATAAAGCACCCGTTGTTTGGCAAAATATCTTAGCAACGGATGCCTTATCGGTGTACCTTTGCAGCCGATTTCATAATAACACAGCTATGCGCACATGAGGCAACTAAAAATCACCAAGTCCATTACCAACCGCGAGAGCCAATCGCTCGAGAAATACCTTCAGGAAATTGGTAAAGTGGACCTCCTCACCCCGGAAGAAGAAGTAGATCTCGCCAAAAGGATCAAACAAGGCGACCAAATAGCACTCGAAAAACTTACCAAAGCCAACCTGCGATTTGTCGTTTCGGTGGCCAAACAATACCAAAACCAGGGCCTTAGTCTTTCCGACCTCATCAACGAAGGCAACCTCGGTTTGATCAAAGCAGCCCAGCGTTTCGACGAAACCCGTGGCTTTAAGTTCATTTCTTACGCCGTTTGGTGGATCCGTCAGTCGATCCTTCAGGCATTGGCCGAACAAAGCCGCATCGTACGCCTGCCCCTCAACAAGGTAGGTTCGCTCAACAAGATCAACAAAGCCTTTTCCGAACTCGAACAACAGTACGAACGGGAACCCAGCGCAGAAGAACTTGCCGAGATGCTTGAGATCACCACAGACGAGGTTGAAACTACCCTCGGTGTTGCAGCGCGCCACGTATCTATGGACGCTCCTTTCGTTGAAGGTGAAGACAACTCCCTGCTCGACGTGCTCGAGAACACGGCCATGCCAGGCACCGATTCTCACCTGGAATACGCCGATTCTTTGCGCCGCGAAATTGAACGTTCGCTCAGCACTTTGACCGATCGCCAGTGCGATGTCATCAAATTGTACTTCGGAATTGGTGTTGAACACCCCATGTCGCTGGAAGATATCGGAGAAAAATTTGGTCTTACCCGCGAACGTGTTCGTCAGATCAAAGACAAGGCAATCAATAAGTTGCGTGCTACCAGCCGCAGCAAATTGCTGAAAAGCTACCTCGGAGCCTAATTAAGTAAATGTTAAATTTTGTAGAGGGTAGTTGACTTTTTCAACGATTCTTGCCTATGTTTGTGCCATGAAAATTATCCATCTGGACATCGTCATGTGTTGTTGTTGCCTTTCTGCTCGAAACATCGAAGCGGCAGCAAAACTCATTTCAGATAACTTCAGTCAGATGTAAGCTCTCAGAAATTTGTTTTGTTTTCCATAGGAAGCCCTTCGGTGTACACCACCGGAGGGCTTTTTCTTTTTTCAACCTGTTTTTTTATGCCGCCATACGACTCACCACTCAGTACCGATGACCTTGATTTGCTGACTGCTCCCGACTTCAGTCCGGAGATCAGTTTGGCCCTTCTTGCCGAAAGGTTTGGTGATGGCCTCGTTTTTTCTACCAGTTTCGGATTGGAAGACCAAGCGGTTACCCACATGCTTCATACCAACCAACTTTCCGTTAAGGTGTTCACCCTGGATACCGGACGTTTGTTTCCAGAAACCCACAACGTTTGGTCGCGCACCCTCGAACGGTACGAACTGAACATAGATGTTTTTGCACCCAACACCACCGTACTTGAAAACTTGTTGACCGAAAAAGGGCCCCTCAGTTTTTACCAGTCGGTGAGCAACCGCAAGGAATGTTGCCACATCCGCAAAGTGGAACCCCTGCAACGTGCCCTGACAGGCCACAAACTCTGGATCACAGGCATCCGGGCCGAACAATCGCCTAACCGACAACACATGAAAGCCCTGGAATGGGATGAAACCTTCGGGATGTTCAAATATCATCCGCTTTTTTATTGGTCCCAGGAAACCCTTCAAACCTACATTGCTCAACACAACATACCTTACAACAGCCTGCACGACAGCGGTTTTGTAAGCATAGGGTGCGCGCCTTGCACACGCGCCATCCAGGAAGGCGAAGATTTTCGCGCTGGCCGATGGTGGTGGGAAGACCATACAGGCAAAGAATGTGGACTACACAGCCCATCCGACTTCAACAACAAAAACGTGAACACCGTAGCCGCCTTATGAAAAGAACTTTCGACTACCTCGACCACCTCGAAGCCCAGGCCATACACATCCTGCGGGAAACTGCCGGACAATTTGAACGACCCGCACTACTGTTTTCAGGCGGCAAAGACTCCATCGTGCTTGTCAAACTGGCCGAAAAAGCTTTTCGCCCCGGCAAATTCCCTTTTCCGCTCATCCACATCGATACAGGCCACAATTTCCCCGAAGTATTGGCTTTCCGCGATGAGCTTGCTGCCAAAATAGGGGAAACATTGCTTGTTCGCAAAGTAGAGGACACCATTCGCAGGCAAGGCTTGCCCGATCCGGGAGGTAAATTCCCAAGCCGAAATGCCTTGCAAACGTTTACGCTGCTCGAAACCATTGATGAACTCGAACTCGATGCGTGCATCGGCGGCGCCCGACGCGACGAAGAAAAAGCCCGCGCTAAAGAACGCATCTTCAGCATTCGCGACGAATTCGGACAATGGGATCCCAAGCGCCAACGACCAGAACTTTGGGACATTTACAACGGCCACATCCGGAAGGGTGAAAATGTACGTGTGTTCCCCATTTCCAACTGGACAGAGCTCGACGTGTGGAACTACATCCGCCGCGAAAACATCGATCTGCCCGAAATCTATTTCGCACACGAACGCAATTGCATACGCACAGCCTCCGGACAACTGCTTGCCATCACCGAACACATCAAACTGGATAACAACGACGACATCGTAGTGCGTAACGTACGCTTCCGAACCGTCGGCGATGCCACCTGTACGGCCGCTGTAGAAAGCTCAGCGACCACCCTCGACGACATTATCGAGGAAATAACAACCACCAATTTGTCGGAACGCGGTGCCACCCGCCTCGACGACCGTACCTCAGAAGCAGCCATGGAAGACCGCAAAAAGAACGGTTACTTTTAATCAATCCCAAACAAGCTCTAAAACAGCCCAAACCTCACACCCTAAAACAAACACTAAAATACCTGCGCAGGAAACGACCTGATGCAGAGAGCCAACAGTATGTCCAGATCCCACGCTTTCAATGGGATTACCAAAAATGAAACAGATCTCACGCTTCGGTGGGATGAAAAACAAACAACCATGAACATTCTCCGATTCATCACCGCCGGCAGCGTCGACGACGGTAAAAGCACCCTCATCGGACGCCTTTTGTACGACTCCCAGGCCGTGTCGCACGATATTTTGCATACCCTCGAACGTCAGTCTAAAAACAAACAAAACGGCGAAGTTGACCTTGCCTTGCTGACCGATGGGCTTCGTGCCGAACGCGAACAGGGCATCACCATCGATGTAGCGTACAAATACTTCAACACGCCAAAACGCAAATTCATCATCGCCGATGCTCCCGGACACGTACAATACACACGCAACATGGTTACAGGCGCTTCCAATGCTGACCTGGTCATCATCCTCGTCGATGCGCGCCTGGGTGTTGTGGAACAAACCTACCGCCACTCGCTCATTGCATCCATCATGGGCATCAAACATTTTGTAATCGCCATCAACAAAATGGATCTGGTAAAACATGAAGAGCATACCTTCAAAAACATCGTGCAGGAATACCAGAAACTGGCCACAAAAATTGATGTCCACCAGCCTGTATTCATACCCATCAGTGCCCTATCCGGCGACAATGTGGTGAAAAGCTCTGCGAACATGCCTTGGTACAAAGGCCCTACCCTGCTGCAACACCTTGAGGAGCTGCACATCGAACCCGTCGACCTTCAGACTGCACCGCGTTTCCAGGTACAATATGTCATTCGTCCACAATCGAACGACCTGCACGATTACCGTGGCTATGCCGGTAGTTTGCGCAGTGGCCAACTGAAGCGCGGGCAGCGTGTGACGGTACTGCCCGCTGGCATAGAAACAACCATCAAATCCCTGGAAGTGAACAGACAGGAAGTTGATGCGGCCTTTGCACCTCAAGCCATTGTGGTGCATCTGAACGACGACATCGACGTTTCCCGCGGCGACTTCATCGTTCCGGCCGACGATTTACCTGCAAGCAGCATCGAACTGGATGCCACCTTGTGCTGGATGAGTGAACGCCCGCTCCATGTAGGCGACCGTTTTTTGCTGCGCCACCACAGTGCAAGTGTAAAAGCGGTGGTCAAAGCCATTGAATACCGCTGGGATGTGCACCAATACTCCCATGAGCCTGTTGAACGCCTGGGACTCAACGACATCGCGAGCGTACGCATACGTACTGCCCGTCCTATCCACTTTGATCCTTACATACAGAACCGCAATACCGGAAGTTTCATCCTGGTACATGAGCACAATTTTGACACCGTAGCCGCAGGTATGCTGCACGAAATACCTGCTCCCGAACCCATCACCGATTTTGCGATATGAGAGATTCAGCAGGCAACAGACATCAGATAACAGGCAGGACGCAAAAGGCAATAGCTGATCCCACTTCACCCATTGTATTTCGGACTTCAGACTTCGGACTTAGCTTACCACATTTCGGACTTCGCAGTTCGCACTTGAAACTTTCCGTTGTTGGCGCTGGCCCGGGTGATCCGGAACTGATTACGCTGAAAGGTTTGAAGGCACTTCAGCAAGCCGATGTGGTGATGTACGATGCTTTGGTGGACGAGGCATTGCTTGACTTTGCACCTGCCTCAGCGGCTCGGATATTTGTTGGTAAACGCAAAGGCAAACCATCTTTCAAACAGGAAGAAATCAATGCGTTGATTGTTGATTTTGCCAACCTGTTCGGGCATGTGGTCAGGTTGAAAGGCGGCGACCCATTTGTATTCGGTCGCGGACTGGAGGAAATGCAATACGCAGCATCCCAAGGCCTTGAAGTGCATTACATTCCGGGCATCAGCAGCGTTGTGGCCGGTCCGGGAGCAGTGGGCATTCCGGTAACCCTGCGCGGCGCCAGTCGTGGTTTTTGGGTACTTACCGCTACCACCGATACCGGCGATTTGAACCCTGAAGTGGTTACTGCGGCGCACACCGATTCGACGGTAGTGATCCTTATGGGTTTGTCCAAAATGTCCGAAATCTCCAAAATATACGCAGAAGCAGGCAAATCCAACTGGCCTGTAGCCATCATCAGCAATGCCACACTTCCGAATGAAAAAAGTGTCACCGGTACGATGGCCGACATTGTGAAACAACTCGAAAAAGATCAAATCCCTTCACCTGCCATCATCGTTGCCGGCGAGGTAGTGAACCACCAATTCAAATCGGTTTCCATCCGAAAAAAACTGCACCAGCCATGAGCTCACTTCCAACCGTCCCGGGCGTAGATGCCAACTTGCTGCAAAAGCTGCGCAACGAACACAGTATAGAACAGCAGTTGTGGCTCAGCGGATACCTTTATGGGCTTGCTACTTCCAAACAGGAAGTTGCTGCACCTGAAACCACGCAACTTCCAGGACAAAAGGTTTTAATCCTGTTTGGTTCGCATACTGGAAACAGTAAAAAAGTAGCCCATACTGCTGCGAAACATTTGCACGAAGCCGGTTTGCAAACCACCGTAGCAGACGTGGCCGAATACGCTGTAAAAAATCTGAAATCAGAAACCCATTTGCTCGTGGTTGTTAGTACGCAGGGCGAAGGTGAACCGCCTGCTTCGGCCGAGGATTTTTACCAATGGCTGTTGGGACCCCGCGCACCAAAATTCGAAAACCTACAGTTCTCCGTTTGTGCACTTGGGGATAAAAGCTATGTGCAGTTTTGTCAAACAGGAAAAGACATCGACAACAGACTGGAAGCTCTGGGTGCAAAGCGCTTGTTTGATCGTGTGGATTGTGATGCCGAATACGAAACTGAGGCTAAAAGCTGGATCAACCAGGTTGCTGCTGTGTTGCAAGCGCAACATCCCAAAACAACATCTGCTTACGTGAAAGCACCGGAAACATCAACAGTTTCCACCTCGAAATACGACCGCAAACACCCGTTTGAGGCCATGGTTTGGGAAAAAATTCAGCTCAACGGCCGCGGTTCAGAAAAAGAAACCTGGCACCTGGAGTTTTCCTTGGAAGGTTCTGACTTGGAATATGCCCCTGGAGACTCACTTGGCGTTTTTGCCCAAAACGATACGGCTTTGGTAGATGAAGTATTGAAAAGCACCAGATTGAACGGGTCGGAAAAGGTAGACTGGGATGGTAAATCCTTGCAGCTTTTCGACCTGCTTGAGCAAAAATTGGAACTCAGCGTACTCACCCGCGACTTGCTGGTCAAATACCAGGAGCGGCATCCGAAGTCCAGTGTGAATGTCCTGATTGAGGATCCTTCTGCCTTGAAAAACTACCTTTGGGGAAACGATGTAGCCGACTTTTTTACTGATTTCCCAGCAAACCTGGAACCTCAACAACTTACGGAGTTGTTGAGACCCTTGCCGCCAAGGTTGTATTCCATTGCCTCCAGTCCCCGCGCCAGCGAAGGAGAAGTGCACCTTACCGTTGCCGCTGTTCGTTACGAACACAAAGGCCGCAAACGCCGCGGCGTTGCTTCCACGTATTTGGCAGACAGGTTGGAAAAAGGCGGTTCGGTTCCTGTTTTTGTGGAACACAACGATTTTTTCAAACTGCCTGCCAACGACGCCACCGACATCATCATGGTGGGTCCGGGTACGGGTGTTGCCCCTTTCCGCGCCTTTGTAGCCGAACGCGCCGAACGTGGAGCTTCGGGTAAAAATTGGCTTTTTTTTGGAAACCCACATTTTTCCACCGATTTCCTGTACCAAACCGAATGGCTGCAACACCTCAAAAACGGCGCCCTCGACCGTCTGGATGTAGCTTTTTCCCGCGATCAGGAACATAAAATTTATGTTCAGGACCGCTTGAAAGAACGCAGCAAACCGATTTATGAAAGACTCGAAAACGGCGCTTATTTCTACGTGTGTGGCGATAAAAACCGTATGGCGGCCGATGTTCAGAAAGCTTTGCTCGGTATTGTCGCCACAGAGAGCGGCCGTGGTGAAACATATGCCGCTGATTACCTCAAAACATTGAAGAAACAAAGGCGTTTTTTGGAAGATGTTTATTGATGAGGATTTTTTGTCTGAGTAAATTTTAAAATAAAAAAAGAACACCAAGTACACCTTTTTTCCATGAAAAACATTATTACCCCTCTGTTGCTATTGACCCTGCTTTTCATTGCTGTAAGCCGACTCACGGCCCAGGATGAGGTAATCGTTATCAGCGGTGTGATTAATGACAAAAGCACCCAACAACCTTTGCCGGGCGTAAGCATAAGCATCAAAGGCGCAGGCGGCGGTACCTTGAGTGACCCTGAAGGAAAATTTTCCCTCCGCACAAAGCTGCGTTTTCCATTAACCCTGCAATTCAACATCATAGGGTTTGAAACCAGTGAATTAGAAATCGCACAAGCAAGTGACCCCATCTCTGTTGCCCTCGAATCAAAAGCGCTTTGGGCAAAAGAAGTGGTGGTTTCAGCTTCTCGCATCGAGGAAAGCATTCTTAAATCGCCCGTAGCCGTTGAAAAACTCGATATACGAGCACTTCGGGAAACTGCGGCGCCCAGCTTTTACGACGCACTGGAAAATGTAAAAGGTGTGCAAATGACCACCTCAAGCCTCACCTTTAAAGTGCCCAACGCACGTGGTTTCAACATACCCAACAACTTCCGTTTCATGCAGTTGGTAGATGGCGTTGACATGCAGGCAGCGACCCTTGGCGTTCCCTTGGGCAACGCCATCGGACCCACCGAACTTGACATCGCAAGTGTGGAAATTACGCCCGGCGCCGCTTCCGCCCTTTATGGCATGAACGCCATCAACGGAATGGCCAACCTAAGCACCAAAAGTCCGTTCTCTTACCAGGGCCTCAGTGTTTATCAAAAAGTAGGCGTTAACCATGTGGATGGCGTTGATTACGATCCGAGCCTTTTGAGCGAAACTGCCATACGTTGGGCTCAAACCATCGGCAAACATTGGGCATACAAAATCAATGCCTCTTACCTTCAGGGCACCGATTGGCTATCGAATACCCTCGCGGACCAAAACCCGCAAAACTTCAATTCCGCCAACCCGCGGTTTCCGGAACTCAGTAGTGATGATAACCCTGCCTCAGATTTGTGGAACAACTATGGCGACGAACGCAACAACAACGTCGATGTAGCGGTACAATACGAAGACAGAAACGAAACCTTTAACGTTCGGCGTACAGGTTACCTCGAACGCGACTTGGTGAACCCCATCGTGCGCAATGCTAAAGTGGATGCGGGTCTTTGGTACCGCTTCCGTGAAGGACTTGAATTGTCGTATGTGTACCGTTACGGACTGATGGACGGTATTTTTCAAAGAGGCAACAAAATCCAGTTGAGTGATGTAACCGTCCAAAACCACAAGCTTGAACTCAAGGGTGAAAGGTTTCAGGTTCGCAGCTATATTTCGTTGGAAAACACCGGCAATTCATACAACCTTAAGCCTTTGTCCGACAACCTTGATCTCAACAACGGTACAAACAGCGCCTGGGGGGAACAGTACAAAACCGCTTTGCAAAGTGCACTGGATAGCGACGTATCGCTTGCCGAAGCACACCATATTGCACGTATTGCGGCCGATCAGGGCCGCGTTGAGCCGGGAACACCCGAATTTGATGCCCTGAAAAACACCATCATAGGTATCAACAGCTGGGACATTGGCTCAGTAGTCCCTGGAGCACCCGCAACGGGCGGTGCCTTGCTTACCCAAAAAAGCCGGATGTACCACACCGATGCTCAGTGGGACCTTAGCAACCGCGTCCATTGGCTGACCCTGTTGGCTGGCTTGGATGCACGCGTGTACGAGGTCATTCCCGATGGCAACAACTTTGTAGACTTCTCCCGTCCTCCGGCCGAACGCAACCTTCCAGGTGGTAAAAACCAGTACTATTCGAAGTTTGGCGGTTTTATACAAGGCACAAAAAACCTGCTCAACGACAAGCTCAAACTCAATGCCTCGTTGCGGCTCGACTACAATCCGGAATTTGCCCCCAAGGTGAATCCACGTATTGCTGCAGTGTATACCCTTGTACAGAAACACAACATCCGAGCATCCTACCAAAACGGTTGGCGTTTCCCGGCCCTTTTCGAGGCGCTTTCTTATGTAAACAACGGCAATGTGCGGCGCGTAGGTGGTTTGCCACGCATCAACGAGGGTTTGGGATACCTTGGAAATTCGTATACGCTGAGTTCCCTTGACGACTTTACACAAGCTGTTGCCACCGACGTTGCCAACGGACAAACGAGCAACGATGCCACTTTGAACAACCGCGACAAATTGGTGGTGGCCAACCTGCCAGCCATGGAGCCCGAACACATCAATGCCTTTGAAACGGGTTACAAAAGTGTTTTGTTCGACAACAGACTGGTGCTCGATTTCGACGCTTATTACAACATTTATAAAGGCTTTTTGGGACAGGTAGAGGTTACGGTACCAAAATCCGGACCGGTCGGCTCCGACGAAGCAGTAATCGACATGCTTACACGTTCCACACAGGACCGTTACCGCGTTTTTACCAACGCACGACGGTCGTACAAAAGCTACGGCTCCGCCATGGGTATTACGTATGCATTTTACAAAAAATTTACCCTTTCCGGTAACGCCAACTACAACAACATCAGCGAAAACAAAGAAAAAGACGTATTCATCATAGCATTCAATACGCCTCGGTGGTCGACCAACCTGTCTTTCGCAAACCGCGAAATCGCCCGGAACGTTGGTTTTAACATCGTTTGGCGTTGGCAGGATGCTTTTCAATGGGAAAGTCCGCTTGCCGATGGTTTCGTGCCCGCCTACAGTACCATCGATGCTCAAATCACAGTGCGTGTTCCGGCGATTAAAACAAGTTTCAAAATCGGAGGCGCCAATTTGCTCAACCAGCGCTACTTCCAATACGCCGCTGGCCCGACACTTGGTGGTTTGTATTACCTGGCCATCACCGTTGACAACACAGTTATCCGGTAGTTTTACTTCCACAACCTCGATTCAAGAAAAAAAAATGGCTGAACTTACTCCCAACCGCTCCGAAGTTGAAATTATCAAAGACAAAAGCCAGTACCTGCGCGGTACGTTGGTTCAAAGTCTCGACAATGGCATTACCGGCGCATTGTACCCCGACGATACACAACTCATCAAGTTCCACGGCGCTTACCAGCAAACCGACCGCGACATCGACAGCGAACGCAAAACGCAAAAACTGGAGCCGTTGTACTCGCTCATGATACGCATCCGTGTGCCCGGCGGCGTGGCTACATCCAAACAATGGTTGCGTATGGACGACCTCGCCGACCGCTACGGCAGCGGCACGTTGAAACTCACTACCAGGCAGGCTTTCCAACTGCATGGGGTGTCAAAACGCAACCTGAAAAGCGCCATTAAAGGTTTCAACGAAGTGCTTCTCGACAGCATAGCAGGGTGTGGCGATGTGAACCGCAACGTGATGTGCAGTGTCAATCCGCAGGAAAGCCGCGTACATGCTGCAGTTCAAAAGGTTTCCGAAGACCTCAGCCGTACCTTCACCCCCCAAACAACCGCCTACGCTGAAATCTGGCTCGGCGGAAAGCCCTTGCACAAAGACGAAACCGACGAAGAACCCATTTACGGCAAAACATATTTGCCACGCAAATTCAAAATCGCACTGGCCGTTCCGCCCCAAAACGACACCGACATCTATGCCAACGACATCGGGTTGGTAGCTGTGGAAAAGAATGGCGAACTGCAAGGATTCAATGTGTTTGCCGGAGGCGGACTGGGTATGACCTTCGGCATGCCCGACACGTTTCCCCGCCTCGCCGATCCGTTGGGTTACGTGGCGACTTCTGAAATCCTGAACGTTTGTGAAGCCATCATCACCACACAACGCGACCACGGCGACCGTGAAAACCGCAAGTTCAGTCGGTTGAAATACACGATCGAACGCTTGGGTGTAGATGCGTTCAAAGCCGAGGTGGAAAAACGCGCCGGACTTGATTTTCAGGATTTACATGCTTTTCATTTTGAAAATACCGGCGACCGCTACGGATGGTCGGTAGGCTACAATGGACTTTACCATCTCGGTCTGTTCATTGAAAGCGGTCGTGTGGCCGACGCCAACGGTTACCTTTTGCGCACGGCTTTGCGTGAAGTGGCGCAGGTACACGATGGAGAATTTCGTTTAACCGGCAATCAAAACCTGGTATTGTCCAACATAGCGCCTGAAAAAAAGGCAGAAATTGAAAACATTCTGGACCAATATGGCGTGTTGGACAAAACGTTCAAACAAACTGCACTTCGTCAGCATTCGCTTGCGTGTGTGGCTTTGAACACCTGTACCCTGGCTTTTGCCGAAGCCGAACGCTACCTCCCTACCCTCCTCGACCATGTGGAGGTTTTGCTGCGCAAATACGGTTTGGAAACCGAACCGATCAACATTCGGATGACGGGTTGTCCCAACGGTTGTGCCCGGCCATACCTGGCCGAAATCGGCCTCATTGGCCGTGGGCCCGGGCGTTACAACCTGTATTTGGGCGCAGCCCACAACGGGGAAAGGCTCAACAAACTTTACCAAGAACAACTCGACGAAACGGGTATTTTGAATACGCTTGATGCACTTTTTGCAGATTTTTCTAAAAAACGGTTGGTTGATGAGCATTTCGGCGATTTTGTGATCCGAAACGGTTACGTCAAAGCTACCGAACAAGGCCGCTATTTTCATGACTAAAATATTAACCGTGGAAGCATTGACTCGGAATGAAAAAACAACTGAACGTTTGGGTAACAGGTTGTTTCCGTTTTTTTTCAAACTCGAACAATTCCCCCTGCTTATAGTGGGCGGCGGAGTCGTTGGTTTGGAAAAATTGAATGCGGTATTGGTCAACAGTCCCAATACGCCGGTTACCCTCGTTGGCCAGGAGATTTCATCCGAGATCCGTGCTTTGACGGCAGGTTACCCACAAGTGGTTTTGCATGAAAAGGTTTTTGAGCGGAGCGACTTAGATGGAAAGCGGCTTGTGATTGCTGCTACCAACATCCCTTCACTAAACAGACAGGTCAAAGCGCTTGCCTCGGCCCGCGGCATCTTTACGAATGTGGCCGACACGCCTGATTTGTGCGATTTTTACCTGGGATCCATCGTTCAAAAAGGCGATGTCAAAATTGCCATTTCCACCAACGGAAAATCGCCGACCATCGCCAAACGCCTGCGTGAAACTTTCGACGATGCCTTGCCCAACGAACTCGACGACTTGTTGCAAAACATGCCTGTTTTGCGTAGCAGACTCAAAGGGGATTTTGCACATAAGGTGCGCACCTTGAATGCCCTGACTGCTTCATTGGCTACCAAACCCGATGATGAAGACATCCTGCCAGCCTTGCTTGGACGGCAAAAAATCGAAACCATCAATGGGCGTAAATGGCGCAACATCGCCACCGCTGCCTTGACGGCGTTCGGGCTGATGATGGTGATCAACATCCTTTTGATTTCGGCGCCGGCAGAGGTGTGGGTGGAACGTTTTGCAAACATCGACAACAAGTTTTGGATGTTCATTGCAGTGGGGTTTCTTGCGCAAATGGTCGACGGATTGTTGGGCATGGGATACGGTGTGGTGACACAAATCGTGCTCATGGGCGCAGGTGTGCCATTGGCTTCGGTCAGTTCGAGCATCCACACTGCCGAAATGTTTACTTCAGGTGTTTCAGGTTATTCGCACTACAGGTTTGGCAATGTGAACAGGCGGTTGTTCCGGGCGTTGCTCATTCCGGGCATTGTTGGCGCTGTGGCCGGCGCTGCTTTGTTGTCGTGGCTTGGAGAGCAATATGTTCATATTGTTAAACCGATCTTGGCGGTATATGCCCTATTGTTGGGCATACGTATCCTGCGTAGGGCATTTCTGCGCAACATGCAAAAGAAAAAAGTAAAAAACGTGGGTTGGTTGGCTGGTGCAGGCGGTTTTCTCGATTCGTTTGGAGGCGGAGGTTGGGGGCCGTTGGTGACGAGCACCTTGCTTGCACGGGGCAAAACGCCTCAATATGTGATTGGAACGGTGAGTCTTGTCGAGTTTTTTATAACCCTTTGCAGCGCACTCACCTTTTTTACCCTCATCGGTATTTCACACTGGCAAATCATTGTGGGTTTGATCATCGGGGGCACGGTGGCGGCTCCTTTTGCTGCGCGATTGGCTGGGAAATTACCTTTGCGGACCATGTTTATCGCTGTGGGCGTGATGGTTATTTTCTGGAGTATCCGGATTTTGTGGAAAATCTTTTTGTAAAAAACCTTGTAAAACTATGTTGGTCAGTTCTGTAAAAGGTGTGTACGTATACACAACTTTCACAGAACTGACCAACACATGTTTAACGGATTTACACAATACATGCCTTCACAAAAGCTACAAATAGCGGATGTGGACGCTCCACGGTACTTTTCAGCTCGGGGTGAAACTGTACCCCCACGAAGTATTTGTGGTCTTTAATTTCCATGATTTCCACCAGTCCTGACTCTGTATTGATGCCCGAAGGCGACATGCCTGCTTTTTCAAATGCGTCGAGGTAGGCATTGTTGAACTCCCAGCGGTGACGGTGGCGTTCGCTGATGGACACCGTTTTATAGGCTTCAAAAGCCTTCGTTTTTTTCTTCACCTCGCAGGGGTATGCACCAAGGCGCATGGTGCCACCCTTTTTGGTAATTTTTTTCTGTTCGGGCATTAGATCGATGACCGGGTGCGGCGTATTGGCATTAACTTCGGTGGAAGCAGCGCCTTCAAGTTTGAGCACATTGCGCGCAAATTCCACACAGGCTGTTTGCATGCCGAGGCAGATGCCGAAAAAGGGAACGTTGTTTTCGCGGGCATACCTGATGGCCATCAGTTTGCCTTCGATGCCCCGTTCGCCGAAGCCCGGCGCAACCAAAATACCGTTGAGGCCTTCCAGTACTTTACCCACGTTTTTGTAGCTGCCTTCGAGTTCTTCTGCATGGATGGGCACCACTTTGACTTTGCATTCATTGATGGCGCCGGCATGTACAAAGGATTCGTAAATCGATTTGTAGGCATCAGGCAGCTCGTTGTATTTGCCGATCAGGCCGATTTTTACTTCGTGCAGCGGATTTTTAAGTTTGCCGAGAAAAGCCTTCCAGGAAGACAAATCTGGTTCACGGCGGTCGCTGAGGTGCAGTTTGGAAATGACCACGCTGTCGAGACGTTCCTTAAGCAGCAACAGTGGCACGTCGTAAATGCTATCTGCATCCAGTGCTTCGATGACTGACGACATTTCCACATTGCAAAAAAGGGCGAGCTTGCGTCGTATGTCCAAGCCAAGCGGATGTTCCGTACGGCAGGCCAAAACGTCGGGTTGGACACCCAGACTGAGCAGTTCTTTCACCGAGTGTTGGGTCGGTTTGGTTTTCAGTTCCTTGGCAGCTTTCAGGTAAGGCACCAGGGTGAGGTGGATGACCAGGCAGTTGTCGCGTCCGAGTTCCCAGCGCACCTGGCGCACCGATTCGACATAGGGCAGCGACTCGATGTCGCCCACCGTACCGCCGAGTTCGGTAATCACGATGTCGTACTGCCCCGTTTGTCCGAGCAGCAACATGCGTCTTTTGATCTCGTCGGTGATGTGTGGAATGATCTGAACGGTTTTGCCCAGGTAATCGCCGCTGCGTTCCTTGTTGATCACCGTTTGGTACACGGAGCCGGTGGTCACGTTGTTGGCGCGCGAGGTGGGTTTATTCAGGAAACGTTCGTAGTGTCCCAGATCGAGGTCGGTTTCCGAACCATCGTCGGTAACGTAACATTCGCCATGCTCGTAAGGGTTGAGCGTGCCGGGGTCTACGTTGATGTAAGGGTCAAATTTTTGGATGGTTACGGAGAAACCGCGGGCTTGGAGAAGTTTGGCCAGCGAAGCGCACAGAATACCTTTTCCCAAAGAAGAGGTTACGCCGCCCGTAACAAAGATGTATTTCGTCATGAATGGGTTCGTATTGTTACGGGATCCAAAGGTACGGATTTACTGCCGGATGCGCGGTATTGATCGGCGTATATTTTAAATTTGCATCGAACAAGCAGGCAGCTTCAAACGTTTAAGCACCATTATGGAAAAAGTAAGATTGCTGGATTTGGGTAAAATGGAGTACCAAGCCGCATGGGATTACCAAACGAGCCTTCACCGGGTTTTGGTGGATCGCAAAATGCAAAACCGGCAACAACCTCCTGGCAGTTATGTTCAAGACCATGCATTCATGCTCGTGGAACATCCTCATGTGTACACATTGGGGAAAAGCGGCTCGATGGACCACCTGTTGTTGAACGAGACTCAGTTGCAGGAGCGCGGCATCCAGTATTTCCCCATCAACCGCGGTGGTGACATTACGTACCACGGTCCCGGTCAAATCGTAGGCTATCCCATCCTCGATCTTGATCTTTTTTTCAATGACGTACATCGTTATGTGCGTTTTTTGGAAGAAACCATCATTCGAACATTGGCTGATTTTGGCATTGAAGCATACCAGATCAAGGATTATACAGGCGTTTGGGTTCGCGGAATGCGGAATGCAACATGTAGGGTGCAAAATGATGCGCATTTTTGGGACAAACAGCGGAAAATTTGCGCCATTGGAGTGCATTTAAGCCGTTGGGTAACGTTGCACGGGTTTGCTTTTAATGTAGACACGGACCTGCGCTATTTTGACTACATCGTACCTTGCGGCATAGTAGACGAAGACAAAACGGTAACTTCCATGGCCATCGAATTGGGTGGCGAGGTGGATTTGGAAACCGTAAAAAAACACCTTGTCCGGCATTTTTCCGAAGTATTTGAATGCCAACTTGAATCCATAAATACAGAAACCATCGTACATAGCTGAACAAAAGCATGATCAAAGACATTCCAATTTTGAAAGTTGAAGACCTGGCCATAGCCATCGCACCACGCCTGGAAGACGAAGAAGGTGTTGAGGATTTTTGGGACTCCTACCTCATCAACCTCAAAGACGAAGCCATACATTCAGTCCTGATCAACGTTCGTGGTTATGGCATACTCGCAGGAGAAGAGCGCCGGACGTCCACCATGCGTTATTTTTGGG
>Ga0105046_10002168_pt1 | contig 30830 bp, 28 predicted proteins | sample MAT03_FD_78385 | JGI IMG/M metagenome (GOLD analysis project Ga0105046, IMG submission 78385) | Freshwater microbial communities from Lake Fryxell liftoff mats and glacier meltwater in Antarctica - MAT-03 (megahit assembly) | ecosystem: Environmental > Aquatic > Freshwater > Ice > Liftoff...
GAAAATTCAACTCAATGAAATCAAGCCTTGCGGAGTTTTCAACAACTCAATTTTTGATAAATAGACTGAAATCTGCTGTTTTTTAACGTTTGAGCGCGGGTTTAGCTGCAAGATGGGTTAAACGAAGCATGAGGATCGCTGCTATTAAAGTTCCTGCATTTAAAAGCATCAAAACATAACCCCGGTTATAATCATCGTTGTTGAGTGTGGAGGATTCAAACAGGCGGGCAAAGGTTTGGTAGAAAAGCCCTCTCAGAACTCCAAAAACAGAGCCTAACCGCGTGAGTGTCGAAAGCGTCACAATAATTGCAGGCTGGCTTTTAGTGGTGGCGGACGCGTGTGTGACCCCAACAGTTTGCAAGTTACCGCAAGCAGAACAATAATTATTTTTTTCATCTAAGGGCTTTCCGCAATTGCTGCAATAGTTTATCTTGGTAGTATTAGTTTTTTTTAGCAGGTACTGGTTTAAATCCTTGTGAAGTTATTTTGAAGAGACCGGTTTCTTTTTTAATTGAAAGATCTTTTTTTATTTCCGATGGTGAAAAATCTGCCGGGGCATCATCATCTGACTCACTTGTTCTTTCTGCGCTGAGACTGTATTTAGACAGAAGTAGTTTGTCGATCTGTTTTGATGTTTTGGAATTATAAAGTACCATTTCTATCAGCCAGAGTTCGCCCTGCACATCAGCCGACTTTAAATAAATGAGCGCATTGACACTGTCGTTTTTTACAGTACAGCCATAATAATGGTAAATGTAATTAGCTTCTTCTGCAGAAGATTTGGTGGCAATAAATTTTGAAACATAACGTTTCTTTTATGTAATCACTGTTCTTCGCTATTTTCTCAACAGGTTCCCTACTAATGTCCAGTGGAAGTTCCAGAACACTGAAGCGATTCACGAAATCCTTAAATCCCGCAGATTGAGACTTCATTCCCATCGCCGTTAAAAACAAAAAAAAGAATAGGGTATATGTTGGAGAAGCTCTCAAATAATTCTGAAACTAAATATAGGTATAATTTTTTCAAAGGTGTGTTGACGCAATGGTATCGGTATTGCTAGGAAGATGAAGCGCAAATCCTTTTTTGATAAAACTCAGGAAAACCGTAACTTTAGCGCACAAAAAATCAATCATGCCAGGAACAGAATTATTTGGCGCCGAAGAGCGCAAAGAAATTGAAGATGTATTGTCAACAGGGATCATGTTTCGTTACAACCACGACCCATTGCGTAACAACATCTGGAAAGCAAAAGATTTTGAAGTAGAAGCAATGAAGATTACCCAAGCAAAATACGCGTTGGCAGTTTCTAATGGCTCTGCTGCAATTATGGCGGCTTTAGCTGCGTCTGGTATTGGCGCGGGCGACGAAGTTATTTGTCCACCGTTTACTTATATCGCGACCATAGAAGCAATTTTATTTTTAGGCGGGCTTCCCGTCTTTGCCGAAGTGGACGAAACACTTTGTTTAAGCGCAGAAGGAATTAAGAATGCAATTACCCCGAAAACAAAAGCAGTATGTCTTGTACACATGTGCGGTGGAAACGCCAACATGGATGAGATTATGGCTGTTGTAAAAGAACATAAATTAGTTTTGGTGGAAGATGCAGGACAAGCTTTTGCTTCGTCTTACAAAGGCACTTTTACAGGATTATTCGGTAAAGCAGGCGCTTATTCTTTTGACTTCTTTAAAATTGCAACTGCTGGAGAAGGCGGGATTTTTGTAACGAACGATGAGCACACTTATAAAATGGCGGATAGTTTCTGCGACCATGGTCACGACCACGTGGGCGATAAACGCGGTATGGAGAATCATCCGATCATTGGATTTAATTTCCGGATTAGCGAATTGCACGCGGGGGTGGGAGCTGCACAAACACGTAAGGTTCCACAAATTCTTGCAGCAAACCGTAAACACAAAAAATTCATACAGGACCAACTTTCAAAAACAGAAGGTATTGGTTTTGCAAAATTAGGGGACGAAAGTGGAGACTCTGCCACGTTCTTAAATATCCTTATGCCAACACCAGAAATTGCACAACGGGTGGTGGACGAGTTTAATAATGCTGGTGTGGCAGGATTTGATTATTGGTTTAAGAACATGTACCATTTCATTAATCAATGGGATCACATTAAAAATCTGAAAACAGCATCCAGGCTGGCCATCCATGTATTGGGAGCTCCGCAGGATTACAACAGTTTAAATCTTCCTAAAACGCAAAACGTGATTGGAAGGCTTATTTCTTTTGGTGTGAAATGCAACTGGACAGAGGAATACATGACGGAAATGGCGAACAAAATTTCAGCATGTGTGAAAAAAGCTATGGCACCTGTCACTGCATAATAAGAGACTGATCTTTAATCTAAGCAGCCTTTGCGCTGTTTTTTTGTATCCTGAGCGCTTATCGAACGGTACTTCTTTAATATACTTGTATTTATATAGTTTATTTTTAGAGATAAGTACAACTATGATATGTGTATTTAATTTAGTATTTTTGAGAGATAAATACAAGTATAGTAGTGGCCAGAGAAGAGCAAATAATGTTGATGCGCGAAACGCTGGATAAAGCGGGCTCATCATTTTTTGCTGTTACAGGGAGGAGAAGAGTAGGTAAAACCTTCCTGATTCATGAGGTGTATGATAAAAACATGTGTCTTGTAGTTACAGGTATTCAAAACGCTCCCACGCAAGTGCAGATAAATAATTTCTCGCGAAAAATAGTTGAATATTCCGGTAAGCGGGTTAAGGAAATTCCGAAAAACTGGCAAGACCTATTTGTGCAGCTGAGGAGCTATTTAGGATCTCTTCCACGAAACAAAAAGCAGGTTATTTTTTTAGATGAGCTCCCATGGATGAGTACTAATAGGTCAGGGTTCACCCAACTGCTGGCGCATTTATGGAACGATTATCTCTCAGCAGAAAAGCACTTTGTTTTGGTAATTTGTGGTTCTGCCACTTCGTGGATTACACAAAAAATAATTAATGACAGGGGTGGTTTTCACAATAGAATTACTGAGGCCATCCAATTAAAGCCATTCACTTTAGCTGAAACCAAATTGTTTTTATTGAATAAAAATATACAACTCTCCGATTCGGCAATCGTAGAGTTGTATATGGTAATGGGAGGCATTCCGTATTATATTGAGAACATAAGGCGGGGTGAAAGTCCTGCAAAGGCTATAGAACGCATGTGTTTTAGCGATGCTGGTTTGTTGAAAAATGAGTATGAAAATTTGTATAGCGCGCTCTTTGATCAACCAGAGAATTATGAGGCCATTGTAGCAAGTCTGGCAAATGCAAAAGGAGGTTTAAGCAGAGAAGAGATTCTGAAAAAATCAAAAGTAGAAAAAGGTGGGCCTTATACAAGAGTTATGAATGATTTAATCGTTTCAGGTTTTGTAGTGGAAGAAAAGCCTTATGGAAGGCAGAAGCGAGGGTCAATTTACAGGCTCGTGGACGAGTATTCGGTTTTCTATCATAAGTTTATTAAGAAGAATAAAAAGAACAGCAAGGGAATCTGGCAAATACTCTCAGCTTCGCAACAGTATAAGATTTGGTCGGGTTACGCGTTTGAAACCCTTTGTTTAAAACATATTCAGGAAATTAAAAATGCTCTCGGAATAGCGGGTGTTTATACCGAAACGTCCAGTTACAGGCATTCGGGTGAAGGGGGGGGTTCTGGCTTTCAGATAGATTTGTTGATCGACAGAAGAGACCAGGTTATTAATTTGTGTGAATGCAATTTTTATGAAGCGCCTTTTGAAATAAACAAAGCCTACTCAGCACAACTTCAGGTTAGAAAAGCACTTTTCAAAAAGGTAACCAGTACAAAAAAAAGTGTTTTTACCACATTGATAACAAATCAGCCACTTAAACAAAACATACATTCCATAGACTGTGTAGATGTTAGTATAAGCACAAGTGATTTTATGTAATACAAATAGCAGGTCACTACCAGTTCAGTAAAATTGAAAACAGAGAAGCATAGAGATTTAAAAAGAATACTTCAGGATTATGGAGTGACAATGGAACTAAAGGAAGAGAGGGCATATGCTTTTACGGCTCACAACCGTGTTTGTTTTCAACTGGTGTCAGGAAGCACAGAGCAGAATTTTCAGGAGGTGTATCCGATCATCTATCTGGATCAATTGCGAATTTCTCCCGAAAAAATTGCGGCGCTTCTTCTCTCGAAGCTAAAATTGAATACAGCTGTTTTTGCAAGAAACTGCGATTTGAAAAGGGTAGATAAAAATTTCGCAAAAACATTTCTTGATAAATACCACCTGATGAATGCTACGCAAAGCGCTTATAATCTAGCTTTATTTTACAAAGAGGACTGTGTGGCATTGGCTACTTTTTCAAAAGGTAGAAAAATGAACCGCCTCAGGGAAGATCAACGTTCTTTTGAATTGATCCGCTTTTGTTGTAAGAGCGGCGTTACCGTTACGGGCGGACTAACAAAACTTGTGAAAAACTTTTGTGACTCAAAAAATGCTGGCGATGTGATGACTTACGTTGATAAACAATTGTCTGACGGAAGCTCCTTTATAAGCGCCGGGTTTAAAAAGCACAGCGAAACAGAGCCAAATTATTTTCTTATAAATAAAATTACTTTTGAAAGAATAGTGACAAAGAATGAAAATGAATTTGATAAAGAAAAGTTTTACCTCGTAAAGAATTTGGGGAATGTTAAATTGGTTTATACACCTGTATAATATCGTGGCAGCGCCTGTCGAAGTTACATTGGAAACTTCGGCAGGATATATGAGCTAAGTCTCAAATTAAGTATGGAAAGCTACAATTGCATAGTCGTTCTTGGACCCACTGCCAGCGGTAAAACACGCCTTGCTTGTCAATTGGCTGACGCTCTTAACGGCGAAATTATCAGCGCAGATTCAAGGCAGGTTTATAAAGGCCTGGATATTGGAACAGGAAAAGACCTCAATGAATACGTTGTAAACGGAAAACAAATTCCCTATCATTTGATCGATGTGATTGAACCGAGAGAACAGTTTTATTTGCACCAGTTTACCCAAGCCTTAAAAATTGATTTTGACGAAATCAGTTCGAAGCATAAATTGCCGATCATTTGCGGCGGCACCGGCTTGTACCTGGATGCTTTGCGAAAGGACTTTTCTCTCACGCAAATAAAAGAAAATGAAAGCCTGAGAAGTGAATTGGAAAATTTATCCAAAGAAGAGTTGATCGGCCGTCTGGAATCTTTTCCAGAAGAATTCACTCAACAAGTGGACACGAACTCTAAAAAAAGAATCATACGAGGAATTGAAATTGCGGAGCATTTTTCAAAAAACGGTAACACACTTGAAAAAGTAAGTATTCCTTATAAACCTTGTTATATCGGGATTAAAACCGACCCGGAAGAACGGAAAAAGTACATTTCCGAACGACTAACCAAGCGCCTGAAGGAAGGCTTGATAGTAGAGGTAGAGAATTTATTGCGTCAGGGAATTACACACGAACGCCTTGAGTTATTTGGACTCGAATACAAATTTGTTTCGCGCTATCTTAAAAAAGAAATTTCAAAAGAAGAATTGTTCACGCGTTTACAAACAGCCATCTTTCAATTTGCAAAACAGCAAATGACCTGGTTTCGTAAAATGGAAAAGGAAGGCGTCGAAATTCATTGGGTAGGCAAAGATTTGGATCTGCGTGAGCTTAAATTACTTTTGGGGGTTTAGAAATTGCGGCAGAGAATCCTTCAGCACTTCAAGTTTAACTCTCGTCAATCCGGCCTGAACAAAATTCAATTGTTTCGCCGCTCGTTTTGTAAGATCAATTACGCGCTTTGAATTTTTAGGAAGCCGGTCGTTGATTCGCACTATTACAGTGCTGTCGTTTTTTAAGTTCGTTACTTTTACTTTTGTACCAAAGGGAAGTGTTTTATGCGCTGCACTGAGGCTATCCTGCCTGAATTTTTCGCCACAAGCACATTTTCGTCCTTCGAATTTCTTCGCATAGTAGCTTGCTGTCCCGGTTTGAGTTTTAGCAGAGTCAACCTGAGCAAGCAAAAACCCACTTTGACATAAAATATAAGCAAGCAAAAAAAACCGCATGCAATAAAGTTATTAAAATACGTTGGAACCATTCTCCAATTATTCTTAAGGATTCACAAAAAAGAACTACTTTCAAAAGCATATTCATGAAAATTTTCATCAATAGCATTCTTTTTATCCTGCTGGCATTCTTTTGTTTTTTGATGCTGCGCCTGAGTATGCCGTATTTTTCAACACGCTACGATGTCGATTTTTTATTAACAAAGCAAAGCATCATTCATATAAAATTCTGGCGCTATTCTTTTTATACGCATGTGTTTTTAAGCAGCCTTACTTTAATTGCAGGACTTACACAGTTTTCCAATTATATACTAAGCCGGAAGAAACGTCTTCACCGGATGATGGGATACATATACGTGGTCGATGTGCTGGTGTTTGCTGGTCCTTCGGGACTAATCATGGCCTTTTACGCCAATGGGAACATGATCTCTAAAACAAGTTTTGTGGTATTATCCTTTTTATGGATTCTTTTTACAGCTATTGCCATTTTGAAAATAAAACAAAAAGAATTTACAAAGCACCGCAATTGGATGTTCAGAAGTTATGCACTGACTTTATCTGCTATCAGTCTTCGCCTTTATGCATTTCTTTTCCCGAAGTTTTTTCACATGAATGCATTTGATCAGTATGCCTTGATAGCGTGGTTAAGCTGGACTCTGAATCTTTTCATTGCAGAATATTTGATCTTTAGAAAACGAAATCAACCCTTATTTTTCTGACGAAGCGACGCCGGCCTCCACTTTTGTTTCCTGAATAATATTGTCGCTCCCGATTTTGTAAGTGTTATGCGCACTTTTTTCGCGGGAGAGAATTTTGTTCCCTGCATAACCTTTTTCAAGCGGATCGAATTCCCAATTGGTCTTAAAAGTGCTGACTTCAAAACTCATGTCTTGCCAGATCTTAAAGCCCTTGCTTTCAAGTGCTGAGCAGAAGCAGGCAATTTCCTGGTTGCTTTTTACGGTGCCGTTTGAATCATATACAACCAGGTTTACAGAAACAGGGTTCAACGTATCTGCTATCACGCTATAAGATTTGTAGATCAATGCCTGACCACTTTCGCATTTAAATTTCCCTACGTACATGTATTCGTTCGACACATCTCTGGAAAAGCGCGAGTCTTCCATTCCTGGAACAAACAACGCAAAATCATAATTGATATAACGATCGAAATTAAACGATTTGGCTGAATCGCTTATTATTTCAAAAGGTAAATCAATATAGGGGATCTGTTTCATAAAAGCCGCGAAAAGATTTTGCCTCATTTTTTCATCGTCATTAAAATGAGTTAGAATCAAAGACTGGTATGATTGGTTGTCTTTTAAAAACTCAAAAAGTTTTTCCTCTGTTATCTTTTCTTTAAAAGCAAACCCTTGCGCAACGCAGTCACGCAGAAAATTTAAACAAAGATCAGCGTTTTTTTGTGCCGCAGCGATCAGCGCGGCATTAAAAATGTGTTCTGTATAATCTATTCGTTCTAAAAGAACAGTGTTTATGCTATCAGCAAGATCGAGTGTCTTGTTTTTCAAATAGGCTTTGAAAAGGTGCTGATAGTTCTTTTCGTCAGGGTAAAAATAAATCGCTTCCTTAAAATATTCTACGCTCGATGCTGCTTCGTTTTTGTTTATGAGCAGATCAAGACCAGTCATGAACATGCGCCTGCTCTCTGCCTTCTGAACGGCGTCTGCAGTTTTAAGCGCCTCATTAATGGCATCTATCCTGTAAACGTTCTGAGGAGCTAAAGAATAGGGAATCGGAAGTTTTTCTTCGTTTGCGCTGACTTTGGGTTTGTTCCCTGAGCAGCCGGCTAGCAGGATGAGCGATAAAAACAGGCAAGATATTAGAATACGCATTAGATTATTTTTTTGAAGAGTAAGAAAAAAGAAGGGTTTTTGAGTGCTCAAGATAACAATGTAATCGCTTAAAAGGAAATTAATTTCTTTCTTTTTTTAGGTTGATAAATATCCCTTTTAGTTATATTTATATTTAATTCCAGGTTCTGAAAATTTATTTTGAATCACACAATCAACAATAGATCATGAAGCAAACATTTATAAATCTTTCCGTATTTTTTGTAATTGCCATCGGCGTATTAGGTTACTTCTGGCCAACCGGTCTTTGGTTGTATTTTATAGCACTACCCATTGTTCTTTTGGGTGTTATGGATATATTGCAGACCAAACAAACCCTAAAGCGAAACTTTCCAGTGGTGGGTCGAATGCGCTGGTGGGCAGAATGGATGCGTCCGAAAGTTTACCAGTATTTTATTGAATCCGATATGAGTGGCGCGCCATACAACCGCTTAAGCAGGAATGTAATTTACCAGCGCGCAAAAAAAGTGACGGATAGCACGCCTTTCGGAACACAATTAAATGTTTACGAAACGGGATACGAGTGGCTGAACCATTCCATCAATCCATTGCCCCTTGATCATGGTCAGCATGATCCGCGTGTGATGGTGGGCGGACCGGATTGCAAGCAACCTTATTCGGCAAGTATTTTTAATATTTCGGCAATGAGTTTTGGATCGCTGAGTCAGAATGCGATCATGGCATTGAATGGCGGCGCTAAGCTGGGCGGTTTTGCGCACAACACTGGTGAAGGAGGATTGAGTCCTTATCACTTAAGGCTTGGGGGAGATATTATCTGGCAAATTGGGACAGGCTATTTTGGTTGCAGGAACTTGGACGGCACTTTTAATTTCGAAGCTTTCGGAGAACGTGCCGTATTGCCAAATGTAAAGATGATTGAAATCAAATTATCACAAGGTGCAAAACCGGGGCATGGTGGGATTCTTCCCGCAGCAAAGGTTACAGAAGAGATTGCGAAAATCCGTTTGGTAGAAAAAGGGAAAGACGTTTTGTCTCCATCTTACCACAAAGCTTTTGGAACCCCCCTTGAGTTGGTGGGCTTTATTAAAAAATTACGCGATCTCAGTGGTGGCAAGCCGGTAGGATTTAAATTGTGCATCGGGCAGAAGAGTCAGTTCATTGCAATTTGTAAAGCGATGGTCAAAACAGGCATTATGCCCGATTTTATTACGGTGGATGGTGGTGAGGGCGGAACAGGGGCGGCACCGATCGAATTTAGCAACTCAGTGGGTATGCCTTTGCGTGAAGGTCTTGCTTTTGTTCACGATGCGTTGGATGGATTTGGATTAAAAAAACACATTCGCATTATTGCTTCCGGAAAAGTACATACAGGGTTTGATCTTGTTAGAAATTTTGCATTGGGTGCCGATATGTGTAATGGCGCTCGTGCTATGCTTATGGCCATTGGATGTATCCAGGCTTTGGAATGCAATACCAACACATGCCCTACCGGCGTGGCGACCCAAAATCCTGCTTTGTGGAAAGGATTAGATGTTGGAGATAAAAAACAACGCGTGTGCAATTACCATCATGAGACCGTGAAGGCCGCAGTGGAACTGATGTCAGCGGCAGGCATTAAACATTCCGGCGATCTACACCGTTCGCACATCTACAGAAGAGTAAGCGCCAATCAAATTCAGACTTATGCAGAGATGTATCCTTATTTATTAAAGGGGTCTTTATTGGAAGCGCCGTATCCAAAAGGCTGGGAGTTGGAAGTGATGCACAGTACGGAGGTTTCTTTTGATAACATTGTGAAGCAGACGCACTAGATACGTGCGCCAATAACACAGATATCATCTACTTGTTCCAAAGAACCTTTTCAGGTATTAATTGCTTCTCTTAATTTTATTTGTTGTTGTGTCAGCGGAATATTTGCAACGGAAAGCAAAAGTTCTTTAAACTGCTTATAAATGTATCTTTTTTTCCTTTGGGTCCGCCGAACTGGTCGGGCAGACCATCGGTAAATGTATAAATAGTATCGCCGGTTTTTAATGTGATTGTATGCGGTGTAAGGCTGATCTGATCTTTATCGTGCTTTCCTACAGGGAATTTGTCGGGCGTAAACTCGATTAATGTTGAATCACGGACGATCCAAAGAGGGTTATTAGCAGCGGCATAAGTAAGTGTTTTTTTATTTTTATCCAACACTATTAGGCTACAATCCATTCCGTCTTTGCCACCTTCAGCGCTGCCATCTTTTTCAGACGTTCAATAATATGTTTTCGTGTTGTATTTAAGATCGCCGCGGGTTCACTTTCATGTTCGATGGCTTTCTCAAGGGAGGAAATGTTTAAAATACTCATGATTGCACCCGGAACCCCATGTCCGGTGCTATCTGCCGTTGCATAGGCAAAATTTCCATTCTTAAGCGCTGAAGCCCAATAAAAATCGCCACTCACCTCATCCTTAGGTTGGAAGAAAACAAAATAATTTAGTAGGTTGTCCCGGAGCATAGTTTCACTGGCAAGAAAACTTCTTTGAATGCGTTCTGCGTAATTAATACTATCAGTTATTTCTTTATGCTTCTCTTCAATGAGTTGTTTTTGTACTTCCACTTGGTCCTTTTGAATCGTAATCAATTTTTCAGACTTACGCACTTTTTGAAGAAAGAAGATGACGATGGCAATATGTAAAGCGGCCGCGCCCAGCAGTATGAACGACAGGTTCTTGATGCTTTTTTCAGATTCTTTTTGCTGGTTGGCAAGATCTATCTCTCTTTGTTTTAATTTTTTGATATTCTCTTCTTCGAGTTTGATTAACTTTGACTGGCTTCCAAGATGATTAAGTTTCTCGAACATTTCGGTATTCTTTAATAAATAACGATATGCACTTTCGTAATTTTTTAGTTCAGCTTCAAGTTCAGATAGGCGTCAGTACTCACCGATAAGACAGGAGTTGCACTCTCTTTCTTTATTCTTTGCAATAACAATAAGCAAGTGGGTTCTTGCGTTTTTTGGATCACCTTTGTCTCTTTAAGTTTCATATAAATGTTTGTGAGCAGTAATGAGTGATTTTATATCGCCAAGCGATTCGGCAATGACCAAAGCCTTTTTGCAATAGAGTATTGAGGTCTCGTAATCACCTTTTAGAGCTGGTATTAAGGAGTAGTTACCATATAAGCTCATCATCTCAAAGGCATCTGCAGCTGATTCCGCTAGTTTTATGGCTACGAGGTAATAGTATTCGGCCGAATCAAGATCTTTCATTGCACGGTAAACATCTCCCAGGTTGGCGTTAAAAGAAGCGTTTCTGATAAGAGAGTTATCTAATGTGCGTAATTTAAAAAAGAGCTCTTTGTTTTTTTGGTATTGCTGAGTATTAAAGTAAAAGTCCTCCCCTGAGTTGTAAATCTTGATAAGTAGTGTTTGGCCGAAAACTCCATTTTCGTCGTTGTGTCAAAAAAAATAATCGCTCATTTACTCCAGTAAACCGCACAATCATTTTTTTTAACACGCCTCGAAACTGAATTTTTCCATCCAAACACCTAGTTTTCGGACAGACACTAAGTAGCTCTTTATCCTTACATTTTTCCGCCTCCAGGATGGCTCTATCAAAATTTTCAAAAACTTTTTGGTCATTCCTAATAAACCAATTTACTCTTGCAAGAAGAAGATATGCTTTTGTTATTAATTTGCAGTTGCCTGATGCATTGGAAATACTAAGATTCTCATAAGCAATTCTCAAAGATTTTTCGGGTTTGGAATTCGAAATTATGGCATAACTCCATTTTGAATTGCTTATTAAGTCGTAGTCTTTGGAGGTGGATGCCAGGCTATCCTGAACGCGTGCAATTAGTATAGCAGAGTCAACATTGGTTTCCGTATAGCGTTGCATTGATGCCTGCAGCTCCGCGCATTTAGTTCTAATCTCTTTTTTTGAACGAAGTATGGAGGCTAAATTCTGTGAATTGATGCATGCGAAACAAAGTGTGAATGTGATGACAGCAAAATATCTCATACCAAATTAAAATCTAATAATACTAATCGCCACATCATCCACTTGGTCTAGTTCGCTTTTCCAAGCAAAGAAATTATTTTGAAGAAGCTCTGATTGTTTTTCAACGGGTTGATCGGCAATGGTACGTAAAAATTCTTTAAGGGATTTATTCTTATATTTTTTCCCTCGCTTCCCACCAAACTGGTCGCCATAACCGTCGGTAAACAAATAAACCAATGAACCGGGAAGTATAGTGAGATCCTTTGGACTAAACTCTTTCGAATTCTCATAAAAGGCAACCGGCTGTTTGTCTGCTTTTATTTCAACAAACTCATTGTTATGGAGGATCCACGCGTGGTTGTTTGCGCCAGCCCAGGTTATTTTTTTAGTCTGATCATTAATAACGATTAAGGAACAATCCATACCATCTTTAATATTTTGCTGCGTGGCATTTAAACTGTGGATGACTATCTGCCGTGTTTTTGTCAGGATCAATCCCGGATCGGTGAGATCAAATTCCTTAATAGCTTTTTGTAAAGCATTGTGACACACCACTGACATCATCGCTCCTGGCACACCATGCTCGGTGCAATCGCAGACAGCAAAAAAAGTGTGATCCTTGTGTTTCTCAAAAAAATAAAAATCGCCACCAATAATGTCTTTTGGCAGGTAAAAAATATCGAAGTTCAGTTCTTTACGAATGTCGCTAAGTTGCGGTAAAATAGCAGTCTGTAGGCGTTTTGCATAATTGATAGAATCGAGGATCTCGTTGTTTTTTAATTCTACAATTTGTTTCTGCCGCTCTATAATTTTCTTTTGGCGGTTGGTAAGTATAAAGCGGTTGAAAATAAAAACGGAGAAAATGATGATCACAACCAGAATGGCCACGAGCATGATCCTGAAGTACTTTTCTTTGGTTAGGCGGGCCGAGGCTAATTCAAGCTCGGCATTTTTTAGTTTTTCTTTGTGTTCAAACCTTAAACTGTCAGCAACGTGCTTTCGTTCGTAGTCAAACTCAAGTTGTTGTTGCTGTATTTGCTGTATGCGGATGTATTTATCGTTCGAGTCTTTATAGTTTAAATGGAGATGGATCATCTCACTAAATTTTTTGTGATCGTTTTTACTTTCATGTATTTCAGCAATGGCCCGACTGAGATATGCAAGATTATTGTAAGTTTTTGCTTTCAGACTTTTTTCGTAAGCTTCGTTAAAATAGAGAAGTGATTTTTCTTTTTCTCCGAGATTCTTATATTCTTCTGCAATATTGATGAGTAGAGTAATTTCATCGCTTATTACATTTACATAAGCGCGTGTTGCCAGGAAAAGCTGAAGTGCTTGTTTGTGATCGCCCATTTGCATGAGGAGTAGCCCTTGGTTCAGGTAGTAACTGAATTTAGCATTGTCGCTGGTTTCAGAGTTTAAATATTTTTTTGCTTCTGCTGAAAAGTAGTGTGCAGAGTCGATCAGGTTGAGGTTTCTATAGCCTGTACTTAGGTAAGTAGTGCTCAGAATGATCAGATCGTTATCGTGTTGAGATTCGCCAATGCCCTTTGCCTTAAAAAGACATTCGTTTGATTTACGGAAGTTGCCGATTTTTCTGTACACCTGCGCGCAGTTAAAATACATATTGCCAACGCCTGTCATGTTCTTCGATTCTTCAGCCAGCTTTAGACTTCTTAAAAAATACGGCAGTGCTTTAGTAAGCAATTCGTTATTGAGGTAAGCGACGCCAATATTGTTAAGAGCCAGCTGCATGCCTCTTTTGTAGTTTATTTTTTCAGAGAGGTCATAACTTATTTGCTGATGATCGATGGATGTTTTGACATCCCCAATATTGGTGTACGTGATGCCAAGTCGCCGGTGAGCAACGCTGAGTCGTTTTAAATCGTTTGTTTTCGTTGCAAGGTCAACCGCTTTTTTACCGAAGTAGAGGGACGAGTCGGGTTTATCGTAACTATAAACCGGCCAGGTGAGTTCGTTATAAGCATTAATGAGCGTGGTATCGTTTGCTCCTTTTTTAACAAGATCGAGCAATTGTTTTTTAGAATAATTATCCTGGGGTTTAAGACAAAGACTTAAAAAAAGAATTAAGAGTAGAAATAGCTTCTGATACATTCATATAAATGTAAAATAAAATCAGCAGGGAAAAAATAAGTGTTGTTAGCGGAATCGGCTAAACTAAAAAGGTGTAAATGAAAAACATTTACACCTTTTAAAAGCCTTTGCACAAAGCTTAGTCTTTCACAATGCGGTGAACAGATTGTTTATTGTCGTTGCTTACTTTAATAAAATATACACCGTTTTCAAGTAAAGAAAGATCAAGTATTTCTTTCAGTTCTGTTTTGCCGGCATAACTATGTTTTAGAACGGTTTTACCTAACATATCGATAACATTAACAAGAGTAGCTGTTTTGCTGTTCAGGTTTCCTACAGCAAAATTTACTTGTCCTAATGAAGGATTAGGCCATACACTTAATGCCACAGGGTTACTGGCGGACACTTGTTGTATTCCCACTTCGCTTACTGTGGGTGTAGTTGTTGATATAGTAAAATTGCTATTACTGATGTCGTAAAAAATATTCCCGGCAGCTTCTATTTTCATCCGGCAGGTTGTAGTTGTTGAAGCTAATGCCGGAACCGTAATTGTTTCAAAGCCATCATTAAGGGTAGAGTACATTAATATAGAATAATTTGTTCCTGAATCATAAGAGATCCAAACCCTTATCGAATCGCAGCTTACGGGTGCGGCATCTGTGCCGTTTACATCCCAGGTTATGGTTTGCTGTGAGCTTACCGGCCATACAATTCCAGTAGCACTTGGGTAGGTTAAAGTAAATGGACCAGCATCATCAATGGTAACGTTGACACCTGCATAACAAACGCCACCACCGCCAAGTTTGTTATCACGTGCCGTGAGTCTGAATTTAAGAATCTGGGCGGTTTTGGGAAGAAATTCTCCAATAGTATTTGTGTAGTTTCCACTTGCTACAACCGATTTTCTTGGAAAATAACGTGAGTAGTCTCCAGAAGGACCATTCGCAATCTCAGGAATGTAAGAGCGGAAATAAGGCGCAGTTCCCGCGTTCCAGTTCGACCCTGCCGCGCCGGCATCAACTTCCTCCCATGAATAATAAAGAACGTCGTTGTCGGAATCTGTAGCGTTTCCTGTTAAAACAAACGGAGTAGATTTAGGAATGGTGTAATTTGTTGTAATGGTTACAACCGGAGGATTGTTTCCCGTTGAAGTAATTACCGGACAATTGTTACCGGAACCTGCGTTTGTGAAATTCACGATTTCATCATAGCTGATCGCGTGAAAGTTTGCGATACTGCGATTGGCAACGTTATTACCCGAACAAATTCCTGCATAGCCCATAATCGTTACGCCGCTTCCTGGTTCAACTGCAGTAGAGCCGCTTCGGTTACCATTGCAGCTTCCTGTAATTGCATTAAAAGTATGATTGCCACTGAACTGGTGACCAATTTCATGCGCTACATAATCAATATCATAAGGATCTCCTACAGGACTTCCGCTGCCTGTAATGCCACGTGCTTTATTATTGTTTGTGCAAACTACTCCGAGAAAAGCTAGTCCACCACCACCTGTGCTGAATGTATGACCAATATCAAAATTAGCAACGCCGATGTTACCTGCAATTACGGTCTGACTTTCATTGATTAATATGTTTGCATTGTTGTTTCCTGTATAAGGATCTGTGGCAGGGTCTGTAAAGATGACCAAGGTTTCTGTGGCAACAAGTACGAATTTTACAGATACTTCTTTTTCATACACTCCATCAACGCGGTTAATACTCGTTACTATTTTTGCTAAAGTTTGTGCAACGGTTGGAACCTGAAAACCTGTAGCCGCTTTTGCATACTCACCTGTACAGCCAACAGCAATGCGGTAAGTGCGGAGATTTGCACCCACACAAGTAGAAGCGGCTGTTTTGGCCCCGGTATTTTCCTTGAAAGGAACGCCGGGTTTTTTTTGCCCTTCTTCCAGATCAAGTGTGCCTTCGTTGATGCGATGTGACGGATCTTTAATGAAATCACTTGTGTAATAGGTAATGTAATCGCTTGTATTACTCACACAATAAGGATCAATAAAAAAGTCACCGTTAAAAGTTAAGATCATTCCGTGGAAACCAAATTCGTTCCAGTCTAATTTGCCAACGGCATGCGGGTCGTCGAGTCCCTTAACACTGAAGGTTTTCATATCAGGAAAAGCTGCGGCTAACTCTTCAGCCATTACAGGACTTTCCACCACCCTGAACCTTTGAACAGTTCCATTTGGAAGCGGTAATGTGATGATGCAGGGGCTTTGGTTTAGCAGCATGTTTTTTTCCAGAGGAGCTTTAAATAATTTATCTTTCAGTTCTGATCCGTTAAGGGAGAATGTCAGAAATTTTTGAGGGACGATCTGGCGTGCGCCCGCAACACGAACTGATGTTTCCTTTACAGGGGACCAGAATTTTGTATCCTTATTTTGTGAGAACACAGCAGTGCTGAAAAGCAGTGCTAAAGCAATTAAAAAAGTGTGTGAATGTTTCATTTCAGAATTTACTATAAACTCAAAAATAGTGAATTTATGGCATTTCTGCACGGAAATAAGTTTAAAGAATTGATAGTTTTGACGAATTTTGGGTTATTGCCGGCGGTCGAGACCCCACATCATTTTGTTGCGCAGTGTGGTAAAAAAGTTCTGGCCTTCGAGGTTGATCAGGTTGATCCTGAAATTTGCTTTCCGGATCATAATTTCAGAACCGGTTGGAATTTGCGCTCCACGTGAATCAAGCGAGACATTAAAATCATCATTCCTACCGGTAACCGTAAAACGAATCTCTTTGTTATTGGAAACCACAATTGGTCTCACGGTTAAGTTATGCGGCGCAATTGGCGTGATGATAAAATTATCTGAATCTGGCATCATGATGGGACCTCCACAACTTAAAGAATAAGCCGTAGATCCGGTTGGTGTTGAAACAATGAGGCCATCTGCAAAATAAGTGTTTAGGAAGATTCCGTCAATGTATGTATCTATATTGATCATGGAACTACTGTCTTTTTTATGAATAGTAAATTCATTCAAAGCATAGTTTGCATCTTTAAAACAATTGTTGCAGCCAGAAATTTCAATGAGTTCTCTTTTATCGAGTGAAAATTTCTCGCGTAATAAAAGGGTGAGCGCTTTTTGAAGATCGTCCTTATTTACCTGCGATAAAAATCCAAGCCGGCCAGTATTTACTCCCAGAATAGGAATGCCCGATTTTCTTACGAAGGTCACTGTTTCCAACATGGTTCCGTCACCGCCAAGGCAAATGAGGTAAAAGGCTTTTGCGATGAGCTGTTCTGAAGTAGTATAGGTTTCGATCTCTACGTTAAAACCCGAATTGCTTTTTAAGTAGTTGTAATAAGGCTCATAAATAATCACGTCCACTCCTTCTGACTTCAGGAAATGAACCACTTGTTCAATATATGCGGCGTGATTGTCTTTGGTCGATCGCGCGTATATAGCAATTGTCATATTGCAAATATAAAATTATTTAATTCTCAACCCGAATTACTTTATCCTCTTTTTTGAGGAACTGACCGATGGGACTTGCGAACTCGCCCAATCCATTTTTGATGAGCAGTGATTTTATTTCGTGTAATGCGTTTTTATTCACTGCGAATAATAATCCACCATTAGTTTGAGGATCGGGTAAAACAGAAAAAGCCTGTGCAACATTTACGCCTTCTCCAAAATTAACTTTTGACTGGTAAGCATTCCAGTTGCGAAAGGTAGCATCGGGAATTGTGGATTGTGCCAAATAAGAGTCAAGTGATTTTATTTTTGGAAGCTTTGTGTAGTTAAGCACGGCGGTAAGATTGCTTCCTTCTGCCATTTCAATTAAGTGACCAAGCACGCCAAAACCGGTGACATCGGTCATTGCTGTTACTCCTTTTATTTTTCCTAAACTTTCCCCGATTTTATTTAGCTGTGTAAGTTGATTCACTAAAAGATCCTTATCCTCGTCTTTAAGAACGTTTCGTTTTTGCGCCGTTGATAAAATGCCTGTGCCTACGGGCTTTGTGAGGAAAAGAACATCACCTTCCTGTGCTGTGTCATTTCTTTTTAAATTTTCTATGGCGATCAATCCATTTACGGAGAGTCCAAACATAGGCTCTAAAGTATCGATGCTGTGGCCGCCGGCCAAAGGAATTCCCGCTTCGTTGCAAACGGTTTTCGCGCCGTCAAGCACTTTTTGCGCGAGCGAAGGCGAAAGTTTATTTACGGGCCATCCTAAAATTGCGAGTGCCAGTGTAGGAGTGCCGCCCATGGCGTAAACATCGCTGATTGCATTCGCCGCGGCCACTCTTCCAAAATCAAAAGGATCATCAACAATCGGCATAAAAAAATCGGTAGTGGAGATCAACGCTTGCCCATTACCAAGATCATACACGGCTGCATCGTCATTGCTAGAATTTCCGACAAGAAGATTTTTATTTTGTTTTTGTTTTACGTCGCTTTTTAAAATTTCCTGTAATACCTGCGGCGCAATTTTACAGCCGCAACCGGCTCCATGCGCAAATTGCGTTAACGCTATTTTAGTGGTTTCTGGTTCGGACATGCTGAATAAGTTTTTCTGTATTTGTTTTTACGTCTGTTGAATTACTCACAATGTAGGTGATGTCTCTTTCTCCCTCTTCTTTGTTTTGCGTGCTTTTTAAATAAAGCTTGTCATAATAGTTCAGCAGCACTGAAAAACATCCATAGAGATCATCCTCGATTAAAGCATTTACGGCGGTTTTGGTTTCCAGTCCGCCCAACTTTTTTTTGATGCGGATAATGCCATTGATCAGGTTTTCTTTTTCGAATTTGCCGTAGTGTAAAATAATATGATGGACGCGCGCTTCAAATGGAATGTCTAAAAATAAAAGTGTCTGCGTGCGCATTTTTTTAAAAAACGTAAACGGAATATTAATGTTTCCTAAACGCTGACTTTCAGCTTCAATCCAGAGGTGTGAATTATTTGCCTTAGAATTTTGGTGGTAGAGTTCGAGCGCAAGCAGGTTTTCAAAATGTTCCTGGCTCGGTGGTGGGCCCATGCCAAGACCTCCAAATGCAGAACCTTTGTGAGCTGCAAGATCTTCGAGATCAATGACAGGCTCTTCTATTTTTTTTAAAGCGTGCAGAATACCTGTTTTGTCGCCACCCGAATAGCCGCCAACAACCATCAGCGTGTATTCTTTTTCAAATTGGTGCAGGGCCCATCCCCGATAGGACTTGTAGCCTCCAGAGAGTAAATACGCTTTAAAGCCGTAAAGATCAAGAAGCCAGGCCATGGCTGCGCTGCGCATCCCACCGCGCCAGCAATGCACACCAATTTCACGGGTAGCGGTTTTGTGCGCTGCTATTATTTTTTCAGCTTCTTCCACATGTCTTACCAAGTTTTTGCCAAAAAAATCAAGACCTAATTTTATGGCTTTCTCACGACTTTCCTGTTTGTAAGCTGTACCAATAATTTTGCGCTCGTCATTAGTAAAAATTGGAAAAGATGAGGCTCCCGGAATATGTGCATGACTGTATTCGGCGGGACTTCTGACATCGAGCACCACGTTGTTTTTTGCGAATTCAAGAAATTCCTCTATGGTTAATTTGCTGATGGACATGAACAACAAAGATGCATAAAAAATGACGAACCCACGCATCGGTTACAAAACAACCCAGGGCAAACGCATCTAATTTGCCAATGTTTTCGGGACACACATATCTTAACGCTTTAATCAACATGTTTGTTTTGCTTTAAAATCAATTGCTACAACTCTAATCAATAAGCACCAATTTTTACAAACCCTGTAGTAGCAAGAGAAATAAGATGCGTTTGCCCTGCAAAACAACTAAGGCACTAAGGTCATACAGAGACACTAAGGTTTATAAAATTTTATTTTGCGTGGTCTGGCGGTAAATCTACACCCGCATATCATCGGGCAACCAGTTTTTGATTGCGCGTTTTATCTCGTCGCTGGACAGCTTTTCTTTTAAGGCCCGGTTAACAAGTGCCGGAAATTCAGCATCCGAAGCAAAACGTAAAGCGTAGATTTGACCTTTGGATAATTTGTTTTCGACTTCTTCAAAACGCTTTTGTGTCAAGACATAATATCGGAATCTTAGCTCCAGGCGCACCACGCGGTTTTGGTTAACGAGGGAGTAGTGTTGACGGAGCATGAAGGATAGAGCCCCGATCAGGAATACAACAATGCAGAGCATGGCCCATAAACTTCTGTTCGGAACATCGTTTTTAGCACACATAAAAGTTATAACCGTTAAGGCGGTCAGAATAGGGTAAAGGACAAAATGATGCCATTTGTACCAACGGATGTGGTTGTTGTAATTTTGCTGCTTCATTTTATTTGTCGATTAAAGATAAGAATTGCCAAAGGTATTATTTTTTGGAGTTATAGAGCTTATTCAGGTGTGTGGCAGGTGTATGCGGAATAATCATCTATTTCGCCAGTGATTTAAACAAAATAAAGGAAAGATTGTTTAATTTGTACTGTTTAGTAATAAAGAAAATGATCAATCCAATCGATAAAGATAAAGTTGCGGAAAATCCGGGACTATTGCCCTATGCGCACACTATTGGAAGCATTGCTGTTAGGCCCGAAGACACTGGCAAATTGAAATCGAGAGCGCTTTCGGCCATGCATGAACAAACCAACAGGCAATTGCAGCAAATTCAGAAGCAGGTTGAGGTGTTGGCGCAACAGGCAACCGCGTTGAGGAAACGGGTAGAAGTAAGTGAAAAAATTTACATGGCAGAACTGTCTTTTGAACCCTTTGTGGGAAATATCTACCACCTCTATAAAAAAGAAGAAGTCTACCGCATCATGATGGTGGGGCCAGACGAATGGGGAAGACGGAAAAGCGATGCGCTGGTCTTTATCAGCACCGTTAAATTACTCAGCGATCATACCTGGGAAATTATTGAATAGTGCATCTATATGTAGACGCCTTACCTCACGAGCGTCTATAACGCCATTTGAAGAATAGGACAATAGTATCAAACAATTCGTTATTCCCGCGAAGTCAGACTAAATTTGGATCTAAATTAATATGAACATGAAAAAGATATTCAAATGGATTGGGATCGTTGTTCTCCTTCTGTTCATTGTTGTGGGAAGTTTATACATGATTTACCTGCGTCCTTTTATTCAGAAAATGAAAGTGATTACCACAATTGATTATGATAAGGAATTAACCCTTGTGCTTGGGGGCGGAGGTAATTCTGGTATTCTCACATCCGACAGCCTGGTGATCGTGGTAGATACAAAAATGGATGATGCAGCGCTTGAGCTTTATAACAAAGCTAAATTACTTGCGGGCAAAAAACCTGTTCTGGTCATCAATACGCATTATCACCCCGATCACATCGGAGGAAATAAACTTTACGTAGGCGAGCAAATTCTTGCCGGTGGAAATTATACGGAGCAATCGTGGATTAAAGAAGCAGATAAAGCGTCTTTACCAACACAATGGCTTAAAGACAGGGAAGACATAAAGATTGGGGATGAAACAGTAACGGTTTTAAACTTTGGGAAAAATGCCCATACAGAGAGCGATGTATTTGTGTATTTGCACAAGCGTAAATTACTTTTTGCAGGCGACGTTGTTTTAAACAAACAAAATACGATTATCATGGGCAAAGGCGATCCAAATGGATATCTGGAGGCGTTCGAATTCCTGCAAAAAGAATTTGACATTGAACACGTGGTGCCGGGACACGGTGCTTTTGGCGGTAAAGAAGTCATCGTAGATTTTGAACAGTATTTCAAGGATCTGAAATTGGCCGCGGAAGACGATTCGCAGAAAGACGCACTTGTTGCTAAGTATAAAGACTGGAGTATGATCCCGGTGTTTATGTCGCCGGAGGCGACCATGCGATCGTTTAGGAAAACAACAGCAAACTAGGGTTTTGGCCAATTAAGATCCGATAAGGTTAATGAAAGCCCTCGGAAATTAGTCGAAGAGCTTTTCTGATATAGTTTTTACCGAAGAGGTCAAACTTGCTTTTGAATTTATCGAACCGAATGACTCATTCTGATCAATCTGCTATGGTTCCAAATTGTAGTGCGGGAATTTTATACAACCTTCCTGCAAGTTTAAACGCCCTTCCTGCAAATTTGACCAAATTATAGTTTCTTATTCTATTAATTTCATATTTGGAATTAAACAATCCCTTAAACGTTGATGGTATTTATTAGATCGGCCAGTTAAGATTTGCCGCAGAGTAACTATCCACTAAGGAAATTAAACTATAAACATAACGCCTGACAACATGAAAAAACATCACTCTCTGCTCTTGTGCATAGGTTTCTTGATCTGCATAACATGTCAGTTGCAGGCACAATTAAAGCCTGAAGTCAAAGAACCAAAGATAGCCAGAACCTCGCCTTGCGGTAGCGACGAGCTTATGAGACTGGGCCTTCAATCGGATCCAGGTTTGTTGTAAAAGATAAATCAAATCAAAAAAAAAGCGACCCCTGGAAAATATGGAACCAATACGACCAATTCGGGCAGCCCACCCAATACACCCTTTATCATTCCCGTTGTTTTTCATGTGATCGATGATGGAAATTTCCCGACACCAATGCCTACCTATGCGCAGATCCAATGGCAGCTCGCCACCCTGAACGCCGCATTCTCCAACAGCCTGGCTTCTTTAGACAATGTGCCGGCCGGTCCGCAGGGCAGCGATGTAAAAATACAGTTCTGCCTGGCTAAGTATAAACAGGTGGGAGGTCCGACTTCTTGGCCTAACGCTACACCCGGCGTGATGCACTATACCACGACTAACCAAGCTGCCACCATCGTCAACCCTTCAAACTTTACAAGCTATAACGCTTTAGCCTCACTGACGAATTACAACAATAATTTCCCGCCGAGTATGTACCTGAATATTTTTTGCGTACCGCAGATTAATCCGAACCCGGGCGCGACTATTTCATCAATTCCAACTATTATAGGCATTGGAAATTTCCCATGGATGAGCAGCAGCATTCCCTTTGATGGGATCCTAATGCGCGCGGATTGTATTGGAAACAATACCTATGGCGCTTTCCCAAGCATGTACAGCAATTATGACAAAGGGAATATTTTGGTGCATGAAGCGGGACATTATCTGGGCTTACTTCACACTTTTGAAACTGTGACGCTCACCCCAAACGTTGGGCCTGACATAAACAGCGCGGGAACTGGAAATCCGGGCTGTTATGGTCTTATCAACCCAACTCAGGAAGGTGACCTGATCTTCGATACACCTCCTACCAATCTTCCATGGTTGACCTCTCCCGTGAATAGCTGCAACGAATCATATGCGCCTTATGGGTTAACAGCCGATGAATTTGACCAGTGCGAGAATTTCATGTACTACAATGAGGACGAGAACCTGAACACCTTTACCTATAATCAGGCTGAAAGGATGTGGGGAGCAATGGATGCGAGTTGGAACACCTTTTATTTAAATGGCCAGCGCGCCAATCTTTCTACGTCGAATAACCTAAATGCTACCGGAGTAAGCGTGAGTCCCGCCTGTGGTCCGATGTTGTTCGCTCCTGAGTTTAATACTGTCGTCGATCTGCTTTCCATAGACTGCAACACGGCGTCGGTGTCGTTCGTAACGCCAAACCTGCCCGGCTTTTTAACCAGCAACCTCTACACCTGGGATTTTGGCGATGGAAGTCCTGTAAGCACTTCGCCGAACCCGACGCATGTTTATAATATTCCACCCAACTCGTTTGTTGTAACGGTAACGGTAACCAATGGTGTGACAACCGTTGTGCAAACCACCGTGGTGAATATACCTACTGATCTCCCAAGTATTGTGGGGCAGAGCGGCAACGGTTTCACGGTGTGCAATGGCTCCGAACAAACCATTTTGGTTCGGTTTCCGCCTGGCTTTAATAAAGTGCTCTTAAGCGATGGCGTTATCACATACACCGTATTGAATAATTTCGTGCATAATTGCTCCTGGCCTGCCAACACTTATATTTTCCCATTCACCTTCACAGTCACCAGCACCGGCAACTGGAGTATAAAGTCCGGTTGCGGCAGCCCCTCCGCAGCTTTTACAGTAACCGATTGCTGCAACAACATGGTTTGCAATGGCGAATTCGAATTTGGCACAACGTGTTATTATTCGGATTACACTTTGACTAACTGGCAGAGTACTGCTTTTATAGGCGTACCCTGGTGGGGTGGCGGTGGGCTGTTGTTCGTGGATTCCGACATGTGGAACACTTTCCCGGCAGCCGGATGCAAAAGCCCCGGAGCGCGGAAAATACTGGTTGGACAACAAATTTCAGGTCTGCAATTTGGCTTGACCTATTACCTTTCGTTTAAAGCCATGCAGAGTTTCGACTCGATAGGTTATTGCGCGCCTAATAAATTTAATCTGCGCTTGTTTAATAATTCAGGTACGGTGATCAATCAAAACTGCCTGCCCTCCACAGTCCCGCACAATTTCTGTCCATTGCCAGGTGGTACAGGCATCATGTCCAATCAAATATTTAATTTTACGTTCAGTCCTCCATTAGGAACAAATTCATCCACTCAGTTTTCGCTTGAATTGAGTGAAGTAGATAATTCACAAGGTCAAGCATTCGACTATGTTATAGACAACCTTAACCTGCAGAGGATGGGTACCCCGCCGATGAGCATCACACCCGGGAACCCGACTGTATGCCTTGGCAATTCCGTGCAATTGAATGGTATGGCCAATTGTGGCAGCCTGGCCGGCTACAATTTGTCATGGTTGCCCGCCACCGGTCTTTCTTGTTATAATTGTTCGAATCCGATCTGTACCCCAGGCGTGAACACCATCTATACACTCACGGCAACGCCGCCTTCTCAGCTGTTACCTGTGCTCGTGCAAACCGTTGCGGTATTTGTCGCGAGTCCGCCCCTCAGCCTTATCAATCCTACGCCGGTGTGTTATCCAGCCACATTTACTCTTAACGTTAGTGGTGTATCAAGTGTTGTCTGGCAGCCCGGAAATTACACAGGTTTTAACTACGTGGTATCAGCCCCGGGTATATATACGGCAACGGCAATCTCGGGAGCTTGCACCATGGTTGGAACCGTTAGCGTTGTTCAGCTTTTCGAAGACCTGTATGTTGGCGGCGGGTTATACTGTACCAATGCTACTGATCCTTTTACACTAACTTCCCAGTATTATCCTCTCAATAATCCAGGAGCTACTTACACCTGGCAGCCTGGTAATATAGTGGGAGCGTCCGTAACGGTGGCACCTACTATTGCAACGACTTACACGGTGTATGTAACTACACCTGGAGGATGCTCCATGCAGAGAATAACCGTGGTTACCCCGGTATTTACCTGCTGTCCGCAAGGGTACGGACCATTACTTACCGGTACGGTTACCGGTGGTACGGTTACCGGCCCAAAAATAATTCTCACAGATATTACTATCGGAGGGCCCAACTGGACGAATACGGAATTTACAGGAGACTTTTTGATAGGACCTAATGTGAAGATTACTATCAAGCCCAACCGCGAATTCCGACTCAACGGGGCACACCTGCATGCCTGTGGTACTAATATGTGGCAGGGAGTTGTTGTGGAAGATGGGGCTGCGTTCCTGTCCAATAATTATACATTGATTGAGGATGCCATAACAGCCGTTGATGCGAGCAATATATCGGCTGCAAAACTGGGTCTTGTGATCGAAGTGTGGAGAACCACATTCAACAGGAACTACATTAGTGTTAAAGTTTCCAACAATATTGGTATCAATTCCGTCCAGATATATCTCTGTGGCAATGTATTTACCAGCCGCGCACTGCCTTTCACGGCCACGGGCTGGCCGCAATCTTCCGCCGCAGCTGGTGGGCTCCGTTACACTACTCTTCCAACAACAGACATCATCACACCTTATTCGCTATTAAATTATGCGCCTGTTAGTCTTAAGCTGCCTTATAACAATCAACCCGCACACATTGGAGTACAAGTTTCCAATTTTGGAAATACTTCTGGCGCCATGCCTTCGGCTGGTGTTATCCTTAACAAATATCCGATCAGCGATGGACCGAACATATTTGATAACCTTGGTACGGGTATCGATATTTCGAATGCCAACGTAACCGCGAATAACAATGTGTTCCAGAACTTGGCGCGATATACAACCACCGCAGGTATTACCGGAGGGACGGCTATTCGATCTAATATTAATAGCCAGATGAACGCCGGGCTTTATTTAAGTCCGCCTTTCGGCGATCTGAACTTTAAAAATTATTTCTGGGATTGTTACACGGCCGTTGATGCAGACAATGTCTATCAACTGGATGCGGATAACCTGATCGTGCGCAGCACACAGAACTACGTTAACCAGACCCCAGGGGCCTTTTTAAGGGGCAATACCGGCATCACTTACCGCACTAATCGTTTCAATTCAAACATCCGCAACGGGGATTATAACAATATTATGGATGCAGTTAAAGTGGATATTGTGAGTGGTGGCTACAACATTGGCGGTCCGCAAACAGGTGTATATGCGGGCAATTTTGATATAACCGGCAATTATTTTGGCGCGGAAGTCAACAGTCTTTTTTCACCTTTGCCTACTGAGTTTATGAATTCTGCTATTATTATTAATGCCAATCCAGCTGCAGCCGCCTGGAACTCTTCCAATGCGTTGAATGTTAACAGTAACAGGGTAGACAGGGCCTCTAATGCGATACTATTAAATGGTATGAATTCGCATCCGAGCAATCTGATTGGTAACAATATCTTCCTGCGGAATGACGTGTTGGGGGCTCTGCCACAGTATGGTATTAAGTTGCTCAATACCAAGAACGGTGTAATGGTGTCAGGGAACTCTGTCAGAGCTTTGGGTACCAGCAACACAAATGTCTCTTCGATCTATTGTGATAATAATGTGGGTAGTGGTTCGCCGCAACTTTCATGTAACAATGTTAAAGACAGTTACGCAGGTTTTACTTTTAGCGGGTCCAATCCGGGAACTGTCTGGAGACAAAATAAAATGTCGAACCAGTTCATCGGACTGCTCTTAACAAACAACGGTGTTATGGGTCAGCAGGGCAACCCGGGTACTTCGATCGAGAATCAGTGGAGTGCCAATACCCTCCAGACCTACGTTAATAACAGTACTGCCGCTCTTTCCAAACTTTTTGTAAAAAGCGGAACGCCGTTTAATCCGACAGTCCATGGCAGTAACATTCTTTTACAGGATTACGGATCTACCAGCAATGTATTCGTAGTAGTATGCTGCCCATGGAACGTTAATTGCCCGAGTGCACCTCCGGCACCTATGTACAAAGAAAACTTCAGCGAAGAAACAGCTTTGCTGGAAACCGTCGGAGAAATCGATGGCAATGAATTGCAAGTATTTCCCAATCCCGCGTCGAACCACGTTATAGTAAGAAGTGTGAAAGAAAAGGAAGAATTAAATATACGGCTATTGGATGTAACCGGTAAGCTCATTTTTGCGAAACAGGTAAGCCTCGACAACAATAGAGCAGACATTGATTTCGATCTGCTGCAAGGCGTTTACTTTTTGGAAATCTTTAATGGCGAGAATAGGAAAACAGTCAGTAAATTGGTTATTAACAAATAATACCGATTCCAAAAATCAATATGGGCCAATTTCAGGGCAAACGCATCTTAATTAACAATAAGAGTCTGAAAATAAGTTGGGTGTATATCTGAAAGTAAAGGATTGAAATGGGATTTCTGTAAGAAAGATAAAATCACCTATCGATTATTTTGCTGAATTAGAAGACCCAAGAATTGAGCGTACCAAAGAGCATTTATTAGCGGATATTACATTTATAACGATAGCGGCTGTTATCTGTGGCGCAGAAACATGGAACGATATTGCTAATTATGGGAAATCAAAATTGAGTTGGTTAAAACAATTCCTTGAACTAAAAAGCGGTATTCCATCTCATGACACCTTTAACCGCGTATATAGTGCTATTGACCCTAAACAATTTGAAACATGTTTTTTAAATTCGATTAAATCGGTCTCGGATATTACGGAAGGAGAAGTTGTAAGCATTGATGGAAAAACAATTGAGGTTCTCGGCACAATGGAGGCAAGTCGGTAGTTCACATGGTAAGTGCTTGGGCTCACAAGAACAATCTATCATTAGGCCAAGTAAAAATTGGAGATAAATCGAACGAGATAACGGCTATTCCAAAATTATTAGATGTGCTTGCCATCAAGGGCTGTATAGTAACCATAGATGCTATGGGTTGCCAAGCAGAAATAGCAGAAAAAATAATTGAGAAACAGGCAGATTATATCTTAGCAGTGAAAGGAAATCAAGGTTCACTCGAGCAAGGGATACTAGACACTATAAAGTTTTCTCAACCTGTGGATGTATATGAAGATTTAGATTTTGGTCACGGGCGAATAGAAACTAGAATCTGCTCTGTTTACACAGATTTTTCACATCTTGAAAATGTTAACAAATGGAAAAATTTAAATTGCATTGTGAAAATAGATTCGCCCAGATACATTAAAGAATCCAAAATTGAACAAAGAGAAACACTCCTATACATAAGCAGTGTTAATCCTTGCGCCAAAACATTAGAAAAAAACATACGAGCACATTGGGCAATAGAAAATTCGTTGCATTGGCTTTTGGACGTTGCCTTTAACGAAGATGATAGCATGAAAACTAATCCTAATGCTGTACAAAACTTTTCAATCATTAACAGAATCGCCTTAAACCTGCTATCAAATGACAAAAGCAAAAAACGCAGCGTTAAAGGTAAACGCCTTGATGCCGGATGGGACAATGATTATTTAATCAAAATCTTAAAAATTTAGATGCGTTTGCCCTGCACCAAAGGTGCTATTTTGCAAAATGTCAGATGTGAAAACCAGTTCTCTTGTATGTGACCGGAATAAAAATAAATTTAGTGAAAAAACTTCGGATATACTGCTGGATTGTTTTCTTTTATTGGGCTAAGATTAATTTTGGTAATGTTTTGGGCACATTCAAATATACAAAATTATTATAAAGTCCGAAGGAGTAACATTACCAATGTCCTTACCGCTAGCGTCTGCAAATATGGCTACAAATACTTAGTCGAAACCAAATAATTTTTCACATAATCCGTAACCCCATCTTCTAATGAAGTAAACGGTTTTGAATAGCCAACAGAAATTAATTTATTCATGTCAGCCTCTGTGAAATATTGATATTTATGGCGAATGTCAATCGGTGTATCAATAAATTCAATGTTGGGTTCTATGTCTAAGGCTTTGAAAGTAGCTTTCGCAAGATCGAGAAACGTGCGGGCTTTACCGCTCCCTAAATTATAGATGCCATTTTTCGGGCGCTCCGAATACAAGAACCAGATCACATTTACTACGTCTTTTACATATACAAAATCCCGAAGTTGTCCGCCGTCGGTATAATTTGGATTGTGCGACCGGAATAATTTTACTTTACCTGCATTTTTAATTTGGTGAAAAGAATGAAAAATTACCGAAGCCATTCGCGCTTTGTGATATTCGTTCGGACCATACACATTAAAGAATTTTAAACCTTGCCAATTGGGAGGCGTTTGTTTTTGCGTGATGGCCCATTTGTCGAAATCGTTCTTACTATCGCCGTAAGGATTTAACGGTTTTAATAAAAGAATTTTAGTTTCATCGTCTTTGTACCCTTGTTCGCCCAGACCATAAGTGGCAGCAGAAGACGCGTAAATAAAGGGAATATTTTTTTCGGCACAGATCGTCCAAAGTGCTTTTGTATAATTTAAATTCAGCTCGTTAAAAATCTCCACATTAAATTCGGTAGTGTCTGTTCGCGCGCCAATATGAATGATGTGATCAACATCCTTGTAATTTTTTTCAAACCAATCAATAAATTCAAAACGCTCTATTTTCTTTGATAATTTTTTGCCAACAGAATTTTCATCCTTTTCATGTTTGGAAAAATCATCCACTAAAATAAGATCGGAAATCGCTTCCGAGTTAAACTTTGAAACCAGGCAACTTCCTATGAAACCTGCCGAACCTGTGATTACTACCATATTTATTTATGAAGGTATAAAGTTAGGATTTAATCCCTTATCAAAAAAGCCGCGGATTACACAGAGCCCTTATTGGATTCACAAATTACTCTTACATTCTTCTACTAATGCTATACGTTTACATATGATTACGACAAGAGGTCCCTCCTCGCCAGGCCCAAGTTAAGCATTATGATTGCTAGCCGTAATAAATATTAGCCACCGCGTCGGCTTGCCTAAGCAGTTTTTGAGTGAAAAGTCGGGTTGTCGAGATACGCCTTTAACTCCTCAAAAGTCACCTCTTTTATGTCTTCTGAGATTTTATCTTTAATCTTTCTAAAAGTTTTGACTGTGTCAAAGTCTTTTTCTGTTTTATTTTTCGTTTTCATTTTATACAATTTCTCTTGGTGAACGTATTTCTAATGTTGAATGGCCCAATTTTAAATTTACAGTATTGTAGCCACGAATTCTATAAACATATAAACTCAGGTACGATGATTTAATTCTTTCGTCAGACTGAATTTTTCTCAAAGCACAAATAAAATATTCCTCCTTATTCATTGCTGTTGTTGCTTCTGGTCTTTTCAAGGATTTTTATTACATCGTCATAACGATAGTATATAATGCTGCCAATTTTGGAAAAAGGCAAAGTGCCATTGATTCTAAGCGTTTGAAGAGTACCAGGAGATACGCCCAACAGCTTTCTAAGCTCAGGAGATCGAAGCCATTTTTTGTTTTCTATCTTTCCAGATTCTTCAAATAATTTTTTGATATCGTTAAGTAGTGTCTGTCCGAAAACTAGGTGTTTGGATGGAAAAATTCAGTTTCGAGGCGTGTTAAAAAAAATGATTGTGAGGTTTACTGGGGTAAATGAGCGATTATTTTTTTTGACACAACGA
>Ga0105046_10002169_pt1 | contig 30817 bp, 33 predicted proteins | sample MAT03_FD_78385 | JGI IMG/M metagenome (GOLD analysis project Ga0105046, IMG submission 78385) | Freshwater microbial communities from Lake Fryxell liftoff mats and glacier meltwater in Antarctica - MAT-03 (megahit assembly) | ecosystem: Environmental > Aquatic > Freshwater > Ice > Liftoff...
GTAATCCGGTAAATCTAAACGTCCACGAAGCCTAGCCAGTGGATAAGAGTAAATGGGGATACTCAAGGGTTGAAGAACTCTTAAAAAATTTATATACTTTTATATAGATTTACTACCCAGACAAACTATCACAAAAATCAACTGTTGGACTATAATATGTATCATGTTCAACCAAACAGAGTATTATCACAGATTCGGTACCAATATCTTGATATATTTCGCCAGTTGTGGATAGAATTTTAGTTAAATCATTATCCAAAAATAAATAATATTTCATTAGAGCGGATTTGAATAGATTCGGCCACGAAGGATTATATTTGTAACCATTGGCATTTTTGATTTGTGGAATATGGAGCCCAAATGTTTCCTGTGCAATTAAACCAATGCCTGAATTTTCAAAAACATATATTACTAAATTTTTAATATTAGCTTCTTTAATTGTTATTAAATCATTTTGTGATAACAGTATTCCACCGTCACCCACAAACATTATAACCAAATTTTCTGGATTGTGTAAAGCACATCCCATTGCTGTACCCAAACAACCGCCAACAGCAGCAAATTTAGTGGATGAAACAAAACGATATGCATCATTTTTAAAATTAAATAGTGATGCCACCAGTGGTTGATGCAAACCAGAATCGGTACATATGGTAACATGTGAATTCGGATGTTTATTTATAAAATTATCGGCCAGCTGCTGTGCACTTTCAAATACTGCACTGTACTGCAAATATGGCGAATCTTTGTTGAAAACGGATAATGACTTTTTAGTACCATCTTTTTTCCATTCAGCAATTTGATTAATCCATTCTGGACCATTTTGGTATGATGCATTTAGTTTTAGTAACTCGGACACATCGGAAATAATATATCCAGTAACCATTGGTGTTATATGTAGTTCTGGATGTAAATTCAAACTAAATATATGTTTGGCATTGGAAAAACATTTGTTATCAGTGACAATTTGATATTTATTAAATGATATTCCAACACATAATACCCAATCGGCGTTACTAGCAGTTTGGTTACCAACATACGTTCCACAATGTCCCATCCGATGTGCATAATATGTGTCATCCAATGATGCAAACCCGTTCATCGGTAGTGAAAAAATATAGGGGATTTTCAAATTTATACAATGTTGTTTTAATTCGTGGATTTGTTGTCTGGCTCCATTTCCAATAACAACAATGGGTCGACTAGATTGTTGTAATGTTTCATTTGCATATGCAATATTTGTTAATCTGTTTTTATTTTCAGAATAAAAACGCTCGGTCATTTTTGACCACCTATTTTCGTAGGTAGGACACTCATTTATGCCGTAAAGACCAGATATTGGATCCAAATATTTAATTTGATTTTTGATAGTTATCGTATTTGCTACGAAAAGATCTGCAAAGATATTAATTTTGGATTTTAAATGGGAAACATCAATATCAAACTTATTTTGTGTAATAACCAAAACCAATGGTCCAGCGGGTTCAGAATAGGCTTGTTGCATAGCCAAAAATATTTTATCAAATACTGTTCCATCGGCAATATTACTAGGCGTAATTCTAAAAATAACTTTGGCAATACCACCAAAAATTAGTTCTGGTTCAATTTCTTGAATTTGCCTATTAGTGTAATCATCTTGTTGAAATGGAACTTCTGAACCAATATCGGTAACAACAAATAAAGATACCACATGATCCAGCATTGATCCGGTTAATGGTGTCATCAAATTGGTTTGACCAGGTCCAGTTGTTGCGAATGCAAATGCTAATTTTCTTTGCCCGTATGAACTAGCTTGTCCAGTTCCGTACGATATATATCCGGCATTGTGTTCGTTTCTAACCAAATAAACACCCCATTTAGGATCATTTTCGAGTTGTTCAAATAAAGGTAATGTTCCTGTTCCTGGTATTCCAAAAGCATAGCGCCATCCAGCCAAATAAAGCGCATCCAACATTATTTCAATAAAATTATTTTTTGTTTCGTTCATTTTTGTTGCAATATATATCTAATATACATAATTTGTTATTGATTGCATGACAAATATTATCCATAATAAAATCCCTGTTTTTTTATTGCCCTCAGATATTCCGGAAAATTCGCAGCACCATTTTCATTATTTTCATCATCGGAATTATCATCAGAATCATTAGTATTAGTATTAGTTTTGCAGCTATTATTATCATTCAACCATTTTTGATACTGTATTTGGTATTCCAAATGGTTTATATGCGCGAAATTAAATGCAATACGCCCATGATCATCCATAACCATTGTTGCCATCTGACCAAATAATGAAGATTTTGGATTAACATTTATTAAAGCACAAATCCAATCACTCAAATATGTTTTTTCTGGTATCTCGTGTGGCATCCATTCCGTGGGTTGAATTTGGTTAACAATAAGCGTACCAAAAGAACTAGTGTGTGAATTATTAACAGATACTATACTGTCCCACATGGTACTTGGCCAATACTTAAACCAAGTTTCTATTAAATCAGGTAAAGCCAAATCAATCAAATTTGGCGGAACCATAATAACAGCTTCCCGATCATCACAACGATAAAATTTGTCATGGCTATAAATAGGTGCCAAATTAGCCGTCGAATTTTTAGTGAACAATGCTACTTCCGGAGAAGAAGTTTGTTGAAATAAATTCATGTGTTCAATACACAAATCATGATTTTTTTCCAAATTGATCCACCATCCTTTGGTTGGATTAAGTTTACAGGCAAACATTTTCCATTTATAACTATCACACAGATGCACAATATCAGATTCAGTATTAGTGGGTATTTTAACAAATTTTGTTTTCCATTCAGTTTGTTCTGGATCAGGATCATCCATGATGCAGTCACCGTGACTCAAGCATAAATATTCATTTTTTTCTTTCCATTGATAAAACCCATCAGCTTCTTTAGCGTGACATTGGAGCCCATAAATTCTCCAATCACATTGGATGTCGTTAATATTGTAGTCAGTAATTGGATTCTGGTAACATTTTTCACAAATAGTAAATTCTGGTAAACCAAATGGTTGTCCAGTATACACCACATTATGGCCATTAAAATTTGTTCCGCAGTAATCGCAAGAGTAATTTTCAAATATTTCATCTAATGTTGTTTGGCGATCGTTTTGATTAATCCATTCGTAAGATTTTTTTGCGAAATCTTCCAATACTTTTTCCATAACAATTATATGTTATTGTAAAAAAATTAATTTTTATGCGAGTATTTGAAACTAACATATTTTTTCATTTTTTTAATTAAAAATTGAAAAAATATCACTATACTGGGTATCGAATATAATTTGGAATAGCAATTTTAAATTGTATCAATGTTTAAACTATTATTATTGATAATAGCTTTGTTAGCAATCGACGCTAATGGAGCTTTTAATAATGGCGATATATTCGCTGGTGTAGGTCATGGCACCATTAAAAGATTTGACCAAAATGGTGTACTATTACAAACTATCGTATCACCAATAAATAATTCTTTTATTACCGGAATGAAATTTGATTCAAGCGGAAATTTATATGCATCTAGACTGGATCTCGGTGTCGTTTCCAAATTTGACACAAATGGTGTTCAAATAGCCCATAATTATTTAGTAGGCGATACCGGATCTGGTGTTGATAATATTATAATAAATTCCAAAGGAGAATTTTATGTTGGTCAACAAACTGGAACCAAACGACTGATACATTTTAGTCCTGATGGAGCGAGACTAGCTAGTTTTGCGCCAGTAACCGATGCGCAAGGTAGTGGTGGTACTGCTTTATTTGATTTAGCGGAGGATGATTGTACAATATATTATACTTTTTCTTCAAAAATCAGAAGATTTGATGTTTGTAATAATGTACAATTGGCTGATTTTGCTATAGCACCCCAATCTATCCAACTACTATTGGGTATTGCTATCAGAAGCAATGGCGAAATATTGACCAGTAGTTTTGATAGAATTTTTAGGTATAATAGTGGAGGTAGTTTATTGCAAACTATTATGGTAGCACCATGTGTGTCCCCAAATATTTGCGTACTCTATTCCATGGCGTTGGATCCAGATGGTAACACCGTTTGGGTAGGTGATCTCCAGGTTGGTACAATTTTTCATATCAATATTAATACGGGAAATCTTATTAACTCCTTTAATACTCATCCATTGTCCGTTTTGGGTGGCATTACTATTTATCGAGGACCAACTGTTGTTACCAAATCCATTACGTTAACACCAATCACTTTAAATATGGCAATTGGTTCGCAGGCTACTATTAATATTCAATTAAATAATTTCGAAAATCCAGCCAGTGTTGTATTACGGGTACAAATTACTGGTGTTAATGGACCACGTATTTTCAATACCAGTACTAATGCAAATGGTCTTGCCAGTATTGCTTATACTGGATTGAATTCAGGCAATGATTTAATTTTAGTTAGTACATTTGATAATCCAATTAATATCGATTCTAATACGGCTACTATCGCATGGGTCACCAATAATCAAATTTGCGAATATAAAACGAGCCGATGTATTAATTCATTCAGCTACCAAGTTTGTCGTATCGGATTGAGTACAGTTAATTTTTGGGATGACGCACAATTTTGTTGTGATAAATATATTTGCCAACAAAGCGGTAATTTTTCTAGTTGTATACCAATAACTACTACACCCACTACAACTACTACTACTACTACAACTACACCTGTTCCACCAATCTGTATTAATGGTCAAACTAAATGCGGTACCGGTTCGTCATATCAAGTATGTAATACTAATCCAAGTGGGCAAACTTTTTGGGAAAGTAGAACATGTCAATCAGGTTTGATATGTCAACAGGATGGTATTTTAATACGTTGTGTTAATCCGGGCTCATTTGATACTTCCCAACCGTGTAATGAACGCGATATGAGATGTTCAACTAGTTCTACCTATCAAACCTGTTTATCAAGATATGGAACATTTGGATGGGGGCCACAACAAGCTTGCCAAGCCGGTACTACATGCCAACAGGATGGTACTTTAATACGTTGTGTTAATCCGGGCTCATTTGATACTTCTCAACCGTGTAATGAACGCGATATGAGATGCGCAACTAGTTCTACTTATCAAACCTGCTTGTCAAGATACGGAGTATTCGGATGGGGACCAGCACAATCCTGTCAACCTGGTTACACATGCCACCAAGATGGTAATGTTATTCGCTGTTATTAATCAATCTATCAGCATTATTTTAAACATTTACCAATTTTTTAACATAATCATAAATATGTGGTCTTTTTCTGCTTGCGGTTAATATTTCTTTTCGATATTTTTTAGTATCGGTTCCGCTCCAATTAAAGTTACAATTGTATCTAATGATCCTGTTTTGCACGATGCAATTAGAGCTTTGGTTAAAATTTTTTTACTAAGTAAAAGTTTATTATTAGTATATTTTTTACCAACCAAAAATTCAATCATTTCTACTCGCGATTCATTTTGGGCCATATGCCAAATAAATATTTCTGTTGTGAGGTATCATTTACAATGCATAGCATTGTAAATAATACTCTCACAAGCATTTGGGTTGATATGCATATTTTTGCTTTGCAAAAATGATGCATTATCAAACCCCAAATGTATCTAGATTATCAATAGTAGCACCATGTTCGAATAAATACTCTGCAACATCAATATGATTATTTTCCAGTGCCAAATATATCGCTTTTTTATGAAGCTTAACGCCATAACTTATTAATATCCTAACTATGTCAAAATTTCCTTGTTCAGCAGCGTTACTCAAAGATTGGTATCCACCGCCATTCACAAAATAGTTTTTCCTAGTATATTCATTATTTAAACGGGATATTTGGTTATGTCCATAATCTAGTATTAATCGTGCCATTTCGACATTATCATCTGTTCTCCAACAAACTACAGCTAATGCTTTTCCAAAAGCTAAATTTGGATCAAAAGCTAAAACATAATTAACTGTTTCCGCATCATATTTACGACAAGCTATTTGCAACATACTATTCAAACATTGTTTATCAAATACTTTTTTATTATATAACCAAGTAATATCATCAAATTTTTTTATTTTCAGTAATTTTGAAATTATTTGATTGATGCTGTAAGGATCAAAATTAATTTGTTCTTTCAATAAAAATTTATACAGCACAACAAAATATTCTTCATCAAGTGTAATACCATCCGGATTTTTCTGGAATAGTATTTGTTTTTTGTTTAAATAATGGTGTATTTTTTTGAAATCATCTTTTTTCCAAAAATATAAAATTATCATATCATAACATATCAATAACAAATTTATCTTAATATGATACTAATAAATTGCCAGGCATATTTTTTCAAAGAGTTTATAAATTTTATTTTGATTAATCGGTTACCGCGCGATAAATTACCCACCACTAAAAAAAACATTTTATTACCTTAATTTATAAAATGTCAAATCCGAACAAATTCGTTACAATTAATAAGTCAGTTCAAAATAATAATATGGATTTACGCAAATGGTTAGGAGCATGGTCTTCACCTTTGACCAGAGCTTTTAATAATGCTACTGATCCTCCACTTTTTATTCCGGGAGCATTCCCAGTATTGCCTCCGATTTATCAAGCACCAATTATAGATAAAACTGTGAGAATTGTCAGTCATCTTAATGCTGGTGGTGATAAAATCCGTCTCAAATTCTCCAATTTACTTTTTGATTCGGTTGCCAGAGGTGAAGGCAACCCCCCAAATAACGTTATTTTACATATCACTGAGGTTCGCTTAGCAAAACAATTAAACAATCAAACAATTATTCCTGTAACAAATCATCTTATTACATTCGCAGGTAAAACCGAAGTTGATATTTTTCCCGGTGGTGAAGTTATAAGTGATCCAATTGATTTTAAAGTATCCAAAAATAATGTATTAATTACCAGTATTTATTTTGCTAACTCACGTGTGAATCCATGTGCCCAGTACTTTAGTGAAGTGGGTAGTTTCACAGCACTCGCACCAGGAAATTTAACACAAGCAACAACTTTCGTAGTTGATCCTGCTAATGCACTATTTGGTTCTATTGTTTTGAATGGAATTGAAGTCCGCGCTGCACCACCTTCGAAAGGCCGTGCCGTTACTTGTTCAGGATTACCATTGAAAGGTCGTACTCTTGTTTGTATCGGTGATTCGATTACTGGAGGCTTTGGTTCTACTCTAAATCAATTTTTGGATTATCCTAGCCAACTTGCTAATAGAATATTGAATCCTCGTATTGGTGTGATTAATCAAGGTTATGATGGAAACCAACTTACCAATGGTGGTAGTTTAATACCTTTTTACAATAGCTTCGTTTATTTGGGAACAAGTGGATCAGAACGTTTAAGCCGCGATGTTTTGAACCAAAGTAATGTTCGTTATGTGATTATTCTTGAAGGTATTAACGATATCAATAATATTAACAATAATACTTCTGGAGATAAAATAATATCCGCATTGACACACTTTGCTCGCCAAGTTAAACACACCAATCCGAATATCAAAGCTTTTGTTGGTACTATTACACCCTTCAAAGGATTTTTCGCATGGACCCAAGACAAAGAAGACCAACGACAAAAAGTCAACAATTGGATATTCACTAACACCGAATTTGATGGCGTTATTGACTTTGCTGCTGCCATCGCTGATCCAGCTGATCCTTTATTCATTAGACCAAGTTATGCAATCAATATAACTCCACCTACTGATGGTCTCCATCCTAATGATTTGGGATACAAAGCAATGGCAGACGCTATTCCCCTTTCTATTTTTAATTAAAAAACTTTCATTATTAATATCTATTTTTGATAATATTATCAATACTATCAAAAATAAAAAATTGAATAAACAATTGTTGGGGTGATGCTTAAATGAATTATTTATGGTATAAATTAGTCTATTAAAAAATGTCCAATATTGAAGGATATTGGATTGGTCCCTATGGTGTATTAATACCAAACAAATTAAATGGTGTTATTTCTGAAGATGGATACAATATTAGATATAAAACTGGATATTGCACACAAAGATTCTATATTAATCCAAAACCTATTTCTGCTGAGATCTATCAAAAAAAATATGCCGAGTACAACAATGAATCCGGTTTATGGTATTATACCGGACACAAAAAAAATTCTGATACTGATACTGATACTTATTCAGATTCGGATACCAGTACCGATTCAGATACTAATACCGATTCAGAACAAAATGATAATCCAGGATATTGGATCGGTCCACATGGAGTACTAGTATCCAATGATATTGATAGTGTTATTACCAGTGATGGATACAATACTACGTACAAAAATGGTGGTACAAGTGAAATATTCCGTAAAAATCCAAGACATATTACCGCTGAAGCCTATCGAAAAAAATATGCCAAGTATGATAAGGAATCAAATGCTTGGTACTATAGTAAATACCAATGTATTATATCGTAATAATTTTTTATTGATGAATATGCGTATATTCATTAATAAAAATTGAAATTACAAACAATTAAACCGCTATCTATTTTAATTCATTAATAAATTGTATTTTGATCATGCAAACCATTTATATTGATTGTCCTAATTGTAAACGTAACGATCAAAAAAACCAAATTATTATGGTTTTGGAAAATTCAATCACGGTACCAAAACGGAATTTAAATAACACATTTGAAAGACGCTATTCCAATATTTGTCAAAATTTGACAAATACAGTCGGGAGACGTTATTCGAAGAATCGCGAGAATCTGAAGGATACATTTACTAAAAAAAGAAAATCTTTCAAAAAATCATTTTCTCACAGAGAAAACTTGGAAAAAAATAAATATTACGGTCAATGCACATATTGTCATACTAAAGCAATTACTTCATGGTCAATCTTAAATAAATACCAAATTGAATGTCCATATTGTATTATTATCGGACGCAATAATATAATTAAAATGGTGTGTGGTGAAATTGACAAACAAAAATTTCAATTGGATAAAGGTCAATGTTTTTTATGTAAAACTACTATTGGACTGTATCATCCAATTTAATTTTATTTATTATTGAATAAACGTTTTTTGATATCCTATATTTTGATACCTTTCTTAAAAACTTCTTCATCAGCGTATTCTTCATCGGCATTATATTCTTCCAATAATTTTTTAGTTTTAAGAACCATGTCGCTATTATTAACCAACAGTGGTTTTAAATATGATATTAATTTTTTTCTAGCAACAGGTTTAGAACAATCCACATCTTTGATGGTATTAATAATATTTTGTCTTGTTTTATCACTAACAGTATCACCTAATTTATCCAGCATTGTATTAAAATCTTCTGTTTTAGCATCTAATAGTATATTAACTATTTCATTTATTTTCTTCTCTATCCACTTTTTATTTTCATAAACCTGACCACATGCAGCCTTAATATCGGGATAATAAATATTATGATGCTGGGGTTTTTTTGAATCAAAATTAATAGCCGCTATCAATGCTTCATATGGATTGTTATTTGATTTGGTAATATTAATAAAATCATTAAAATCAAGGCTACTAATTCCATCTTTTCCAAAATCAAAAACTATAATATTATTTTTGTTAATAATTTTTTTATTGACGATTTTTTTATTACCACTATTAGAACTACTATAAATATTTTTTTTGTTATGATCACCCCTAATAGTATTTTTTTTAATATTACTTTTACATATTTTTGTATGTCGTGTTAATGAATCTTTTCTACTAAAACTTCTATTACATCCTTTACATTTTGGATCAATTTTCCTATTTGTTTTACTACCATATTTATTTTTTTTACATGCATTTTTTTTGGCTAAATGTCTGTCAAGATTATTTTTTCTATCGAATATTTTTCCGCAAGTATCACAATTATATTTTACCATTTTATAAATATTAATATTATTTTATAATATCAAATTTTAATATCAATTTAATTTGACCATATTTTTGAGGTGGCGAAAAGTGGCTCTTTGTGGCCCATTGTGGCCCATTGTGGCTCTAAGTGGCTCCAGTGGCGAAAAATATAGGTATAAGCAGAAGCATTGTGGCTCCATTAAAATAAAAACATGATTAAGCCTACTAAATATATGAAAATTACCAATTCCGCGCGGGTTTTATTTTAGCAGAATAATTATGGATATATTTATTTTTGCGCACAAATTTATTTACTTTTTGAATAAAATTATTATTCAAAAAGCAAATTGTCTAATCACAAAGTGAGTTGTTGTTGTTTGGTTTATCATTTTCCTCTTGTAAAACATGCAATGGAAAAGTATTGTTCAACTCGGTTTTTTGTTGCGAATGTTTTTCTAGATCTTTATCTGTTTTCTTTTTTTTGTAATTGATTTTTTCCTTTGGAAGGTACTTTGATTCGAGTCTAACCTGTTTTTGTTTCAAATGTTGCGCAAATTTTTTCATTTCTTTTGGTTCGGTTGCTCTTTCTTCATGCGTTTTTCTTCTTGGAACATAGACGCAATCTTCAGGAAAGAAACGTCTTTGAAATTCCATGAAAGCCTTACTAAATGCATCGTACTCAGTGTCATCCATTGAATGCAACCACTCTGGTGTCCGAATGAAAGGTTTGTTTGTTCTGTAATGAAATCCACCAATCATTTGTTTGCCAGGCATGTACTCGATAGTAATGGTGAGTTTTGTTTTGAATTCTGACATGGTTGATAGTTTTTCTCTTGTGATGAGATAATACAGATAGAAATTTTATGGATGTTCCTATCCTTTCATATTTCAAATTTTTTGGATAGCAATTTTACAAATTTCAATACTAGTATCTCTATAATCTGTACATGAAAAATATGTTTTGTTTTTATTTTTTAATTCTATTATTAATTTGTTTTTGCATGAATCATTGATACAATTGGTACATTCATTTTTTCGGTTGTGTTCGTTTTTAAAATATGTAATGGCATTATCTATCACATCTGCGACTGATAAACAGAGATATATCCAACATTTTGTATGATAATTATCGCCGCCCCGTGATTCTTTTGTTTTAAGAAAATACAATTCATTTATGCTATTATCAACATCTATTTGGCCACAATAATATATATCATCATTATCATATAAATTAAATTCACCAAGTAATTTGTTATCGATTATCTTTATAATATCTTTTGTTTTTATATTGAAGCCATTGTATTTATTGCATTTTTTTAATGCAACTTCTTTTTCTTTAAATATGCCAATAATATGGGATTTTAGATCACAATCATAATCTTCTCTCCAGAGAATATAAATTTTCATAATGTTACTATCTTTTACTATTAATTTTTATCAAGATTTAAAATTATACATAGTGTGTTAGTTTCAGTGGTTTTTCAGATGCGATTGTCATAATTGCATCGAATGGTCGATTTGTTGCATTTTTATATATAGTTAATCCAGGTGTTAGCTTATCAATATTAATTTTTCCAACTGCTGGAACATCTTCAACTGCAATAAAATTTGAATTTCCAATTTTTTGATAAATAATATCAAATCCGGAATCTTTTTTTTGTTGGACAAGATCAAATGTTTCCAAATATGAGCCACCAAGAAAAACATTACCAATGGCATAATATTGATTATTAAATTTTTTAAAAAGAAGGCATCCCAGCCAATCAACACTTTCATCACCACGAATTAATCTGCCCTCGGATTCGGTATCAGCAGGAAATGTTCCAGAACCCACCAAATCCATTTTAGCAATATGATAATTATGTGCATAAATAAAATATTTTTTTGATGGGTCATATATTTTCATAAAAACATCAAACATTGATTTATCCCTGTATCCATCAGCTTTGACCCAATTATCTTGATCCACTTTTTTGTTAAGCCGATTCTTTTTTTTGGCAAACTCCGCAATTTTATCACTCTTATTACTTTTACACAGAGATTGAATATCGATCCCCCTAAATTCTAATATATTCCGATACTTAATATTATATTTTTTCATCCATTCTATTAATTTTAGCATGGAAACCGATTGCCAAAACCATACCAGATCCATCATTAATTTATTAATATCACCTTTTTTTCCATGAATATATTGATTAATTTTTTCACAACAGGAATATTGGTCCTCCAGTATAAAAACAGTATATCCACATTTTTCGACCAAGTTTTTGAAAATATTTATTCTGAATTTGGTAATAATATTTTGTCCATGTGTTGCTTCGGCCATACCCAATATTTGGACATTATTAGCAATAGCTATAATTTTATCCATATCATTTTTATCATTACTGTTATTATTTTTAATTCGCGCTAAATATATTTTATCATTGTTTAATAATTTATTATATTTGGTTTTATATTTTAGATATTTATGATAATAGTTATTATCCATTGTTGTCATTTTGTTACTCTTAATTGCATCATATAAAAATTTTCATTGATAAAAAAATATGCAAATTATTTCTGTAGTTTATTTATTTTTTCCCATTAAATAAACCGCGTTTTTTGATATCTTTTATTTTGATACCTTTCTTAAAAACTTCTTCATCTGCATATTCTTCATCAGCATTATATTCTTCTAATAACTTTTTGGTTTTAAGAACCATATCGCTGTTATTAGCCAATACTGGTTTTAAATATGATATCAATTTTTTTCTAGCAATTGGTTTAGAATAATCGACATCTTTGATGGTATTAATAATATTTTCTCTTGTTTTTTTGCTAATATCATCACCTAATTTGTCTAGCATCGAATTAAAATCTTCTGTTTTAGCATCTAATAAAATGTTCACTATTTCATTTATTTTTTTTTCAACCCATTTTTTGTTTTCATAAACTTGACCACAAGAAGCCTTTGTATCAGTATAATATATATTATGATGTTGTGGTTTTTTTGGATCAAAATTGATAATCTTTATTAATGTTTCATAAGGATTACTATTGGATCTGGCAATTTCAATAAAATCATTAAGATCAAGACCATTAATTCCATCTTTACCAAAGTCAATAAAATTTATATTATAGGTGGGACTATTAATATTAGTATTATTTTTAGTTCCATTAACTGTTGTATTTTTTGTACCCTTAATATTTGTTTTATAAATATCGCCTTTACATATTTTTATATGTCGAATTAATGAATCCCTTCTACTAAAACTTCTACCACAATCTTTACATTTAGGATCTGGTATTTTTTTATTTGTTTTGCTACCATATTTATTTTTAATGCAGCTATTTTTTCTGGAAATATGACTTTTGAAAGTTGTTTTTCTATCAAATTTTTTTCCACATAAGTGGCAAGAATATTTTACCATTTTTATAAATATAAATGTTATTTTTTAATATCAATAAATTTACTAATATAATTGTGGTAAATTGTGGTATTTTGTGGTAAATTGTGGTAACAAAAATATATATAAGCTAACAATTTGTGGTAAAATTGATTAAAAATATAGTATTAAGCATCCTAATATATTGTTTTTCACCACTTCCGCGCGGGTTTTTTTTATCAAGACAATAATTGAATATTTTTATTTTTGTGCACAAAATATTTATTATGATAATATGAATAGACTGATTTTTGCTATTGAGGCTATCAGAATTGAATGCTTTTCATTTTTATTATAAATACTAAAATGAAATGGTTACATATATATATTTCTTCTTATTATATAATAGGATACGCTAATTATATTTTTATTACTATCATAGCTTGTATCAGCTAAAAAATATTGTTTATATCTATTTATTTTTGAATTTTTTAATGTACTCAATTGACATTTTATCGATAGTTTCTGTTACTCTAATAGTATCAGATTGTTTCGAAGAAATTAATGTTGATACTAATGGTGTTTCTTATAGAATCCGTAATAATAGACACTCTAAAATATCTTTTTCTTCCATTATATTTATTATGATCAATAAATGTTTCTTCTTTTCTCTTTTTTTATACGAGATAACTGTTTTTTTTTCTATTAGTTTGTTTTTGTTTTTTTTCATTAATAATTTTGTTTTCTTCATCAATAATTTGTTTTCTTCACTGATGATTTTATTTTTCTCTTTAATTTTATTAGAGAGTAGATGATTATTATTTTTAATGAATCCTTGTTTATTCCATATAAATGAAGAATCAATCATTTGATATTTAAGTTTCACTTCCTTTCCTTTTTTAAGATAAAGATTAATAAGTTATTTATTAATTTCCTCATAAACATCGTTATTGACTAATTTATTATGAATTTGATTAAGATATTTCCCTCTAATAGGAAAATTTTCGAAACCGATATATTTATTCCAAGATATTCTTAAAATATTCATTGCTAATACCGTAATTACAATAAGAATTTTTTATTTTACCTTTCATTTTTATAATTATTATAAAAATGAAACATATCCAATTATGATAGCCTCATCAATAAATTTACTAATATAATTGTGGTAAATTGTGGTATTTTGTGGTAATTTGTGGTAATTTGTGGTAATAAAAATACGTATAAGCTAACGATTTGTGGTAAAATTGATTAAAAATATAGTATTAAGCATACGAATATGTTGTTTTCCACCACTTCCGCGCGGGTTTTTTTTATTGAAACAATAACCAGTATTTTTATTTTTTGCGCACAAAATATTTATTGTGATAATATGGATAAACTGATTTTTAATAGCATAAATCAATAAATAAATGCTTCCAAATCAAAAATATTCGTATATATTATATAAATGATTAAACACAAAATCAATAAATATATCGAAAAAATGAATATCAATCCAAAATATACATATGCAAACAAGTTATTGCATTATGTTACAATTGATGATCCAAATTCTAAATACAAAATGCATGGAGCTGGATCGATTCAATATGGTGATTGTAATTCGATACTGAATTTTTTACAAACAAAATGCTCTTCAGTTACTGACATAACAAAAAATAAGTATTTTGTTATTTTATATGGACCTCCTGGATCTGGAAAATCATTGGCCCGTAAAATTGCTTGTCATATTATCAAAAAATATTACAATGAAGATGCAACTGTTGAACAAATTGAAAAAGATTTTGTAGATACTGGTATAGATGAAATAACATACGATATTATTGAACCGACCAGTCACAAAAGAGTAAGAGAACTTCTAATCGAAAATTTAAAAAAACAATTAGGTTTAGAAGAAAAAGAAAATGTTGATCCCGAATTATATTTTGATAAAATTCAAAACAATCCAACCTTACTCAAAAATTTGGCCAGTAGTTCTTTCCAAATATACAAAAATAACAGAAAAGATAGTTTATCGGAACTATTATACTATTTTGCTATTTCGATAAAAAAGAATATTTTTATTGAGCTGGCATCACCACAAACAGTTTATTTGGACAGAATATTAGCACTTATTCAATATTATCAATATATTCCCATTTTTGTTTATCCATTTGTTTCGAAATCTTCTATACTGTGTGACCGAGCCATCAAAAGAGGCCTGAACGAGGGCAGATTTTTGGAATGCAAAAGCGCTTTTGGAATAGAAAATGCAATGAAAAGTTGTTTGGAAGGTTACGATAGTATGAAAAATATTATTCGCAATTATGACAAATCGTATATATTACAATATAACGCCGATTTTGACACTGAAATATTCAATGAAATAAGTTCTTACCATTTCGACAATTTGGAAAAATATAAATTGGAATATGAATATGGTATCAATGAGAAAAATATTGAAATTGGTAAATCCTTAAGAGCCCATTATGTATATAAGGATTTCAATTACGATAGTATTGTTACATTAAATTTCGATAGTAAATATTAAGGGGATAGGATGACTACTAAAATATCATTGATTTCGTTTAACCACGATGCAAACACATTTAAATTCATTGTTGAAAATTCGGAATTAAACAAATTTATTATTTTTATCAAAACCATCAGTAAAAAATATTTGTACGATTACAATTGCCAAACCGAAATTATCGCTACAGATAAAACAAGTATTAGTATCAAATTAACAAAAACTTGCCACTCAGAACTAATTTTGGACCAATACGATAATTTAATCAAAGAAATATTGTATACGAATGATTTTTGTATAGAACACGGTGAATAAATTATTAAAAAATTGAATATAAATTCATATTTTTAATAAGCGGGGTAAATACATTGAAATTAACAAAAATGATTATATTAACAGATCAAGATTTTGATGATGTGATTAATTGCCATCAAACTGGTATGCCATTAAAATATTGGTCGCGGTATACCTATACGTCTAACCCAATGGATGGTTGGGACATATGGGAAAATGAGCGATATTTAGAAGAAGAGGAGTCGTGCCTAAAATTATGGCAAAAAATTATGTCATTTGTGAGGAGATATATAAAATTGCATCAAAAACGAAAACTAAATCCATTATATTGTAACAAAAGCGCACGTAATTATTCCCGAGTTTTACATCGCAAAAAAGAATTGTTAACACACGTATTCAAATATGTTGGTACTCAATATCAATAATAGTGGATGATTCAAACGCAAAAATTTTTTTAATTGATATAGTTAGTTATATATAGTATATTTATTTTAGTCAATATAGTATAGTTATGACTTCATCAAATTTTCAAATTTTTGAATTTAAACTAGAAAAAATGGTAGATAATCCATGTGTTCTTATTATTGGTAAGAGGGGTTGTGGCAAATCTGTTTTAGCTGATAATATTGTACAATGCTTAAACAAAAAAAATACATCCAATATTTCTATTATTTCCCCAAGCGAAAAAAGTGATCCATTTTATCAACCCAAATATCCTAATGCTACATTCGAATCTGATTTGAATGATGGTTTTTTGGAAAAGATTTTACACGATGCTGCAGTTGAAAAAGCTAATTCAAAAATAGTTCAAATGGATCCAGCTGTAGAAAATACACGCAAAAAAAATATTTTAGTTATGGATAATTATTACGTCACCAAAAATGAATGGAGCAAATCAATTGCTGAAATTTTAATGAACGGTCGATATTATGATTTTTCTTATATTTTAACAATGCAGTATTCATATGCCATACCAGTATCGTATCGTTACAATTTTGATTATATCTTTTTATGTCGAGAAAATGCAACAACTTCTAAAATAAAATTATGGGAAAACTATGCCGGTGTATTCCCCACTTTTGAAATATTTGATAAAGTTTTTGATAAGTGTACAGAAAATAATCGTTTTATGGTCATTGATAATCGAACACAATCCAATAATATTAACGACATAGTATTTTGGTTCAAATCAGAATTTGAAACAGAAACTGTGGATGACTGTTCAGAATTATCTTCCAATGGCAGTGAATGCTCTCTATCAGTCGAACGTAAGACTGATACTAGCGAAAAAATATTGTTATCGGATGTGCGCTATGATTTCAACTCTGTTGTTTTGACTGATGAATTAATTAGTAATATTCCCCAAATCATTTCATCGGATCATATCGAAATTTATAATGATGATGACAATACCACAATTTATTCTGAAAAAGAACCAATTTTATTAGACAAAATCGGGTATTATGAAAATAAACCAAGTAATATTACTGCGAGTGCCATATCATCATGCTCACCTATATTAAAAAAACGCGAGCCACATATATCCAAAATTGTTGATTTGTCAACAACTGATTGTGGTTCTGAAATAATCAATACTGATTATGGTACAGCTGTTGATTCTGAAAAAATATATTCTGAAACGACTACTGAAAATTATGACGATTATGAAATTGATAATGATAATTATTTGGAAATGAATTATAATGATAATAATTATAATTTTTCATTGGTTACGAGTGATTTAAACAATATTGACGGTGTTAAAACTTATGACGATTATGAAATTGATAATGATAATTATTTGGAAATGAATTATAATGATAATAATTATAATTTTTCATTGGTTACGAGTGATTTAAACAATATTGACGGTGTTAAAACTTTTTGTGATCATGTTCTTTCGCTTAAACAAATTAAAATAGAACAAATGAAATTATCAAATGAAAAAATACGATTGCAATTAGAATTATGCCAATGCAAAAAATATAATAATACAAAATCCGCACAAAAAAATAACCGATACAGATATTAATAAAAAATTGAATATCAATTAAAAATTGAATATCAATTAATATTTAAATTTTAATTATGCAATACATTCAAGTATTACACAATTAAAATCATATTATCATGGAAAGTGCAAGTAATTACACTATACTATCATTGGGAAGAACTGGTACGGGTAAAAGTTCATTTGGTAATATAATTTTTTGCAATGGCAACCCTGCTAATTATCAACAAATATTTATAGAAGGCTCTGGTTTTGGACCAGAAACTTCCGCAACCACAATTATTACTAAAAATAATGATGGCAGAACCATAACCTATATTGATACACCTGGAATGTATGGTTACAATTTTGATAAAACAGAATTGATTAATCAAATAGATAGCATATCAATAATCGCGTTTTGTATTGCATTGCCTGGTTTTCTGATGGGTAATAATTATGATGTTTTTAAATACTATCATGACTTATTACATGAAATTATTATTCCTGGGTAGTAAATCTATATAAAAGTATATAAATTTTTTAAGAGTTCTTCAACCCTTGAGTATCCCCATTTACTCTTATCCACTGGCTAGGCTTCGTGGACGTTTAGATTTACTACCCAGATAACTTGTATGATGGAGCAAAAACACAACCACATCATCTTTTTTATTCACCTAGTCCAAATCCAAATTCAATGTTAATGCCAATGCAAAAATATGCATCAACACCGAAATTTAACCAGGTAGAACATTTTTGGTCGTCAGGACAGATTAATATTTGGTGGATTATTCTTATTATTGTTGTTATCGCACTTATTATTTACTTTGCCAAATACCGATACAAAAATACAATTTAAATAAAAACCTTTTGTAGTATTTCAAAAACTGATCAATGTAGAAACAATTATTCTATTTCTTTTGATGGTATGACAAAGTTGCCCAGTAAAGATGCAATTATTTATCGTGTTGAGCAAATCAACTAACTAATTATTAATTACGATATATTACAATATATTATGATATATCGTAATTAATAAAAAATTGATTTTTTTTCTCATTTAACAAAGATTATTATGATTGGAATAGTATATTAACGAGTATTAAACTAAATGAGTTATAAAAGTAATCGGAAAATTGCGTGCAAATTTGGATCTAAATGTACCAGGCCAGATTGTTTCTATGATCATGATGGTGTAACCCCAAGTACTGAAGCTACAAGACCATGCAAATTTGGATCTAATTGTAACAGACCAGACTGTTTCTACGATCATGATGGTACAAACACTAATACTAGTTCTATGATAAGCCAATGCAAATTTGGGTCTAACTGTAATAAACCAAATTGCGCATATGAGCATAATAATAATACAAATACTAAATTCGCAAAAAGACCGTGCAAATTTGGATCTAATTGTAACAGACCAGATTGTACATATGATCATGATAGTAATAATACAAATACTATGTCAATGAATAGACAATGCAAATATGGTTCCAGATGTACCAGAGAAGATTGTATATTCGATCATGATAATACAAATACTATATCAACAAATGCACAATGCAAATACGGCTCCAGATGTACCAGAGAAGATTGTACATTTGATCATAATAATACTATGTCAGCAAATGTACAATGCAAATATGGATCCAATTGCAGCAGAAAAGATTGCGTATTCGATCATCCAGAAAAAAAATATAATAAGAGTTCATCTAAAAAAATTGTAGATGATACAAAAGAAAAATCATCAAAAAAAAATTCAAAAAAACAAAAAGAATCTGATAATGAATTAGATGAATCAGATGAAGAATCCGAATCAAACAATGAATCCGAACAGGAGCCAGAAGAAAATTCAGAAGAGGAATCAGATGAAGAAACACCTCCAAAAAAAAAAAGCAGTTCCAAATCATCTAAATCATCCAAATCAAAAAAAAGTATGAAAAATCATTAAAAATATTTTAATTACCCAAAATATATTACAACACATTATAATATGTTATAATATAATTATCAGGTAGAAAAATTGAAAAAAAATCATTAAGCTTGCTGTTTATTAATAACTAAAATTAATTATTATAGTTATACATTATAATTAATAAGTATGTCACGATATTTTAAAATAACCAATAGAAAAGAAATACACCATGATTTTCCTTACAAGGATGGACTCAATATTTTGGACAAACCATTTGAAACGGAAGGTTCATGTGTTGAAGGAGGTTTGTATTTTACCATGATTGAATATCTCCATCAATATTATGAATATGGTATATATATTCGGGAAATATTTTTACCAGAAACCGATCCGGATTTCCAGATGGTTCGTGATCCCAATGGTGATAAATGGCGCGCTAATAAAATCATACTTGGAAACAGATACTCGTTGTTGGATCCTGAAACCTACAATATTTTTGGTTTGGATATTGAACGAAATAGTCCAGTGGTTGATATTGCATCCAAATATGGTTCGATACTATTATTAGAATGGTACAAAAAAAATAAATCAACAACCAAGCTAAAACACACTAGTATGTCAATGGATGATGCATCCGGGAAAGGTCACGTTGATGTTTTACAATGGTGGCTAGATTCAGAATTGAAATTAAAATTCACAAATGATGCATTGATAAATGCGGCAGAAAAAGGTCGTATCGATGTTCTGAATTGGTGGAAAAAATATTTCCCAGAATTTGTTAAAAAATTTATGAAGGAATATAATTCATCCCCTGATGATTATGACATATTGAAAAAAATATCACAAAAAGGTTTCTTGGATGTTTTAAATTGGTTGAAAGTTGAAAAATTCCAATTGAAATCTGCCGGTGATTTCATGACAGTAACTGCTGCAGAATATAATCAAATTAAATTATTGGATTGGTTAAAAGAAAATTTGTTATTGCCTAATAAATTCACCTATGCTATTAATATGGCAATAAGATCTGGACACGTTGAAGTTTTAGAATGGTTCAAAAAATTGGGTCCAATCAAATATTCGTCTGGTTTAATAGATATTGCATGCGAAAATGGACACGTTCATGTTTTAGAATGGCTCAAAAATAATTCAAATAAGAATCCGTTCTATTTGTGTTCGAGTGAGGCCATGGATATTGCATCAAAAAATGGCCATATTGAAGTTTTAGAATGGCTTAAAAATAATTCGGGGGAAATTTCTGGATCAAAATTAAAATATACAGATGCTGCAATGACACTCGCAACTGATATCAAAGTTTTGGATTGGTGGTTAAATTCTGGATTGGAATGCAAGTGCGAATCCAAATCCAATTTGTTTAATTACTCATACGAAATAATTAAATGGTGGTTGGAATGTGGTTTAGAAATAGTTATTGATAAACATTCTATTAAATTATTATTCAAGTCGGATAATGACAATATTTATAGTATTATCAATTTATTGATTAACTCCAACCATAAATTAACAGAACCCACATATAAAAAAATAGCACAATGGGCATTGGAGAATGATAATTTTGTTGTTCTCAAATGGTGGATCGATCATAATATTAATACAACCAATTAATTATTATCGATTTTTCTTTTGATTAAAAAAAAAATTGATAATCATAAATTATTATGATGTCCATATGATGATATACAAATATTATACTCTTTTCCAATGGAAAACGAAAATATTAGCCGCAAATTATTATGGTTGATTTCTCTTGATATCGACAATGAAAAGGAGATAATTAGAAAAATGGATACATATCCTAATTTGCGAGAACTGGTCAATATTGTTTCCACTGGAAATGATAATCCATACAACGAATCCATGCTCATGTGGGCAGTTTGGAGACTCAAACCATTAGTGGTTGCGGAACTGATTAAGGCAGATGCCAATGTTCGATACGAAACAGATAGTATGGAAAGTGTTGCTACTTATTGGAATCATACAGCTATATCAAAAAATACGGATAATATGAAAAAAGCCTGTAATATTGCTGGAATGTTACATGAAGCAGGCGTCGATTTCCGCTACGGTAGTCTTGAGTCATGGAGCCTAATCAAACGCGCCAATTATTACAATTTGGTCGAGCTTCAAGAAACCTTACGTAGTTTGGATTACATAGTTTCAAAAAAAACAATCCATTCCTGAGACTTGATAAGGCTTATTCATAATCGATAAAAATTTTATCGATTATGAAGCAATAGTAAAAAATTGATATTCAAAGTACTACACTAATGCATAAAATCGAATTTGAGACTAGCTATTACAATAGCTTATTTTCACCATGAAAATGAACCAACTCATCTTCCAGATAATCTTCGAAACTATTCGGGGACCATTTCTGATTCATTTAGCATTGAATTTGATTCTGAACTCGTTATTTCTACCGATGCTAACCAAGATTTCCAATGAATATTTGGTGGGACCCAAAAATAACAATGTATCTGAAGGAGTGAATGTTCTCACCAGTCAGGGTGTCATTATCTGTTTTGGATTTGTGATGATGGGAATTGTGTCCGATTTACATAATCTGTATTTTTTGGATCCGTACACCCGCAAATTCAGAACTGCTTCACACGAGAAAATAGAACAAGTAGTTAACCAAAAATTTATTTCTCTTAACTGGAATGTTATCCGAAACCTACAAAAAGAGCATATTAATCGCGCTAAAAATGAGGCTAAATGGCCACTTCTTTACCTAATTGATTTTTTGATTAGACATGGTATCCAACTGTTTCCGTTTATTGGCTATACATTATGGTTATCGTATTTTTCACCACTGTCAGTTCTATTTTATATTGTGGGAATTACTGTGATGATTTATTTGTATCCGTTACCAATACGTAGACAGGAAGATTATCATGAATATTGGGAACGATACAATTCTTTATCAACCAAACAATTTACTGAAATTATCCATCATCATGGAAACCAAAATAGTCTATCAATGGGTGGAGTTATGCGCGAAATGGAAATATTGCGTGAAAATGAACGACTTGATGAACACAAATATTTTGAACATATTAATTTAGTTTTCAATTTAATTTTTGGCGCGAATTTGGTCCTGTTTGTTATTTCGATGACAGACGTTTCGGAAATTTTAACATATATCCAGTATACTTACATAGTTAGGAATCACGTGGGAACATTTGGTAGCCTTTACAAATTATACAAGGATACCAAAAAACAGTACGACAAATTGGATGAGATTTTAATGAAACATACTAGTCGTGAAAATATCAGCCAAATTGTTGATTTTAGTTCTATCCAAATCGATGACTTATCGTACGATTATCCAATTAAAAATGATTCAACAAATTCATTTGGATTACGAACCACAAATCCAATCAAACTGGATGCGGGTCAATGCGTTCTTATTAGTGGTGATTCTGGAAGTGGAAAATCAACATTCACCGACACCATTTGTGGTATTATTCCATACACAGAATATTCAGCACAAATACGGATTGATGATATATTAGCCCCAAAAGGATTTGATATGATTACCGCTAGCCGAATTTATGCTGAACAATTTGAACCGAATTGCTGGAAACCAAGTATTTTTGTGATTATCACTGGATTTTTTGTTTCAGCTAAAGACAAAAGAATACGATACCCAGCAGAAGAGGAACTGGTTTGGGCAGCTCTGAAAATGGCCAGATGTGATGATTTCATGAAATGTGTCAATGATGATTCTAAAGGCAAATGGATTCATACCAAAGACATTAGTCCAAGCGGTGGACAAAGAGGCAGGATTTGTATTGCTAAAATTATTTATTTCATGATTAAAAATCATCCCAAAATGGTGATTCTTGACGAAATAGATAAAAGTATCCAAGCCAGCACAGCTGTTGAAATTTTAACTGATATACACGATTATTGCAAATCAAATGGAATTATTTGTTTAGTCGTTGCCCATAGTACCGAAGTCAAGAATATGGCATATGATTTAGTATTGCATTTTGACAATGGTATTATTTCCTAAGTTGATTAATAACTTAAAAAAACCAACTAATTATAATCAATTGATCATAATTAATTAGTTAATATATACATAAACTTTCGCTAATTGTTGCAAATATTTGTGTTGTGATGTCGGGATTTTTTTTGCAAAAATCTGACTCTCACAAGCATTTGGCGTAAGTTTTTCAGTTTTTTTTATGCAAAAAATGAAAATACTTATTCCCAAATGTATATGCGGTCTCGTTTCGCTAACAGATAATAGCATTTTTTTTGATTTGTGTATGTTAGCACCTGCATCGATCAGTGCCTGAATAGTATCAATAGTGCCGGTTTTGCAAGTCACTATCAAAGCTTCTGTTAAAATTTTACCATCCAAAAATGGTTTATATTTAGTATCACGATACGCAACAAAAAATTCAACCATTTCAACCATAGATTCGTTTTTGGCCATAAATTGAATGAATCTTTTTGGATTAAAATTTTTGACAGTAGCACCATCTGCAAATAAATATTCAGCGACATCGAAATGATTACTTTCTAAAGCCTGATCCAAAATATCAGAATTGGATTTAACATCAGCTCCATAATCGACCAATAATCTAACTGTATCAAAATCTCCAATTTCAACTGCAGTAGTAAGCAAAATCGTGGATAATACAATTGGATTTTTCTTTTTAGGATAGGCCAATAGTAATTGTACCATGTCCATATTATCATCTCTACCACAAGCATAATACAATGCTAATTGAATATCAAAATTCAAACCGAATCCTAAAAAAAAGTCAACAGTTCCAATGTTACTATCTTTACAAGAAGTATACAAATATGATTTAATGCTAGCCTTGTCAAGTATTTTTTTTATTGTATAAATATGAAATAAGATTAAATTTTTGTTCAATAATCAAATCAGGAATCAAATTCAGTATATTGCTAGAATAAATAATATCGTTTTTTGATAAAAATTTGTGTAACATTATAAAATATGCCGTATCTATTTTAAATTGATAATTTTTTCGTGCATGAAAAGATCGATACATGTAAATTCCTGGATCGATTTTTACAAATGTGATTCTTTTGTTTTGTAAATATTGGTATACTGTTTCCAGATTTTCATTGTGGCAAACATTAAAAAATATCATATACGTGTGCATCAATTATAATATTTTATTTTTTTCAATTTTTAATGAAAAAATTGATTAATAATATGGTTTTAAATATTAATTTGTTAATATAAATAATATTAACAAATGAAAAAAGCATGGCAAACAATTCGTTGTATTTTTAATCCAATACAAGAAGAAGATTTTGAGATAGTCGAATGTAAATGTGGACTAATGGCTACTTATCGATGTGGTATTAATTCTCCTAAATCTGATTTAAAAGAATCACATCCCGAATTGACATCTTATTGGTATGGTAGCTCTATTGGACAATATTCATCAATATGGCATCATCGATACAGAGCTTGCGATAAATGTATTGGTGATTTAAAAGCCACATTCAATCATCATCCAGATGGATGGAAAGAACATTACAAATGCCATACTGATTTTGAACCACCAATCATAGAACTAAAACAAAAATAATTACATCATCATTTTAAATATTGTTATTGAAATATTATTATTCCAATAACAATATTTTTAATTTTTTTTTTTTTTCGTCATATAAATATACCCAAGTTGAGTTAGCCGTTCCAATTCTGAATTCAATCTTGATTCCAACTCCAAAAACTCCTGTTTTTTGGTATCATGATCAATTAATTTTTTTTCGATTGATACAATTTCGTTTTTTAGGGTCACAACTTCTTCATCCCCAAGAATATCGGTAGAAGGTGTTATTAACATGCTTAACATATATGGAGGTCTTATAAACATGTTCAACATTTTCGAAAATGATTTATTTATAGCGGATTTGGAGGATGATTTATTGGAAGAATTATAAAAATTGTATTTGTTGAGTTTTTTCAATGGGAGAAATGGATATATTTGTTGACGATAAATCCAGAACGATTCACTGGTGTTACCAGATTCTATTGCCTTAACAGCTTCTTCATGGTGTAATAATTTAGCTCCCAATTTGTTGCGTTGAAATTCTAGCAAATCCCGAATATTTCTTTTGGAATTTTGGTATATTTGTTTGAAAATTTTTTGTACATGATACAATTCATTTTGTTTAGCACTGTACAACCATCCTAAACGCATTATAAAAATATGTTTTTGTTTTTCTGTCATGCGACGCGCAATTTGTTGGTGTATTTTTTTGACAAGCCGCATATTTTTGGTAAAATATGTTCTGGCGCCATTCACTAATTCCTCACTGGATGAGACATGTAAAGATACTTGTTTTTTTGGGTATCTGGCCCGATATCGGCTACCCATTTAGGGAAAAAAATTGTTGTACTGTTTTTTCGATAATGTGTTTGAAGCTGACATTTTTTTAATGCGGTAGTTTAAATTTTCAATTTTCAATTTTTTAATGTCAAAATCAGCATGCCACAAAAAAATTGATTTTTTGGTGTATTGTTTGTCAATAAATCGGATACTATCACTAAATACGCGGTTTTAAGTAAACGCCACAATATTTTAACAAATGGAATCAGAAACAACAACATTAGTAAAAATAATTGATACAAATGCTTTTAAAAAATTAATTAAAAATTTATCTTACCACATTAATGAATGCTGTTTAGAATTCGTTAGATCTGGTAAACCAAAAAAAAATTACATGCGAATTTTACATATGGACAAAAACAAAAGTATTTTAATATATTTGCATTTAGATGGTAATATTTTTGAATGGCCCGAATGTATTCCACATTCTCTTTGTTCATTTGAACAACATCTTTCAGATTGTATTCCGCATTCTCTTTGTTCATTTGAACAACATCTTTCAGATTGTATTCCGCATTCTCTTTGTTCATTTGAACAACATCTTTCAGATTGTAATCAGAAGAAAAAAATAATGATACCTATTGATTTACGCCATTTGTTGCAATTACTTGATTTATTCCGGGACGAGTCTGTAATATTATACACCATTCAAACCAAAAGCGAAACATTATGTTTGAAATCGAAAAGTAATACTGTATTACTAGAATATCACTTACCAACAACAAAACTACACAAATCTATAATGCCATCATCACATTTGAATATTAGTCGATTAACATCAGCCGAATTTTCACACAAAATTACTTTAACATCAGATTATTTTTATCAAATTTGCAAATGTTTCAAAGAAAACGATAGTGTTCATATTAGTATTTTGGATAATTATATTCAGTTCGCGAAATGGGAAAATTATAAGCTTTCTAATAAAATCTTGGTATCATCGTTGGATTTCCACAATAATAATATTAATCATGATGAAAATATTTCCGAAATTTTTAAAATAAAAAAATTATTAAAAATAGCAAAATACGGAACACCCGACAAAAAAGTTCAAATTTGTCTAAAAAATAATTTTCCATTAACAATATTAACCGATATTGACACCGTGGGTAAATTATATTTTTGCGTTGCACCAATTGATATAAAAAAAATTTCGGCTCCCAGTTTATTTGAGCAATGTTTCAAAGTATTGTTCAAAAATTCTTGTCCGGCTGAAATTATTGAAACAACCAATAAATCATTTAATGGGTTACCATTGGCTGTATCAAAAATTACATATAATAAAATCAGACCACGTCTTCCCTATTTAGAAGATATGTAAATATTTGTATTTTTATCGTAATAATATATTAATTTTATTGACAATATTATTAATATTATCAATAAAATTGCTTTCCAGAGACTAATCAATATTTGGATTATCATAGGAGACATTACAAAAATATTCGTGACCGATAATTCCAACCATAAAGACAATAATATTGTACAATCCGATAGAAATAAACATTAAGACAAACACGGTAGCCATAATCGCGAAAAGACCTGTCACGGCACATCCGAATATCAATGCCAAAAGTCCCTCGGTGTTGCATAAGTTCTCATCATTTCCCAGTGGTGACCAACCGCTTATCGCAACAACAAATCCCATGCCTAAAGCGATGAGAAATATCATTGAAAAGACAACGATCAGTACAACATTGAGTGTGTTTTTGAGTGTCGGTAAGAATGTGACTTTCATTGTGAATTCTTGATTGGTTAGTGTTTTCTGATTTTATCAGTTGTGACGTTTGTTGTAAAACATTGGAGATTTTGAATGGAAATGTCTATCTGTTCATATTTCAACTTTTTGCACATAGACAGATGAATACATAAAAAATTCTGCCAAAAAAGCTAACCACTGAAAAAAATATCCACTATATTCACGAAAATATTTTCGGCCAAACATAAAAAAACAAAATAGCGTTTATTAAAAAATTGAATTATTATTTACTTACCAAACGAATAAAATTGAAACATTAGTAACAATCATGAATTCTAATGGTGATAATTGTGAAAAAAATGTCGATAACAAATCAAAATTACTCCTAACAATGTTTAATCCCAAAAGACATAATACTAAAAATGTGACATATTTGGGAGGAAAAACATTGTGTGAAAATATTTATATTGCACATGTTATTATTTTCCAAAATTGTTCACATCTATTTATTTACTATTCCGAAAAAGAAATTGAACAAACATTCGGAGAAGATTTTCGGTCTAGAATTAGTTATGTTGATTGGGATGATCTCATGAAAAAAGGTGATATATATGTTCATTCATAAATTTTGTTATGTGTTATAATTTATTAATTATGCGTTATAATTTATTAATTATGTGTTATAATTTATTAATTATGTGTTATAATTAATAAATCACAATATATTATAACATACTAACCAATTGGATCAAATGTCAAATAAAAGTAAATTTTTACAACAAACAAAACAAAATAAAAATTCAAATTTACTTATTCGAAAATTGGGTACCGATTTAAACAAACAGTATGAAGATTATCTCGACGAAAAAAAAATATATCTCAACGAAAAAATTATTGTTGAATATTTATTCAATAAACCTTTTACCAAAATTACCACTTTAAAAGCTTTGTCATTATTAGACTATCGGTCAGCCGCTAAAATTGTAAGATTGAACGTTAGTGATCCCAATTATATTTCCAAAAATTTAATATTAATGGCAGAATTACAAAGAAGATATTCCAAAGCCAATTATACTTATGAGCAACTTATTAATAAAAAAAATACACCCGCTAACAAAAATATATTAAAATTTAATTATCTACCAACAATCATGGAATTATCTACAAATGAAGTCGCTATTATGAAAGTTTTGGATAGTATTAATCAGGATAAAAAGGATCGTTTGCTTTATGTTTATAAATGGAATTTTTTGGTAGAAGGTGAACATACTAGTTTAACAAGTACACCAACAGTCAACTATGAACAACCATTTGTTTATGATTTTTACGGTTGTACCATGAGTCGGAATCAATTAGTCCAATTTGTTATATTATATGATGATGATACACATTTTGATAAAAATGATGAACAATTTGTTGACGTACATCAAAATGATATTATGAAACAGTACATGTTATCACAAATGAATATTCATTTATTGAGATTATCCGAAAAATCTAATATTAAAAAAGAAATTAACACATTTATTCGCCAAATTAAAAACACTACCGAATATGTTTTAACAAATGGTATTGTTCCAATTGCAAAATTATTTATTTCAAATGAAGAAAATGAAGATTTGGTTGCATTCTGTCGTGATTATCAGTACAATCATGTTATTTATTTAAAATATCCCACTAAAAACAAAAAAGAACCGTCGTATGATTCAGATGATGATGAATTTTTTGATTACCAAATAATAAAGGATAATTACAGTGATAAACCATCAGACGAGAGTGCGATAGTTTCCACTGATTTTTTAAAGAAGTTAATGAAAGAAAAAACTTACCCGCACAAACCAAAAAAATCTGCCAATGAAATGGAAGCTGACCAAATGATAGTAGAATTAATCGGCCATAAATAAAAAATTGATTTTTGGAACACGTGGAAATTCTATTACCTTATTTCACTAATATTATTGTTGTCAAAGCAAAATAATGGATTTGAACTCCAAAGTTTATATTAAATCAATTGATGGCCTCGTTTTGGAGTATACCAAAAATGATTTAGCCAATAATCCTTTTATTAAGAGTACATTAATTGAAAAAGTTTTTTTTGTGGAGGGTTTCGAAGCCAAATCTGAATTAGTACTACAATACAATTCGCAAATTGTAGCATATCTTGTTCCATTTATACGTGAAGGAATTATTTACTTATCAAATATTAGGAAAAATACAGATACCAAACTTGAAGTATTAAATTTATTAAACTATATTGCTGGAGAAAATGAGTTTGTCGCAAAAATTATTCCATTAATTAGTAATGGAACAATGGATTTGTTTGGAAGAATAATCTACATGGATAAAATTGGTGTGAATGATTTATTTTTCCTTTTACCGATTGATGAATTGGAGGCCAGAAGCAACTTAGTACCGGTTGGAAAACACGACCAACGCAAAAAACTTTTGGAATTATTCAAGCAAAAGTGTTCAAAACATTGTTGTATAGAGTGGCATAAAATACGAATGGATACATATGAAGACATGAATCATTATTTTGCACCGATAGCTTTTTGTGATAGAATTAATTACCCCCCCCAATTATTGGGATTTAATTTCGACTTCGGTAGAAACATTTACCATTTTTGAGTCATCAGGGTAGTAAATCCATATAAAAGTATATAAATTTATTTATTATAATTGCAATAATGAGATCCAAAGAAATTCTCAAATTACTTAAAGTTTCAAGAGTTACTTTATCATCTTACGTTAA
>Ga0105046_10002171_pt1 | contig 30810 bp, 28 predicted proteins | sample MAT03_FD_78385 | JGI IMG/M metagenome (GOLD analysis project Ga0105046, IMG submission 78385) | Freshwater microbial communities from Lake Fryxell liftoff mats and glacier meltwater in Antarctica - MAT-03 (megahit assembly) | ecosystem: Environmental > Aquatic > Freshwater > Ice > Liftoff...
ACTACTTCGACTTCGAGCGCGGCCACGTCGTGCCTGGCATGATCCGTCGCTTCGTCGAGGCGGTGGAGAGCGGCGCAGAGCGGGTGACCAACTGGGGAACCGGCAAGGCGACCCGCGAGTTCCTCCACGCTGACGACGCGGCGCGCGCCATCGTCCTTTCGGCTGCGACCACCGTCGACCCGGCACCCATCAACATCGGCACTGGCACCGAGACCAGCATCGCCCAGCTCGCCGACGCCATCGCCGAGGCCACGGGCTTCACCGGCGCCATCGAGTGGGATACCTCGAAGCCTGACGGCCAGCCCAAGCGCTACCTCGACGTGCAGCGCGCCCAGGACAAGCTCGGCTTCTCTGCGGAGACCGACCTGCGCACCGGCATCAAGCATACCGTTGGTTGGTTCAAGGCCGACCGCTGAGCCTGCGCCCGCTGAGCCCGCATCGCTGCGCTGAGCCCTGCATCGCTGGCCTGCATCGCTGACCCGGGTGCGCAACTTGGCGCGGACGTCGCGAGGTCTACGCGTGTATACATTCAGGCGGCAACATCATGTCTACGACCGTATACAAGACGTCGGGTGCGTCGGGCGAGGCGTCCAAGTCCTCGAAACGACCGCGGAACGCCGATGCCACGCGCCAGGCCATCCTCGCCTCCGCACTCCGCGAGTTCTGCCGGGCCGGGTACACCGGCGTCGGCGTTCGAGAGATTGCGCGGGGCGCCGGGGTGACCGCCATCCTCGTGAATCGATACTTCGGATCGAAGGAGGGGTTGTTCATCGCCGCGGTGGAAGCCGCCTTCGCCGAGCCCAGCTTCGTCACCGGCGACCTCAGCGCTCTGGCCGAGTCGGGCGCCCGGGAGCTCCTCGCCAAGACCTCACGCTCCACGGCGATCGACCCGTTCATGCTCCTGCTGCGCTCGGCTGGGGACCCGACGGCCGGCGCGATCCTCCGACGCGCCATCGAGCGGAGCTTCGAGGCGCCGCTCGCGCGAGCCCTCACCGGTCCCGACGCCCGCGTTCGCGCATCCCTCATGCTCGCGCTCATCGCCGGGCTCCAGCTGATGCGCAGCGCGATCGGCGTCGAGTCGCTGCGCAGCTCCCACGAGCGATCGCTGCAGCGTCGCTTCGCGGGCCTGCTCGAGACCCTGGTACGCGGCGAGTGACCCGCCTTGCGTTCGTCTTCACGAAGGCTTGCGATGAGGGCTCGCGCCCTCTACCTCCAATCATCATGACCCCGACCCGCATCGCCGCCACGCTCCTCGCGGTCGCCCTCGCAGCGTGCGGCGACGACGCCGACTCGGTCAGCACCTCCGGCTCCACCGAGACGAGCGGGACGGAGACGACGGGCGCTCCCGCCGGCGGACCGGGGTCGATCAGCGCCGCTTCGGGTGACGCGCCGTCCGGCGCAGGCGGCGGAGACGGTGGCAGCGGCTCCGTCGCGACCGGGCCTTCGGCCGTCGCCTCGGGCGGTGTGGGAGGCGGAACGGGCGATTGGCAGCCGCTCATCACCGCGAACTGGCTGCTCGCGCCGGGCGACGAGAGCACTTCGGGCATCTCGGCGACGGTGGCCGATCGCGACATGTACATCGGCGCGATCCGGCCCATCGCACCCTTCGGCACGCACCACACCATCGTCGCGCTTGGTGACTTCTCGACCGCCAACTACATCTATGCGTCAGGCGTCGAGACCAATGCGATCGAGTTTCCCCCCGGCGTCGGTCTCAAGATCTCCGCTGGCCAGTCGATCATCCTGCAGCTTCACATCTTCAACCCGTCGGCCGAGACCCTCAACGCGACCTCGGGAATCGAGGTGATCGAGCTTTCGCCCGAGGACGTGGAGCAAGAGGCGGACATTTTCCTCCCGGGGCCAATCGGCCTCTCGATCCCGCCCAATCAGGAGACGACCATCGGCAACGATTGCGTCCTCACCGAGCCGCAGACGATCTTCGCGCTGTTTCCGCACATGCACCAGCTCGGCGCCCACTTCAAGACGACCATCCACCAGGGTGCGTCGTCGACGATCTTGCACGACGACGCCTACGACTTCGAGCATCAGCCATTCCTGAGCTTCGAGCCCATCGCGCTTCAGCCTGGCGACTCCGTCGCGACCGAGTGCACCTGGAACAACACGACCGCCCAAGAGGTCGGCTGGGGCGAAAGCTCGGATTCCGAGATGTGCTTTTCGATCCTCTATCGCTGGCCCGCCCAGTCGGGCGAGTCCTTCTGCCCGTAGACGGTCCGCCGGTCAGTTGACGCTCGGCAGGGCGCCCATCTCGCGGAGGAGATGATCGGCCGGCACCACCGCGTCCATGATCCACAGGACGTAGCGGATGTCGACGTGGATGGTGCGGGTGACCTCGGGGATGAAGATCCAGTCGCTGGCCATCGCCTCGTAGTTGCCGTCGAAGGCCAGGCCGACCAGCTCGCCATTGGCATTCAACGTCGCCGAGCCCGAGTTGCCGCCGGTGATGTCGAGATCGCTGAGGAAGTCGACCGGCACCTCGCCGATGCGCGCATCGACCCATTTTCCGAAGCGCTTGTTGGCCACCGCGTCGCGCAGCGCCTTGGGCGCGTCGAACGGGTCTTCGCCCTTGTGCTTGGCGACCACGCCGGAGACCGTCGTGAACGGGGCGTAGATCGGCGCGCTGGGCGTCGCCCGGTAGCCGCGCACGGTGCCATAGGTCACGCGAAGCGTGCGATTGGCGTCGGGCGCAAGGTTGCCGTGGGCCTTTTCGCGCAGCATCTCCACGTAGATCGGGCGCAACACGCTCATCGCTCCGGCAAGCTTCTTTTCGCGGTCCTCCTTGGCCTTCATCTTGGGGCGCAGCAGAACGGCGAGCCGCACGATCGGATCGGTCGTCGTCTTGAGGGACGTCGGCGTCGCGTTGCGGAAGAGATCGATGCGCGCTTTGGCGTCGCCGAGCTTGGTCTTGGCGTACGCGTCGTCGATCGCCTTTTTCAGCTCGTCATCGGTCGGGGGCTTCTTGGTGGCTCCGAGGAGCGCCGCGGCAACGCCAAAGCGATCCTTCTCGGGCAGGGCCAGCTCCCGCTTGATCACCCGAAAGAACAGCGCCTTTTCCACCACGGGGTGAAACTGCTTGCTCATCTGCTCCATGCCCTGCTCGATCGGCTTCCAGTTGCGCGCTTGAAAGGCCGGGTCGCGCCTGTCGTCGGCCTTCGGACGCTCTTCCGCCATTGCCGCCGCGGTATTCGCCGCCGAAAGCAGCTTCACGAAGCGCGACGCCTCCCAGGCGACCCAGTCCGACTCGCGATGGCGCTCGCTGTCGGTGCGTAGCTTGGTGATCTTGGCGAGCACATCACCCGCCTTCGCCTTGCGCGCCGGGTCTTCGTCGATGAAGGCCTGCAGCTCCATTTCCTGCCGCGCCTTGTCTTTCGCCAGACCGCCTTTCACCAGGCCGTCGACCTTGCCGCGGGTGTTGGTAAGCCAGTTGTCGAGGCCACGGACGATGGGCCGCGCCTTGATCGCGGCGTCGGGGTCCTTCTTGCTGACCTCTGCGAGGTCGGCGAGATAAGTCGTGCAGAAGTCGATCTGCTTCGGGAAAACCCAGCTCGTCGCCTCCTCGACCTCCTTCGAGGTCTGCAGGCGATCGGTCACCGCCGGGTAGCCTGCGACCATCACCGCGTCATTGGGGGCGAGTGCGTCCTTGGCGATGGTCAGGCGATGCTTGGGCTTGAAGGGAACGTTAGAGGTCGAATAGTCAGCTGGCTTACCATCGGGACCAACGTAGGCTCGATAGAATCCAAAATCGCCGACGTGCCGGGGCCAGCGCCAGTTGTCGATCTCGCCGCCGTAGTTGCCGATGCCCTCGGGCGGCGCATACACCAGGCGGACGTCGCGGACCTCGAGCTGCTCGACCAGGCGGAACTCCGCACCCTCGAAGAAGCTTGCGACGCGGCAGCGCGTGCCGGGGCGATCCTTTTCGCAGGTGGTGACCAGCTTCTTTTGCCGATCCTCCATCGCCTTGTAGCGCTCGGTATCGTCCTTGATAGCAAGCAGCCCGGCCCGCACGTCCTTGGTGACGTCCTTCTGGCCGAGGGTCACGAAGATCCGACCCGCCGGGCCGATCGACTTTTCGTCGGCGCGCGTGTTCGCGACGAAACCATCCTTCATCAGATTCTTCTCGGGCGTCGAGTTCACCTGGAGCGCGTTGGTCACGCAGTGGTGATTGGTGATGATGAGCCCGTCACCCGACACGAAGCTCGCCGAGCAGCCGCCCAGCCACACGATGGCGCCCAACGGGAACTGCGTCGGGTCGGCCAGCTTGTCGGCGGGAATCTTGAACCCGAGCAGATCGAGCTCGGCCTTCTTGTCGACCAGCTGCTCCGGCATCCACATGCCGCCCGGGTTCTCCCAGCGCGGCTTGGCGTCCACCGTGGACGGGACCGGCGCGGAGTCGGCCGGCACGACCCCCGCCGGGTCGGCGTAAAGCGGAGGCTGGGCCATGGTGGGCTGTGATGAGCAGCCCGAAAGGACGATGGACGCGGTCAGGACGGGGCCGAGGGCGGTGAGGGCGCGCAGCGAGACGGATCGCATGGCGTCCGGCCTACCTGAGGCGGCGCGCGGCTGAAAGAGCCGGGCACCACCATCTCAGCGGCCTCGGATCAGAAGCCGTCCGCGCTCTTGAGCATCTCAGGGACGAAGCTCGTGCGCGGACGGATGAGCTGGCTCCGCAGCGCGCGCGGATTGACCCGGATGATGGGCGAACCGCTCTCGAGCCCACCGCCGGCGAGCAGATCGTCGTCGAACTTGTACTCGTAGCCCCGGCCGTCGTCGGCCGCGGGCGACGGCGAGGCCCTCTTCTGCGCGGCGCCCTGGGCGGATGCGAGCGCCGGGACGCCGAGGGCCACGAGAGCCAACGTCACGGTGAGCGCGCGACGGAGAGAGGTGCTGGAGCGTCGGATGAGCTTCATGGGCCTTTCCGACACGCAGCCCCGGGCGAGCCTTGGGTCGGAAAGGCCGGCGCATGAGGCCAGAGGCATCTCGGCGATCGACTACGGAAGCGCTGCTTTCGCCAACGGAATCACCGCGGAATCACCGCGGAATCACCGCGGAATCACCAGCGGGAACACCACCCGGAACGTCGCGCCGCGGCCACTTGCCGAGTCGACCTCCATGCGGCCACCACATGCGTTGACGATGCCTTGCGCAGCGGCGAGGCCGAGCCCGGTGCCATTCGCCTTGGTGGTGAAGTACGGGTCGAAGAGGCGCGCGCGCGTCGCGTCGTCCATCCCAATGCCATGGTCTTGGACCTCGAGGACGACCTCAACGCCCGCCGCGTGATTCTCCTGGCGCAGGCGCACGTCGATGGGCCCCCCACGGGGCATCGCGTCGCGCGCATTGGCAACGAGATTGACCAGGACCCGCTCGAGCTCTGCACCGTCGCAACGGACCGACACCACCGTCTCCGGGACATCGAAGCGAATCGGGTGGCGGGGGCCGGCCAGCGTCAGAAGCAGCTCCTTCGCATCCCGGACGACCGCCGCGAGATCGACGGCACGCACGTCGAGGGCGAGCCGCCTCCCGAACGCGAGGAGCTGCCGGGCGAGGGCAGAGGCGCGCAAGGTAGCTCCCCGGATCTCTTGCAATGCGGCGATACGCTGCGCGTCGGTACGCTCCGGACGCAATGCAACGGCGGTCTGCGCGGCAATGATCGACAGGAGGTTGTTGAAGTCGTGGGTGATCACGCCAGCGAGCTCGGCAAGCTCCCGCGACCGCTCGGCCTCGCGCAGCCGCTGCTCGCGCTCGCGCAACGCCGCCTCGACTCCCGCGCGGTCCGCCTGCTCCATGAGGAGCGAGATGAGATCGGCGATCGACCCGGCGAACATGCGCTGCTCGGTCGTGAAGGTGCGGGCGGCGCCGATGTGCTCATGGCACACGATGCCCACAATCTTTCCGCCACGAAAGATGCCCGCGTCCATCGTGGCACCGATGCCGCGCTCGACGAAGTAGGGAGTAAGCGCCGCCGTGCGTGGATCGTTCTTGGCGTCCGCTACCGAGACCGTGCGCGACGACTCGATCCCCTGGAAGTAGGCGCGATAAGGCTCGACCGGGATCGGCGTCTCGTCGACGAACGCCTCCTTCGTCCTGTCGTAGACGAGGTGGGGGATGAGCTCCTTGTGCGAGTCGGTGAAGAGCCAGACGCTGACCCTATCGACCGACAGCGCCTGCGCCGAGATGCGCAATGCCATCTCCAGCGCGCCGCGAAGCGAGTCGCCATCCCCCACGCGCACCGTCCTGGCGATGCGAAGGCGCATCGTGTCGAAGGTGGAGGTGGGAACGTGGGGCTCGCCCGGCAATCCCAGGAGGGAGGAGTCGTCGGCGGCGCCCACGATGTCAGAAGGCGTCGTCGATGGTCTCGACGAGCGTCTCCAGGATCTTGATGCGCGCGTGCTTCTTGTCGTTGGCCTCGATGATGGTCCAAGGGGAGAACTCGGTGCTCGTCCGCTCGATCATCTCGCTGGCGGCGTGCTCGTAGGCCTCCCATTTTTCACGATTGCGCCAATCTTCGGGGCCGATCTTGTGGCGCTTGAAGCCAGTCTTCTCGCGAGCTTCGAAGCGAGCGAGCTGCTCCTCCTTCGAGGTTTGCAGCCAGAACTTCACGATGATGACGCCGCTCTCCGCGAGCTGCTCTTCGAACTCGTTGATCTCGCCAAATGCGCGCATCCAGTCGTTGGTGTCGCAGAAGCCTTCGATGCGCTCGACCAAGACGCGTCCGTACCAGGACCTATCGTAAATGGTCATCGACCCGTGGCCGGGAAGGTTGCGCCAGAAGCGCCAGAGGTACGGCCTGGCCTTTTCCTCGTCGGTCGGCGCGGCGATGGGGACGACGCGGTACTGGCGCGCGTCGAGCGCGTGGGTCACGCGACGAATGGCACCTCCCTTTCCCGCGGCGTCCATTCCTTCGAAGACGGCAACGACGCTCCGCTTCTTCATACCCGGCTCGCGGAAGAGGAGGTTCAGCTTGCCCTGCAGAGTCGGGAGCTTGTCGCTGTAGACCGCTGGTTCGATGGTCTTGTCGAGGTCCAGCGAACTGAGGATGCGGCGATCGTCGATCGGCGCAGGGAGCGCCGGCGCGTGGTTCGCGTGGGTCGGCGACGCCTCCGGAAGGCGTGCGCGGATCGACTGCTCCAGCGTCGTCGCGATGGTCAGATCGCGATAGCGCGGATTGCTCGCCTCCACCACGATCCACGGGGCTTCGGCGGTGCTCGACTCGCGCAGCGCGCGCTCCGAGACCTTGCGAAATTTGTCGTAGCGCTTGTGATTCTCCCAGTCGGCGTCGGTCACCCGCCAGCTGGTCTTGTCGCTCTTGGACAGCTCATCCAGGCGCTTCTTCTTGCTCTTCTTGGAGAGGTGCAGCCAGAACTTCAGGACGACGACGTTCTCGCTAGAGAGCATCCGCTCGAAAAGCACCGCGCGGCGCATGTGGCGATCGAGGTCGCTCGTTGGAATGCGACCAAACACCCGATCGAGGATCGGATTGGTGTACCAGCTGCCGACGAAGATCGAGATCTTGCCGGCCGGCGGGAGCGCCCGCCAGAACCGATAAAAATCGGGTCGGCCGTGATCTTCGCCGAGAGGGGCGGCCAGCGCATACGTCGTGACGTGACGAGGGTCGAGCCACTCGTGCAGCAGGTTGAGCACGTCGCCCTTACCACCGGCATCCACGCCGCCGAGGATGACGACGACGCTCTGCCTCTTCTGCTCGAGCAGATCGAGCTGCGCATCGAGCAGCGCCTCGCGCAGGATGGGCTCGCGCGCGTCGTAATCTTCCTTCGAAATCTCGTGACCCAGCTCGGCCGCTTCGAACATGTCTGGCTCTCTCCCCTCGCGTCCAGGTTGCCTCGGCTCAGCGCCGACCCTTGAAGCCCATCATCTGCTGAACGACGGCCTCGCTCTGCTCCGCGACGGCAGCGCCTTCAGCGGCGCGATCCGCGCAGTCCTCGCACAGCTTCTGCGTCTTGCCGTCGACCTTCACGGACTTCAGCGTATCGACTTCGTCTTTGCATTCTTTGCAGATGGGCATCGTGGTCGCGCTCCGGGCGAGCGTGCGAGCGTAGTACCATCCGCTCGGAGGAGGCGGGCGAGCGCGCGCCCGAGCCGGAGCAGCCCGACCTAAGCGATACCTACCTGGTGGGAGGGATGGATCCAGGGGCGGATCCAGGGGCGGATCCAGTGCCGAAGTGCGGCTCGGCGACACGCGAGGTGCCGCCCGTCGTCCCCTTGGTGCGCAGAAAGTAGCGGCGACTGACACACCAGGCGCTCCCAGCATGTCAAAGTGTGGCGAAATCGCGGTCCAGGCTCCATCTACGCCAGCGGCACGGGCGGTGCTTATCGAAGTCTCACCATGACGAGCAGTCCCGCGCCCGCGTCCGTCCAGTCGGCCACCAAGCCGCCTTCGTCCTCGCCGGCCGCACCCTCGATGCGGGAGCCTGCGCCGTCGATCGTCGAGCCGGGCGAGCGGCGCCTGCACCGACGAGCAGTCCTCGACAAGCCGGTACTGATCGAGACCGATTCGCGTTCGGGCAACGCGCGCGCCGTCGACGTCGGCGCCAGCGGCATCGCGGTTCGCACCGATCTCCCGCTGCGCGAGGGCGAGCGGGTCAGCATCTACTTCGAGCTTCCCATCGGCTACGCGGTCGAAACCATGGCGGTCGTCGTTCGTCGCGACGGCGACGTCATCGCCTTGCGCTTCGTGGACCCGCCCCGCGAAGCGGTGATCGCAGTGCGTGGGTTCTGTCGCATCAGCGGCGTCATGCCGGCAGCGCGCGCCGGCTGAACGTCAACGACCTCGGCGTGCCACCGCGACCTCGGCGTGTCGCAGCTCGTGACGTTCAGCGGGGTCGCGCGACCAGATGGACCAACGCCACGAAGATCGTTGCGCCGATGATCGACCAAACGATGGAAAACGACTGTCCGGCGATCTGAAGCAGCAACGGCTCGGGTAAGCCCGCCTTCGTCGCGAGCCACGGGCCGAGCAGCGCACCGACGAAACCGACCGCGATCGACACCACGATGCCGCCGCGAATGTCGCCGGCTATCGCTCGCCCGATGGCGCCGCAGATCGCCGCGAGCACCAGGAGGATGAAGAGGCCGGTCACGGTGAACGTCATGCCGTGAATTCTGCAACGGGAGCTGGCAGGCAGACACTGAGCGATCCGAACCAGAACGCCTCAGTCACCGTCGTCGCCGTCGTCACCAACCCCCCGTACCCGGCTCTCCCTTCCAGGGCCCCACGATCTCGTTGGTGATCCAACCACCGTAGAAACCGCCCGGTTGGGGTCGCACCTGCTCGCCGTCGACGAAGCAAGCGAGGGTGGTGGCGTACAGAGCGATGGCGCCGGCCATGTCGCGGTACGTATCGTCGATGACGTCGGGGTAGCTCCACGCTGCGCGTGCGAGGCGCTGGCCGCTCCCGACCACGTCGTAGTACGTCGCGCTGCCCTTCCACTCGCAGAACGATCCGCGACCAACCTCGACGATGCACCCGGGGTCGACGTCGGCGCGCGGCAGGTACCAGGTCGGTGGATGCGAGGTCTCGAGGAGCCGCCACGCCCCGCGGGTGTCGGCGACGACGACGTCACCCTTCTTCGAGTCGGTCAGCCTCACGACGACGTGGCGGGTGTCGCGCACGACGACGGGTGGCCGCGGGTAGTCCCATACCGACTCTTCCCCCGCCTGCGGCTCGACGGCAAAAGGAGGGCGCTCGGCGCCGCGCCAGTACCAGCCGGCGCGCGCTGCTTCGACCCAGGCGGGGCGTGATGTGGGCTTGGTCATCGGGGCGCCGCCAAGCGTACGCCGCGTCCATCCGCTTCGGCATCTCCTCCGGGGTCACGTCTTCGAGGCGGGTCGCGAAGCAACGGGCCGCGCATCTCGGCGACTATGGGGAGATGGCACAGGAAGACGGGAAAGACGGGAAGATTCGACGGATCCGGTTTGGGTCGCGCGCCGTTCGTCCGAACACTCTCAAACCTTCCCGCCTTCTCGTTTCCTGTGAAATTTCTCTGCACCCGAGCTCAGTCGGCGGGCGCCGCGTCGAAGGCGCGCGACTCCACGACGACACGCATCACCGCAACGTCGTGCGCAGCGTGGGGGACCTCGGGCATGAGCTGGAAGTCGAAGGCCACGGCGATCGAGACGGCGGGGGGGCATAACGTGGGAAGCGCGCGATCGTAGAAGCCGCCCCCATAACCGAGGCGGTATCCGCTGCCGTCGACCAACAATGCCGGGACGATCACGACGTCGAGCGCATCGACCACCGGTGCGTCCGCGGCCGGCTCTCCGAGGCCCATCGGACCGGGGACGAACGAAGCGGGATCGTCGACCCGATGAAACGTCATCACGCGGGTCGCGCTGTCGATGCGCGGCCAGGCGGTGATCACGCCACGTGCGCGCAGCGACTCGGCAAGCGCGCGGAGATCGACCTCGTTCTTGCCGGGGATCGGCCAGAAGAGCGAGACGGATCGCGCCGCACGGATCACCGGCTCGGCTTCCAGCCGCGAGACGATGCGCGCGCTGCGTTCGGCGATGGCCGCCGCCGGAATGGCGGCCCGCAGGCCGCGCGCTCGCTTGCGCAGCTCGACCTTGGCGCGTCGAGTGAGCTCGGCGACCGTCTCGGCATCGAAGCTCTCTTCCATGTGGTGTTGCTAGCTCAGTCGGCGTCCTGCACGGGCCACTTCTGACCACGGTCCGCCATCGTCAGGCATCGACCCAACAGGAGGCCGTGGAACCCAGTGGCCTCGCCCTCCGCGCAAAGGGCGCGGGCGCGATCGAAGTCGCCCGCCTCCAGCGCTGTGAAGCCCGCGTTCTGCAGCGCTCCGGCGAGGGCCTCGGCGCGGCTGGAGTCGCCGGGAGCCGTGTCGCGCGCGCGCCGGTAGGCGGCCAGCGCGTCGTCTTCCTTGTTCTGCCGGCTGCAAGCGATGGCGAGGTTGAACCACCAGTCCGAGCGATGGGGTGCCACCCGCACGGCCTCGCGGAGGTAGGGCTCGGCGTCTGCGTCGGCGGCGGCGTCCAGCAGCTTCCACCCCAGGTAGGCGGCATCCTGGCCGCGGCTCGCCGTGAAGTTCACCCGAGGACGGAAGGTCGTCGCGCCGAGCCAGGAGGCCACGAGCAGCGTCGCCCCGACGACGATCGAGCCGATGCGGCGGACCGCGGTGCGAGCGACGACGAACCCGCCAATCGACGCGCCGAGGATCGCACCGACCGCGTGCGCCACGTTGGCGACAGGCAGAAAGTCGATCAGTGTCGCGCCGATACAGAAGAAGAACCAGCCGATGAAGAGCAGCGCCGTGCGTCGGTCGACCAGACCGGCGAAGCGCGGATCGTGGCGCGCCACCCAGCCGAAGCCGACAAGGCCATAGCCCACGCCGGAGAGACCGACGCCGGTTGCGCCGAGCGCATACTCGGCGAGCGCGGCGCCGCCGCCCAGGAGGATCGCGAGGAGGAGGAAACGAACGGTCCCCAGCTGGCGCTCGATGGGCGCTCCGAGCCGGACCAGCCATATCAGGTTGAATGCGAGGTGGATGGCGTTGGCGTGGGGCAACGCGGTCGTGACGATGCGCCAGGGCTCGCCCATGAAGGCGCGCACGTCGAGGACCAACGAATCGGGGCTGCGACCGGCGAGGCCGCCGACGAAGACCGCGACCGCCGCGACCGTCAGAAGGGAGACGGCGGGTGCTCGCGCCGGATCGAAGCTACGCAGCCCGCTCACAGCACGTACTTCCGCTCCTTGACGCACTCGTCGATGAATCGGCGCAACTCGCCGAGGCGGCGGGCGGGGTCCAGGAGGTCCGCGCCGATGCCGAGGCGATAGGCGATGTCGGTGCGCGTCGGGTCGGCGTGCAGCGTCTCGAGGGCCTCGACGTAGTGCGCGACGTCGGCGTCGCTCTGGAAGAAACCTTGCTTGATGCCTTGCGCCGCGCGCAGGACGCACAGCCGCGCGATGTCGCGCAGCGTGAATTCGGGGTGGTATTGCACCGCCCAGAACAGGCCGCGGCCCTGGGTCACCGCGACGGCTTGCACCGCGCTCCAGTCGTTGGCAGCGAGAATGGTCGTGCCCATTCCGACGGAGACGACGTGGTCTTCGTGACTGGTGAAGGCATCGAACGCGATCGCGCGGCCCTTGAAGAGCACGTGACCGCGCCCGGCGGCGGTCTGGGTGATGGTGCGGGCGATGCCGAGCTCGCGACCCTTGGCGTTCGCCGCGCAAGCGCCGCCGGTCGCAGTCACCGCCACGTGCACCGCCCAGCAGCTGCCGAAACTAGCGACGCCGGCGCCCAACGCGGCGCGCGCAAAGGCCAGCTGATCGCGCACGGCCGGCGTGTCCTGGTGGACGGTCATGTTCGACCCGGTCCACACGATGGCGTCGTAATCGCTGATCGACGCTCCTGCGGGCAGATCGAAGCGCCCCGTGAAGGGGACGACGTCGATCGCGGCGTCGGGCTCGGTCATCCGGATCGCGTCGCGATAGAGCGAGCCGGCGTCCTTCGCTCCGACGCTGGCGAGCGAGTGGCGACCGGCGTCGTCGTACGCGTCGAGGACCAGGAAACGTAGGGTCACGACGGGACGTCCCCTTCGATCGTGATGCGCTCCATCAGGCGGTGGCAACGGCCATAGTCGTTGACCGGTCGATGAAGGGTCGCGCGGTTGTCCCAGAAGGCGATGGAGTTGGTGCGCCAGCGGAACCGACACGCGAACTCCGGCACCTCCAGATGATCGAGGAGGAAGCGCAGTACGGCGTCGCTCTCCTGCTCGCCGATCGACTCGCCTTTGGGGCCCTGGAGCATCGTCGTGAAGAGACGGTTGACGAAGAGCGCTTTGCGCCCGCTCTGGGGGTGCACGCGCACGACCGGGTGACGCACCGGGGGGTTTTCGCGCACCGCGCCCTCGAGCCGGGCCTGCCCCCCCGGCTCGGCCAGGCTGTGGCGGAAGCCGTGCGCGAAGGAGTGCACCGCCACCAGGCCGTCCACGTAGCGCTGCATGCGGCTGGAGAGACCCTCGTAGGCGGCAAAGAGGCTCGCCCACATGGTGTCGCCACCAATATCGGGAACCACGCGCCCGATGAGGATCGAGCCCATCGGCGGCCGCTGCATGAACGTCATGTCGGTGTGCCAGGTGTCGATCTTGGTGGGGTGCTCCGGCGTGTTTTCGAGGATGTTGATCTCGGCAAATCCCTGGACGGACGGGTAGGCCGGATGCGCCACGCCCTTGCCGAAGCGGGCGGCGAGCGCACGGTGGTGCTGCGGCTCGATGTTCTGCTCGCGAAAGAAGATCACCTGGTGGTCGAGCAGCCCCTGGTGAAGCGCGGCGAAAGTGGCATCTTCGATGGGCTCGCGCAGATCGATCCCGGAGACTTCGGCGCCGAGAGCTGCTGCGAGAGGGTGAAACGCGACCATGGGTCCTCCTGCGCCGACGGAAATGGGGCGCGCGACGCAATCGCTAACTCCGCTCGCGAACCGAGGGAAGTTGGAAGATCCTTCGCCCCGTGAGTCGCCCCTTTGCCCCCGTGGCCCGTCTGATGATCGTCGGGATGACGCGCGCCGTCGCGTTCGGGTCCGCCGCAACCCTCGCTTCGTGTGGAGGTGCACCTGCCACTTCGGCGCCGGCAGCGGCGGCCGCCCCGACACCGGCGGCGGGCGCGCGGAACCCGGACGCGCCCATGCCAGGGGGGCGCGCCCGCGCCGCGTCCACTGCGCTCGATGCCTGGCATGCGGCGGCCGCTACCTCCAACGAGGAGGCGTACTTCGCGCTCTTTGACGACGACGGCGTCTTTGTCGGAACGGACGTGACCGAGCGCTGGGACAAGGCTGCGTTCCGCGCCTACGCGCACGAGCCCTTCTCCCGCAGCCGCGGCTGGCGCTTCAAGTCGATGCGGCGCGACCTCGAGGTCTCGAGCGATGGCGAGCTCGCGTTTTTCGATGAAGACCTGACTTCGCCGACCTTCGCACCGGCGCGCGGCAGCGGCGTGCTCGTGCGACGCGCGGCGGGGTGGAAGGTTCTCCGGTACGTCCTGTCGGTGACGATCCCCAATGATCGCCTGGACGTGGTGACCGCGGCTGCGACCACCAAGGTGGCGCTTTCGCCCGAGGGTCGACTCGCCCATCTCGGGTGGCTCGCTGGAACGTGGGCGGGGACCCGCGCGGCACCGGGCGACGATCGCGGCGAGGAGCTGGCCGTCGAGCTCACCTGGTCGCAAGCGCGTGGCGGAACGCTGGTCGGAACGCTGCGGGTCGCGACCGCGACGAAGGGTGAACGGCCGGGCGAGACGCAGAGCATCGACGCGCTGCGGATCGAGTCGAGCGACAAAGGCGCGACGTACACCGCCGAGCGCAAAGGCCGCGCGGCGCTGGTCTTTGCGCTTCGGGCGCCCCTCTCGCCGAAGCCTCCTCCCTCGCCGTCCACCTCGCGAAGCGAGGCCGTCTTCGTCGACGACCCGAACCAGGTGAAGCTCACCTTCTCGGTCGAGGGCGACTCGCTGCTGATCAGGGTCGAGCGCAAGGGCAACGTCGAGGAGACGACGATGCTGCAGCGCGCGGTGATCGTGAGCCCCTAAGGGCCTGCAGCGAAATAAACCCGTCGTCTCGGCCCCGATCCATCCCCACCTGCGTCGTTGCGAAATCTCGAGATAGCAGCAGTATCCGCTCGGTTCCGCGCCTCGCAGGCGGCGCGCCTCGACTCCGAAGCGATCTGGTTTTTTCGCCGCAGGCCCTAAGCAGCGCGTGATCCTGACGCGGCGTCCGTTTCGCGTGCGAGGGTGGCGCCGACTGGCCGTGGCGCCGACTGGCCGCTTAGTGGTGCAGCACGGCAGGAGCCCTCTACAATCTGGGCAGGCCGCATGACGAACCCGAACACCGAGCCCGGATTGGGGGTTCCCAGCCCCGCAACGTCGGGGACGGACACGGTGCGCGACGCGTCGCCGGGCGCGCCGGCGGCCGCGAGCTTCGACGATGCCATGCGTGAAGCGGAGCTTCGCGTGGCCGAAGCCCGCAACAACGAGATCGTCGATCGTGAGGCCGAGCGGCGTCGCGTGCATCAGGAGACCTCGGCGCGCCTGCGCGAGGTGGAAAAGGGAACGGAAGCGCACTTCGCGCTGCTCAGCCTGCGTCAGGAATGGACGCTCCCGCTCGACGACGACGACTACGTGCTCTGGATGCAGCGCCACCTGCTCGAGCAGCACGGCAAGGCGATGGCGGACGAGGTCAGCCAGAAGCGTCGTGCCAAGGCCAAGGAGATGGCGCGGGGCCCGGCTATCGGGATCGCCATCGCGGCCGGCCTCGCCACCGTCGCCGGCATCGGCTGGTGGCTGCGGGGGAGCACCGAGCGCACGCAGAGCGCCGTGACCAGCTCGCCCGAAGCGACCACACAGGATGCCACTCCGGCCGTCGAGACTGCACGACGAGCGGCAAAGGCCGAGCCGGCGGCCGAGCCGACGACGGCTCCGGCGGCGACCGCTCCAGAGGCGACGGAGTCTGCAGCACCGACAGCCGCGGCCGCGGCGCCGCCGAGCGCCGCGGGTGCACCCGGGCCGACGGCACCCGGTACGCCGGGCGCATCCTCACCTTCGAAGGGTGGGGCGATGCCCAAGCCAGGCGCGCCGAAGAAGGACATGTGGGAGCGCGAATTTTGAAGACCGACCGATCCAGCGCCGGCCCGAAGTGGGTCCACATTCTGACCCGCGCTGCGCTCCTCTCCGTCATCTTTGCGAGCAGCGCGCCCGCTCGTGCGCAAGGCGCGACCGGCAGCTCCGCCATGGACGACGAGGCGCGCCGCCTCTACGACGAGGCGCGCAAGGCGAAGGACAAGGGTGATTTCGCGACGTGCAGCGCGAAGACGCGCGCGGCGTGGGCGCTCAAGAAACACCGTCAAGTCGCTGGCCTGCTCGGCGAGTGCGAGCTGAAGACGGGCGCACATCGCGAGGCTGCGGAGCACCTCGGCTACTTCCTCGATCACGCCGAGGACGCCGCGCCCGATCTGGTGAGCGCAGTACGCGCCCTCTACGATCAGGCGTGCGCCGAGATCGCCGTCGTCACGGTGAAGACGAGCCTGGTGGGCGCCGATCGCAAGGTCGACGGGCGCCCTCTCGCCGCCGACGAGGCGCGGGTCTTCCTCACGCCGGGCGAGCACACCTTCAGCGCGACCAAAGCCGACGGGGGCAGCGCGGAGAAGCGACTTTTCGTCGCCGCGGGGCAAGTGCGCGACGTGCTTCTCGAGCTCGAAGCCCCCAAGGATGCCGCCGTAGCGCCACCGGCAACACCGACCACGACGCCTCCGGAGACACCGAGCGATGACGGGCCGAGCATTCTGCCCGGTCTCGTGCTCGGCGGCGTCGGGCTGGTCGCGGTGGGCGTCGGCATCGGACTTATCGCTGCCGGCGGCAGCGCGGGCAGCGACGCCGACGCCGTCGCGATCGAGGTCAATGCCGACTCCGGCCGCTGCGATCCGGACACGATCGGATTCGAAGCACGCTGCGACGAGTTTCGCTCGGCGGCCGGCGACGAAGCGACGTTGACCACGGCCTCTGCCATCTCGCTTGTCGGTGGCGGCGCGCTGCTGATCGGCGGCGTCGTGTGGACCATCGTCGCGGCGACCAGCGACTCGGGCGGCGCGAGCGCGACCAGCACCCCACTTTCCCCGCGCCTGACCGTGGTGCCGACCTTCAGCCCGTCCGGCGGCGGTCTGCACGCTGCGGGTACGTTCTAAAACCCAAAAACCACGCCTCAGCCGGCGAGGCGCGCGACCGGCAACCACTGCTCCTGCGAGCGGTACGGGCTGGCGCTCTCGTCGTGGGTGGCCCGATAGAGAACCAGCGCGCTCGTACCGAGGCCATGGATCGGCACGAGACCGGCGACGTCTGCGGGACCGCGCGGCGACGCGAGCGTCCAGCGTGACTCGGAGCCTCGGCGCACCGCGCGGAGGAAGAGGTGGAGCCGCGCGATGCGGAACATCCCGCCTCCGAGGAGGATCGCACCGGCGAGGGCGCACAACGCCTGGAACAAGACGGGCCCGCCGATGACGACGTGATGGACGGTCGCAGCGACGAGGACCATCGCTCCACCGAGCGCGCGGGCCTGGTCCGGTCCGGCGTAGGTCGGCCGCATGCGGTGGCGACTGCTCGCGAGCGCCAGCGGTGAAAAGGCGATCCCGAACGCAACGCCAATGGCGCCGCCCGCAAGTACACCGAAGACCGTCCCGAGGACGAATGCGCCGATGACACCCGGCTCGGCACCGTCGCGCAAGGCCACGACGGTGGCGAGGGTGACACCGGAGTTGAGCGGGCCGAGGAGCGCGCCGAAGCCCGCGCAGCGAACGAGGACACCGACCCAGCTCCCACCGCGCATCGACAGATGAAGATGAAGCAGGCTCGTGAGCCCGGCGCAGACGGCGACCGCGCCCCATCCGTTCGGTGCCTGCTCGGTCTCGGCGATGGCAGCCTGCACGTGGAGCAGCATCGGGTGGGCGAGCAGCGCGCCGAGAATGGCAACCGGCAAGCCGACGGTGCGGGCGACGGCGCGAGGGTCGGGCGTGGTCAGCAGTGCGGGCAGGCTCATCGTTCGAGGATGAGCGACACCCATGGCCCTCACGAGGACCCGATGTGGAGATTTCGTGGCAGCCGCTGCCAAGAATCGGTGGACCGCGTCGCTACTCGCCGACGGGCGAGGCAGAGCTGCGAGGTCGAGCCGGCTTCCCGGGCTTCCTCTGGCACTTGCTCTCGCACGTGGCGATCGCGTCGATCGACGTCGCCTCGGCATAACAAGCCGCGATCGTGTCGACGTTCTGGCACTGATCGAGCTCGGCTTGGATGTCGGCCACGCATTTCGCGCGGTCCTCGGTTGACAGAGGCTTCTCCGGCGCCTCCTTGGCGATGATCGCCTCGAGATTCGCGCAGATCTTGTCGGGCTTGCTCTTGCAGCCCGAGGCCAGCGGTAAAGCGGCGACAAGCACCGCTGCGAGGAGGCCCACGTCGCGTCGCATGGCGTCGACGCTATCACCGGCTCGGGGCAACGGGCGCGAGCCGTTCGCTTTCGGACGACCCGTCCGCGTGCTACCCACCTCCGCGTTGTGGTGATCGTCTCGTGAAGGTCGCCATCGTCGTTCCCGCATACGAAGCAGCGCACAGCATCACCGCCGTGATTCGCGATCTGGCCCGGGTTTTTCCGGCAGCCGCCACAATCTTCGTGATCGACGACGGTTCGACCGACGGTACGGCGGGCGTGGCGCGCGACAGCGGCGCGACAGTGCTGCGCCACGATCGCAATCGGGGCAAGGGTGTCGCGCTGCGGACAGGTCTGCGCGCGGCAGCCGACGCGGGCTTCGTGGCTGCGGTGAGCGTCGATGCCGACGGGCAGCACCCCGCGGACGAGGCGTGGCGCATCGCCAACGAATCCGCCGATCCCGCGGCGTACGTGCTCGGCGTGCGCGACCTGGCGTCGGCCGGCGCGCCGCGCGCCAACCGCATCTCGAACGCGATCTCCAACGGCTTCCTCTCGGCATTCAGCCGTCGCCTGCTGGCCGATACGCAGTGCGGGTTGCGTCGCTATCCGCTGCCGCGTGCGCTCGAGATCGGGGGTCGCGATCCCGGCTACGCGTTCGAGGCCGAGATGATCCTCCTCGCCATCGCCGCCAAGATCCCGATCGTGCAGGTTCCGGTGCGCGTGCTCTACCCCGCCGATCGCACCACGCATTTTCATTCGGTGCGCGATCCTGTGCGCGTCATCTGGCGGGTCTTGCGCACCCTGGTCGCGACCCGCGGGATCACCCGGCCCTCACGGGACGCATGAAATTCCTGGCGATGAGCAAGGCGTCGCGGCTGAGGCGGTGGCTGCGCCGCCTCGCCATCGGCGCCGTGTCACTCGTGGCGATCGCCTTTGGCGCGCACCACGCGATCGGTTGCGCGACGCGGCTCGAGCCACCCGCCGTGCAGCTGCCTTCGGCGACGCTGGTCGAGGCCGAAGGCGTGCGACGCGTGGGCGCCGCGTACGCGAAGCAGCGCGGCGCGATCCTCGAGGTGCGGCTTGCCGGCAGCCCCGAGGCGATCGGCTCGCAGATGGCGACGCTGCTGCGTCCGGAGATGATCGCGATCGAGGGTGAGCTCTTCGGTCAGTTCCGTCAGTACGTGCCGCTGGCACCCGTCCGTGCGCTGCTGGTCGACCTCGCCAAGCTGCAGTTTCGCGATGCCGATCTCGGGATGAGCGAGGCGCGGCGCCACGAGCTTGCAGCGCAGGCGATCGGCTTCGCCCCCGATCCATTCACCGACGTGATGGCGACCTACGATCGGTTCGTCTACCTGAGCTCGCTCTATGACGTGAGCCTGAGCTTCGAGCACTCGCCGCTCCTGGGCTGCACGAGCTTCGTCGCACGCGGCGATGCGACCGCCGGGGGACACGTCCTGCTCGCTCGCAACTTCGACTTCGAGGCGGGGCCCTCGTTCGATCGCGGCAAGGCCGTCTTCCTGGTCTTCGAGGACGGCCGCATCCCCTACGCCTCGGTGTCGTGGCCCGGCTTCATCGGCGCCTTCTCCGGCATGAACAAGGAAGGGCTCGCGCTGGTCGTGCATGGCGGGCGCGCCCGCGACGTCGTCCCGGGCGGCGAGCCCGTCCCCCACACGATGCGCGAGGTGCTGGCCCGCGCGAGGACCGTCGACGAGGCCATTGCGATCCTCGCCGAGCGCAAGCCGATGGTCTCGCACATCGTCCTGCTGGCCGACGCCGCGGGCGACGCTGCTGCGATCGAGCGCGCACCCGGCGTCGCGCCCCATGCTCGGCGGGCCGCGCCGATCCTGTCGCTCACCAATCACTTCGAGGGTCCGCTCGCAAGCGATCCGAAGAACCAGGCGATCCGCGACAACACCTCGACCCTGGCGCGCCGCGACCGGCTCGACGAGCTGCTCGCCGCGCGCACCGATGCGCTCTCTGCCGAGGGGGCGATCGAGATCCTGCGCGACAAGAAGGGCATGGGCGGCGCCGACCTCTCGCTTGGCGATAGGCACGCTCTCGATGCACTGATCGCGACGCACGCCATCGTCGCCGACGCGACATCGAAGGTGCTCTGGGTGAGTGAAGGCCCCCACCTCGCCGGGCGCTTCGTCGCCTTCGATCTGGCGAAGCTTCTCGACCTCGGACGCGACCCCGGCCACCATGAGCCGATCGTGACCTCGCCTGCCGACCCGATCCTCGAAGACGGTCGCTATGGAGCGTGGGAGCGGGAAGGCTCCCCGCACGGCGGCGAGCCCGGCGCCGGTCGCTGAGAGCGCCGAGCAGGCTCCGACCATGGACAAGGCTCGTCTACGCGCCATCGGGGACCAGGCGATCCCGATCATCGGAGGCATGGCGTCGCAGAACGTCATGAACCTCGTCGATACCGCGATGATCGGCGGGCTCGGCAAGGCGCCGCTGGCGGCGGTCGGCATCGCGAGCTTCACCAACTTCCTCGCGCAGGCGTTCCTCACCGGCCTGGGCAGCGGCGTGCAGGCGATGGCAGCGCGGCGCGTGGGCGAAGGGCGCACCGACGACACCGCGGCTCCCCTCCACGGCGGGCTCTTCATCTCGCTCGCGATCGGCATGCCGATAAGCCTTGTGCTCGCGTTCCTGGCGCCGCGGATCTTCCCGCTGATGCTGAAGGATCAAGCAGTCATCGCGATCGCGGTGCCGTACTTCCAGGTGCGCGTGATCGCGGCCGCCGCCGTCGGCATGAACTTCTGTTTTCGCGGCTACTACAGCGGCGTGAATAAATCGCGGCTCTACATGGGCACGCTCGTTCCGATGCACATCTTCAACATGGCGCTGTCGTGGACGCTCATCCACGGGGCGTTCGGCATGCCGCAGCTGGGCGCGACTGGCTCGGCATGGGGCACCACCATTGCGACCTACCTCGGGACGATCACCTACGCGGTGCTGGGCTTTCGCCACGCGCGCACCGGGGGCTTTCTCCAGGCGCGCCCGACGCCCGCCATGATCAAGCAGGTCCTTCGGCTGTCCTTTCCGACCGGGATGCAGCAGGTCTTCTTCGCTGGCGGGATGACCGTGCTCTTCGGCATCGTCGGCGCGATTGGTACGGCCGAGCTCGCGGCAGCAAGCGTGCTCATCAACGTGACGCTGGTCGGCATCCTGCCGGGGCTCGGTCTCGGGATCGCTGGCGCGTCGCTGGTCGGCCAGGCGCTCGGTCGCAAGGACATCGAAGACGCAAGGCGCTGGGGTTGGGACGTCACACGCGTCGCCATCGTCGTCCTCGCAATGCTGGGCCTTCCGATGCTCGTGGCGCCGGGCGCGATCCTTGGAGTCTTCGTGCACGATCCGACCACCCTCGCGGTCGCGCAGGGGCCGCTGCGCATAGTCGGGGGTTTCCTGTTCCTCGACGCTGTCGGGCTCGTATTGCAGATGGCCTTGCTGGGCGCAGGCGACGCGAAGCGCGTTGCGCTCGTCGCGGTCGGGCTGCAGTGGCTCGTGTTCCTCCCGGTCGCCTGGCTCATCGGACCGAAGCTTGGCCTGGGCCTCACCGCGGTGTGGGTGGCTCAGGCGGTCTATCGCGCCGTGCAGGCCGTGATCTTCGTGGGGATGTGGCGCGGCGATCGCTGGACCAAGCTGAAGGTGTGAAGCCTGGGTGGAAAGGCGAAGGAGGAGGCGAGCGGTTCGATTCGCCAGCGCGTGTAGGCTGGCCCGATGCGGGGTTGCCTCTTCGCGTGTGTCCTTCTGGTCGCGTGCAGTCCATCGCCCCCGGGCGTGAGGACGAGCCCCGTGGCGCCACCGCCGGGGGCCGCTGCGGCGTCGGCTCCACCGATCCAGGCGATCCCGCCAATCCTGCCCCTGCCGCCCCGTCGTGCTGACGAAGATCGAGGCTGAAGGGAAAGAGGGTGCGGCCGGATTCGACGCGACCGGAAAGGTCCGATGGAAGATCGACGTGCCCATCGAGAGCGTGGGCCTGGTGCCGCAGACGGGCGCGGTCATCTGGATCGAGACGCGGACCGACGTGGTCGATGCCGCGTCGGGCGCCGCGCGCGCAGAGCTGGCGACCTACGTGCGCACGAGGAAGGCGTACGGCCGCCCGCCACCCCCTGTGCCGCCAGGCGTACCCGCCGATGTGATCCTGGCCTACGCGACGAGCGGCTACCCCATCGCCCACCAGGTGGAGTCGGCGGTGGCGCGAGCCGCCGGTCCGTGGGGGGCCGACGCGCGAAACGGCGACGTATCCGTCGTCGATCGCAAGACCGGCGAGAAAAAGACGATCGGGCACGTATCGGGGACGATCGAGCAGCTCATGCCGACCCGCGGCGGCGCGTTCCTTGCGGTGCGCGAGACGAGCTCGATGCGGACGCACGTCTTTCGCACCGACCTCGACGACGGCAAGCCGCACGACGCACTCTTCACGCTGCCAGGCTGGTGCACCCTGGACACCGGCGAGCACGACGCGCTCCGCCTCGCCACGTGCGACAAGGGTCTCTTCGACGTGCGCGGAGCGGGCACGCCGAGCTTCGTTCCCCGGCAGATCATCGCGTTCGAGATCGAGCCGGCAGATATTGAAGGGCCCGACGGCACGGCGTTTCACGCGCGGTGCGGGCTCAAACCGCCGGTGACACTGGGCACGCCCAAGACAGGACCGAGCCCGGCGCAGGACGACCCCGATTACGATCGGCACACGTCATCGGATGGTGCGCTGGAGGCTCGGTTCGGGCCGCGGGTGAGCGACGAGTACACCGAGCGCGTCAGCCTGTCTGGCACCTCGACGCGGGTCGAGATTCTCCGAACGGCCGGCGCGCAGCGCGTGCGCTTTCTCGACCAAGGCGAGCTCGTCCAGTCGTTTTCGTTCCACCCGGGCGGCATGCTCGTCGTCTCCGGCGTCACCACGGTGAAGATCTGGAACCCGCAAGACGGCGCGCTCGCCCGGACGTTGCCCGGCGACCGCTTCACGATCACCGACGACGGGCGGTGGCTCTTCGTCTCGTCACCGAGCGACATCGCCATCTACGAGTGGAGCTCGATGCGACTGGTGGGGCGCTGGGCCGGGTCGTACCGCGGAGGCGGCATCAGCGCGAACGGCTCGTTCGCGATGCTGCGCGAGGTTGCGCCCACTCCGGGCACGTTCTCGCATCACGTCGTTGGCATCCGCGTCGTCGATCTGCGGTGGCGAAACACGCGTCTCTCCGTGCGCATGGCCGACGCCGGCTTCGCATTCTCACCCGACGAGCGAACCTTCGCGCTCGCGCCTGTCGCGGTGCAGCCGTTCCCTATCAGCGAGCGACTCGCGCCCCGGATCGAGCTTATCGATCTCGCGATCGGTCTGCCCATGCCGAGCCTGGAGGCCGCGGGGGGCGCCAAGCGGCCGTTCTTCGCGAAGAGCGGCGACGTCGTCGGCTTTCACACGCCGGGCGGCGTGCGCCTCGTACGCCGCAGCGATGGACGGATCGTCGACGTGCGCGCCTTCGAGGAGGCCGGGCGCTGCGCGATCTTCGCGGTGACGCCGGAGGGCGAATTCGAGGGCGATCCAAGCGGCGCACTGGGCTTCCGGCGAGGTAGCGATCTGCGCACCAGCGAGGTTGTCATCGACGGGCCGCTCGTCGAGTCGCGCCGGCGAAAGGACCTCGTGGCCGCGCTGCTCACCGGGCCCTAAACAAGGGGCCTGATTCTCGGCCATCATCGTGCTCGTGCTCGAGACGTTGACCGAGCGTGCTCGACGGCGGCGCACGCGCGTGCGCCTGGTTATCCGACAGATCTAACGCGGAGGGGGCGGCTACCCTGCTTGGCCAGCGACGCCTTGCTCGGAAGCAGCGCGGCCTTGCTCGGAAGCTGGGTGTTGGCAGCCCCGCGGCGGGACGAGCGGCCGGACTGGGGCGCATCGCCCGCGACGCCCAGGACCGGCGGCTTGAGGTTGGTGAGGAACCGCATCTCGAGCTCGCTCGACATGCTGGCGATGGTCATCGTTTCGAGCGACTCCTTGAGGGCGCGCTCGGCGCGGCCGTACACCTCCTCCATCAGCTCGGCGACAAGCGGCCCGATCTGACAGCAAGGGTTGGGGCCCGACGGGTGACGGCCGAAGAGCTCCTCGCCCTCCTCGATGGCCTCGTACGCGTCCTTCAGGGTGATCGTGTCGGCGCTCCGCGCGAGCGTGACGCCTCCGCCCACGCCCCGCTTGGTGTCGACCAGGCCGGCGCGGCGCAGATCGCTGAGGACGCGGCGGACCACGACCGGGTTGGTGTTGATGCTCCGCGCCATCTCTTCACTGGTCACCGGGCCCCGCGACCTCTCGCACCACGCGAGCATTCCCAGAATGTGTGCAGCGAGGGTGAAGCGGCTGGTCATGACAGGCAGGCGCCTCCAGGGGCGCCGCTGCAAGAGGATGCCCGTATCGTAGACTTCGTCAAGCCGCGTTTCGTTCGGCTTCGTACAGGCGCAGTGCATGGCCACCGGCGATCGTGCTCGCTAGCTGGCTCGAAAGGGCCGACGCTTCGGGCGGCAAGAGGTCGCGCGGAGGCATGGGCCAGCCCGCATTGCGTGGCTGCAGCAGAGGCATCGCCAGCGCGGCGAAGGTCAGATCGGCCGCTGTGAAGGAGTCGCCCACCAGGTAGTCGCGGCCCTCTGCCCGAGCTTGCTCGAGCCGCGCGCCCACCCGCGCAAAGACTGCGTCGAGCTTGACCTTCGATCGCTCGAAGCCCGCCTCGTCGACCTTGAGCCCCCGCGCGATGGCCCACGCGATCGCGGGGTAGCCCAGCGACACGGCGGCGCGCGTGCCGGGCGTGGCGGAGCTTGCAAGCAGCTCGCGGCCGTATCGCGCGCCTCCGCGATTCACGAGAAAAAAGTAGCCCATGCGCCGCGCCGCCGGCCCGAGGTTTTCGTCGAAATAGTCCTCCAGCTCCCGGCACTCCGCGGCGAGGTTCGGATCGGCGGGGATGAGCCCAGCCTCCGGCCGCCTGCGGTGAATCGCCTGGATGATGTCGCTCGAGTCGCGGAAGGTCTCGTGGGTCGCCGGATCGAAGAGGATCGGCACCGAACGGCCGCCATAGCGACGGGCCGACGGGTAGTGAAAGAGCGGCGCGTGGCTCTCCTCCACGTAGTCGAGCTTCGCGCGATCGAGCGCCCAGCGCGCCTTTTCGCAATAATGCGAAAACCCGATCGTGACGAGGCGTAGAGTCATTTCACCAGACCGCCGCGGACGATGCGCTCGCCGCCCATGTACGCGCGCAAGGCCTCGGGCAGGACGACGGTCCCGTCGGCTTGCTGCCCCTGCTCGAGGATCGCTATGACAGTTCGACCGACCGCCAGCGCCGATCCGTTGATGGTGTGCGCGAGCCGCGGCTTCGCCTTGGCATCGGGGCGATACCGGATCTTGGCGCGGCGCGCCTGGAAGTCGCCGAAGTTGGTGCAGCTCGAGATCTCCCGATAGGCGTCCTGACCGGGGAGCCACACCTCGAGATCGTAGGTCTTGCGACCGCCGAAGCCGAGGTCGCCGGCGCAGAGAGCGGAGACGCGGTAGTGCAGGCCGAGGCGCTTGAGTACCTCCTCGGCGTGGCTGGTCAACAGCTCGTGTTGCTGGGCGCTCGTCTCGGGTGTGGTCGTGCGCACCAGCTCGATCTTGTCGAACTGATGCTGGCGGATGAGTCCGCGCACGTCGCGCCCGTGACTGCCCGCCTCGGCCCGGAAACACGGGGTATAAGCTGCGTAGGCGATGGGCAGCTTGTCGCCCTCGAGGATCTCGCCTGCGTGAAAGTTGGTGACCGGGACCTCGGCGGTCGGGATCAAGTAGAGGTCGTAACCCTTCTCTCCCTCGGCCGACGGCTGGCGCGCGATCTTGAAGAGGTCGGGCTCGAACTTGGGCAACTGGCCGGTGCCGAACAGCGCCTCGGCCTTCACCAGGAACGGCGTGAGCAGCTCGGTGTAGCCGTGCTCGCGCGTGTGCAGATCGAGCATGAAGGTGATGAGCGCGCGCTCGAGGCGAGCTGCTGCGCCGACCAGCACCGTGAAGCGCGGCCCGGAGAGCTTCGCTGCGCGCTCGAAGTCGAGGATGCCGAGGTCGGTACCGATGTCCCAGTGCGCCTTGGGCGCGAAGGCGAACACCGGCTTCTGACCCCACGAGCGGACGACGACGTTGCTCTCCTCGGAGTGACCGTCGGGCGTGGTGTCGTCGGGGAGGTTGGGGATCGAGAGCATCGCCGCGTCGAGCTCCTCCTCGATCTTGGCGAGCTCACTCTCGAGCTCCTTGATCGAGCCCGACACCGCCTTGAGCGCGTCGCGCTGGGTTCCGAACTCGGGCGACTTCTTGTCGGCTTTGGCCATCGCCTCGCTGCCGCGGTTGCGCTCGGCTTGCTTCAGCTCGAGCGCTTGCACGGCTTGCCGGCGCTGCAGGGCGAGCCCGGCCACCGGCTCGAGGAGCGCAGGCAGCGCGGGGCTGCGTCGGGCGAGACCGGCGCGGGTTTCGTCGAGATGATCGGCGACCCAACGAGCATCGAGCATGGGCGCTTCTTCGCGCGGCGATGCGGTGTGGTCAAGACGGCGGGCAAGGCGCGCTCCTTGTGGTGAACCCAGTCGGGCAACGGGCTGATCGTCGCGGGCAGCAACCAGGTCGGAACGAGGTTTCTTGCCTTGGCTTCGCTGTACGATCCGAAGGCGGACACATGGACGAGCATCGAGCCTCTTGCAAATGGCCGGTACAGCCAGGCCGTGATCTCGTTGAAGGACGGGAGCGTGCTCCACGATCGACCGGCACATGAAGGCGCCTCCGCCTTCGACCCGGCCAGCCCCGGGGCGGCAAGCTCCCACCTACGAGGCGCTGCTGGGCGCGCTGGTTCGGGCGGGTCACCTCGGCGAAGACGCGGCGCGAAAGCTCTTCGAAGAGCGGGACGGGCAGCTCGCAGCGCTCCTCCGCCGCCGCGTGAAGGTCGCGGCCGCGGGCCCTCCTTCCGGGCGAACCACGATGGCGAGCGCCACGTCGCTCGAGCTCTTCCTGTCGTTCCCCGATGTGGCGCACGAGGTCCGGGAAGAAGCCGCGACCGAGGTCTACGCCGGCCTCGCGGGCTTTCCTTTCGTGACGCTCGACCCGCTGCGGCTCGATGCCGCGCTGCCGGTGCGCACGCTGAGCAAGCCCTTCGCGAAGCGGCACGGCATGCTGGTCATCGCCGAGCGCGAGACCTCGATCACCGTCGCCACCTCCAACCCCTTCGACGCCGGCGCGCTGGAGTCGGTCGAGCGGGTGACCGGCAAGCGCGTCGAGCTGGTCATCGCCGCATCGAGCGACATCGAGCGGATCATCACCGAGTTCTACGGCTTCCGGCAGTCGGTGCAGCGCGCGGAGGAGCACCTCGCGGTGGGCATCGATCTCGGCAACCTCGAGCAGCTCGTCCGCATGAAGTCGGACCGGGAGATCGAGGCGTCCGACGAGCACGTCGTGCACGCGGTCGATTACATGTTGCGCTACGCGTTCGGCCAGCGCGCCAGCGACATCCACATCGAGCCCAAGCGCGAAGAGAGCATCGTCCGCTATCGAATCGACGGCGCCCTGCACAAGGTGAGCAAGCTGCCGCGGTTGGTCCACGCCGCCGTGGTCAACCGCATCAAGATGCTGGCTCGCCTCGACATTGCCGAGCGGCGACGCCCCCAGGACGGCCGCATCAAGACCGAGTTCAGCGGCAAGTCGGTCGACATCCGCGTCTCCACCCTGCCGGTCGCCTTCGGCGAGAAGATCGTCCTGCGCATCTTCGATCCGAGCCTGATCCACGATGATCTCGCCGAGCTCGGCTTCTTCGAGCGCGACCACCACGTGCTGGAGGAAATCCTCGCCCTGCCCCACGGGATGTTCCTGGTCACCGGACCCACCGGCTCTGGCAAGACCACGACGCTATACACCGCATTGCGCAAGCTTGCGGCCGGCGACATCAACGTCACCACCATCGAAGACCCGATCGAAAACGTCCTCGAAGCGATCAACCAGACCGCCGTGCAGCCGGCGATCGGCCTCGGCTATGCGGAGTGCCTGCGCACCATCCTGCGCCAGGACCCCGACGTGATCATGATCGGCGAGATCCGCGATCTCGAGACCGCGCGCTACGCCATTCAGGCGGCGCTCACCGGCCACCTCGTGCTGTCCACGTTGCACACCAACGACGCCGCGAGCGCGGTCACCCGCTTGCTCGATCTCGGCGTACAGGACTTTCTCCTCGCATCGACGCTGGTCGGCGCCATGGCGCAACGCCTCATCAAGCGGGTGTGCGCGTCGTGCGCACGCGATCGCGTGCTCGCCCGCGACGAAGCAGCCAACCTCGGGCTCGATCCCAGCCACGGCGAGGTCCTGGTGCGGCAAGGTGCCGGCTGCGCCGACTGCCGCCGCACCGGCTACAAGGGCCGCATTGCGCTGACCGAGCTGTTCCGCGCCGACCAGACGATCCGCGATCTGGTCCACGCGCGCGCCCCCGACTCGCGCATCACCGAGCAGGCCGTCAAAGATGGCATGTCGACGCTTCGCGAGTGCGCCATCCGCCGGATGCTGCTCGGCGAAACGACTTACGAGCAGGTGATCGAGGTGACGAGCGGTCGGTGATCGCGCGGGGCGCGGGGCGCACCGCGTGGGGCGCGATCGGTCCCGTTCACCCCCGTTCACCCCCCACCTGTCCGCGGCGACACGCCCGCCGGCATCGTCGGGCGTGCGACACAGGAGCGCCCAACGATGCGGCCGGCGAGACGCAGGCATCATTTCATCGAAGCGCCCCCGCCACGCGGACGAAGCGGCCACCGCGAGACTCCAGGATCAGCATCGGGCCCGGATCGAGTCGCAGGCGAAACGCCCGAACACGACCTCGCTCGTCGATCTTCGTGGCGACGAGCTCGCCGAGCTCATCGCGCGATCCGTCAGCACCGAAGCCCATGACCTGGAAATCGTAGTAGCCCTGTGCCGCTTCCAGGCTTCGCTCGAAGCTTCGGGTCGCTGGTTCGTCGATCGCGCCAGGCTCGTCGCCCATCGACGATGAGACGATAGGTGCATATGCGTGAAGCTCTGCGAGCTTCCCGTACTCGTCATGGACACAGTGGTGAAGGGTCGTCGCCGCGTCGTTGGCATAGACGTTCGCATCGTCGAGGAAGGCCGGGTACGTGAGGAGCACGATCGGCGCGCCGAGCTCGCGCGCTTGCCATAGCGGGCGGAAGGTCTCGCAGTGCTCACGCGCGACGCGGCTCGCGTCCACCCATGACCGTGCGGCAGTCACCCCAGGGATCGCGAAGACCAGACAGAGGATGCCGACGAGGGGGACTGCGCGACGGCGAGCCCCGGGCGGAACGACGGCGGCAGTCGCAACGAGGAGAACACCGAGCGGGATGTAGAGGACGCGGCCGACCGTGGTGGCGACTCCGCTCATCAAGGGAAGGCATGGAATCGTCACGACGAGCGTTGCCGCGAGGGTCTCCGAGCTGGCGCGCTTCAGCCCGTGGCGTCCGCGCCATGCCAGGCCGGCGGCTCCAGCGAGCGCCATCGCGCCCAGTGCACCCGCGGCGAGATGGGGATGGCTGCGATACGCATCGACGATCAAGTACTGGGGTAGCGGGGTGGCCGCGAGCACCGCGAAGCCTGCCAACGCGCGCGCGACACTCCCAAAGCCGACGTGAGCGCCGAAGAGATGGGCGCCACCGAAGCGCGCCTCGACATAGACGAGATACCCGATCGTGGAAGCGGCGAGCGTCGCGAACCCGACGAGCACGGCGCGCGATCGGAGCGCGGCTCGCGGCAACGCGCCGCGCAGCGTGAGGAGCCAGGTGAGGGCCGCTGCTTCGGCCACGAACGTGGCGCCCATCTCCTTGCTGAGCAGAGACCATGCGAGACCGACATGAGCGAGGAGTAGCCACCGCGCCTTCGTCGTAGCGGCGAACCGGAGGAATCCGACAAGGCCAGCGAGGTAACCGAGCCCGCAGAGGAGATCCGTGCGCCCCGAGATCCACCGGATGTCGGTGACGTTTGCCGGGTGGACGCTGAAGAGTAGCGCCATCACGAAGGCGAGCCCGCGACCCGCGCGACCAGCGACCAGGAGCGCGTAGAGCAAGGTGACAGATGCGACGTGGACGAGCAGGTTCGACGCGTGATGGACGATCGGTCCGCCAAGGCGGCTCTCGAGGGCGAGCGAGGCCATGACAAGGGGGCGGAAATGGGTGCCAGAGCCTGCTGGAAATGCGTCCCACAGGCTGAAGTCCGGCGACGCGGTGGCGGCGAGTAGGTCAAAGTCGTCGGATAGCAGTCCGAGCGAGCACGCACCCCCATGAAGCAGCGCGTTCGCGCCCGCCAAGGCAAGGCACGCACCGACGTGACCTCGGCGATGCGCTATTGCCATGCCCGACTCTACCGCTTCGCACTCCACTCGAGCGTGGCGTGGCTTTCACTTCGCACGCGCCTTCACGGGCGCCACGGGCGTGCCCCCGCATCGATACCAGACGTAGCTCCGAGTGGAGCGCGCTCGTCGGCTGCTGGCCGAGTCCGACCTGACAGTGACCGACGTGGCCCTCGCCGTCGGCTTTGCCAGCAGTCAGAGCAGTCAGAGCAGTCAGGCATGCTCGCCGTCGTTGCGCACCCTCAAACGGCGACGGGCGGCGCCCGACGAATCGAGTGCCGCCCGCGCCGGCCGGAGGGCCTGCCGGAAGACCCGGCGTGACGCTCAGCCCTTGGCGAGCTGTCGCAACACGTATTGCAGGATGCCGCCGTGGACGAAGTAGTCGACCTCGTTCGGGGTATCGATGCGGACGGTGACCGTGAACGTCGTCACCTTGCCGTCGTCGGCCTTGGCCGTGACGGTGAGGCGCTTCTTCGGGGTGAGGCCCGCGGCGATCCCGCCGATGTCGAACG
>Ga0105046_10002173_pt1 | contig 30800 bp, 26 predicted proteins | sample MAT03_FD_78385 | JGI IMG/M metagenome (GOLD analysis project Ga0105046, IMG submission 78385) | Freshwater microbial communities from Lake Fryxell liftoff mats and glacier meltwater in Antarctica - MAT-03 (megahit assembly) | ecosystem: Environmental > Aquatic > Freshwater > Ice > Liftoff...
AACAACGCCCCGGGCAACAAAACGGCACCATCCAAGGGAAAAACCCGCACAAGCTGTGGATCGATGGGTGCGCCGCTCATATGAAGCGGGCAGTTTAGCAGCCCGAGCCAACACGCACAGGACACACACCGGCTGAACTTCTTCCGTCCGAGAAGGTCCGAAGAAAAGGTGCTAGCTTAGCCAAGCGGCAACCATTTTTGCCGGAACCAGCTTTACCGGGAGGATCATATGGTCGCTGCTCATTGGCACAACGTAGTTAAGGTGGCACTCGTCGGCGCAATCGCGCTGGGCATTTCGGCTTGCGCGTCGGGCTATGAGCCCAACCTTGAGGGTTGCTTTGTGGGAAAGGCATTTCATAAAACCGGCGCATCGTTCCCCGCGGCTGATGGCTGCAACACGTGTTCATGTACCCAAGATGGCAGAGTCGCCTGCACGGAGATCGCTTGCGCGCCGGAGGAGAAGACGTGCGTTCGCGGCGGCTGCTCGAGCCAGTTGTGCGTTGACGAAGGCAGCAATATCAGCGGTACCTGCGAGTGGCGCGAAGAGTACGGATGCTTCGCCCAAGCGGCTTGCGAACGGCAAGCCGACGGTCGATGCGGCCACACGCCCAGCAAAGAGTTAGACGCTTGCTTGACGACCACTGGCAACGACTGCACCTACAACGGGGAACGGCACAAAACTGGCGAAAGCTTCCCCTCCACCGATGCATGCAACACCTGCTCGTGCGGCCCCAGCGGCGTCGCTTGCACCAAGAAGCTGTGCGTTCCCGATGAACCTGCGCCCACAGAGTGTATTCGCACAGGATGTTCCGGCCAGATTTGCGCGGAAACAGATGTGGTCTCAACCTGCGAGTATCAGCCGCAGTACGAATGCTATCAGAATGCCCCGTGTGAGCGGCAGAATGACGGTCAATGCGGTTTCTCGCCAACCGATGAACTTATGCAGTGCCTTGCCATGTATGGGTCGTGATGATCGCGCAGGCCGATCAGCAGCGTTCACCCACCCAAGGGTTTATCCAGCGCCGGAAAATGTGCATCGTCAGGAACGGCGATGCCAAACTTTTCGCGCAGCATGTGACTGACTTCGCTGGCCGAGGTCAGAATTTTTCGTTCGTTCGTGCCGTGGCGAGGTTCGCCAAAAACATGATTGCGCAAGACCAGGCGGCCTGATTCCGTCAGGATGGTCACCATGAGGTTGTGCCGAAAACGGGATTGGGGGTGTGTGGACGTGTAGTGATTGGCGACTTCGACAAATCAATCCAGGCATCCTCTTCGTTCACCTGCAAAACCCACGGGTTGAAAGGGCTGGCTGGTTCGCGCATCAATCGGTAGGTCTCGTGCGTGGTCGCTTGTTCACCCCAGGGCCGATCAGCTCGAACGTCCGCGGTCAGGGCGTTTGGAGCGTGACGCCTGGTGTGTTGCGCTACGTGTTCACCACCCAGCTCGACGGGCCCAGCGACTTGCGAACGCGAGCAGCGAGCCCCCGGCGAACGCACGCAGGCTGTCGAGCAACGCGACCGGTAGCGAGCCGCGCACGGTGCACAGGTAGACCGGCTCCCAAGTGTGGGGACGCAGTTTCTCCTTGAACGCCCGCAGGCCGGCGAAGTCGTACAGCGGGGTCCCGAGCCAGCGCGTAAGCCTCATCCATCGCGGGATGCTCCCCGACAACGGAGCGAGTCCGAGCGTGAGCTGGCACCCGCCGGCCTCGCGCATCGCGGAGTCGACCAGCAACTCGGCGGTTCCGTTCGGCGCACCGGGCGCCCGGATTAGGTGTTCGATGAACACCCGCTGGCGGGACGGGATCGTGAGCATGCCCGCGAACCCCACGAGTTGTCCGCGGCGCTCGGCGACGAGGATGCGCCGCGTACGCGTGACTGCAGCGGCGTCGAGGTCAGCGAGGAAGCCCATTGGGGGCATTGCGTGCGCAGACTGCCAGCGTGTGATCACGGCGCGCATCGCATCGAGCGGTTCGCCTTCCGATCGCGGACGGACGCGCACCTCGTGGTTGAATGCCCGGCGGACCTGATACCGGAGCGACGAGCTGGTCGCAAGCACGTCCGACCACCGCCAAGCGTCCCACACCGGGTGCTCGCCAATCGCGAGCGCGAACGCGCCGGCGTCGACCAAGGGCCGCTCCACGCCGAAGAAGCAGGCGCGGCGACCACGTGCGCGCGCGGCGTCGGTGAACCGCGCGGCGACCGTGGCAAGGCGCTCCGCCGGGGCGATCGGCGAGCCGGCGGCGACCCACGCGGTGCCGGTATCGACGAACGCGACGAAGCCGTCGGCGTCGAACCAGTGCTGCAGCTCGGGCGCAAGGCCCTGCGGGGCCACCGTGTCGTGTCCGTAGCGGCGGAGGTGCGGCGATGGACGAACTGGGACGAGGGCGCTCACGTCGCCACGTGCACGACGATATCCTCGGCGGCGTCGACCCCGCGCCGTGCGAGCTTCTCAGTCATGATCGTAGTACGCATGAGCATGGCCGATCCGAAGTAAGCCAGGGTCACGCCGCCGACGATAGGTACCGCGGCCTGGATCGCCTGTGTGGCCTCGAGCGCGAACACAATCGAGGCCAGGAGCGCCCGCGCCGCCCCAGCGAACATGGCGGCCATGCCGACGAGCGCGGCGACGCGCGGATCGATCCCCGCACCGGGGAGCACGTACGCTATGCCGCTCGCGAATAGGTAGCCGCCTGCGGCGCCAAGCGTGAGTAGCGGCGCCAGGGTGCCGCCGCTCGTGCCGCTGCCGAGCGCGATCGACCACGACGCGAACTTCGCGATCGCGAGGATAGCGAGCGTGCTCGTCGTGAAGCCGGCCGCCAGCGTTGTTGTGATGTTGACGTAGCCGACGCCGAGTGTGCGCGGCTCGGCGAGGCCGACCGCGCCGACGACCATGCCAGCGAGGGCAGGCCACCACATCCAGTGGATCTTCTTGCTCACGGTCTCGAAGCCATCCTCGGATGGTGCTTGAGGGCTCGCATTTGAACGAGCGTCTGCGCAATGGCTACGGCCAACGCGACGTCGATTCGCTGGCTCACGAGCCCGTTTGCGGGGGGCGACGTGTTGCTCTTCGACATGTATCTCGTGCATGGCGGCCTCGATAACCATAGCAGCCACGTCCATCTGAGCGCGAAACGATCGCACATGGTCCTGCACGCGTCCTCCGGGCTCGGGGAAACACGTGACCACCTGAAACACAATATCAAGGGCGTTCTCGGCGCAAAGGTCGCGGTAGGCGCGCGGTTCCATTCCTACCGGCAGCATGCCTTCTACACCGTCGTAACCTGCGCTCTTGATGCGCGCCAACAGATGCGATGTGACCGCTTCCAAGCCCCACAGATGTCTCATAACGTGCAGTTTCATCCGTCTGCCATGATGGGCTCCGCCGCCTGCAAAGGCCATGCATCGGCTGGTGGGCTTCATGGACGATTTGGTCACAGGCAGTGCGGGGCCGCTTCTACCTGCCCTTTCGCCACGAACAAAGGGTGCCCGCAGAATGCCTGGGTTAATATTCGTGATACGCTTGCGCCGCGTTTTCAGAGCTTGGGAATGCGGATGGTGCTGATCATCAGGGAGCCCCAAAGCCCGAACAGCAGCGCCAGAGGGTGTAGCGCACCATCGCCCGGGTTGAGCGTTCCTCCGTAGAGGTCAGGGCCGAGTCGACCCTGCCAGGCGGCCACCGCGATCACGGCCACCAGGACCAAGCTGGTCGGGATAGGCGCGCCTTCGAAATGCGAGACCTTGTCGCCGCCCGCGCTCATGTCCTCTGCGGTCACGTTGAAACGGGCCAGCCGTGAAACGCCGCAGCCGACGAAGAAGGTCAGGATCAGGCAATCCCAGATACCGCGCATGCCGGCGGCGTAAGCGATCGCCGCGGGCGCCACGCCGAAAGAAATGACGTCGGCGAGGGAATCGAGTTCGCGCCCCATGATTGAGTGGTTGCGCCGCCAGCGGGCCACTTTGCCGTCGAGCGCATCGAACAAGAACGCGAAGGGGATGAACACGCAGCTGAGTAAGATCGCGCGACCGCTCATCTCTTCGACCGCGCGCATCGACATGAACACGGCGCCCATGCCGCAAAACGCGTTGGCCAGCGTGAACAGATCCGCCAGGTGAAACGATCGGATCATCGAGAAGCGCCGCCGCTTGCCGGGGGGAACTGACGAAGGGTTCTTCAACATGAGTGAGCTCTCAACTGCGATAAGGCGGAGAATATATCAGGGTGCGGTTTTGCCGAAGCGGGCCATGAGAGCGGGGATTTCCGCCAGCAGCTCACGCGGCAAGTAGCCAAGCGGGCCGATCTTGTTTGCGAGCACGTCGCCCGCGCAGGCGTGCAGGTGAACGCCCCATACGGCTGCCTGCAAGGGCTCGGCGCCCCGCGCGGCCAATCCAGCGATCAGACCCGACAAGGTGTCGCCCGAGCCGGAGATGGCCAAACCCGGGTTGCCGGCAAAGTTACGAAAGAGCTGATGTCGTTCACCCACCAGACTCTCGGTGCCCTTCAGCACGACCACCACCCGCAGGGCGCGGATGGCCTCTTGCACCGCTTCGACGCGTTGGTTTTCAATCTCCTCCTTGTCGCGTCCCAGGAGCGTGGCCATCTCCCCCGCATGGGGCGTGATGATCACCGCACAGCGCAAACCCGCCAGGCGCGCGTGGCGATCGTGCATCGCGGTCAACGCGCCGGCATCCAGCACCACCGTCTGCCCTTCGGTGAGCTGTTCCAGCGTGCCGAGGACCAACGGGGCCAGCGCGGCGTTCTCCAGCATTCCGGGCCCGATCACGATGGATTGCACCGCTTTGCACGCCGCCGCCAGGGTTGAGGCTGCCGAACGCGCAAAACCTCCGGCTGGCGTTTCGGCGACTGCATGCACGAGAGATTCAGGCATCGCGGTTGCCACGTGGGGCGACACGCTGGCCACCGTGGCAATCTGTAGCTTTCCGGCGCCCGCGCGCAGAGCCGCGGTGGCGGCCAGGATCACCGCGCCCGGCATCTGGCGCGCGCCGCCGATCACGAGGACTCGCCCGCGCCTTTCTTTGTCTCCGTGCTCCGGCTGTGGCAGGGGCCAGCCGCGCAGCAGGCGTGCGTCGATGGCGGGCACCACTTTATTTGGCGCGCGGCGCATCCGGCTCCCGGGTTACTTGTTCGCCCGCCTGCTCCACGGGTGCCACGAAGTTGAACGTTTGCAAGTCCAGTCCGGGGCTGCCTGGTGTTTGACGCGGCAGATAAGACGTAAGCGAGCAGTTGGCAATTTCGCTCTCGGCGTCGATGCGCAAAATGTCTTCTTCGCGCAGATTCTCGAGGATGGAGCGGAAGCACAGGGTGATGACCGAGTGGCACACAAGGAGCACCCGTCCTGACCCGTAGTCCTCGCGCAAGCTGCTCCACAAACTGCGCAGGCGCAGCAGGATATCGCACCAGCTTTCGCCTCCGGGAGGGCGGTAATAGAACTTTCCGATGGTCTGGCGCAACTCTGCTTGGTCCGGCATCAGCGCATGAATCCCATGCTTGGTCATCCGGTTGAGCACCCCGAACTCGCGCTCGCGCAAACGTTCATCCGTGAGGAAGGAAACGCCCGGCAGATTCGCCGCCTCGATCAGGATCTCCGCGGTCTGGCGGGCGCGTAGATAAGGTGAGGAAAACACCACCGTGGGCTGATCGTCGGCGCCACACTGGGCGAACCAGCGCCCAAGCGCGCGCGCTTGCCGCTCGCCCAGCGTGGACAGCGGCACGTCAGCGTCGCGCGCCGACACGTCGATGAAGTGATCCCCGGACGCCAGCGCGGCTGCCAGTGCGACGTTGCCCGCACTCTCACCGTGCCGCGCGATCCACAGCCGGGCGGGTAGCGGCACTGGGGGACGTTGGGCGGGCGGAGACATAGCGCGCATCTTACGCGGTTGTATGCTTCGGACCATGTACCACCGAATTTTGCTCCAAATGAAAAAGCAGCTGCAACAGATCGACAAGTGGCTGGATGCGGCGAACGACCACGCGCAGGCCAAGACCTTCGATCCCAACCTCTACTTGGGGTTTCGGCTGGCACCGGACCAATTCAACTTCTGCAAGCAGATCCAGGTAGCCTGCGACACCGCCAAACTGATGGCCTCACGGCTTACCGGAAAGGAAGCGCCTAAACACGCGGACGACGAAAAAACGGTAGAGGAGCTGCGGGCTCGTATCCAAAGCGTGGTCGCGTTTCTGGATGGTTTTTCACCCCGGGATTTCGAAAGCGCCGGGGCACGCGTGATCACACAACCCCGATGGGAGGGCAAGGTAATGTCGGGTGAGGATTACTTCATCGAGCATGCCGTCCCCAACTTCTTTTTCCACATCGGCCACGGCTATGCGATTCTTCGGCACAACGGTGTACCACTGGGGAAACGGGACTTCCTCGGCGCGCTGAGCCAACGCCTGCCATAAGAGACTCGCCGCGCCAACCACAGCCGTTAAAAAACAGCGCGTCGCTACGTCATGCGAAAAACCGCAATGTGAAACACGTTCGTATCTCTCGAAAAACGGCTCAGCGCTGGGGAAACGACACAGTGAAGGTTGTGCCGTCGGCCGGTGTGGATATCACTTGCGCTTCGCCGCCGTGGGCTTTCGCGATCTCGCGAACGACGAACAGGCCCAGACCAACACTGCGTCCGGCGTTGCTTTCCGCTTCCCGCGTCATCGGCTTAAAGATGACGTCTTGTTTTTGCTGTGGAATTGGCGCGCCGTGGTTGTGAACGGAAACGAAAGAGGTGGACCCCACACCCGACGTCACCGTAACGGGCTTATCCGGTGTCCCGTATGCAACCGCGTTCGAGACGAGGTTGCCCACCAGCTGAACGAGGCGGTTGCGGTCCGCCGAAAAAGCGCCTTCCCCTGCGGTCTTATGCTGGAACGCCCGCCCTGGGTGAATGAGGGCGAGCTCATCAATGGCATCTGCGATGGTGTGATGTAGATCCATTGGCTCGATCGAAACGCTTAGGCCTCTGCCAAGTCGAGCCTGTGTGAAGTCTAACAAGTCAGCAATGAGGGCGTGAGCACGGTCAGCGGACCACAACATCCTATTTAGCGTGCGCTGCTGGCTTTCCGAGAGCTGCCCACGTGTGAGGAGCGCAGCGCCCAAGGCAATGCCCGACAATGGATTGCGAAGATCGTGGCTAACGATCCCAATCATCTGTTCGGCGAACAGGGCACGATCCTTTGCCTCCTCTTGAAGTCTGGTTGCATCGACGACCAGCTCTTCAAGGCGTTTGCGCGATCGCACGAGCTCTCGTTCATACTTGTCGCGATCACGCGCAACGAACGCCGCGATCTCGTGACACGCGATGCCGTTTTTCTCGTAGCGTATCGCATTTATGACGATTGGAATGCCTACGCCATCGGGGCGCGCCAACTCTAGTTTCACCTCCGAGATGGAGCCCTGCATGCGCAGCAAAGGAGCCCAGTGCGTCTGGTGGAAGATACGACCACCCATCGTGAGAAGATCTTGAAACCTGCGCCGATGCAAGAGCGCTTCAGGCGGCTGGCCCACCCAATCGCTGAACGCGCGGTTTACCCGCAGGATCGTGCCGTCTTCGGTGGTCTGCATCAGCCCGCACGCAACATCGTCGAGCAGAGCGAGCGATACCGGTGACGCTTCGTGCCCTGGGTGCACTTTAAAGGCCTTGTGCTGCCAGAAAAGCGTCGATTGCGGCAACGCTCGCGCTTGGCGAACTCAGATGAGGGCAGTGGCCAACGTTTTCCACGATGCTCATGGTGCTACGGGGAAAAGTTCGATGCAGATAATCACCAACGGAGACGGGCGCTATCAAATCATCGTCACACTGAACAATGAGGGTTGGTGTCGCAAGCCGCGGGACCGCCGGACGGACGTCAGAAAGAAACGTGAGGCGCGCGAAGTGCTTTGCGATTTCTGGATCGGTGCGACAGAAGCTATTCGTCAACTCCTCGCGCAGCTCGGGCTGACCAGGTGCTCCCATGATCGCGGGCGCCATGTTGCTGGCCCAGCCGAGATAGTTGCTGTCCAACGCCTCGAGAAGGGACTCGATGTCCTTTCGCGAGAAGCCTCCAACGTAATCACCCTCATTGATGTAGCAAGGCGAGGGCCCGATCATGATCTGCGCGGCGAAAGGCTCCGGCGCGGCCAATTCCGCAAGCATGCCAATCATGGCACTCACAGAATGGCCAACAAAGATCGCGGGTCCTTCGCCGAACTCGCGCACGATCTCTAGGACATCATCTGCGTAACCCTGCAGGGTTTCGTATTTCGCTGGGTCTCCACGCCGACAAATCAGAGCCGCCACTGCCGACCAGGTCAAAGAGCACCGTGCGATACCGCTTCGAGTAGGCTGGCGCGAGCAAACGCCACATGTTCTGGTCGCAGCCGAATCCGTGGGCGAAAAACATCGTTGATGGTCCACGCCCGCTGACTTGCACATTGTTCCGAAGCTGCACCGACATCCGCCGCAATTTAGCAGCTTGAGCAACATTTTCTACGCGCGTAGCCTGGTCGTTACGGTTACGCCCCGCGGGTTGCACTAGAAGTGCCACGGGCTGCACCCGTGCGGGATGTCCGTTGTTTTCGCTCACCGCACGAAAGCGCGATTTTGCATCGCGTTATGCCAAGTCGGTGCGGCGGAATTGGCTTCGCTACGGGGCGGACTGGCGCATGATCGCAAAAAGCGTTCGTTCATCCGACCGTTTGGTGATCGATATGGCGCCCGGCGGCGGCTGGGTGGGAAGCTTTAAACCTAGACTTCCGGCGTCTGGTAAAGCACCTGTCCGCCAACCTTGGTGTGGTGAACGTGTGGTTCACATAACGCGCGTTCGTAAGCGGGAAACGTAACACGCTAGCGACTTTTTCTGCGCGATGAGTTTTTCGACAACACGGGGCTGCCTTGACGCCAACACTCATCACATTGAAGCAACCAATGCAGCGACAAGTTCCCACTCCCGATAAGGCTTTTGAAGGAATGCAGCGGCGCCCTTTTGCAAAAGCGCCTCGACTCTGCCTTCTGGCGAAAACCCGGAAGCAATAATTACCCTGGCTCCTGGCGCCAGGATGCGAATTCGTTCAAAAGCCATGTCACCACCCAGCTTGGGCATCACCATGTCCAAGATCACAACATCAAACGACTGACACTCGACGAGGTCAATGGCATGGGCACCATCGGTCGCCTCCGTTACGAGGTGGCCGTGGCGCACGAGTGTGCGACGTGTTTGGCGCCTCACCAAGGGTTCATCGTCCACCAAGAGAACCCTCAGCGGCCTGCTCTCGATCGGAGGCGAGGGCGCCGGCGGCACCTCATGTTCCACTGCCGTCGGCTGCATCTGCGCCGGTAGATAAACCTTGAACACGCTTCCGTGCCCAGGATCGCTATACACGCGGACATTGCCGCCGTGACTGCGGATGGTGCCATACACCGACGATAGCCCCAGCCCCGTGCCCTGACCCTGGGCTTTGGTTGTGAAGAAGGGCTCGAAAACCCTGGCTTCTGTTGCTTCATCCATGCCGCAGCCGGAATCGATGACGGAGATTTCGTGGTAGAGCCCCGGCAGGAATTCAAAACCGGCCTCGCGGCAATCAAGCTCCGTCAGGAAAAGCGAAGTGGTGGACAATCTGATGACGCCACCTCCCGGCATCGCGTCGCGGGCATTGAGTCCAAGGTTTAGGAGAGCACTTTGGACGGACGACTCGTCTATCAAGGCGTAGCTTGGTTCACTGGAAAAATTGGTCTCGATTCTGATGCTGCGATCAATGGTGCGAGCAAGCATGCTCGACGCCCTTGCGATGGTCTGATGAAGATCGACAACAACTTTTCTGAGTGGAGCATTCCGCGAAAATGCCAGCAATTCACTGGTGAGGCGGGCCGCGTTCTGTGCGGACTGGGCTATCATGCGGCAGTCGTCCTGTATCGCATTCGGTAGCCCACGCAGGGCCGGCTGTAGCGTGTCACAGGCGCCCAGAATAACCGTCAGCGCATTGTTGAAGTCGTGCGCGATACCACCGGCAAGCCGACCAATTGCTTGCAACTTCTGCGCATTCGAGAGGTCGCTCTCTAGCTTCCTGCGTTCGGTGATGTCCAACGCAACTGCGAGTAGATGGCGGCAAGAACCATCTCGTTCAAAGAGGGGTACTTTTGTTGTTTGGATCCAGCGCTCAACGCCTTCCCTCGTCGTGAACTTCTCTGCCGGTATGTATTTTGCTCGGCGGTTGGCGATGACGTCGTGGTCGTCCTCGCCGAACTTCTGAACCTCTGCGTGGTCAGGGTTGAAGTCAAAATCAGACTTTCCGACGATGTCATCGGTTGTGGTGCCGTACGCCACGGCCATTCCCTTGTTGGCCATGACGAATCTGCCGTTCTCCGCCTTGACGCATACGAACCCTGGAACGGTGTCGACGACGTTGCGAAGAAACTCACTCTGAGCGAATGCCCCTTCTCGCAGCCGGCTCAGTTCTGCTTTGGCTTCGGCCAACGCGAGGACAAGGGAACCCATCTTCGCTTCGTCCGTAGCCGCAGCTTCGACCTCACCGTCGCTATTCTTCACCAATCGGAGCGTATACCCAAACCCGATCGTCCGAAATGGCTCAAAAAGGGAGAGGGGTTTCGACGCTGCAATGTAGCGTTTCTGCATCGCGGCAGGGGCGTAGGGCGGGTAAGCCGACTTGGTTTGACGTAAGACATCGGCGAACGAGAACGGTCGATGGTCATCGACGGTAATGGCCACCGAGGTGGCACCGGGTGAAACGTAATACGTTTTTGCGGTGCCGAAGGTTCGCAATGTAAAAACGCATACGCGTGGTTCTAGCCTCGTTCGCCGGTGACAGTACGGGTTGCTCCAGCACGACGCGTTTGCGCTGGTCGCTGGGGCTGAAACCAACGGCTCGTTAGGATGGAAAACCAGCTTGCGCCTCCGGGTTGTTGGCGTAGAATACGGGCTCGAAGAAAATCGTAAGCGATCTTACAAATGTTGAATCCGGGCGATCAGATTGGCGCCTACGCCATCGTCAAACAGATTGGCGCGGGCGGCATGGGTGAGGTTTTTCTTGCCCGGCACCGCGTGCTCGGTCGCAAAGCGGCGATCAAGGTCCTTCTGCCCGATGTGTCCAGAGTCCCGGAAGTTGTGGGGCGTTTCATGGCGGAAGCCCGCGCCGCTGCCGCGGTGGAGCATCCCGCCATCGTCGAGGTGCTCGATTGCGACGTCACCCCGGATGGTCGGGCTTTTCTCGTCATGGAGTTTCTTCGCGGTGAAAGTTTGCGAGAAACGCTCGATCGCGATTCAAGCGTAACACAGGATGCGCGGTTCCTGGCCGCCGTGTTGGGCGCCGCAGCGGATGGGCTTGGTGCAGCCCACGCGGAAGGCATCGTCCATCGCGATCTCAAGCCTGACAACATCTTTCTATCGTTGAGGAAATTCGATTCACCCACCCTGCAGATCAAGATCCTTGATTTCGGCATCGCAAAGCTCATCCAACCGGATCTCGCAGGTGCAAAGACTCAAACCGGCGCTTTGCTGGGGACGCCGCACTACATGTCGCCCGAGCAGTGTCGGGGTGCCCGCGAAATCGATCACCGCTCCGACATCTACTCGCTTGGTTGTGTTGCGTTTGAGATGTTTGCCGGGCGCAGGCCCTTTATTCCCGAATCCATTGGGATGCTGCTGATCTCGCACGCGACGGAACCCGCACCGCCGATCATGAGCCTCGCACCGCACACCCCGCCCCCGATCGCGTCGTTGATCGATTCCATGTTGCGCAAGGATCCTGGCGCTCGGCCGCAAGTGATGGCCGAAGTGGTCGCACAGCTGGCCGCGTTCTTGCGCTGTGATTCGAATGGATTTCAAACGTTTCTTGCGGCCCCGGTCGGCTTTCCGCGCGGTGAACCTGAAAAAGTCGGTATTGGCGGGACGCCCTCGCCGATGCACGTCCCTGCTCCCACACCGGTCGTGCGCGATGCAACCGCGGCCCTAAGTTCGCCTTCGTCCATGCGCGCCGTTAGCACCATTGGGGATTCGGCGATGGATTTGCCCTCGGAAGGCGTCCGATTTTCGAGCCGCACTCGGTTTTTCGCGATGCTGAGCGGCGCCGCTGCCCTTTTGATTCTAGGGGGCGTGTTGCTGTCGCGTTCCGGTCGACCGGAAGCGCCTCCGACGCCCAAACTTGCCGCAACACCCGCGATATCGGCGTCCCCTGCCGCCCTGCCAACCCAAGTTGCGATAGCCATCGATTCCAAACCGAGGGGCGCCGAGGTTTGGCTCGCGGGCGAGTCCGCCGCGCGGGGAAACACCCCGTTTTCATTGAATGTTTCGATAGACGACACGGCACTGTCCGGATCCTTGCGTTTGCCCGGATATATCGAGCAGCCGTTCTCGGCGTCCCGCACCGTCGCCGCCAAATTGGATTTTGAGTTGCAACCGTTGGTCTCGAAGCCTGTCAATGATCCGAAAGCCATTCGGGCCAAAACGAGGCGGCGCGTCCCTGTTGAAAAAGATGACCCCTACGGCGCGGTCGGAGATTGAGAAAATACACAAAGATGTTGAACCGAATAGGCATTTCGATTCTGGTGATCATCCTGACACTCGCTGCGAAGCCAGCCCTTGCCGATCGCAAATCGGCCGCACCGCACTACAAGACCGGCACGAAGGAATACAACCTCGGTCGTTTCGATGAGGCGATAGCGGCATTCGAGAAAGCTTATGAGCAAGACCCGGCGCCGATCTTGTTATTCAACATCGCGCAGTCCCATCGGCAACTGGGACGCCATGAGCGGGCGCTGTTTTTCTACCGTCGCTTTCTTGATGCAGATCCCGCCGCGAAGAATAGGGCAGCGGTGCAGGCGCGTATGGTGGAGTTGAAAGGGCTGCTTGAACACGAGCAGCGGGCAAAGGCAATACCTTTGCCAATTTCTCCCGCTGCGCCCCCGGCTCACGGCGTTGCGCCGCCGCCTCCTGCTACAGATGCTTCGACGCCCGAAAACGCAACACACACCAACGCGTCCTCTGTCCCTGGCCTGACGGATCGCGAGGCATCCGAGTCAGCGCCTTCCAGCACGTTGCGTTTGGCAGCCTACGCAACGGGAGGTGTTGCGGTTGCTTCGATCATTACCGGTGCGGTTTTCGGTAGGATGGCGGTTTCTGCCGGTGATGCAGATTCAAAGGCTCCACAGTTCGATCCCGCCAAAGAAAAGTCCGGAAAGAGCGACGAAATGTTGCAGTACGTTTTCTTGGGCGTGGGTGGTGCCGCGCTTGCTGCCTCGGCGATTCTGTTTGTGCTCGATGACAACGCCGAAAAAGAGGAAGTCGCGATTGCGCCGTTTCACACCGCTTCTGCGACGGGCCTGTCGGCACGGATGGAGTTTTAACGATGGCAAGTCTCCGAATGATCGGGGTGTCCGCAGTTTTTTCAGTTGTTCTGCTTGGTTGCCAATACCGAAACGAACCCGAAAACGGCAAGCAGGCCTGCGCGCTTGCGACCGAGACGAAGCGCTGTCCGACAGGCTACGAGTGCTTGATGGATGGCAACGGGGTTGAACTGTGTTTCGTCAAAGGTTCGGGTTCCCAAATGGGAGGCCAGTCCGGCGGTCAGGGTGCCGGCGGCACGGGTGGGTCGACCCTCACCATCGACGGTGGTGTCGATGGTCCTCCGTCGGTCAAGATATGTGAGGCTGGGACGCATCTTTGCGGCGATGATTGTGTTTCAAATACCGAATCCCTGACATGTGGCAAGTCGTGTCGCGCATGTGAAGCGCCGGTCAATGGCAAAGCCACTTGCGATGGAACAGCGTGCGGTGGTTCTTGCGATACAGGCAAGAAATTGTGCGCTGGCCGTTGCATCAATGAGGCGGAAGCGTGTGACGCCACCTGTGCCACCGGTCGACACGATTGCAAAGGTTTGTGCGCCGACGACACGGACGTAAATTCCTGCGGGAAACTCTGTGCGCCGTGCACTGTGCCCGCCAACGCCGATGCGACTTGCAAAGGTGGCGCGTGTGGCTTCGACTGCAAACCGCAACAGCACGTTTGCGGTACAGCGTGCAAAGCCGACATCGACGCGAATGCCTGTGGCGCAGATTGCAAAAAGTGTCCGACTGATCCCAATGGCTCGGCGGTTTGTTCGGCCGGGAACTGCGCGCTTGAATGTAAGGATGGGTTCCACTTGTGCGGCACAATCTGTGTGTCGAACAAGTCACTCGAAACGTGCGGCGCTTCGTCTTGCAAAGCTTGCAACGTTCCGACGGGCGGCTCGGCGACCTGCGATGGCGTTTCGTGCGCACCCGCCTGTCCATCGGGCAAAAAGATTTGCCAGGGTATTTGTGTCGATGAGAGTGCTTCGTGTGGCCAAGGCTGTGCGTCCGGAAGCCACGATTGCAGCGGGTTTTGCGTTCCCAATAATGCAACCGCCAATTGTGGTTTGACCTCTTGTGCGGCGTGTCCACTTCCGCAAGGGGCATCGGCAACCACCTGCAATTCAATCTCGTGCGACTTTGATTGTGCGTCGGGATACCACCGCTGTGGCAAAGTCTGCAATACGGATAGCGACGCCGGCGCGTGCGGTACAGGTTGCATCAACTGCCCAATCGATCCCAACGGCAACCGCAGTTGCGTCGGTGGCAACTGCCGGATCGATTGCATAAATGGTTTCCACAAATGTGATGGCGTTTGTGTCGCCAACACCAGTCTGAACTCATGCGGATCGTCCAGTTGCGACGCGTGCACCGCTCCCACCGGCGGCACGGTGAGCTGTGACGGAACGCGATGTGTGCCCGCCTGTCCCGGAATGCAACTGTGCAACGGCGTGTGCATCGCCAATAACATATCCTGCGACGGCAAGTGTCCATCGGGTCAACATGATTGCAGCGGCATCTGTCGCAGCAACGCCAGCGTGGATTCGTGTGGCGTTTCCGCGTGTGGATCTTGTGCAAAGCCGCAATCGAACGGGGACTCGACTTGCAACGTCAATACCGGCTGCGGCATTGCGTGCAACCAGGGGTACCGGCAATGCGGCACATCGCCCGTTTGTGTCGGCAATGCGCATCCGTCTTGTTGTTCCGCTTCGGAGTGTACGCAAGGTGGCGCCTTTACCACGGCGACCTGCAATTCCAACGCATGCAGCTATCCGTGCGCCAACGGTTACAAGAACTGCAACGGTCAGTGCATCGCCAACGGCGTCTGCTGTTCCAGTGCGGATTGCACCTTCAACGGAACCGGTATTTGCCTCGGCAATGGCAGGTGCGACTACCAGGTTCTCATTGACGCCGACCAGAATGTATCGGGTTCAGTTACGACAGCAGGAGGCGTTTTTTCCAACACCTTCACAGTGGGTGAAGCTCCGGCCACCGTCGGAACCACCGGTTGGCGTGTGCTCTTCGCCTTCAGTCGGTCGAGCGTGCCTGCAAACGCGATCGTTACCTCCGCCTGGGTGAATGCCTACCAGAACGCATGTTCCAACGATCCGTATAACAATGGCAATGGCACCATGTACGTCACGCATGTGGGATACGGTACCGCGCTTAGCGCCGCCTGGTTCAATGGGACGATTGGCAATTCCCCATACGAGAAGGACTTTGCGAACAGCCCCGAGGTAGGTTGGCGCTCCCAAAACGTGACTGAGTGGACCCAATTTGACATGGCAAATGGGATCAACGGCGGCCTGTACTGGGAACATCGATTGGGGTTTGCTCAACCGTATTACGACGACGCCGTGATCCGTCGATGTACCTTTACAACGGCAACTTCCAATTCCAAACCCTACATGTCACTCGAGATCGAGCTGCCAGCGCCCTAGTGGGCTATCCTAACGACATCGTGATGGATTCTGCCGTGATACACACGGATGCCACCGTGAGCCCTCGTACTGCCGCCTGGGCCCAAAGCGGATACTCGGCTACCACGGCGGCATGGAGAAGCGCGCAGGCGCCGAAGGGAGATTCACCGTCACCGTATTGGTACGCGCGCACTGGGTTGACGAGGCCTTTTCGTAACAAAAGTAGCTGATTGGCCGCCTCCAGCACCCTTTCAGAATGGCACGGGACTTGAAGTGTCCAAAGTGAGGACTGCTGCCGTTGCACAAAATCGAACGCCCTTGGGTGGTAATGCTTGCTGTTTTTTTTGTCACCGAGGGGCGGTACGCTTTGGCGGAGCCAACGCCACCGGCCAAAGCCGAGTTTGGAGCTGTGCCTGTGGCGGGTGGCGGCAGCGACTACGGCTACGGCGTGGGCGGGATTGCCAATTACGCGCTTCCAAACAAGAAGGATCCACCGTTTACCTGGGCCTTGGAACTAGGCGCCTTCGTAACATTTCAGTATGCGGACAAGAGCGTTCGCTCACCTTACCAAGACGTGTACCTATTGTTTCGGCACTTGGACCTGTGGCAAGGCCGTGGACGCCTGGAAGCACGCACATCGTGGACGCGCGAATCTTCCCTAAACTACTTCGGGATTGGCAACGCGAGTATGGCCCCCAAGTCGCAACCCTTGGCCCCAGATCAATACGAGCGCATGCATCCGGAAGGCCACGTACGCCTTCGCTACCGATTGCTCGGACCGCTAAGCTTGGAGCTCGGCCAAACCTTTGCGCACAACCGTTTGGACATCGGCAGCCAAACGCGCTTGGCTGAAGACGTGAAGGCCCCTCCAGCGGGTTTTTCTAGCTCGTTTAAAACGACGGCTCCTCACAATCTGGCGCGCACTGAATTTATGTTGGCGATGGACACCCGCGACAACGAAATTTCACCGACGCGCGGCCAATTTCATACTTTGCAATTTAGAGTTAGCCCACAGATAGGGAACGCATTTCCTTTCGGATACCGGCAGTTCAATTTTACGGCGCGCGCGTATCACCCAATCGTCACACCACGCGTGGTTGTGGCAGGTCGATTCGTGGCCGATGTCCTGCAAGGTGCACCGCCGTTTTTCGAGTTGGCGCGCTTTGAAGAAACGAACGCCGTCGGGGGCCTCAAAGGCGTGCGAGGTGTCTTGGCTCAGCGCTATCATGGCAAAGTCAAAGCGTTTGCAAATCTTGAGCTGCGGATCCGGCTGTTGGGTTTTCACATTGGCAGCAAGAGTTACACATTGGGCGCTGTCACCTTCTTTGATACCGGGCGTGTTTGGTCCCAACTGCCAGCGTCGCGCGAGTTGGACGGCACGGGCTTTGGGCTAAAATACGGCGTGGGAGGGGGCTTGCGGTTGATGCAAGGAAGCACGTTCGTGGTGCGCGGCGATGTGGCGTGGTCACCCGATGCGCGTCCGGTGGGTGCCTATCTGGTGGCGGGTCACATTTTTTGATTCAAAGTCGTATCGAACTGAAGATCGCGGTTACAGTGGCCGCGTTCGCAGATCGCCAATGCGCCACGCGATCGCGAAGCCCGGCAACACGTCGTGCAGGTTCGCTTCGGAAAACACCAGCAAACCGGCACCGACGTAACGGTAGGACAGGAATGCCTCCAATTGGCCGGTCAGTCCGATCGTGTCGTATGAACGACCGTTGTCGTTGTCCCGAATATGGAGTCCCGGGCCCGCGAGCGCAGATAGAAAGCCATATTTGAAGGGAGCGGTAAGGCCGTACAGCAGGCTCGCGCTCGAGATCCTCTCCGGGTCGTCATCACAGACGTCGAAACAAATTCTGAACTCCTCGAAAGAGGAAAACCGGAACGAAATCTGCTGATGTCCCGACAAGAGTGAAGCTTGGACGACGGTCCCAAATCCTGTGCCACCGACGCCCCCGCCGATGTCCAGCCAGAACGGCGGCGTCGCCTGAGGTGCAGGCTGCGTTCGGGTCTGAAGTGCCAGCTGCGCTTGGGTCATAGACGCCTCGTGCTCGATGTCGAGCCGATTGGTCGGCGAGGGTCGCACCTCGGCTTGGGCCGCGGCCACGTTTCCGAGCGATGCGAGACCGAATACCAGAACACTCAATTGACTGAAATTCAAACCTTTCTCGCTGCAAACTGTTTGCCAACCAATCCTTGGTGTGTTCCGTGGGCGGCTCAACCCATGAATCCTCTCACCGCCAATCGTACTGCGAAATCCGTGTGTTCCGTGGGCACAACCGTCGTCCAAATTTCACCAGGCCTGTCAAACTTCCGTCTGTTTTCACCGGCTTTTTGCGCCGAAACAGGCCGCCCGTTGCTCCTTTGACCGGGCCGCCGCCCGGGAGCGGGCTCCGTTAGGACTGCGCCCTCAACAAGCGGCCTGCCGTGGTGGCGACGGTGTCCAGTTGGTCCTCATTCAAGTGAATGTGCGGTGCCATGCGCATCCACCCAAGCCGTTCGGCCGCCACGATACCAAGCGTGCCAAGGTCGGCGACCAATCTAGCCATGTCGCGCCCAGGGGCGCGTGCGGCCACAATCGCGGTTGGATGCGTCGCGAAGCCATCGCGTGCCAACTCGAACCCTTGCTGCTTTAGCTGTTGGCCAAGGTGCAAAGCCAAGGCGTGCACGCGGTTGCGGACGTTTTCAACACCAAGCGTGTCAAGGTAAGACAAACTGGCCTCAAAGTGGGCCCAGTCCGTGAAGCTTGGCGTTGAGACAACATAGCGAGCGGTGTTGGGTTTTAGGTCGTCGCGGTACGGGAAGTAAACGTGATCGTTGACCACCGAGCCTGTGCCCTTGAACGGAAATTTCAGTTCAGCCAAGAGATCCTGTCGCACGTAAAACGCGCCCAGACCGATGGGGCCCATCAACCATTTCCACGCCGAGAACGCCATCGCCCCAATGTTGCAGGCATTCACATCAATCGGGACATGGCCCACGCCTTGCGCTCCATCGACAACAAACAGCACGTCTCGCTCTTTGCACAAGCGGCCGAGCGCCTGCAGCGGCAACGGCATGCCGGTACACCAGTGCACCGCCGATACGGCGAGCACACGCGTGCGTTCGTCAAGCAGCTGGGACGCTGATGCAATCACATCTTCGGGCGTCGGGCCGTCGGCCAACGTTTGAAATGTGACGCCCTGGGATTGCAAGTGTTGCCAGGGGTAAACGTTGCTGGGGTACTCGTTCGCCATCAAAACCACGCCATCACCAGCAGACAGGTTCAACCCGAGGGAGATAAACGTCATCCCCTCGGTGGTGTGGTGAATCGGAGCAACCTCGTGCGGAAGCGCGCCGATGCGTGCCGCCAAATGCGATGAGATGGCGCTACGCAGTTCTTCGTCTGAGCGCGGGCCAAAGATGACTTTGCGCGCGTAAGCGTCTAGGTGTGCCTTGACCGCGGACAGGACCGGCGTGGGCATCGGCGCAATTCCGCAACTGTTCAGCCAAACGAGCTCTTGATTAACCTGAAAATCGCGAGCCACGTGCAGCCAGTTGGGCGTGATGCGGTTGGAGGCCATGCGTTGACATTAACCTCGGGAGGTGTCGAGCGCCAACGATCCTGGCGCGACCTAGCGAAATTCGCGCTGTCGTACACAGGTGGCCCAGGCTCCGCCTTCGTTGATGGTCTTGATGAAGACGTGATTGAGGCCCTTGCGGACGGGCAGTAGAAGTTCTGTTTCTTCCTTGCCGATGTTGCTGCCACCCGTGTGCGCGAAGAGCGGCTTCGGTGCTTCATCGTTCGACCACCACCACACGCGGCCTTGATCGTTTACCCCAACCTGCAAGCGCAGCGTCCCTTCCCGGTCACTGCGCAAAGTACCGCGCAGGTAAGCGATGGCATCCTGTTTCGGGGCGTTGGCCAAGAGGTGCATGAAATCGAAACATTCTTTGTCGGGTTCGACGGTCTTCCAGGGGAGTTTCCCCGATGTGTGGCTTGAGGATGCTTCCCATGCGCAGGGATCACAGGACGTATGCCGCCACGTGATCTCTTCGGCGCCGTTGCCAGCCCAGACCGTGGGCACAGCTCCGTGGAGAAGCTGCCAGGCGAAGCGCCCCGGTGGCTGGGCGTGCTTGCTGCCTGGGTTTTGTTTGTCGCTTGCGGGCGTTGTCAGCGTTGTCCACGCGTTGGCGGCCTTGCTGCCAAAGGGATTGGCTGGTTGATCGGGTGCAGGTGCTACGGCCCACCCGTGCTCACCGCTCGGCTCGGTCCCCCATGCCATCGTTTGGCCGGCGCGCAGGGTAACGTCGATGGTGTCGCTGTTGATCGCCTTCACCTTCGCAAGCGCCGCGACGTTCGTTGACCTCAAGCGAATGTGGCCGCCGCGCTCGCTTGTCACCGACAAATACGTCAAGGCGCCCTCTTCCCGATGGGCCGAGATCAGAAATGCACCCGGCACGCTGCGATTCCCAATAGGGCTCGTTTGAGATTCGTTTCCATGTCGACCGTTTACAATCGAACCATATTAGCCCATCGTACCGCATCGTGTTGATTGACCGAATATCGAGGGTGAGCGCCACGGGTATCGCCGTTCTGTGCGTTCTTGCGATGGGTTGTGCGCAATCGCTTGAACGGACAATGTGGTCAGCCGACGATCAGCCGCCTGAGCAAACCGATACGGTGTTGAAAGCGCACCTCAAGAACGGCGATGTTTATGTCTTCGACCATTGGCAGTTTCACAATCAAACCCGCCGCATTGGTGGGATGGGCTTCCACTACGACATGAACCGCACTCTCAAAGAGAAAGGCATGCTCTCTGTTTCGATCGACGATGTCGCGTTGTTCGAATCCAACAAGCCCGTGAAAAGTCCATTTATTGCAGCCTTGGCCCTCATCACGGCCGGATCAATTGCAATGACCGTGGTTTGCCTGACGAATCCCAAAACGTGCTTCGGTTCATGCCCGACGTTCTACGTGCCGGGTGCCAATGGCCCCATCTTGGCGGCCGAGGCATTCTCGGACGCGGTCGCACCGTCGCTGGCCAAGCGCGATCTCGATGCCCTTTTTCACGCGCAGCTGAAGTCATCCGACCTGGTGATGCGCGTGACCAACGAGGCCTTGGAGACACACGTCATTGATCGCACGAACTTGCTCGCAGCGACGCGTCCCCACGGCGGCCGAGTGCTCGCAACTTCGGATGGCCGATTGCTGAAGGCGGTGGCCTTCGAGGAACCGCAACAATGCCGCGCGGACGAAGGCGATTGCCGAGACACAATGGGAAAAAGCGACGGCAGCGAACGTTGGAGCCTTACCGAAGCCACGGATCTGGCGACCAAGGAAACGATCGATCTTGAGTTCGCCCCGTCGCCAGATGATTCGATGCCATACGGATTTCTTGTCGAAGCGCGACAAACATTCGTGACAACGTTCTTGATGTACCAAGCCCTCGCATATCTGGGTTCGCGGACGGGACCGATGTTGGCAGCGCTGTCGTCAACAACGAACGGTCCACCCGAAGCCCTCGCCGGAATTGGAAAGCTATTCGAGATGTTGGGGGGCATCGAATTGCTCGTGGAAGACGGGCGAGGTGGATGGCAACCCGTGGGTCGCTTCAACGAGACGGGGCCCATCGCGAGTGACGTTCAGCTGATTGAAGTGCCGAAGGGACTATCCGCACGACGCCTTCGACTGCGCATCACCAAAGGATACTACCGCATCGACCGGATCGCGCGGGTGCGCATCGCGGGCCCCGCAACCGTGACACAGGTTCCCTTGGCGGCGATTGTTACCAAGCATGGCGACGCCGCGGGGGCACAAGCGTGGCTCGCTGGCAAGGCACCACAACTCGTGACGCAACCTGGCGATGACCACGCGCTGCATTTTCGCCTACCGGACAACTACGGCGATCTGGATCTGTTTCTCGACAGCCACGGTTATTACATCGAGTGGATGCGCAGCGAATGGCTGAAGGAAGAAAACTTCCCGAGATTTCTGCAGATGGTTTCGTTTCCGTCGCAGGCTTTGCGCAACTTGGCCCCCGCTTTCAAACGCGTTGAACCGGGATTTGAGGACGCTTTCTGGAAAAGCCGCTATGTCAAAACGCCTTAACCCTATACTGTTCGTGGCAGTCCTGCTGTGCTACGCCAATGCGGGCTGCAGTGAATCCACCTACGCATACGCACCGGACGGCTGGAGCCGAAACATCTCCGTTGCACGTCGCGATCCACTTGGCGCCTGGAGCGTGGTACGGTTAAACAACGGCAGTGAAATCGGCGGGGAACTGCTCGCGGTTGACACCATGGGCGTTTATCTGGGGGCCGATCCGAAGGTTGTTTACGTCGCTCACAACTGCGTCGAGAAGATATTTGTTGCTGATCTAGAAGCAACAACCAGTGGCATCGTCACCTGGACCACACTGGGGGCGCTATCGACGATTTCGCACGGGGTGTTTCTGAGTATTTCATTTCCGATATGGGCAATTGCCGGCGCCAGCGTCACGACCCATCAAACGGGAGTGGGACACGCCTACTGGGATCGTGCATCCGCCTTTCCTATTATTGCCGTTACCCGTTACGCCCGATTTCCACAAGGAATTCCGCCCCTTTTTGCCAAGGCGTCCCGCGAGGCCGTCGTTGAACAGCCATGCGCCAACGTCGCGCGGATTCAAAAATGAATACCTCGAAGCGCGGGTGGATTTTTCTCGGCGCGGCTTTGATTTCCAACCTTGGCGGATGCTCGTTCATGGTCCAGCGCCCCGCGCACCGCGCACCACAAGGCAGCTATCCCAGATGTTCGGCAAGCTATGCGTCCGCAGGCCTGGATTTCGCTGCCGCGGGATTGACCGGATGGGTGACTCTGAATGCCGCCAGCGATGGCGACGTAGGCACGACTGCCTATGTTTTTCCCGCCACACTTTTCGTTTCGGGTATTTACGGCGCTGTAAACGCAACACGATGTTTGATGTTTCAAGACGAAGCCTCGCAATACATCCCGCGCCGGCCTGTGCGGTTTGAGGTGCCGCCGGAATCGCCGCCCGTCGCCCCGCCGCCGTCGGCGCCCGCGCCACCGCCACCACCTTCGGAGCCTGCACCACCCCCAGGCGAGCCTCCGCCGTAACTTAGCGACCGCCAATTGGCTCACGCACTTTGGGCGCGTCGAGGCCCGGAGGTTACCCCAAAAGCCGCGCCATCATCGAGGATTGGCGCCGAGGGCCTCGAGTGAACTGAGTTCGGGGCCACCGCCGCGGTTGGCGCTGCCTGCCGCGGTGTAGATTGCACCGCGCCAGACGAGGGCACCGGTGCCATGTCGGCCGGTATGTAGCGGCGATAGGATCTTCCACGCACCGGTTTTTAGGTCCAGCGCTTCGACATGGTTGTGGGCGGGTTTTTGTTCGCCACTTTCGCCCCCGAGCACGTAAAGCAGCCCGTCGTGAACAACGGTGCTGGTTCCTGCGCGCCTCGTGGGCAGGTTGCCTGCGGGCGCAGGAAGCGTGGTGAAGGTTCCCTTTTGAATGTCATACAAATCGACTTCCGCGATGGTTAGCGTCAGCACTTCGTTCGTCCTGGCGGAACTCGTTCGGCCACCGGCAAGCACCAAGGTTTCACCAACGATGCCGGCCTGGAAGTGATCGCGGGGTCGCGGCGCATCGGGCAAGATTGTCCAGGTTTGTGTGGCGGGATCGTAGCTGTCGAGCCACGGTACAAAGCCGCCGCTATGGCCTTCGGTGAGGCCACCTGCGAGATAGAACTTGCCGTCGTGATACGAAACTCCTGCGGCGCCGCGGCGACGGGCTGCGGGGATCTCGCCGGCCGTGCTCCAGACGTTGGACTTCGTGTCATACACATAGATTTGTGGGACCGGGGGTTCGTCGGGATAATTTCCGGTAAGGGCACCGATGATCCAGATGCGGTGATCGCCCGGTGGTGAAACCGCCTGGAAGTGGTGCAACTCCATGGGCGCCGCGGGTCCCTCGCTCCAGGTGCTCGTGGCGGGATCGAAGATGTTGACCGGTTGTTCGCGCCGACCGCCCAAGAGGTAGAACCGCCCACCCGATTCGACAAACGCGCACTCGTGTCGCGCTTGCGGTGCGCCCGAAACGACGACGGGTGTCCACTTCAGCTCGTGCAGCGATGGCGCCGCGGCTGTTGTTCGGGGCGAGACGGCAGCGGGTGTTCGACAGCCCAGAGAAGCAACGAAAGAGACGAACCAAAGTGCATTTTTCACGCCACCAAATTAACACCGGAGCGATCCGGCGCCAAGGTCTGCAAAAATGCACGTGGCGCGAAAGCACGAGCAATTCTGTCGTGTTGAGGACAAATGATCCGCTTTCCCGACAAAGTGGAACGAAGGAAGGGTGTTTCCCATGAAACGACTGATTTTTGTTTTCGTGTCAGGTTTGACAGGCACCGCGGTTGTTGGCAGCGGGCGAGTTGACGCCGATGTTTCCCGCAGACGCGGTGGGTACGCCTCGTTTTGTTGCCAAGCGGGTCCAAGCCCTGGCGGCCCCGGCGTTACCGCCGTGTTCAGTCCGTGCTACGAAACAGATGATTCATCCGGCGGGCGGAATTGTCTGCGGGATTCGTTCTACTACTATCCGATTGCGGTGCGGACCGATCGCAATTTTGCTTTCAACAACGAAACGGGCGAGTTGAGCGTGCTTGCGGACTAGGTGCACGTCGCTAGGTTCACGTCGAGCCCATGTATCACAATGCGATTCGGGGTCTCGTCGATGAAACGGGCCAGCGGCTCGACGAAGGAGATGAAGTCCGTTCGATTCTCGGCAAGGGCGGCAATCCAGATCTGCCAGTCGAGTTTTGTGTATAGATTCAGGCCGAGAGCGGATGTATTAGTGAACCGCGCCGGTGCGGGACAACGCCAGGATCTCCGCGGCGGACAGCGCCCGGGAGAGGATGACGAACTCGTCCAGTTGACCGTTGAGATTGCGGTGGGTCTCGTCCCAGTTGCCGAGCTGCACCGAGCCGAACGTGGGGGTATCGGGGGTCGGTGCGGGGGCGCTGGTGATCGGCATCGACGCATCGAGCGTCCCATCGAGGAACAGGGAGACCACGCGATTGTCGTCGTCCCACGTCCAGGCCAGATGCATCCATTGCCCCAGATCGCGCGGCCCAATCCGGCGGGTCGAGGTCAGGCGCTCGCGGCCGAAGCGATCGATGGCGATGGTTCCGTCCGCCTGAATATGGGTGTGCACGCTGCCGGCTCGCCAACCGTCGGTGTGAACGAAAGCGTTGTAGCGGTGATCGAGGCCGTCGAACCGCACCCAGGCTGCGATGGTGAACGAGGGATGGTGTCCGGGAACGTTCAGCAACACGCGATCGCTCGGGCGCTTGAAATCAAGGGCTTGCTTGCCGGCCAGCCGGCCCGCGACGAACCGGCAACCCACGACCGCGCCGTCCCCCGAACGCATCCCCGCATGCGCCACCGCATTGGTCAGCGTACGTCCCCAGGAGCCGGTGGTCTCGAAATCGAAATACAGCAGCGTGGCGGGATCGTGCCGGATCTTCTCGCGGCCCGCGAGCCACGCCTGCCGGTGCTGATCGACCTGTTGGTTGGCCAGCGTCGAGATCTTACCGGGACCGGCGAAGGCGGTGTCATCGGCCGGTACGCGCGCTTCGGTGGAACCAGCGGGCGTAGATGCGGGCGAGATGCGCAAGGCTTGCCCTTGCTCAAGTGACAGTTCCTTGCCCGCCCGCCGCCAGATCACCGAACCATCGAATACGTGGATCTCGGCCTGCCCGGTGCGGTCGAGATTGACCCCGAACTCCGTGCCGAGGTCGATGATCTCGCCCGACGGCATGGAGATGCGGAGTCCCTTCGCCGATTCGGTCACGCGGGTGCGGATGCGCCCGTAGAGAAACCGGGCGCTCTTGTCACCTTGCAATTCCAGTGCGGCCGGCCCTTCCATGACGAGGGTCGCGCCGCGATAGAAATCCAATTGCGCGAGCCCCGAATGCAAGACCAGGGTCCCCGGGACGAGCGGTGCCCCTTCCTTGACCGCAAGGCCTTCCGCACCCCAAAGCGCGTTGACACTGTTGGTGATGACCGCGACGCCGGTGGCCTCGTCAACCGGTGTCAGTGGCTGACGTGGGAAAAGCAGGAACGCGGCCGCAATCGCCACGATCGCACCGATCCCGACGATGCGACTGCGCGAGGAAAACCGTGCACGAAAACCATGCTCGAGCGGTTTGGCCGGCGGCGCGCGGAAGGCCCCGAGTGTGAGGTTCTCCCGCGGCGAACAGACGTCGGCGAGCGACTGCTGCAGCAAGGCGAAGGACACGTACCGATCTTGCGCCGCGCTGTCTTTCAGATGGTCTGCGAGCTGCGCCGATTCGGCGTCCGACAACCCGCGATCGTACAAGGCATTCAGCAATTCATCGAGGCAGGGGTCGGGTGTTCGGCTCATGATTTTGGCCCGGCGGCGGAGGTCTCGGCCCGCATGCGGTTCTCCACGCAACTGAGCAGCGCGGAACGGATCTGAGCCAGCAACCGGTATACCGTCTTGTCCGATCGCCGCAGCGTCGCCGCGATGGTTTCGACCGGTTGCTCCTGGGTGTAGCGCAGTTCAATCAGTTGCCGGGCATCCGCCGGGAGTTCCCGCAAGCAGGCCAACAACGCTTCCTGACGTGCGTCCACGGTTTCCGTGGCGATGGCGATCTTGTCCGCGATGGCATCGAACAGGTCGTCGCTGAAGACGCCGCGCCGCCGCAGATGGCTTTTGCGATGATCGCGCACCTGGTTGCGCGCGATCGTCATGGCCCAAGCCGCGAAGTTCGTTCCCGGTTGGTAGTCGTCGAAGCGCCGCCACAACACGGTGCTCGTCTGCTGAAACAGGTCATCGACATCCGGCGATTCGGGGACGAGGGCACGGATGAACGCATGCAGACGCCGCTGGTGCGTCAAGACGAGGCTGACGAATTGCTCTGCTCTTGTACCCGTGGTCATGTTGAGGCCTTACTGTGATCAGAAGGGACCGAAGTCCGGTAATTTCTCACCATCGGTCGGAAATTGTGTCATCCGATGCGATTCGCCTGAGAATTCTTGCGGGGACCGTCCCTTTCCGTTCAGATGAGCAGCTCGCGGACAGATAAGAACACGACGCCTGTACCGGTGTGCGGGCGTTTGCACACCGCGATTGCAGGGTGTCTGGCCGCAGCGGTCCTGTTTCTGTCGGCAGCCGGGGCTCAGGCAGCGCCGGCGAAACCGCTCGCGCCCGCGGCGGCGAAGAAGATCCTGCGCCAGTACTGTGCGGAATGTCACGGTGGGCAGAAGGCCAAGGGCGGCATGCGGATCGACGCGCTCGATCTCGACGTGGTGGGCGGCCGGCACGGCGAACGTTGGCACGACGTGTTGACCGCCATCGAGACCGGCGACATGCCGCCGGAGGAGAGCCGGCAACTGCCGCAGGGAGAACGGACGGCGCTCGCGCAATGGTTGCGGGACGGACTGCAAGAAGCAGCGCGTCTCGCCCAGAGTGAAGCCGCCTCCGTGTTGCGGCGCCTGACCCGCGAGCAATACACCAACACCCTGCGCGATCTGCTCGGCGTCGACACGGATTACACCCGCATGCTGCCGCCCGAAAGCCCTTCGCGCATGGGGATGCAAAACGACGGGCGTTCGTTGGCCAGCTCGACGTTGCATCTTGAGCAGACCATGAAGGTTGCCCGGGTCGCGGTTGATCGCGCGCTGTCGCTGGGCGATCCTCCGGCGGCCTGGCGATTCCGTGTGACGTTTGGCCCCCAGGTCGCGCCCCCAGGAAAACCCGTCGATCTCGGCTACCAGGCGCAGCCGCTCGCGCCGGAGCAGTTCCGGGTGGAAACCTTCGCCGGCACCGGACCGGCCAGGACGCCCACCCTGACGCCGCGAGGCGAGCTGCGCGATCGGGTCTACGTCGACCTGCGCGGATCCCACGACTACGACAGCAAGAAGAGCTCGCGTCGCTATCAGGTGGACGAACGCGGCTTGGTTCTGGCGCCGGCCAAACCGCACGTCGAGCGCGCGGCTCAGATCTGGCAGGGGCCCAATCCGAACCTCGGGCTGGTCCTCCGTGACTTTCCCTCCGAGGGTTCATTCGTGTTGCGGGTGCGGGTCGCACGCACCAGCGGGCAGGGGGATAGCCCTTGGTTGCGGGCTTTTGTTGGGAACCGTCTGGACGACGGCATGGAATACGCGACCTTCGACCGCTCCCGGCGCGTGGATGCCCCGCCGGGCCAGCCGCAGACGATCGAGTTTCGGGGACGGCTCGAGAACTTGCCCGTCCCCATCGTTGATCCCAACGACCGTGAGTTCCTGTCCAACCTGATGGTGATCGGGGTCTGGAACGACGCGCTGGTCACGCAAGCCGGCATCACCACGCCGGCGCTCGCGATCTCGTCGATCGAATTCGAAGGGCCGATCACCGACGCGTGGCCTTCGGCGAGCCATCGCGCGATCTTCTTTGACGACCAGCGGCTGGCCGAACCGGAGCGCTACGCCGATGAGATTCTCGAACGTTTTCTCACCCGCGCTTTTCGCCGGCCGCCGACCCCGGCGCAGCTCGAACGGTACCGGCGATTTTTCCGGGAGCGACGCCGAGCGAACCACCCGTTCGCAGAGGCGATGCGCGATACGTTGGTGGCCGCGCTGTCGTCGCCCTATTTTCTACATCACTTCGAGCCGGTCGAAGCGGCGGCGCCCCGGCTGGATCCGTACGCGCTCGCCAATCGCCTGTCGTACTTCCTGTGGAACACGATGCCGGACGAAGGATTGTTTGCCGCGGCCCGCGAGGGAACGTTGGTGGCGAATCTTGAGCAACACGTCCGACGGATGCTCGCCTCACCGCGGGCGCGCGATTCGTTCGCGGCGTTTGCGGCGCAATGGCTGGATCTGGGGGCGCTCGATCGCGTTCGCGTCAACGTGAAGAAGTTTCCGGCATTCAACCGGTTCATCAAGGACGACCTGCGCACCGAGACCATGCGGTATGTCGAATGGGCGTTTCGTGAAAATCGCCCGTTGCGCGATCTGATCGCCGGGGATCACGTGATGGTGAATCAGAATCTCGCCGGTTTCTACGGCGTGCCCGGCGTGGTGGGTCCGGAGTTTCGTCCGGTGCCCTGGCACGGTGCCGCGGCCAAGGGCGGCCTGCTCACGCAAGGAAGTTTTCTGGTGGGCCATTCGACCGGAACCGAATCACATCCGATCAAGCGGGGCTATTGGGTCGCGCGAAAGCTGCTCGACAAGCCGCCACCGCCTCCGCCCCCCAACGTCCCCGAGATCGATCACGAAAATCCCGCCATTGCGCGCATGACGGTGAAGGAGCAACTGGCGTTGCATCGGGACAGGGATTCGTGTCGCAATTGCCACAAGAATCTCGACCCCTGGGGGCTACCGCTGGAAAGTTTCGATGCGCAGGGGTTGAATCGCAGCACGATTGAGCGCGACGTTCTCGGCGAAAAAATAACGTTGCCGGTCGACGCGACCTCGACGCTGCCCGATGGCACGGAGATCGCCGGAATTGCGGGGCTGCAACACTACCTGGCCGACACGCGCCTGCACGATGTCCGCCGGGCGGTCGCGCGCCATCTGGCCGCCTATGCGCTGGGTCGTACGCCAGGGTTCATTGAAGAATCCGCGCTGGCCGAAATTTGCGAACGCACGGTTGCCGAGGGCGATGGCCTTGCCGGCCTGGTGGTCGCGCTCGTGACCCATGACATCTTCACCTCGAAATAACCCATGAAACCCAGACAGATCTCGCGTCGAACCGTGCTGCGTGGCCTTGGACTGCTGGTGCCTCTGCCCTGGCTTGAGTCCATGGGGAACGCGGCTCCCGCCACGAAGGCGAAACGCCTCGCGGTGTTCTACGTCCCGAACGGGGTGAGCTTGCCGCCAGAGTCAAGCCCCGCGCACAAGCAATGGTCGTGGTTTCCGCTCGGCGAGGGCCGCAACTATGAGTTCACCGAAACCCTCGCGTCTCTGCAGCCGCACCGCCAACGCCTCACCATCCTGGGTGGCTTGTCCCATCCCCGCAGCCGGGAGATCTTGGGACACGCAGCGGGTGATACGTTTCTGACCGGAGGCGATGTGAGCGGCGAATACCGCAACTCCATCTCGTTCGATCAAGTTGCGGCCCGGCACCTGGGGCGCGCCACGCGGCATCCTTCGCTGGTGCTGTCGTGCGACGGTGGGATCGGCTACAAGACGCGCGTATCGACGCTGTCCTTTGGCCCCGGCGGCACGCCGATTCCGTCTGAATCGATGCCGCGGCAGATCTTCGAGCGTTACTTCCAGACCGGAGGGACGGAAGCCGAGGCCGCAGCCCGCCGCCGGCTGGGGGAACGGCAGAAGGTGGTTGATGTGGTCAAGGGGGATTCGTCGGATCTCAAGCGGCAGCTCGGCAAGAACGACAAGGAACGCCTGGATGAGTACCTGGGCGTGTTGTCGGAGATCGAAGATCGCATCGAGCGCGCCGAAAGCTGGATCGGGAAACCCTTCAAGGTGGGTGACATCCGGAAGCTCAATCTCGACGCCAAACAGATCAATCCCGAAGAATACATCCGCACGATGTGCGATCTGATCGTGCTGGGTTTTCAGACCGACACCACGCGTCTGGTGACGTACATGGTGGCGCGCGAGGACGGCATGGGATGGGGCGATCAGTTTCCCGCCTTGGCGCTCGGGATCAAAGACGGCCACCACAATCTTTCCCATGATCGCAGCCTGGGCGCGTTCGAGCGCTGGGCGCGTTACGACCAGTTTCTAGCCAAGCAGTTTGCCTATTTCTTGAAACGCATGACGGAAACGCAAGACGAAGAGGGATCGCTGCTGGACAGCACGCTGGTGTTGTACGGCTCGGCGTGCAGCACGACGCACAACGCGCGCAACTATCCGCTCATCCTCGCGGGCGCGGAACGGCTCGGCCTGCGGCATGGGCGCTACCGCGTCTATGGCGACGGGGTTCCCTTGGCGAATCTATTCGTGGCGATGCTGGGCGCTCTCGGCGTGAAAACCCCGCAGTTTGCCGATTCGACGGGGGCGACCCACGACATCTTCTCGGCCTAACGTGGCGTTTGCCGCG
>Ga0105046_10002174_pt1 | contig 30800 bp, 30 predicted proteins | sample MAT03_FD_78385 | JGI IMG/M metagenome (GOLD analysis project Ga0105046, IMG submission 78385) | Freshwater microbial communities from Lake Fryxell liftoff mats and glacier meltwater in Antarctica - MAT-03 (megahit assembly) | ecosystem: Environmental > Aquatic > Freshwater > Ice > Liftoff...
CAGGGTTGTTTGGTCATTCACCAGTTTTTCGGTAATATCTTTTATATACCAGGTTTCATATGGCCAGTCTTTGAATATATAGAGATTGTATACCATCTTTTTCATTACTTCCGTCCAGTCGTTTTCTTTTAGCTGTTCAAAATAGTTTTTGTCTACAATCTTGTCAATAAAATCTTTAAAACTGGGATAATTTGCTAAAAATAATGTTTTATTTTTAAGGAACACTTCAGTCGGTTTACCATTTTCGTCAAAGTAGTTGGAGAAAAACTGAATAAAAATAATTGGTTGTTTTGAGAAATTTTCAAATATAGCGTCTCCTATTTCTTTTGTAATTTCATCTGGTAAACTGGCGTCCCCATAGCTTTCATCTTTATAAGTACTTTCTACAAAGCCATCAAGCTTTTTGTGATTGGAATATATTTTGTAGTTAGTTTTATTTAGTTTCTCTTCCAACTCATCTAATACGTAAGGTTTTTTCATTTTTAAATAATCAGATGCGGTTACAACAATAATGGCCGTAGTTGGTTGATCAAGGTCAGTGCTTTCTAGATTTTTACGAACAACAATGTTGGATCTATTTGGGTTGGTAGTTGCAAAGTCTACATAAGCTTTATAAAAGCGCTTCTCTTCTTTTATCGACTTACTATATTTTGTGTCGTTAAGGAAAAACACCCATGAGTCTACTTTCCATTTCTGATAATTTGTCAGCCTTTTGCCAACGTAATCTACTCCGGGAACCTGTTTGTTCTTGTTACTGGGTACAATTATTACTTCCGGCATAAATGTTTCAAAAAAACCGGGTGCCGTATTTGTTATGGGGTAGATTTTGGAATTTTTTAGGTCGGAATTTTTCACGTGATTATTTCTATCGCTGCCATGGTGCATGGCTTTAACTACCTTAATTCCTTTGCTGTATTTTTCTATTTTTTTTATTCTATCAAACAAGGGGCCTTCAAGATTGTAATACTCTAATAATGTGGAATCCCCACTTAAGTCGCCACCCGAAAAATAAGTGAAGTTAATGACTTCATTTTTTTCATGATAAATTATGAAACTTATTGAAAGATCGTTCGCGTCAACCTTTAATCTATTATAATCACGCTGATTCTTTATAATGTTTTCGCCGTCAAAAAGCATGCCTTTGGCGCTTAGGAACTCTATATAATAGCCTGTGCCGCTCCCTATTGCTATATTTTTAGGCTCTTTGCTTTCCAAATAAACTCCTTCGAGGTTGTAATTTTCCTTATTAATGAATGGCAACACGAGGCGTTTGCTTTTGTGATTTTTATTAACCTTTTTGATGTAATTTCTTAAGATGGGTGGTTGTTTATTCCCTTTTATCTCGTCATACACTTTTGTATTAATAGGATAGCAGGTATCTGTTAATTCGCCAATGTCACATATTGTTTCAACTTTCAGTGTATCAAGGAGATTACCTTGTGTAATACCTTTATAATGATCTTCATGATAGTGCGAAACGATTAAGAGGTTAATTATGAGTTCAGAATAATACTCTTCAAGATACAACTTAAGATTTTTCCAACCGTTAAATTCACTTCCTGTATCTACAAGAATCGCGTATTCATTTTTATCGGTGGTAATGTTGCGGCAAAGTATTAGCGTCGCATCTCCGCCCCGCACATCAATATGATGTATCTCTAACTGGTAATCAGCCATATTTAAAAAATTTAAATGTTAATAATAGTACTTTGCGACTTACATAATTTTGCACTTAAACTTTCAGTAGGTAAATTAAATTCTAAACAGGAAAAGTACAGGACAATGGGTCAGGTCAAAAGAAATGATTTATTTTCAAATTTGCAACCCCGGAACGAAGAAGTTGAGCACAACATTATTAAGGGGAAATTAGAAATTCTGGTCAATCAGACCCCTCCAAAACTAGAGCAATGACCTTTAAAATCAATAGTGCTAAGCTATACACGCCGGGGTCCGTTTTTTTCGATCAAGTGGGGTCTGACAAAGTGGAATTTCCAATATGGCCGCCAATCTCCCGTTAGTGTGGGAATCCTGGAATTACCACGAAAAACAAAACTTCCAAAATATACTTTTTCCTGAAGGTTTACTATATGATGCCAAACAGGAGCATTATCGAATCGAGAAAATAAATTGTGTGTTTGGTTACGTAGCCCATTGTTCGCAGGAACTGCTAAAAATTAAAAGCCGTTTTCCTCTTAAATCATCAGAGAAAAACGGCTTCGTACCCAGGAGGAGACTCGAACTCCCACACCTTACGGCATACGCACCTCAAGCGTACTTGTATACCATTCCAACACCTGGGCATGCTATACTTCCTGAAAACAATCAGGACAAACGCTAGAGTTAACAGCTTAAAAAATACTGCTTTCGGTTGCAAAGATGCAATTTTTTCTATCAGATTTCTAAAAATTTAGTTATTAATTTGATAGTTATTTCTGGATATTTTTTTAAATTTTCTATATACCTTTTAGATTTCGTTGATTTTATATGATCCTCTATTTTTCGAGCAACAATACCCGCTAGATTATTCATTGAATAATACAATTGCCAATCATCGGTCACCGTAGTATACGAATTCTTATAAATCTTATTTTTATGATCCAATAACCTTTGTTCCAGATTTAAGCAACTTCCATCATAGAATTTATTAAGGGTGGGAGAAAATAATACATAAACAACTGCCATTAAACTTGGTTAAGTAAATTTAGTATTAACAATTGAAAAAATAAAGAAAATATACGACCTCAGGCGTACTTGTATACCTCCCGATAGGCATCGGGACCAACACTTGGGCATGCTATGGTTTCCGGCAAAAGCCGGAACAAACGTTTAAGCTGCCGCAAAGACGCAATTTTTTCGTAAATAAAAAATAAGGAACGTATTTTTTAGATTAGATTTTTACTCTTTAGAATATTTCGAAATTAGTTTTAAGGCTGATTTCAGGATATTTACTTCAGGTTTTGGCGTACTCTCAGAAAATTTTCTGTTTGCAAAGAGTTAGCATGAAATAGCGGATTTAAATAAGCGGTTCGACCGCCTTTGATTTCTTTCCTAAAAACTACTAGAAAATCTTGTTCAGGAATGCTTGTTTGTCTCCAACTTGAAATGGGCATGCTTATGAGCCCTAATACGCCGAAAAATTCCATCACCAACCAGAGATTAATTGTTTTTTTATGGAAAGTAATATTAAATGCGTCTATATAGTGCCTGTCCGAAAACTAATTGTTTGGATGGAAAAATTCAGTTTCGAGGCGTGTTAAAAAAAATGGTTGTGAGGTTTACTGGGGTAAATGAGCGGTTATTTTTTTTGACACAACGACGAAAATGGAGTTTTCGGCCAAACACTATATACTAATAAAACAACATTGATCTAATTCAGAAAGTTTAATATTGATTCCAGTCAATAAGCAGCGTATTATTTTATCTTTGTTCTTAAGTACCTACACTCATGCTAAATAGAATTTCTCTTATATTACTCTTCCTACTAATGCTTCAGGTAGCAAAAGGCCAAAAACTTTTGGAGTTTAAGCCATATGACACCACAGTTTACATTTACAGGCTGGATAAAGAGCAGATGGACTTTTTAACAGAGCGCAATACTATTACAGATACAGCTTTCCTTTTTACCCACCTCTATAAAAAATTCTCGCGCAAAAGTAACTATACTGCTCTTTTGCCCTCCGGTAATTTCATTATAGCCAATATCAATCAGGCAATCGTCAGCTATAATTATGTTTACATATCTTCCTTTGAGATAAAGCACAAAGTGATTGATAACGACGTTATACTCTTTATAAAGGATAAAAAAAGCAGAGAAAATGTATCAAGCGCGAAAGTGAAAATAAACGACGTGCTTGTTTCTTTTGATGAAGGTTACGGCGGTTATGCTTTCGATAAAAAGAGTGTCAACGCCGACCTACTGGCTAAGAACAAAGTGTTTTTGCGTGTTTCTTTAGGTGAAGAATATTGTGTGATGCGTTACAATTTTTTAAGTGCTTACCAGGGGCCGTCTCCGAAGAGATTCCGCACCACGAATCAAACATTAGCTTCTTCGGGCTACTTAATTAATGACAAACCTGTGTACCGGCCAGGGGATACATTACGTATCAAAGGTTTTTTAGTCAATCCGCTTACGGGTCTGCCCTTTAAGCATCGCGCTATATTCACACTTAGTGAACCTATGCAAAACTTTATTTACACCAAAAAATTGAAAGCCATTTCGCCCGGCGCTTTTGTGTTTGACTGGAAAATACCCGACTCACTTAAAATAGATAGAAGTTTTCAAATGAACTTTACTTATAAAGTTCGCTCTAATTGGTTTGTAAAGTCTTCGTCATTTTATCTTGAAAACTACGCTCTCAGTGAGAATCAGTATGAGGCCTTTATGTTGAAAGAAGAATTTTATCCTGGTGAGGACATCGGTTTTCGGGTACACGCGGCAGATTTCAACCACTTCCCACTGCAAGGAACCATGATCCATTATAAGTTGAGTCTTAATGGAGTTCAGGATTTTTATGGCGACACACTTACTCTTAGTGAGGCAAAGCGGTTGAATTTTTTCGAGAGGGACACGCTTTATCCTTATGAGAACGTAATGGACTTAAAAATTCCATCGGCGCTCTTGCCCAATATGGATGCTAACTATGGCCTTGAAGTAACCTTAACTGATCCTAACACCTTTGAGCAAAAAGTCATACAGCTTAGTTGCAACCGGCAAATGAAAAAAGAAAAACTGTTGGCTTATCAAAAAGCCGATTCCATGTTTATTCGTTTCCAGTTTAATGGCAAGGATACTGCAAGGGCTTATCAACTTGTATCACTTAGTAACAGTGACACCCTGTTCAAAAAGAATATTACTACACCTTACAGTTTTCAGTTATCTCCCTATAATACGCAGGTAGTGATTACGGATAAGGATAATATTTCAGTACCAGTTAGTGTGTTCTTTAACCGTCTTGATATTTCAAAAGTAAAAGGTGAAAGAAGCGCGGATAGTATTCGTATCGCCTTTTCGTTTCCGTTTGATGAGGCCATTCATTACCGCATTCTCAAAAAGGACAAAGTGGTGCAGCAGGGCAAAACAAAAAAATTAGATTTTAAGATTGCTGATAATACTAAAGACGCTTATACCTTATTGTTCACATCCAATATAAACAATACTATTGAAAATAATTTTTACCGCATTACTTATGTGCCACCCATTCATAAGATAAAATTGCAAACCACCCTGCCCAAACAGGCATTCCCGGGGCAAAAATTGTTGGTAAATGTGCTGGCCACGGATTGTTACAATAAGCCTCTGGAAAAAATTAACATTGCAGCCTATGCTGTTAACAAACAGTTTGAAGAGCGTTTTGTGACACCGGAAATTGCAGTGCCCGAATTATTTAAGGATTTAGTGGTTATTAAACACGAGGCAAGCGTGGATCAGATAAGGCTTAATGAAAATCACTTTCAGAGCCAACACTCTTTAACCACCAAAAATTTTATCCGATTTGATTTGTATAACAACGAGTATTACCAATTGCGCTACCCTCGTGGTGTAAATGCTAAACTTAGTAAAAACATTCAGTCGCCAATACCTGAGTTTGCTATTTGTGTTACCAGTAATCATGTAGCTTACACTCCTAAATACATTTTACTCGACGGCCAGCCGGTATACATCAGTGATTTAGGCGGATCTCCGTATTCATTTCAGGCGAATGCAGGAACACACCAGATTACGTTTCGTTTTTTTAATAAAAAAATTGTGCTTAACAACGTTTCCTTTGAAGCCTCGAAGAAATACTGGCTGGGCTTTAACATGGATAGTATTAAAAAATCAACGCAAAACCTTGTTATTGTAGATTCCCTACCAGTAGCTCAACCCGATGAAAGTGAAAAAAATATTTTGTACAACTCTTTGTTATTGACGAATCAATTTTCTTACGACAGCATTCTGTTGAAATCTAATTCTGCGTTAGTATTCGCCAGTAACAATAGACTTCGCCGCCAGGCAAGATCCTTAAACGTGGACGGAGATAACTTTTACGTTTTTGGACCCCTGAATGAAACTTTAAATGCCAGCATTCGGGTAAATAAAAAAACATTCAATTTAAAAGTCTCTTCTGAGTACGCCCATTATTTTGACCCTGGTACGCAACAATTTACAAGCAAACACCGGGGCCCTGTGAAAGGAGCTATTTTTGGGTTTGCTGAAGTGCCACTATCAGACTACCACTTAGCGAACCTTCAAGTGCAGGATACTGTGAAACAAATGCCTGAAAACGTGCATCTTACTTACAATCCTAATGCTAACCGCACTATCAAAAATAAGCAAGAACCCGAATATACGCAACGGTATAGCTCCAGCGGTAAGGAACAGTTCAGTATTTGGTTTAAGAACAATGAAAAATTAAGCCATGTAAAAGCACTTTGGATCATCAGCAAAAAACATCCTGAGGAATCTGAATTTAGTCAAATTACGTATCGCAGTACTTTATATCCTTTCAATAAAAACGGTTCCGAAGGCGAGTACGACTTGTATTTTTTGATGAACAATGAAAGGATGGTGGTGTTGCGTGACTTTAGTTTTAAAAAAGGTGATGTCTTATACATTAATCCAGCATTGTTAAAGGCAGAAGAGCTCAACAACGAAAGATTGGCAACACCGTTAAAAATATACAGCGATTTAACCAAACTGCCACTATTGCCTTTTTATTTCCCCCCTGAGGAATCTAATGAAACCATAAAAGAAACCAGAGATGTGAAACGTCAAAAGACTTATCTGCATGGCTATATTACCAATGAGTCGTTGCAACCCTTACCAAACGTAATGGTGCTGGCCGAAGTGAATGGTAAATTTATGCACGGTGCGGTAACCAACAATGTGGGTGAATACGAGATCTTGGATATGTTGCCCGGAAGTTATCAGTTAAAATTCTACCACTCTAGCTACCAAATGAAAACGTTTGCAACCCGGTTTTTAAAACCAGGTTATACTTACGAATTAAGCAGTAGTGTCAAAGATGTAAACCTGCAAAAGCCGGTTTTAGAAACCATTCAACAGGATTTTCGCTTTATGGCGTTTAATGGTGGACAGCGTAAAAATTTATTGAAACTAAATCTTTATGATAACGAAACACGTGAAGCCTTACAGGGCTTTACACTCACAGTTCATGAAGAAAATAGTGACGTGATAGAGAAAGTTATTCTGGCTAAAGAAGATCTGGAGATTGTCTTTCCTTCACAGGTTAAACTTTACAGATTAGAAATAGCCAGCAAAGGCTATGTGCCTGTTATATTTCATAACATCCGGTTTTGCAAAAACAGCTTTTATGCCTTGTATCTTTTTATGATAGCTGAAAAGGAAAACCCTTTAATAAAGAAAAAGGAGTATAACTTACAAATGGAAAATTATCCGGCAGAGGGAGAGATAGTAACAATTGGCAGTAATGGCTCCTATTACGATTATCATATTAGTAGTAATGTAAACGCACCCTATGACGGAATTTCTGCGGAAACAATTAAAAGAACAGGCGAGAGGGGCGTACAGGACTTAGTACAAAGGATTCAACAAGCTCCTATGCTGAGAAATGCCGCATTAGAAGCCATACAGATAACAACAGGCACTGAAGGCAGCAACTACGCTCCAGACGACATGATCAATCAGCTTGTCAACATCAAAGATTTAAGCCAAACAAGAAAAAACTTCAGCGATGTAGGTTATTGGCAGCCTAACCATCTCACTGATGAAAAAGGACAAGTAAGTTTTGAAATTCGTTTGCCTGATAATATCACCACCTGGAAATCGAACATATTGGCTATGGGCGACTACCATTTGCATGGGATCGACAGTAGCGAAACAAGCGCCTATAAGCCCTTGCAGGTAACCAGCATTTTGCCCACTTTTGTATGGATGGGAGATAAAGTGTGGGCCAAAGCAAAATTTACTAACCTAACCAAGGATGCAAAAAACATGACGGCGAGTATCCTGGTTAACAAAATTGAGCTAAGGAAAAAAGAAACAAGCGTTAAAAATGATTTTGTAGATTCGGTTTTGCTTGATGCGAAAGTGCCAGGACCATTTCAGTACAAGGCCTCTCTGCGATTCGAAGAGAAATACAAAGATGAAGAGCAGCGGGAGATAATGGTTTACAATCCGGCGTTTCGTTTCTATGCCAACCAAAATTTCAGCATGCAAAAAGATAGTACTTATAACTTAACATTTGAAAAACGTACAAAAGGCGAAATCATACTGAACAATAATCTTTACGAAAAAATTGTTGAAGAAATAAACGAGCTTGGCAAATATGAATATACCTGTGTTGAGCAAACAAGCTCCCAACTTAAGACTTTGCTTTGTAAGGTAAAAATTAACAGGGCCATACAATCAAAAGAAAATCTTAACCTTCATATCCAGCGCCTTATTAATCAACTGGCAAATTACCAGAATAAAAATGGCACCTGGGGCTGGTGGAAACGTCAACCGGCAAATTGGCGCATGACAATATATGCGGTGGAGGCGCTGGGAAAAGCCCATAACAATGGTTATTATAACAATAGCTTCACCAAAGGCATAAATGCTATTAAAGAGAACTTCGCTGGCTTAAGTGTAAGCGATCAGTTGTATGGTTTTTCAATGATGCAATACTTTGGCCAAAACGATGTTAAATTAAAAAAGGCGATTGATCAAATAAAAGTTGAAGAGCTGAGTTCCATCGACAAGATGTATTATTACAAAATTAAAGAAACTAACGGCGAATCAGTAAATTCCAGTGACCTTTACTCCGTTTATTTGGAATTGAATAACCAATTATTCAGACCCTATTACGGTGATTTCTTTTATGAGCCGCGCTCTAACTTATTTTCAGCTTACAATTTATTTTCGGGTTCCTCAATAGGGAAAGAGTGGTTACAACTTTTTAAGAACAAACTCGCCAACGGTCAGTTGGAAAACAATTTAAACACTTACTCTAAAGCAGCTCTGATAGAGGCGCTCACCGCTTCGGTTGAGAATACGGATAACAAGCCACTGACAGCCCAGGTAATAATTAATGACACCTTAAAAATTAAAACTTTCCCTTATCGGTTACCTATTACCGCAACCACTTATAATTTGCAACACAACGATGCCCTTGTATTTGTAAATACCGCAGAGGAAAAATTTACGGACAAACCTGAAAAATCGGATTCACTTTTTAAAGTAAATGTCAGCTTTGTGCAAAACGGGCAAAATAAATCTGAGTTGCAAGTCGGCGTTCCTTGTCAAATGAAAATTGACGTCGATTCTTATCGCTCATTTGATTACGTGATGATAGAGATACCTCTTCCATCGGGTGTGCGTTTTGTAAATAAAACGCAACAAAGTGGTTGCACTATAGAATACTTTAAAAATAAAGTGGTGGTATTTTATCAAAAATTAAATATGCAACACCACCACTTATCATTCGACATGCTACCCACATTTAGAGGCAGCTTTGTATGGCCAGCTGCCAAATGCAGTTTAATGTATTATCCCTACTTGTATGGCAATAACCAAACGCAAACAATTGAAATAAAATAAAGCAATGAATTGGGCCAATTTGCCAATAGACAATTGCAATTGTGTATCAACGGTATTAGCTGTCTTTATCGCGACCTCTGCGGATCTTCTCTTTAAGATTAGTAGTTACAAGGAAAAATATATCAGGATTGCAGATCATAAATTTTGGTTTTCGATTAAAGGTGGCTAAAGCTAAAAACATTAAATCAGCTGATGTGGCTATTATAATTAAGTGTTAATAAAGTAGAAAATAGATTTTCAGTCAAATTTTTGTCTAACTTTGCTGTATAAACTTTAAACAAAATAAAATCATGAAAAAAGTATTTTTAGCTCTATTTACACTTGCATCAACGATTTCATTCAGCCAAACAAAAGATGTGGTTGATATCGCTATCGGATCAAAAGATCACACAACGCTGGTGGCTGCTGTTAAATCTGCCGATTTGGTAACCACTTTAAAAAGCAAAGGCCCATTTACAGTATTTGCTCCTACAAATGCTGCGTTTGATAAATTACCTGCTGGAACAGTCGATAATTTATTAAAGCCGGAAAACAAAGCCCAGTTGGCGAAAATTTTAACCTACCATGTGGTAAGCGGAAATTTAGACGCTGCTGCAGTGGTTGCGGCAATCAAAAAAGGAAAAGGCAAGGCTGTTTTAACGACTGTTAGTGGTGGAAAACTGACTGGTTCATTAGAAGGTGATAAAGTTAAATTGACGGATGAATCTGGAAATTCTGCTTACGTTATTGTTGCCGATTTAAAAGGTAGTAATGGTGTAGTGCATGTAATTGATGCAGTCGTACTTCCAAAATAAAAAACTTAAACACGTATTTAAAAGCTCCTTGACGAAAGCCAGGGAGCTTTTTTAGTTTACAGAACAAACCCTATTCCTGGGCAGACTAGCGTGTATTTGCCGAAAAGAAAAATAAAATCAAACTCATGATTTCAAGATCATAGTTTTAAATCGAAAATCCTTCCAACATCTTGGAAAAAATTTTCTCTTAGATTTTGATAATGATTTTTCTATAGGTGGTTGGTCTTTTTGTTTCCTTAACTCTATCTCAAAGTTTCCGTTCAATATTTTTTCATCATTGGCTTCAAACAAAGGATTATGGAATTTATGCAGCTTCTAAAGCATGTTTAACATCGTTTTTTTCTTGCTCGCTAAGGTCAACATCTGCAAGTACACCCATTTTAAACATTTGATTTCTTTGGGCGTTAATTTCATTAAAACTTCGGGCATAATCTCCAATAATTTATTGAAGGCTATAGGATGGGTGCTATGTTATAGAAGCACTTTTACCAACCAAATACTGCTTCTGCTTAATAATTAAATCGAAATCGCTCATTTATAAATTTTTAGTAAGAGCCTGTTTAAAATTTATCTAATAATTTGTTTATGCTTCTTTTTGACCGCAACATCGTTAAATTTTTAGACGTAATACGTCCATTATGCCTTCATCCCGATAACTATCGGGAGCCTCGTTTCACTCAAAAATAAACTATAAACAATTTTACAATATAAATTTAAACAGGCTCTAAATTTATGTTAAATACACTAATTCAGCTTTTAATCACTTTTCTGTAAAATTTAATGTTATGGCAAATTCAAGCAATTCTTTTTATCTCGTACAGGGTAAAAAATCTAATTCGGGATCAGATCGTGTTTATGACGCAATGGCCGATCAAGCTATGAATGCAGATAGAATGGAAGCGAAACGCTGGACAATGATAGGAGGCGCAAAAATCAGCCCTGTTCCGGATAAGATTTTTTTTGCCGGCCAAGATGAATATTTTATTATAGCTTATGATAAAAAAGATATGACCCTAATTGCTTGGTGGAACAAAACTAAAAAAGAAGGCAGTTCTATTTCCGCTCTGCATCTCATATTTAATACATATGGTTTAGTAGGTATTAGTTTAAGCGCAGGGCTTGTTTATTATTTAAGTAAAATACATCCCACAGAAATGTTGCTCATTTATATAGCCTGCGCAGCCGTGACAGGTGTTGCCTATATTATAGCCTTCTTTAATTGGAAAGTAAAAAAAGCCGCTCAGGATAAAGTAAATGAATTAAAAAATGTTTAATTGTTTTTAATCACTTTACGTAAATCTATTTTATACATCTGACTATAACATGGTAATTTCTATTAGTTTTAATAAAATGAACTTGAGAGTTAAAAAAAGTTTAGATCCTATCTACTAATTCCATCAGCAACAGTGTCACCGCAGCAGTTCATAAAAAAATCGGTTTTTACTGACTTGGGATGGAAGTATTCGAAAAAATGTTACCTATTGACGCAATTAAAAAGCTTTTTGTTAGATCAAGGAAATAGCTTGCCATTAGAAGCCGGCGTTGAGTTTTATTTCACCCAGGATTAACAAAAATTAATTCAACTTTTAGGCTTGTAGATTGTTTAACTAGTGGTGATCTGCTAATCAAAACTCTTAAACTATGGCAACTGTTAAAAAAACAAGCAAAGTTCAATCTAAAGTGAGTCAAGTGTCTGTTATAGAAACATATATGAACCACTGTTTAGAAAATAACGAGGCTCCAAAAAATGTGTATTTGTTTTGCAAACAGTATCAGATTGTGGAGTCTGAGTTTTATGCTTTGTTTAGTTCTTTAGAAATGATTAACGCTGAGGTATGGAACCAATTTTTAAAAAATGCCATACAAGTTATTCAGAAAGACAAAGCGTACGAAGGTTATACCGATAAAAATAAACTGCTCACACTTTACTTTACGGTATTCGAAATTTTAAATTTGAATAGAAGCTATTGTGTTTTTGCCTTAAAACAGAGCAGACCGCCCCTTGAAAATTTAAAGGACTTAAACGAATTTAGGCGCACTTTTAAGCAGTTTGTAACAGTTATTATCACAGCAAACGATTCAAACTCCTCCTTAAAAACCATTACTAAGCCCATCTATAGCGAAGGTGCCTGGATTCAATTCCTCTTCTTATTAAAATTTTGGTTGGAAGATAAATCCATTGGTTTTGAAAAAACAGACATTGCCATTGAAAAATCAGTAAATACTGTTGTTGATTTACTACAAACCAAGTCATTAGAAAATATTGTGGATTTTGGAAAATTTCTATTCAAAGAAATGAAAAGCAAATAATTTATAAGTAAGACATTGAAAACATTAGATAAAATTCCTACAGGAAAAATTGAACGCGCTGGAAAACTTTTAACTACAGGCTTAAAAGTGGGCGCAAACTATGCTGCTTATTACGGAGAAAAACTAATTAACTCTTCTCTAAGCAAAGATAAATTGAACGAAAACAATGCTGAGGATATTTACAATGGATTGAAATCGTTAAAAGGAAGTGCGTTGAAAGTAGCACAAATGCTAAGTATGGATAAAAGTGTGATGCCTCAGGCTTATGTGGATAAATTTTCACTGGCTCAATTTTCCGTTCCTCCCTTATCTGCCCCTCTGGTTAGAAAAACATTTAAGAAATATTTAGGGAAACTACCCGAAGAGGTATTTGATACTTTTTCGGCTGAGGCCGTGAATGCCGCAAGCATAGGGCAGGTTCACGTTGCTACAAACGATCATAAGAAACTGGCAGTAAAAATACAATACCCAGGTGTTGCAGAAAGTATAAGTTCAGATTTAGCACTGGTGAAACCTTTTGCTATTAAGCTCTTTAATTTAAAGGGAAATGATTTTGATAAGTACTTTAAAGAAGTGGAAACTAAACTTTTGGAAGAAACCGACTATGTGTTGGAACTAAAACAAAGTATTGAAATTTCAAAAGCTTGCGCGCATATCGAGGGTTTACGTTTTCCTCACTATTATCCAGAATTATCTTCTCAAAAAATTTTGACGATGGATTGGATAGAGGGCGAACATTTATCTGAATTTACAAGCCACAATACCAATAAAAAGTTAGGCAATAAGCTAGGGCAGGCTTTATGGAACTTCTACATGTTTCAGATTCATGAATTGCGGCAGGTGCATGCCGACCCACATCCAGGTAATTTTTTAATTGATAAGACTGCTCATCTCATCCCGATTGATTTTGGTTGTGTGAAAAAAATTCCACTTGATTTTTACAACGCTTACTTTGCATTACTTGATCCTGATTCTATTAATAACCCAGGCCTTTTTTTAGAAAAAATGTATGCATTGGAAATCATTAGAACAGAGGATGTGCAAGATGACATTGATTATTTTGTGGATTTATTTTACAAGTTATTAAGTCTGCTTACCAAGCCTTTTCACGCCACTGAATTTGACTTCTCTGACCCGCAATTTTTTGGCTCCATAGCATCTTTAGGCGAAGAGTTATCGAAAGACAAACGCTTACGAAAGATGAATGGAAATCGTGGCTCAAAACATTTGCTATACATAAACCGAACTTTTTTTGGATTATACAGTTTACTTTACGATTTAAAGGCTAAAATAAATACCACTGAGTATTCGGCTATTGCTAAGCATACCGCGTAAGGCCTAATTTTTTCAACATTAAATACCGTGCCTAGCCAGTTATCGGATTAAAATGAATACCGCTATCATCAGGATGTTGTAGGAAAGTTATATTATTGCGTATTTTTGCAAGGTACTTAATCGAATCTGGAATGGAGTTTCACCGTGACAATAGTTTAAGTGCGTTTTATAAAAAACAAAAAGCTATGATCATAGAACCTAGAATGCGTGGATTTATCTGCCTGACGTCTCACCCGGAAGGATGTGAAAAAAACGTACTGAATCAAATCAATTTTACAAAGTCTCGGGGAGAAATAAATGGCCCAAAAAGGGTTCTGGTTATTGGCGCATCAACCGGTTTTGGATTGGCTTCAAGGATAACAAGTGCTTTTGGTTCTGGCGCATCTACTTTAGGCGTGTTTTTTGAAAAGCCTTCTGCGGAAGGAAAGCCGGCTTCACCCGGTTGGTATAATTCGGCAGCTTTTGAAAAGTATGCACACGAAGAAGGATTATATGCTAAAAGTATTAACGGCGATGCTTTTTCAGACGAAATAAAACAAAAAACCATTGATCTAATTAAGAAGGATTTAGGCCAGATTGATTTAGTTATTTATAGCCTTGCCTCGCCAGTAAGAACGAATCCAAGAACCGGAATTACTCATAAATCGATTTTAAAACCAATTGGTAATTCATTCACCAGTAAAACCGTAGATTTTCATACTGGGATTGTTTCCACTATTTCAATTGAACCTGCGAATGAGCAAGACATTGTAAACACCGTAGCAGTTATGGGTGGAGAAGATTGGGGCATGTGGATGGATAAATTAAAAGCCGAAAATTTATTAGCTAAAAATGCGATGACAGTAGCCTTTTCCTATATCGGACCTGCTCTTACTGAGGATGTGTATAGAAAAGGCACAATTGGGAGTGCTAAGGATGATTTGGAAGCAAGAGCATTTAAAATATCTGATAAGCTTAAGGACATTGATGGAAAAGCCTTTGTTTCAGTGAATAAAGCACTCGTTACTCAGGCCAGTTCTGCAATTCCTGTGATTCCACTTTACATTTCTCTTCTTTATAAAACAATGAAAGAAAAAGGACTTCACGAGGGTTGTATCGAACAAATTCAGAGACTTTTTAAAGATCGGTTGTACTCAGGTCATGATGTACCCGTTGATGAGAAAGGCAGAATACGTATTGATGATTGGGAAATGAGGGAAGATATTCAAGCTAAAGTGGCAGAACTTTGGGATAAGGCTTCGACCGAAACGTTACAAGATTTAGGAGATTTGGAAGGTTATAAATCTGATTTTTATAATTTGTTTGGGTTCAAAGTTGCGGATGTGAATTATGAAAAAGACGTAAACGAAGTCGTTACAATTTCTAGCTTAGTTTAATTTATTTTCTCAGTTCAGGTATTTGAATATTTTAATAGGATCGTTTGTTCGCCGAATGAGCTGGTTTATTCGCCGCTATGTGCAGTAGGAGTTATTTTAAAATGATGAAAAAGGTAATTTATATAAAACCGAGTGAAGAAGCAGAGAATGCTAATTACAAAAAAGGCCACAATTTGTGGCCTTTCGTTGTCTTATAGTTCAGATTATTTTTTTTCCTTCTTTGGCTTTTCTTCTTTTGCCTTATTTTTTTCTTCTTCTTTCTGTTTATAGGCGTCGGCTTTTGCTTGTTTATCGGCCTGTTGCTTTTCTTTCTTGTCTACACTTTCTCTTTCCCTATTCGCTTTCTCGCTTCTTTTCGCATCCTTCTCCGTATCGCCCTGCATTGATTTTTCAAACCTCTGGAAATTTGCTTTATCCACGTAACCGCTTTGCGAAGGGTCCAGATTTTTGGTAACACCATAGTTTATGGCCATTTGAAAACTAGGACCTTCATCATATAGGTAGACTTTACCAGTTGCACCGTCTACGATGTAATAGAAGTAATTTCCCGCAGTATTCGGAAGCTTTACAGGCATTACATAAGCTACGTCTTTTTTATTAAGAATGACGTCTTTCGCTTCCTGATCTGAAACAATTGAAACCTTCCCACTGTAGTATTTTGAAATATCTGCCAGAGGGAATTTAGGATGCATCATGCTTTCCCCGATCACAAGCGTTTTATTTTTCAGCTCTTTTGCGTTCTCTTCCAAAAGGAAAGGTACCCTAGTAGATTTGTCAATCTTATTCGCAAGCATAAAATTAAACACGTAATTCATGCTGGATACTCCAAACACGAGGCATTCCATTGTTACGCCTTTTTCTTTAACTGTAGGGATAAAGTGTTTGTAAAGTGTTTTACTTTTTGCATTTTCGATACAAAGGGCACGGCCAAGCTTCAATACACGATATTCGTAAAGAGGGGTTTTTACAACGAACCAGGTTTTCACCTGTGCTATGCTCAGGATCACGATAGTGTCTTTTTTATTCTCGTTCGCAAGCTTTTTAGCGTCTTCATAAGGCATAACACTTATTTCCGAATTTATTTTCCAGTTTTCTCTTACCGCCTTAATAAAGTTTTCGTCCATGTTTTGTTTCCCGGTTTCTGCAACGATAAATTTAGCACGCTGAATGTATTTGATCTCCGCTAAATTAGCTTCATAGCCTTCTCCATATTTAACAACATTTGAAAAAGCGACATCTTTATCTACGTCGTCTTCCATTTTACCTTCTTTGCCTTTGTTTTCTTCCTCAGAACCCTTTGCAGGTTTCTTTTCCTTACCGTCGTCTTTAGTAGTTTGCTCTGCAGCTACTTCGCTTTTAGATTTTTTAGTTTCAGGTTCTTTGCTCTCTTTTATCGGCTTGTCTTTTTCTTTAGCTTTTTTTGCTTCAGCAGCAGCTGTTTTCTCGTCTTCCTTCTTTTTTTCTTCTTCAGCTTTTGCTTTAGTCGCCATTGCGGCAGCTTCTTCAGCATTTACTGTCTTTTTGTAAATGATGTCAACTGTTGTTCTTTGCGAATCTTTTCCTTTTTTTGGACCTATAGACTCGATAGTGATCAGTTCGCGGGCCTTGCGATTAAGGATAAGAAACATTTCATCAGCACGTTCCTGTGAGAATTTTTTGAATTCTGGCTTGTGGAAATACGCAATAACAGTAATATCCTGGTGTTTACCATTCAGCTTTTTAACCCAGGCATCAATCTTGGCAAGGGTGGTATCATGTGCCTTCATCTGCGTATGATGGTAATAAAGATGAAGCGTATCTTGTGAGAAGCCTGTTTGCCCAACTAAAAACGTAAGAAGGACTAATGCTATAACTCTTGTGCGAGCTATCAATGTGGTAGAATTTTTCATGTACTTAATAACAGTGTAAGGATATATAAACGCTAAATATATAAACTTTTCTACACTCTCAGAAGAGTATTTGCTGTTAAATTTTTTCCACCCTGAAATAAGGTTATTAACTGCGCTGGCGTCTACTGTTTGGCGGCATTAAAAACCGGGTTTGATACAGAACAGTATTGAATGGCCCATAAGGAGTATCGCATTAACTCAATAAAAAAGAGCCGTTAATTTTAACGGCTCTTCTGGAAATAAAATCTAAATCTATGGTTATTCTACATTCTTTTTTGGAACATTGAAAAGGAGTGAAGTGACAATGGGAACAAAAAATATGGCTACGGTTAATGCAGAAATGCCAATATCAGCAGCGTGGCTGCCAAGGAACATAGAGAAAGGGCTTAGCGGAAAAAAATGTTCGCAAAGTGATAAGAGTAACTTAAGACCAAGAATTCCAATTACTACAAAGGCCGCAGTTTCAAGGAATTTATATTTCTCCATGAGTTTTACAAACCACTGCGCAATAAAACGCATGGCTAGAATTCCTATAAATACTCCAAGGCAAACTAAAATAATGTTAGGCGTAAAAGCCACTGCGGCAAATACGTTGTCTATTGAGAAAGCCATGTCCATTAATTCAACAAGACATACAGTTGCCCAGAAAGGACCAATAGAGCCTACTGTAACTTTATAAAGCCAGTTACTTTCTTTATCAATGGTGTCGTCTTCCTTTTTGGAAGTCTGTTTGCTTTTGTACCAGTCAAACACAAGGTAAAGTAAATACAAGCCTCCTAATGGTTTTAACCACCAGATTTGGATTAGGAATGCAGCGAAAATCATAGCAAGTCCACGGAAGATGTAAGCGCCCCAGATCCCGTATTTCAATGCTTTGTCTCTTTCTTTTTGAGGAAGGTCCATAACCATGGTGGCAAGCACCGCGGCATTATCCACCGAAAGCAAACTTTCAATGATGATCAGGTTACCAATAATAGCCAGCGAAGAGCCGGGATTGTCAAAGATTTGCTGAATTAACTCGTTCATAATTTTTAAGGTTATCTGTCCCGCGGACAGGTTGTTTTTAGTTTAAGTGTTCGCTAATGTAACAATAATTACTCTTCCGCCATCGTCTTTTGATAACACCAATTTTTTGCCCTGTGTTAATTCTACCATACCATTTAAAGGAATTTCCTTTTCTTCTGTCAAGTCCTTTAAGCCAGTGAGTTTTTGGTTTACCAAGACCCATTTGCCAGCGTGAAAGGTAAAATATCCTACGGGTACTTTTTGCTCGTCGCTTAGTTTTTCATTGCGAATCACATTTTTGTTTACATGCCATTGATATAGATACTGATTGTTGTAAACCATCAAACGGTGATTTTCTGGTTTCCACGTGCCGGGCTTAAATTGAAAATAAAGGTCAAGCACAGGAAGGGTTCCCTGGTGCGGCGTGCCACAAAACGGACAACGCGGTGTATTTGTGTTGTTAAAGACATACCATTTTTGATCGCATTTTGCATTGCCACAAGGCTGCATCAGGTCGGTGGTTTTTAATAAAGCTTGTTCCCATTCGTCAGCCAACGGACGTTGCATGGGAGTATGCAATCCTGTAATAAATGCCCTATCGAATAATTCTTTTAAATACGGACCGGTGATTGTGTATGGAAGTCTGTCCACATCTGCCCATGGCAATTCTTTGGGGCTGATTTGGTTTAATTTAGGCTTATTAGAAGAGTCCGTCGGATGTTCAATGAACAAGGCTTTGGCTCCCATAGATAGAAGGTCGTCTTTCTCTGTATCGAGATCATGCACTTTGCCGCCTTTTAAGGGGTGACGGTACAACAAATACATGTAGATCATTACCGCCAAAGCATGAAGGTCGGTTAAGCGTGAAGGTAGTTTACGGTTAGGATCTGTTTTTGCTAAATGTTTGGTCGAAAGTACTTCGGGGGCTATAAAATCTGCAGTGCCAATCACATCCGGCGGAAATAAACCCGGCACAACAAGTCCGTCAATGTCAATAATAGCTGCCGTTCTGCTCACGGGATCTATTAAAACGTTTTTGTATGAAAGATCGGAGTGGGCGAGACCAGCTGCATGCAAGCGTTTTACGCCTCTCGTAATGTTTACGCAAACCTGGAAATAATTCAGCCAGTTGCCAAGCTCCGAATCATCCAATCGCAGAGCAAACTGTTTGTTGCGAAATTTAGGAGAGGCAAACCATTTTCCTTCTTTCTCTTTCCCCTTAATAAGGTCATTGGCAGCATATCCTTTTTTAAAGAAGAAATTCTTATTATACGTAGGAACAACGATTCCCACTTTTTTATTTAGCTCCACCACATCCGTTGGCCAGCTGTAAAGCTCTTTGTAATAAGCACCACCTTCTCGGTTGAAAAAACTATCAAAGTACGTAGTGACAATTCTCTTTAAACGTTCTTTGGAATTATGATCCTGTGGATCGCGGTAAAAAGCAACTACATAAGATTTGTCCGGACTAAAATACACGTCCTTCATCCCGCCACGCATGGGTTCACCGTTATCCACAAACTGGTAGGTTTTGGAGGGGTTAATTACTGAGTTGACGCTCTTTGTAGTTGTCATTTTTAAAAAATTATTGCCAGTGTGCGGTCATCGTGATTTCCCGGGCTCCAGAAATCCATCCAGGAGGCCAGTTGTTTTTCAATGTCTTTATTGTTTTTTGAAATTTCGACTTTGCAAGCGTCGGCGTTATTTCCTTGCAGGTCTTCTATAAATTCTTTCCAATTTTCTGCTTTTTCAAGATTCGCTTCTACAGAAAATTTAGGATCGTAAATGCCATCGGTCATTAAAAACAAATAAGAAAAATCTTCCATCAGTTTGAAGCTGAAACGCGTTGCAAATTTTTCGTTCTTAAAAATTTCAGGCATGGTGATGAAACGGGTGCCGCCGCCAAATTCACCAACGTCCAGCCAATTGAGCAAAGTTATTTCGTTTTGCTCTTTGTTTAAAACGCCAATGGGGCAGTCGCCCACACCAAAGGAGAGTAGGGCATAGCCGAAGTCGTATTTTTTAAATAAGGTAAAAATAAGCGTGTTATGAAGGTCTCTTAATTCTGCGGTATTAGCTGATGCAAATTGTTCCAGTTTTTTATGGACGTATAAAGCTGCTTTACCAAGCGTGTTATAAATAAAGAGGTTTAATTTTTTTACAGAGTCGTCATTGTTTTCGTGCTGATCTGTTACCAGCGCGTCAATTTCTTTCAGGACATCTCCCCGAAGATTTTTTTCAAAGTATTCTATTACAGCATGGCAGGAAATTTCGGAACCTTTGCGGGACATCTTCGCGCTGCCTGCACCGTCGGACATGACGATTACATTCCAACCCGAATCTTCTAAATGCTTAAATGCAAAATCATCATCACGAAAAGATCCCACGTTAGCGTGTGAACGTCCGCGACGGGAAGCTACTACAATGTTCTTATCACCGAGCTGTCCGATTGCTGTTACATTATCTTCTTTCCAGTAAGGATCATTTTTATTGCTTTCCAGATTTTTCCAAAGCGATTTTGGATCAGGGTTTACAATAAAGGAGATTGGTTTTTCATGAAGTTCACAAGCTTCCTCTTCGATGTTTAAGCGAAATCTGAATTTTAATTTGAAGTCCCCGCTTTTGGAGGGAATCCCTGAAATGAGATAAGTTGTGGTGTCAAGTTGCAGACCATATTCTTCCAGACTTTCAAGTTCTGAGAAGCTGAAATCAGTCCAGCCCAGTTTTTCAAAATCCAGTTTTGCCTCGTACGTCTTGTTTACAGTAGCGTTGGGGATCATCACCTGCTGTTGCATGACGTCGTGCAGACGATTTTGTATGTGATATTTGTTGGTCAAGATTTTTTGGTTAGTTAAGATTGTAGTTGCAGCATCAAGATTTGCAGGATCTTTTAAAAATGCTTCAAATAGTTTTTCCTTCTTATCGGTGATAGGATATCCTTTGTTACTTAAAAGATATTTAATATAGTCTTCGGGCTCTACCATGCTATCCCTGCGAGCGGTTCACATCAAAGCCTTTTTCGCCACCGCCCGAAGTATATTTGCCTTTGCTGCCGCACCAAGGGCAGGTACTCATTTCTTCATCACCCACGCAATGCATTTTTCCGCAGCCACAGACGGCAAAACCATACTGGTTGCCGCAGCACGGACAAGTAGGAGCACCCACTAATTCGTTGGTGTTAATCCGGGTGGAAGTGCCAACGGCGTATTCGTCAGACAGTTCAAAATATGTTTGATCTACCTGAAATGCGCCTACTAGTCGGTAAGACAGCGTTTGCATGTTTAATCCTTCCACAGAAGATGGTTTCACCCACTTGCTGTATTTCATCAGGTAAGGTCTTTGTGTATTCTGGCATTTGCCGGTTAACACCACAAAGTTGGGATCAGGAAAATTGGTTGGTGCTTCGCTTGCTTCTGAGGGATCAATTTTTGTAATGGTGTTTGGATCAAAGTGCGCCATGTCAAATCCTGTGGAAGAGTTTTCAACGCTTTCACTGCTTGCTTTAATAGAATCTGTTACCCATTTAAAAAATTGTTTGTAGGAAGAGGCGTTAGTATTTTTAAACTGGAGAACATTCTCTGTGAGCTGCGCTAATTCCCGGTTGTTTGCTTCATCTCCAAACGAGATCGCGATCATGTTTGCGGTGCGGCCCCAGTTCTGTTTCCATTCATCTATTGCAACTTTTGCATTGTCAGTGGCAACCCCGTCCGTAAATAGAAATACAATCGGCTTCCAGTCGCCTTTGCGATCAGGCGTCGTTTTAACCTGGTTCTTACGAAGCTCAAACATGAGATGACCGAGTCCTCTGCTTAGCGAAGTGCCGCTGCCAATAGGAAAGCGGGGAGGGTAGAAGTTCACGATCTCCTGCAAGGGTACAAGCGTTTTTGCCTGCCCAGCGAATACAAGGATAGATACCCAAACTGTTTCTATAGAGTTGGGATCTGTTTTTAATTCCTGGATAATTGCAGCGAGGCCTTCTTCCACTTGCTGAATGGGTTCACCAATCATGGATTCGGAAACATCGATCAAAAAATAAATCGGGAGTCTTCTCATGTGCTATATAAATTTTAAGATCATTAAAAAAAGTAAAAGCAATACCACTTGGGTCATGTCAACAGCCAGCCCCTGTCCTACAATCCAGGGCTTAATGAACTTTTTAAAGAACGTAAGGATAGGATTAAAAAAGCTGTCAAAAAAATTAAAGATGGATTTGTTCCGTGGATTTAGCCTGTCTTTATAAGGCAAAAGCTTTGAGTAAAGGAACAAACCTACTATTGAAAAATTCAGAAATACATAAAGCAGTAACCTCATAGTGTTTGGTTATTTATGTTGGATGTTTTTAAATTACAATATTTACTTCTGATGGTGGAGGCGGCAGAGGCACGTTCTCATTGGTTCCCATACTTTTATTCCCTTGTTCAATGGTATCAGACACCCATTTGAAAAAGGATTTTAAGGTGCTACTGTCCGCCATGTCTAAATGCACCACGGTGTCGGTAAGTTCTTTTAAATAGTCGTTTTTTGCTTTTGGTCCCGCAGCGCAAGCAACAATCACTCCGAAATTCTGACGTTTTACAATGGGTATCACCGCCCTGTATGCCGCAAGGTCAGAGGGACTTCCATCCGTCATTAAAAATAATAGTGGTTTCCAGTCGCCTTTTTGGTTTTCGCTGCCTTTGCGAATTTCGACTGATGTTTTTGCGCAGAGCAGTTCCAAAGCAGCCCCCATGTTGGTGGGACCGCTGGGTGGACAAGTGATCTCCGGCAACTGAAAACTTACAAGTTCTGTTAAAGGAACAATTTCCTTTACTTCGCGATCGAAGGTAATAATGCTGATCCATAAAGAATCGAGGGCTTGCGCATCGGTGCGCAAAGCATTGATCATGCCGCTTAAAGCGTTGTTAAGCGCCTGAATGGGTTCTCCGTTCATTGAACCGGAGGTATCCAAAAGAAAATAAACAGGGAGTCTGCGCATACATTATTTTTTATACAACAATATTTAATTCTGGTGGCGGTGGAGGCAGTTCGTTTAGGCCGGTGACTTCTTTTCCAGCGTCTTCTACCTTTGTTGAGCTCACTCCAATGGAAGCGCTTACCCAGGTAAAGAATTTAGAAATGCTTTGGCTATCAGCGGTATCAAGACTTACCACATTGTCGGTAATTTGTTTTAGCACATTTGTATCTGCTTTTGCACCAGCGGCGCAAGCAACGGTAAACGCTGTTTTACGTTTTTTAAATTCAGTCATGCCCCTTTGCCAATCGTCGGTGGGAATGCCATCGGTGAAAATAAAAACCAATGGTTTCCAATCTCCTTTTTTCACCGTAGTAGTTTGCGCAACTTCATTGTCTATGCAGGTACTTAAGAGTCTTAACGCTTCGCCAAAAGCGGTTGTTCCGGTAGCTTTAAGATCTACCATCTGAAAAGAGGCAAGGTCTGTTAAGGGAACGATTTGCCTTGCGCTTGAGTCAAATGTAATAATGCTGATCCATGCTGTTTCGATGGCTTGCGGATCTTGCCTAAGAGAACTTATCATCACCTGCACGCCATTCTTCACTGCTTCGATGGGTTCGCCGCTCATAGAGCCGGAAGTGTCCAATAATAAATAAACCGGTAATCTTCTCATATGTGTTTTTATTTAGTTAAGAATGTTTGTTTTGTTTGTCATCGGATAACTATCGGGTCCGCTTAAATTGGCATTTTCATTGCCTACTTCTTTTGTCTTTCTCGACTCCGCTCGAAATGATAAATTTCGTTAGGTAACTCCCTTTTGTCTTTCTTATCCGATCAACATCGGGTCCGCTCGAAATCACACGGTTGGTCCTGTAGGCAAACTGGCTTCTCGCAGTTAGTTAGTTATACTGAGTAAGATAATCCTGCAAACCCCCTTTTACTCCATTTCCAACTGCTTCAAATTTCCATTCGTCGTTTTTTTTGTAAAGTCTTCCAAACTGAACGGCTGTTTCAATAGAGAAATCTTCATCCAATTCGTATTTCATTAATTCGGTATTGTCTGCATCGAGTATACGGATGTAGGAATTACGGATCTGTCCAAAATTCTGTCTTTTTTCTGCCGCTTTGTGAATGGTAACCACAAAAGAAATTTCTGCAACTTCTGATCCCAGTTTCGAGGTATCGACAGTAATTTGTTCGTCGTCTCCATCACCTGCGCCTGTTAAGTTGTCTCCTTTGTGCATGACACCGCCATCGGGCGTCTGAAGATTGTTGTAGTAAACAAAGTGACTGTCGCTCGGCAATTTGCCATTTGCGCCCAAAACAAAAACCGACGCATCCACATCGAAAGCTTCGCCTCCTGCGGTAGAGTTAGAATCCCAGCCTAAGCCTACTGTAAATTTTCCAGAGCTTACATTTTGTCTTTGTCCTTTTTCTAAATTAATTGCCATGGTGTTTTCTTTTATGAATTTTATTTAATAGTGATGTTTAGCATTGCTTTTAAAATGTTGGTCTGCTCATCTACATTTTGCAGATCGTCTAAAAAGTCTACTCCTGATATCTTAGCGAGATAACTGTCAATTACTTTTTCAACTTCGTCGCTCAGGGAAGTTTTCACAGTGTTTAGTTTTTCCTGCAATAGCGCGTTTTTATTTGTCAACTGGTCAATAAGCTCTTTCCGGTTCGATTGGTTTTTGGAAATATCTATTCCTTTAAGTTGGACTTCGTCTAATAAATAAAAGGATTTTTTATTATTAATAAAAATAAATTTATCATTTGAGTGGATGAATTCATAAACTTCCAGGGGTTCATTTTTATAACGCAGTCCGCAAACCAGTTTCACTTTAAACTTGTAAATGTTTAATTTTCCAAGTAGTTTTTTTTCAAGCGTTACGAGTTCGTTTTGATAGGTACCTTGGTATGTATTGTTAACAAGTTGCAGATAGTGGGCTTCCGGAACCTCCCGATAAAATTCCGCACTCCGTCTTTGTCCAAGGGCAAGCAACTCGGTCCAGGTAAATCTTGTATTCGAGTAAGCGGCAAGAAGGTTGTAGATTTCCTCAAGCCTGGAGCTCATGCGCTGAGATTGTTTTTTCCCTTCTTCCGAAAATGTATCAACAGTGATCTCTTCTTTTAGTCTTTTAATAAATCCTTCGTTAATGTAAATTTCGTCGGAAATCAAAAGATACTTCTGTTCCTTCGAACGCTTTAGTTTTTGAAATAAGTCTATTAAAGAAGAAGTAAACTGGATGTGAAACAGATCGAGCTTATGAATGTCAAGATCCTGATTTGCCTCAAAAAGATTGTGAATAACCTTGGTGCGAATAAAAATGGCAAGGAGATCAGGATGATTAAAAAAATTAGACAGTACTTTTAAAGTCGACAGCTTTTTAGTGCTCTCGGCTATAATCTGTTTAAATGTATCTAACTCCCCGCTCATTGCCTTATGCTAAGTACGTTATTAACTATTGTACCACGCCTTTTTTTAATTCCACTTCCAGTTCCTGTAAGCCTTTATCAAGCTCTCTTCTGGTTTGTGTGCCTTGTTCGTGAATTTGTTTCACTTCGGTTAATGTGTCGATTAAAGATTTTGTAGTGTTTCTTAATGTTTCAAGCGATACAACCGTGTTCTCATTTTCTTTCGCCACTTCAATACTGTTTTGTCTCAGCATTTCTGCATTTTTGTTCAGAATGGTATTGGTGGTTTCAGAAACTTTTCTTTGTACTTCAATGTGTTGTTTTTGTCTTTGCAGCGCCACAGCCAGCGTCAATTGGTTCTTCCAAACCGGCATGGTAGTAGTTAAAATAGATTGTGCTTTTTCTGCAATGGATGTGTTATTGTTTTGCACCACACGGATTTGAGCTAATGATTGAAGCATAATAAAACGAACAATCTTCATATCGGCTAAACGCTTGTCGAGACGGTTTACGTAATTACGTTTGTCAGAGATCTGGTAATCTTGGTATTGCCCGGGATTCGCATCCATCTGCGCCAACTCTTCACTGAGCGTCTGAAATTTCATTTGGCCTGCAATGATATGCTTTTCCATTTCCTTAATCATGTTCACGTTTGAATCAAACATGGTTTGAAGAGCTGCATTGTCCTTCACAGAATTAATCATCCCGGCTTTTACCTTGTTGCTGATTTTTTCTACGTTCGCAGTGATCTTATCGTATTGTTGGAATATTTTTTTGATGTCCACTACCAGTTTATTCAACAATGGAATTTTTGAAAGAAAGCGCTTGAAGGGGCTTTGTTCCAACTGATCAACATCGATATAATTCAGCTCTGTTAAAAGTTCGGTGATCTGGTTTCCTACGTCTCCGCCCTGATAGGTTCTAACATTGGAGAGAAAGGTATCACTTTGTTTGGCAATTGAATTCTGAATCTCTGCTCCAAAATTGAGAATGGAGTTGGTATCCTTTTCATTTAGCTGATTTGAAATGGATTCGTACTTAGCTAGTTCGGCAGTAGGAATGGTCGTAAGATTTACGTTCCCTTCTTTATCCATGGGGCCCGAAATTGTCTGTGCGGTTAATTCGTTATTTTCCATAATGGTTTTTTGTTACAAAAAGTTTTGTTGAATTGTTACAACGGTTTCGTCTATCTTTTTATCTTTTGTTGGCGTGCCAATGGCATTGAATTTCCAGTCTCCGTTTCTTTTGTATAAAACACCCAACACCATAGTAACACTGCCCGCGAAGGAAGCATCATTAGCGATGTTGTATTTCGCAAACTCCTCCACCACTTTTCCAGGTGTTCCTTCGTAAATACGAATGGATGCAAAAGGAATGTCTTTAAAATCCTGACCTCTGAAACTGTTTACAAAAAAAGCAACAAATTCAGCCGCTGGATTTAATTTTGCAAGGTCAACGCTGATTACTTCGTTGTCTAATCCATCATCGCCATCAAGATCTCCGGTAAGATCGTCTCCGCTGTGTTTAATGGCTCCATCGCTTGATTTAAGTTTTTGAAAGCTCACCACGTCCAGTTTCTTTTTTGCTGCATCGTAAACCACGCAGCTGCCATCAAGGTCTACAGACTCTTTGGATGTTCCACCAAAAAGACTTTTTTTATTGATAGCCCCCCAGTTAATACCTACGCAGATATTCTGAAGTTTAGTACCGCCACCTTTTTCAAGATTTATTCTTTGTCCTTTTTCTAAATTGATTGCCATATTCTTTTTTGTTTTTTATTTAAATATTTTAGCTGTTTGATAATCCTTTGAAAAATTGGATCGCACCGAAAATAATAGCTCCCCAAAAGATAGCTCCAATATCGGACATGGTTGCAATAATGCCACCAACACACCATAAGGCGCCGTACATCATGTCTTTGTTCGCTTGTTCTTTGTGCGCTGCGTCGTACGCAGGATTCGTGGAGCTCGCCGAATTCAGATTGGGCTCAGTTTCTGAACTTACGTTCATGCGGTTAATAGCGTATTCTCCCGGAGCTAAAATTTTAGGAGGCCCTGAGAAATTAGCGAGGTTCAGATTACGCTTTGAAAACTCCTGTTGCGCCGCATCTACAGCTTTTTCCTGATAGTTAGCTCTTTCTTCGGTTAAAATTTTTACCAATGTTTTGTCTGAGTGTCCTGACATTATTTCTGAATAATCGCTTGCCATGTGGGTTTATTATTTGGGATTAAAATTCATTTTACAATCAACCAGACTGATTTATTATTCTGCTAAAAAGTCGGGTTTAGTTGTATTTTTTAAGATAGTCTTCCAGACCACCTTTCATTCCTGCCCCCACAGCTTCAAACTTCCATTGCCCGTCTTTTTGGTAAATCCTTCCAAATTCTACAGCCGTTTCAATAGAGAAATCTTCGTCCAGCTCATATTTCACGAGCTCCGTATTGCTTTGGTCGTATATACGCATGAAAGAATTACGCACTTGTCCGAAATTTTGTTTGCGCGTATCTGCATCGTGAATAGTAACAACCACGCAAATTTCTTTTACCGCTGAATTTATTTTTGAAAGATCAACGGTGATAGACTCATCGTCTCCGTCTCCATCACCCGTAAGATTGTCGCCCGTGTGAATCACAGCCTCGTCAGGAGATTTTGTGTTGTTGTAAAAAACAAAATACTGATCCGATACTAATTTTCCGTTTGCTCCGAGAATAAAAACAGAGGCGTCAAGATCAAAAGCAGCTCCTGTTGAACTCGCATTGGTATCCCAGCCTAATCCGATTGTAAATTTTTGCGCGTTGATGTTTTCGCGTTGTCCTTTTTGTAAGTTAATTGCCATAATTGATGTGTTTAATAATTTTGTTAAGGTTTACTTTATATTCATTCATCAGGTGATAATTATTGCCGATGGCATAGTCTGTAATTCTCTCCAATGTTGGTTTTGATACTTCTAAAATAAGAGAATTAATCGGATTTTTTTCATTTAATATAAATTTTATGGTTCTCGTATTTACTTGTGTATCAGCTTTATTCAGTAATTCAATCACCTCCTTGTTACCTTTCACGTAATAATAGTTAAGGTAGTTCTCAAAAACCGGGGTGATTTTCGGGTTGGTCAATTCCGCAAAATAAACGAATATAAATTCACCCTCAATGTTATTTTGATGGAGGATTTTTCGGATGATCAACTCATGACTACCCGTGATCTTAATATCGTCCAAAAAAATACAAAGTCTGTTCGTTAAAAACTTTGTATCGATGTGATAAGTGTCTGACGAAATCAGGTTGAGACGTTCTTCAAAATTGAGATTGCCGTAATCTTCGCTGTAGGTTTTATAGCGATGAATTTTTGATTCCAGTAAAGCCTTTTTGTGGTTTACATGTAAAAATTTATTGACCTCTCTTTTAAATTTTTGAGATAGATAATAAGAAGCGGTCGGAATATAATTTGACGGGCTTGGTAAAAAAACAATGTCTGTATGGTCGAGTAAAAGTTCTCTATGTTCTTTTAAAAAGTGGGTTGCCATGAGGCTTCCGAAGTCTTCGGTAATTTTAAGATCACCAAATTTAAATTTGCTGTAATCAGCTGGATCGAAGCCGATCTTTTCTGTATCGCTGATCTTATGAAGGGAGAAATGATGGAACATTAAGTGGAAACTTTTTCTTTATAAATATTCAGACTTAATAAAGAAATAGTATTTGAATTGATAAGGGCGCTTTGCATACCGGCGCGGTCGGCCCCAAACACATCGGCATTTTTATTGTCGCCAATGTGCAGGATGTTGTTCTTCTCTGTAGCACGGTGATTATTTACCTGTCTATGAACCTCGCTAAAAGCTTCGTGAGAGGGCTTGGAGTAACAAATCTCATCGGAGTAGAGTTGAAATTTAAAGTAAGGGCCAATTTTTAAAAGGTCTAATAATCTGCGAAGAAGATCTCCTTTTATAAAACCCGTATTGCTCAGGATGCTCAGGTTGATGCCACGTTCGGTAAGTTCTTTAAAACGCTCCTCCAACTGCGGCTCAATTAGAACCGGGTGGTAAGCGAAAAAAAGTTTTTCCTGTTTTTGGAAATAGTCTGCAAGCACTTCAGGATCAATGTTTTTAAGATCATGATCGAGCCCCGATAAAATAATGGCGATCATTTCTTCTGCATCTAAGTTCTTACCGGTAATTTCATTAATGGCAGTGAAACGTATGTCCCACTGCCTGAAATGTGTTGAAATCTCTTCCACGGGTTGCGGAAGCGAGAAGAATTCTTTGACTAAGCGATCGCGCTCTTTTTTAAATTGAGGACTAGAACGGATCAGCGTCAGCCACACGTCGAAAGAAATGTGGTGTACATCAAAGAATTCCCGTTTCATTATAAGTACGATTTCACAATTTTATGAACGGTTTGACCAAGGAAAGTATCTTCTGTTGGATCACCGATCGCATTGAATTTCCACTCATTGTCTTTTTTGTAAAGTTTACCCATGATGATGGCTTTTTTTCCAGCGTATTGCGGTTCCGCTGCTACGTTGTACGAAGCAAATACTTCTTTTACTTTTGTAGGAGTGCCTTCGTACATGCGGATTTTTGCGTAAGGAATTTGTGCAAAATCTTCCGGACCTGCATTGTTCAGAAAAAAGAAGATCTGCGTAATGTTTGCTTCAATGTTATTAAGATTTACAGTGATTACTTCATTATCCAAACCATCGTCACCACCTGAATCGCCGGCACGGTCGTCGCCAGAGTGTCTTAACGCATTTCCTTTAGAAACCAGTTTTCCCGGAGGTAAACCAAATTGTGCTAAAACATCTGGTCTGTATTGCGGCGAATAGAGGTGATCCGCCACATTATTTCCTGCGTCGATCATTACGCAACTTAAGTCTAAATCGACCTGTGTTGAATTTTTAGATAAGCCAAAGAACGCTTTTTTCTCGATTGCGCCCCAGTTAACGCCTACGCAGAATTCAGTTAAAGTGGATCCGCTTGATTTTCTTAAATCAATACGCTGTCCTTTTTGTAAGTTAATTGCCATGTTTGTTTTTTTAGGTTTTAGTGATGAGTGTTTTAATAATGTTCTACTTCATGTTTATAACCATGAAGTGTACTTTTGTTCTACTTCATGTTTATAACCATGAAGTGTACTTTTGTTCTACTTCATGTTTATAACCATGAAGTGTACTTTTGTTCTACTTCA
>Ga0105046_10002175_pt1 | contig 30793 bp, 25 predicted proteins | sample MAT03_FD_78385 | JGI IMG/M metagenome (GOLD analysis project Ga0105046, IMG submission 78385) | Freshwater microbial communities from Lake Fryxell liftoff mats and glacier meltwater in Antarctica - MAT-03 (megahit assembly) | ecosystem: Environmental > Aquatic > Freshwater > Ice > Liftoff...
CCAACACATACGTGATGTAATACGGAAGTTTTACCGCGATAAGAGTCACTGCACACGTTGAAAGAAGTTTAATTAGTAGCGACTGTCGAAACGGCTGGCAGGTGCGCACGAGCATCACAAGCTTTGAGAAATACGAAAACGGCGGCGCAGTCGTTGCGCTCGTGCCGCCCGGGAGCGCTCGCTCGCGGACCCCGGCAAAACACGTCCAAATGCTCGCCAGCATTATCACTGCGAACAAAGCGGCGAACACTAAGTACCCTAAGCGTGCTGTGCCCCACCAGGAGCCGAACAGCTCGGCCCCGCCAAGTGGCTGGAGGAATGTAAGCGTTTCAGGCAGCATCATCCAAGGGATTAGCTGCGCCGGTAATGCCGCTCCGATCAGAAACGCAATCTGGCTGCACACCATGCGATACCCGGTCAGCGAGGAGCGCTCGCCATAGTCGCTAGTGATCGATGCAGTTAGCGATGTATACGGAACAAACACCACCGTTAGCGCTGTATTAAACAGAACGAGTGCGCCGGTAATATAAATAAAACGCGCCATCTCGGTTTCAAACGCCGGCACGACCCACAACATAAAAAACGTAGCAGCGTAAGTTATCGCGCCAAACAATAAATACGGTCTTCGCTTTCCCCACCGGGTATTTGTCTTATCGGTAAGCCAACCCATGATTGGATCAGTTACTGCATCCCACGCGCGCCCTAACATGATAGCGGTGCCGGCTAACATCGGACCAATTCCTGCTACCTCAGTAAGATAGAACAGTAACCAGAATCCGATGGCAGATACCGCCAAGCCATTAGCTATATCACCTACGCCGTAAAAAACTTTTTCGCTGACTGAAAGCTTTTGGGTAACCTGTGATGCGACCTGTGACGCGGCTGGGGCAGGGGAATTTGTATTTAACGACATCGGTGCGAGTCTAAATAAGGATTGCGGTTTGCGCAAAGGTAACAAGGTGCCTAAGCCGCAGAAACCTTTAGAAAAGTTCAGCGAGGCCGCAAGTTTGAAAGAGTCTTCAGGTACGATAATTTTTTTATTAATTGTCTTATTGTTGCGATAACTTTACCCATAGCAAGCTCTTTCCTGCGCGCTCAGTCGCAGGTCAAAAAGAGCTACCGCGACTTGGTCGGCGGCGGCGGCGGCGATAGACGAGGGGAGATTCCCTAAAAAAAAGTGTTTTGAATTCTAAGCTATTGAAATGTGTCATAAAAAAAGTTGGGGTGGACGAGTCCTCCTCCTCCTCATCCCGGGCTCTCTTCATTAATTGAGGACCGTCCTCGATTTTCTTCGACATTTCGATTATTGGAAGTCGAAGGCGAGCTTTTCCGAATGCGCCTTACCTTATCGTCACCGATGTCTTTGATTCCGTCGCGACCCCCGCAGAACGCAGCGCTACGGTAGCCTTAAGCTTTTTAGTGTCGCGAATAATCTTCTTCGCGGCGGAATTCAGCTTTAGAGCACATGCCCCCTTCGCTGGAACAAAGAACTGCGAAACTGCACATGTGCCGTAGGACCTTTTTTTGATGGTAACTTTCGTGCCCTTCTTGATTCTCAGCGTTGTAAAAAATTCGACTTCGCCACTGCAAGAAGCTCCGCTTTGTCCGGTGCAGTTAAATAAAACCGCGACAGAACCTTTTTTTGATTTATATGATTTTCCGCTCAGCGTAATAATTCCGGGAATCGGAGTCTCAACTGGAGGCACCATCGGAGTTGCTGTTGGTGTGGGGATGTTGCCTCCACTAAAATCCAGTGGGCCGTTTTCAAATGGCACGGCGAAAATGGAATTTGACATGCCAGACCTAAGCGCCAACATCCTTCCCTGATCCGAGACGCCTAACCCGAAAATACCCATAAGGAGCGTGGGCTCGGAGAAATTTTGACCTTGAATAATTATAGAACCGCTCGGCCATACTGGAGCATTGAACAGCACATCACTACTTATTACTGCGCCACCACAGGGACCCGGCACCTCGACACGTTCGGCATACACAATCGCCCGGCCATCGGCCACTGCTACTCTTGGCGTACCTGCGAAAGTAGTTCCGGCACTGCTCACAATTGTATTCTGGACCCAGCTGCCATTGTGCACAGCCAGCGCTGTATTAGTGCCGGTAATATGAGGCGGGGGCCGATTGGGCGGACAACCAGCATTACCGAACGTTCTACCGGCCCACGCGATTACTACTGTGCCATCAGGAAGTACACCGATATCTGAGTAGGCGTTCTGAGTGTTAACACCGGCGTTAAACAATGTATGGGTTCCTAAGAGACCACCAGGTTCACGAATTGCCGCGGCGGCGCTCACAGTCTCGGTGATGTCGCCTGGATTAAAGGCGTTAGGCTGATTATAGGCCACTGCACCTTTGCCACTTTTATTTTTGGCGTATTTAAAACTCAAGACACCGCCGATCTGGGATTGTCCCGGCGGGGTGGCGCCGAGCGGCACAGCCAGCGCGATGTCAACCGCGGACGAAAATGTCGCCGAGTTAGCGGCCTTAAAGCTTTCACGGAATTTTGTGTCCTTCTTCCAGATTGCATAAGCAGCACCATCTGGTTCCCTTGCAACGCCAACCATGGCCCCGCTGCTGGAGGCTTCAGTATCGAGCGCTATTGCGCTGTCAACACTGTCGAAGAGCGCAGAGTCGCCTGGCGCGCGAAAAGCGATTTTCGGAACACCGTTAGGCACAAAGTTAGTCGCTGCATACCAGCCAATGGCTGCCAGACCATTGTTAGTCATATGCAGATCGAATGACTGGCTGTTCGTCACCTTGCCCAGTGATTGCACATTAGTTATCGGCGAGTTAACGCCGGCTTTGCGGTATGCAACGTTGAGAGCGACAGGATTTGCCCCGGCAGGCGATATCCAAGCGAGCACCGCGTTACCGGCCTCATCAAACTGAAATATGACCGGTGAATTTATGGCACCGGGAATTACCTTAAAAGCCATTGGGCCGTTCTCGCGAATTGCAAATCCTCCAATTCCCGAAATCGCAGGTTGCCACGAGGAGAATGCGCGTCCCAAAGGGTCGAAGGAAATTAGCTGCGTATTCACACTTCCGAAGCCGGAGGCTCCAAAGATCTGTTCTGGAGACTTAAACCCCTCCTCAGCAAAAGCTGAAAAAGAAACAAATATGAAAATTACTGTCCACCAACCAAACAGCACGCTTGAAGTCTTTATCATTACGGCCTTCGAATCTCATTGTTGCTGAAATTGCTAGAATTTGCACATGGGCAACGTTCGAGCTCTTATACACCATTCTCATCCAACCTCGCTATTTTTTGACAGATAGCTGTTGGTTTTGTTAGTGAGCTAAGCCAAGAGCGCTTTAGAAAACGGTACTCTCAAATCTTGTTTGAAGGAAAACGTGAATTTCCAGTTACTGTGCAAGTGAAGGGCGCAAGCCCGGGCGACTTGTCCACCCCCACGGCCATTAAGTTAAGAACATTTGAAGATAAAGCCTCGCCACCGAACACGCTCTTATAAACTATATTCAAAGTCAGTCCCCTTTGCGTACGCTACGGACGCAAAGGGTTAGGAATTGAGCCGCAGCAATTAGGTAAGGGTAGACGTTGGAATTGGCTACACCCCTTGTAAAGTCCTTAACTTAATGGCCGTGCGCCCACCTCCAGAATCCTAGGTTTTACCTACTTTCCCCGACAAGGATTGTGGTATATACTGGTATATACCATGTTTCTACTTCGTTTAGTAAAAGCGCTTGAAACTCACCGCGTAGATTACGCGATTGTGGGGGGATACGCCGTCGCTCTGCATGGTGCTGTACGTGGTACAGTGGACATCGATCTCGTCATCAAACTAACGAGCGCCTCCTATAGTGCTGCAGAGCTCGCGCTCAAATCCCTTGGGCTACAATCTCGCATTCCAGTATCAAGTTTGGAGGTATTTAAATTTAGGAAGGAATATATCGCCAATCGCAACTTGATCGCGTGGAGCTTTGCTAATTCAAATAATCCAACTGAGGTTGTCGATATCGTTCTCACACACGATCTGTCACGACTGCGAACCAAAGTTGTCAAGGTTAATGGAATCGAGGTCAAAATTCTCGCTATTCAAGATTTGATTAAGATGAAAAAAGCTAGCGCTAGGCCCCAGGATATCGAGGATATTAAAGTGTTGGAGAAGTTATGAACCGTCCAGTTCAGTTTTTTAGTGATGAATACTTGGCGTTGTGTCGCAAGATGAGTTCGAGTCAGATCGCTAAATTTCTGGAGGATTTTAGAAGCCTTCAGGTAGCATCCGGTTCGGGATCGAAGTGTAGGATGATTAGTATCAAAATACCTGAAGACTTACTCGCCGCCTTCAGAGTGCGATGCGACCTGCACAGGAAAGCGTATCAGACTACGATAAAGGAGCTGATGCGAGATTGGCTTAACAAAAATACGAACGTGTAATCTACTGCGATTGTAAGTGCTCAGCATGTTCACCAAAGATCGCAATCAGAAATGCTCGACTCGACTCAGCTCGTCGCAGGCCGAAACTGCCCCTTCCTCCTACGCCTTTCGGCTACGGCGGGACAGGCAGTGGCCTATTTGCGGAAGCCCAAATGCGTAGCAAACAGAGCGGAGCTGACAAGAAAGAAATATCAGCCAGGAGAAGAGGGGTGGACGAGTCAGCTGGCTGCGCATTAGAACAGGCTGGAGGTGGGCTACTTTTGCCGACGTATAATTGATTGAAAAATTTCTTGTTATTAGGAAGTTATGGGTAGGCTGCGTCCAGAATCGGACCTCCAGAATCGGAACCTTGGCCGTAGCGGATGAGTTCCCGGCACACGCGAGCTTATAGTCCCACAAACTTTGTACGTAGTGATCTATCGGCAAGCAATATTAGATCGCAAAAAGGAAAGGGCCCAAAAGGGGAAAGCAGAGCGTAATACAAAGGCTAGCAGCAGATGATTCCCACTGCTATCAAAATGCTATTACAGAGCGCACCAACGGTATTTTAAAAGAGGAGTTCAACTTGGAGGGAAAGCAGGTGGTGTAGCTGGGCATACTCTCAGAAACACTGCTAACCGTGTAGACATTTTCTAGGACGGGACATTTTGGTTTTGGCGAATCGATATTTTATTTTCAATCTGCCTTCTTTAACACCCTAATCCCTCCGTGGCTGCTTGGAATAGTGAGAAGCTTAAATCATCTTTCGGGATTTTTGGGCTTTTGGTTTGCAGGAAGTGTCATAAAGCGGTTTGGAGCGAGGACCGTATTATTTCGAGGCACGATTGCAGCAGGAAGCATCGATATAATTGCTGTTACCTTGGCCGCAATATTTACTCCTTTTATTCTGGCTATAACCAATTGTGTTTTTGGCCCCTGTAAATCGGCCCGAAGTGCGTTACTTCATATGGAGTTTACTGACCAACAACGCGCAACTTGCGACTCCATGGTATCGCTCTCTGGTAGTTTACTCTTTGCAATTATAAGCACGCTATTGGGATACGTAGCCGATCAAACGAGTCCGGGAACAGCGATCCTCGCGGCTTTAGTTTGCAGCAACCTAATGGTTACCTCGCTCTATTTTAAAATTTTCCGAATTTCTTAAACACCTCAACACAACAATCAGAAACGCCGACACGGGCCCATCTCCCAGACGACAATAGCGCAGATGCAGCAGTGGCAGTCTAGTGGATTTTCAGTGTGGGTAGGCCACCTCCAGCATCAGAAACCTCCAGAATCAGAAAAGCCTGCCACTGACGCTACCTATTTAGTGTTAAACGCCAGGCCGTTCTTTCTTCTATTTACTAGCTCTGTAATTTTTGTGGCTGAAGGCGCCTGTTTGGTTTGGGCGCAAAAATTAACTACATCGGACAGGTGTATTACCAGTTCCTGATGGGAGAACTGCGCGCCCACTACCTCGGCGACTTCTTGCGGCAATTCACATTGTCGAAATAGGATCGCTACGGATTCAGCGAAGGGAATGCGCCATGTGCTGCGCAGCCTCGCTATCTCGGTCATACGCTGTACGCTTTTTGGGGAAGTTAGTCCGCTATACCAATTCGCCACAACGCCAGGATGCAGCCCTAATTCTCGCGCCGCTGCGGCCGCAGAAAATTCAGGTTTCAATGCCATGGCTTGCGCGTATTTTTGACGCCACTGAATTCGATCCGTAGCTCGAGCCGTTCCCAATATCTCAGTGAGCCTGGCGCATTCTGTGACGGATAGAATCTGCAATTTTGCGAGATGATCCAGCTCCTCAGCCGCGGATAACTGCAGAAGAGTACCTCGGGCTGTGGAATAGACAGATGGAGCAATCCCAAATTCGCCAAACAGACACGCGACCTGAATCAACAGATTCTCACACCGCGAAGATTCTACCCTAAAGAAACGCCCGGAGAACGAACCGGAATGACTTAAGAACGATTGCAGGTAAGCGAGGCGTTCCGCACTTGTTCCAAGAAAAATCCACGGCAATTTTGTATTATTGCTAGTTACCTCTCTTAAATACTCTGCAAGTTTGGGTGAATTTACTTCGATCACGCGTGGATTGGCGCGCTCTTCCGATCTTCTACGTAGTCCAAGATTCTCAAGAGCCCGGCATGTGGCGGAGATGACTGATTCTTCGTCATGAGTGAATACAACCCTAGTTTTGGCACCATCGCGACGAGTTACCGATTGATACGCTCCAAGCGTGTGTGCACGATCTGTTGATATCTCACGATCTGCCGGCCAACAGTAAGATTTGCGTAAATCCGGATCGAAGCTAACGCTATGACCAAGAGCACACACATTTTGAGCACTTTCTACCGGAACGTGTGTCTCAGAGAACAATCTACTCATCGTAAGGCGAGAGAGTCGCTCCAAACGACATCGTATGCAACTCATGGGAAAGCAACTCTCCTATTCGAAACGGAGCCGGAGAGGGGAGGGAGGAGGACTCGTCCACCCCAACTTTTTCGGTTCGCAGTTGCAGTGGCGGTAGACGAGGGGAGGTTCCCTAAAAAAAGTGCTTTGAATTATAAGCTATTGAAATGTCTCATTAAAAAAGTTGGGGTGGACGAGACACCGGTTCGTCAATTTCTATCAGGAGTGAGCTAATAGATTCTTTTTGAGATTTAAGATCTTTTAGTCCAGAATTTATGAGTTCTCTTCCTGGGAGGAAATCAAAATCAATAACAGGAGCTTCAGACTTGGACATGCTCTACAAACTTTTATCTCTTAAGATCCAACGGCTCAACCTTGATGGATTCACCGGCTAGTTTTACGAGCGATCTTTTTCCGTTGAGTTCGGTTTCCAACACTACTTCGTGTTCCCAAAGTGCTGCCACGTGTTTAAGGGTTCGTTCTGCGTATTCTAATTGTAAATCGCGGCCTTCGTGATGATGCTTCAAGTAAAGTGTTCTATTGCGACCAAAATCAGCGTCTTCAATTTTGATAACGGGAATCGAGCCCATGCCGATATTCTTTATTAGGGTATCTTTTACAGCAGCCCAATTTTCATCGTCTGAAACTTTAGTCACCACGCGATCGTTGCCGCGTTGCTCGTGTTGAAATAATTCAAGTTCGCGCATTAGATCGACCGTTAGAAATCTGCGCAAGAAAGATTGATCACGATCGGTCTCACGCACTTCAAATATTTTCTTGCGCCCCGGTGTATCGTTTTCCTCTGGCACATCGGCGGGATCAATTTGTGCCGTGCTGCTCCGAGTAAGGGCCGCCTTATCATCTGTCCACTCACGCCCGGTGTCACCTAAATTCCAGCGACGTTCGATATCCATCCATACCATGAAGCCCAGGTGATACGGATTAAGACCACCGGGCTGCGGGCGCAGCACTTGATTATGACGGATCATAAACTCCATGTGCATGCCTTGGTCTACTTGCAGCGTATTAAGCAGCTTATAATGCCAATAACTGGCCCAGCCCTCGTTCATGATCTTAGTTTCCATTTGCGGAACGAAATATTTTGATTCTCGTTCTACGATGCGCAAACAGTCCTTTTTCCAAGCCGGGAGGTAAGGATTATACTCCGCAATAAAGCTTAAAATATCTTCTTCGGGCTCTATCGGAATGCGGCTTAAATCAGGCGCTACCCATTCTTTTTTCGGATGAATCGCCGCTTGTGGATCTTCCTTGGGCTGGGCTGATGTCCAAGCGCGCTGGCGCTGCTCCTCGTTAGTAAGCTTCGGTATTGATAAATTACGCCTGCATTGCAGACCTAAACTGTGCGCGTGATCTAACGTTGACTCAACGTTATCGATGCCGATGCTAGGGTCCTCTGTATAGCTAGCGATACGGTGTGCATGATTTTTAAACATCTCTAACGCAAGCTTCGCATCAAGTCCGCTGCGAAAGGTGAAGTTATTCTTGAAAAAATCGTTGTGCCCGTATACGTGAGCGATTGTTAACACGTGCAGCAGCTCTGAGTTATCGCGCATTAAGTATGCGATACACGGGTCGGTGTTAATAACCATTTCATACGGCAACCCAGCAACACCATAATCGTAAAGTGTTTTTTGGCGCTCGAAAGATTTACCGAATGACCAATGAGTATAACGCGACGGCATGCCGGAGAAGGCCATGTAACCAAGCATCTCCTCGTGGTCACAGACTTCAAATTCTTGCGTGTAGTAGGTGAGGCCGAAGCGATCAACTAGCTTTCTAATTTTTGTATCCCACAGGTTTAGTTTATCTAAATCAATATTCATACGTGAGAACTTCCTGTTACTATGGCGGCGGCAATATCATTAGCTACGGCATCGCTGCCCCTGCTCCTTCACTACCAGACTCTTTGGGTTGCAGCACTGACTTATCGCGAGTTAAGAATGCTTTAAATGCTGGCCACAGGTCGTCTTTGCTCTCAATAACGCATTGATGAAAATTTTCGTGCCCGATACCTTTAAAAATATCCAACATCGTGCCTGAATAATAGGCGGAGCCTGAGGGTTTAATTTCGCCGTAGCCAAAAATATTGCAAACGGCACACAGCTCGTTTGCGCCCTGCACAGCGCGTTCATTATCAGAGTAGAAATTATCACCATCCGAGCAGTGAAACGCATAGATATTCCAAAGCGTCGGGTGATACCTGTCAGCTATGATCTCAAGCGCTTTGCGATAGCCAGAGCTAATATATGTGCCGCCTGATTCAACTTTGTGGAAAAACTCCTGCTCGTTTACCTCTTTGGCCTCGGTGTGATGCGCAATAAACACTACTTCTACGTTTTGATATTTCGAACGCACAAACTGATACAGCAGAAAGTAGAAACTACGCGCTAAGTATTTTTTCACCGTGCCCATCGAGCCCGAAGTATCCATGATGCAAAAAATTACCGCGTTTGAGGCTTCACGCTCAGTCGGTACTACGTGAAAAAAGCGCATGTCATCTTCATGAAACGGAAAACGCTCATCTTTCTCGTCAGAATCAGTTGAAGACATTATGTTGTGCAGCTCTTCAGGGGATGCCGTGGCGCCGCGCTGTTTACGCGTTGCAAACATCCGCTTTAACCGATGCTTAGCGGTGGCTTTCCTGTCCAGCCTAGCTACGATTCCTTGGCGTCTATGGCCTTTGCGGCGGTAATTTTGCTCAGAGACTATTTTAGCGAGTGATTTGCGCTCAAGCTCAGGAAGCTCGAGATCTTCAAACATTATCTCTAGTAGTTCTTCAAGCGTCACGTCCGTTTCGATGGCGTCGATGCCGGCTTGATCGCCACTTTTTTGGCCAGCTTCACCTTTTTGATCGCCCTTAGCTACAACATCGCCGGGCTTCTGCTCGCCGTTACCTTGCGATACGCCGGCTGAGTTCTCTCCATAAACGAAACGATATTCTTTAATCGATCGGATCGGAACCTTTACGATCTTATCCTTATCGACTCCGACGATTGATTCTTCAGAGAGAATATCAGCGATATTCTCCCTAATACTTGCTTTAATCTTCTGACGGTGGCGTGCGCGATCACGCGCGCTCCTGTCAGATCTTTGATTCGGCGGGGTATAATCTCTAAATATCGCCCCCATGCGTTGCCTAGTCCTTCCACAAATTGTTAGCCGCATACTTTAAGATGGTGTCAACACAACTTGGTGGATACCCGTTACGTATTAATTGCTCCACCATGCGATCGTATTTTTTACCTTGATCTTCATCTCGTGTGCGCGCCTTGGTAATGATTCTTGAAACATCGCGAACCGAGGCCATCAGCTTCTTCTCGATTGCTTCCTTTAGCGGCTCGTAGCTCTCATAAGAGATCTTATCCCCGCGTCGTGAAACTGACCACATGTAAGCTGTAACTTCCTGTCTGAATCCATCCGCTGAGGTGCCGATAATAGCTATCTGCTCCTCAATTGAGCGCATGAAGCTTTCATCCGGCTCTAGCTCTTCACCGGTGTTACGATCCTTCATTCTCTTTTTAGTTAGGTAAGCCTCAGCGTGATCTAGATAGTTCTGAAACAACGACTCAGCTTGCTCTTGATAGGAATAAACAAACGCTTTGGTAACTTCACGCTCAAGAATCTGTAGATATTCCTTGTGTAGCGTATCTTGTAAAAACTCTAAGTAACGCTTCTTTGTATCTTCTGGAAAATCGTACTCCTTAACCATGTTTACAAGGGATTCGCGCACTGCAATCGGATGAATGCAATCTTGTTCCGAGCTATCAGAGAGTGCGCTATCAAGCGCCTTCATAATAAAGCGGGTTGAGATTCCGCTCATACCCTCATTTTTAGCCTCTTCGCGCAGCTCGTTAACATCAATTTTCTTAGTGCGGCCTTTTTCTACAACTTCTTCACCGTTATACAATTTAAGCTTCACCATTAAATCGCATTTATTGGTTGGCTCAAGTCTAGAGAGGATTGCAAACATCGATGCAATCTCAATTGTGTGCGGCGCGATAGCGGCAGTGAATCCGCTTTTTCGAATTATCTTTTGATAAATCTTAGTCTCTTCACTTAGTCGCAGATTGTAAGGCACTTTGACGGTAACGATACGGTCGAGCACCGCTTCGTTAGTATGGTCGCTCTTAAATTTCTTCCATTCCGCTTCGTTGGAATGCGCAATAATACAGGTATCAACGTAAATCATGCCGTGACGCCCAGGGGCCGGCACGTTTTTCTCCTGCGTTGCGGTAATCATCGCATGCAGATACTCGGTCTCGTTTTTAAAGACCTCGATAAACTCAACGATTCCGCGGTTACCCACGTTGAGCGCACCGGTTAAGTCCAGCACGCGCGGGTCGCCCTCGGAGTACATATCAAGTTTTGAAATATCTTCTGAACCGATCAGAACGCTTGTGTCCTGATTGTTCGGGTCAACCGGTGGTACGATGCCAACGCCGCGTCTAGCGCGCACAGAGAAGTCGTAGGTGCGCACAGGAACTTCTTCCCAGCGGCCTTTAAATTCCTCTTTAAGTCTGTAGCGACATACTGGACACAGGTCGCCTTCAATCTGAATATCGAGCATTTTAGAGAATTCAGCGCGCAAATGGCGAGGTATTAAATGCAACGGCTCTTCGTGCATCGGGCAGCCTTCGATTGAATGGATCGGTTCAACGCTTTCTAGGCCACGCTTTAGCTGTTCCGCCAAACTGCTTTTACCGGAACCAACTGGACCGACTAAAAATAATACTTGGCGACTTTCTTCCCCTTTAAGAGAGGCTGAATGAAAGTAGCGCGCTATTTGATTTACGGTTTTCTCCATACCGTAAAAATCACCAGCAAAGAAATTATAACTCTTTACTTTATCACCTTTAAAAATGCGCTTTAATTGGGGCTTATCCTCTAAGTCGAGATCCATCGAGCCAGCCGCTGCGATCATGTCGTAGACGCGTCGATGAGCTAATTTAGCAATGCTAGGATTACTACGCACAATCTCGAGATACTCGAGCATCGTTCCTTTCCATGAATTTTTGGTTCGAGTTTCGCGGTCTTCTGTTATTAATTTCTGGAAATCACTCATAGCATTCCTCGTTTGAATTCGTGGTGTAACGCTAAAACTAGCCCGTCGAAAATTAAAATCCCTTTGTTCTACGATACCGCGTCAGCTTCCCTGCCCACAATCAGGGAAGGTAGGAGTAGCTCGGATGCTTACTTACAGGGGTAAATAAATATTCGAATCCTCTTAGTAGTTTAGATGCACCGCGGTCGTGTAGGGGCGCGCATGGGTGGTAATCAAAGAAACACGGTATCAGAGATTTGCAACATCTAGGGATACCCCAGCATCGCAGAAATCATGTATTCTCAAACCTAGCGGCAGTTTTAAAAAAACCTACGACTGTTCGGAGCCTATTTTGCATAGCGCTCAAAAAAATGTTCCGGCAAAACGCAGTGTGGAAATGGCGAGAGTAAATTAAACGCCTCGCTAACGCTCTTTCTTCGGGTTCGCTCTATGGCGCTTGAGATTTCTCTGCTGCTTGAAGCTTGGCCCAAAGGTTTAATATCGCTTGCTTGCGAATTTTGCAGATTTGCAGAAGCCTGCAGATCAAGCTCAGTGAAGAAGAAATCCGTAGAATTATCTCGCTTCAACTTTGTTTGTGGCTTTGCTCGACCCATACTATTCACCCCAAAAAGCAGCTCTTCTCTTGCTGTTCCTAAAAAGTAGACGCATTGGACTTAAAACTTTCATTCGAAAAAAAAGTAGTGCTTTAAGAATATGTCAGCCTAGGCCCCGGAATCAAAGGGAATCATCCCCTTAAATGCAAAAAAGTATTTTGTCGTAGGCGGAATTCTCATTTTTGGGCCAGATTATCTAGAACAAACATTCTGTTTTACGAATTACTCTGATATTGTCCTCAGCTTATATGACGGAAAAATGGCGCTCAATAGCGAGTGAAAACGAGGGCATCACGCACGGGTTAACCTCAGCGGAGTTTAGTAACGTAATACGGCAGTTGGGCAGGGAGATTTCTGTATTAGAGCTCGGAATCGTGGCGGCGTTATTTTCTGAGCATTGCTCTTATAAAAGTACGAAGGTGCATTTAAAAAACCTTCCCACAACAGGCGCGAATGTTATGCAAGGGCCGGGTGAAAATGCCGGTGTGATTGATATCGGTGACGGCGAATGTGTGGTGTTTAAAGTTGAAAGCCATAATCACCCCTCGTTTATTGAGCCGTATCAAGGTGCAGCCACAGGAGTTGGTGGAATTTTGCGCGATATTTTTACTATGGGAGCAAGACCGCTCGCTTTAATGAATGGGCTGCGCTTTGGTGAGCCGAGTAATCCAAAAACTAAGACGTTGCTATTGCGTGCAGTTGCGGGCATCGGCGGTTATGGAAATTGTGTTGGTGTGCCCACGGTTGGTGGCGAGTTGTATTTTGATGAAAGCTACAACGGAAATTGCTTAGTCAATGCTTTTGCACTGGGAGTTGCTAAACACGAAGATATCTACCTTGGGCGCGCGTCAGGTGTGGGAAATCCAGTTATTTATTTCGGCTCTAAAACGGGGCGCGACGGCATTCGCGGCGCGAATATGGCGTCGGAAGGGTTTGATGAAAATTCCGAAGAAAAACGCCCAACGGTGCAAGTGGGTGACCCGTTTCAGGAAAAACTTTTGATTGAAGCAACTCTTGCTTTGCTTAAATCCGGCTGTGTTGTCGGTATCCAAGATATGGGTGCTGCCGGAATGACATGTGCGTGTTACGAAATGGCCGATCGAGCTGGCAGTGGCGTGCGCATTAATTTAAACGCAGTTCCGCAGCGTGAAACAGGGATGAATCCATACGAAATAATGCTCTCTGAGTCGCAGGAGCGGATGGTTGCAGTTGTAACGAAAGGCCGTGAGGCTGAGGCGTTAGAAATTATTTCGCGTTGGGAATTAGACGCAGCGATAATTGGTGAAGTAACCGACCTTGGATTGGTTGAATTACTCTGGGACGATGTTTGTGTTAGTAAAATACCGGCATCGTTACTGACAGCTTCCGTGCCGCAGTATCGCTGGCCTGAAGAAGCACCGAAGGAGCAAGAGTTCACGCCGTCTGAACGCGCTAGCTTATCTGAACCCATCGCTGCGACCAAATTAGGTTTTTCACTACTAGAAATTTTAGGGTCGGTTAACGGCTGTTCACGACGCCGTGTTTTTGAGCAGTACGATTCAACTGTCAGAACTAATACTGTAATGCTTGGTGATGCCGGTGTGATTCGCATTAAATCTGCTGGTAATATCAAAGATTCTGCTAATGAAAAAAAACCTGAGAAGGGGCTTGCGATGACGCTTGATTGTAATTCGCGCTACTGCGGAATATCTCCCCGCAACGGCACCGCACTTTCTTTAGCTGAGGCGTTGCGCAATCTAGCATGTGTTGGGGCTGAGCCACTCGGAATCTCTGATTGCTTAAATTGCGGTAGCCCTGAACGGCCGACATCGATGTGGCAAATAGCTGAATGTATTCGCGGCTTGGGAGATGCGGCCCGAGCTTTTAATGTGCCGGTCGTAAGCGGAAACGTATCGCTTTACAATGAAACAAAAGGTGAGCCTATCTTACCGACACCGACCCTTGCAGTAGTTGGTTTAGTAAATGATGTAACAACGTGTGTGCAAAGCTCATTTCGCAAACAGATTGCGGGAAGTTCTAATGATCACGTGCTCGTTATCGGTAGTGCTGCGGGCGCGACTCTCTCTGGATCGCTTTTAAGTGAGGTATGCGGACTGAACTTTGCTCCGGGCTTACCGATGCTCGTTTATGACGATGAAGTGCGGGTATGCAACACGGTGCGCGAACTAGTGCGCTCACGATTGCTTTTATCTTGCCACGACGTCAGCGATGGCGGTCTTGCTGCTACTTTGAGTGAATGCTGTTTCGAAAATCAGGTTGGTGCCAGTATTGCTATGAACAGTATTGCTATGAACAGTTTGGCTATGAATGACGCTATAAATGACAGTGACACAGCGAATCTGAACGCTATCGCCTTTGCTGAGGGTGGTTGTCGGTTCGTTGTTAGCTGCACTGAGGCGGCGATGGCTGAGGTTTTCACGCTATTGCAAAATCGTGGCGTGCAAGTGTTAGCGCGTGGTAGGGTTGGGGGCACGCAAATCGAAATCTCTACTGTTTTAACGGTGCCACTTAGTGATGCTTACAAGCATTGGAGTACAGGGCTTGATGAATTGTTCGACTTTAATAAGGCTTGAGTTTGAATCTGACAATCTTGCAGCAAAATCCGAAAGATAAATTTCACGACGAATGCGGAATTATGGCGGTCTGGAATAATCCAGAAGCCGCAAACTTAGTCTATTTGGGGCTCTATCAACAACAACACCGTGGCCAGGAAGGTGCCGGGGTTGTTGCAATGGCAGAAAAAGGTAGTGCTGGTAAATGGAATTCGCATCGCGGGCTTGGGCTTGTGAGCGACGTCTTTAACCAATTTGATTTTGATAAATTGCCTGGCCTGCACGCAATCGGTCATGTGCGTTACAGTACTGCTGGTGCAAGTAACATAAATAATATTCAGCCATTTCAGGCTGAGCTTGCCTCAGGACGCATCGCGGTTGCGCACAACGGAAATTTAGTAAATGCAGTGACCTTGCGTTCAGAGCTTAAAGCTAAAGGCGCAATTTTTTCAGCGACTTCTGATACTGAAATTGTATTGCATTTAGCCGCGCGCGCACTGCTTAATTTGCCACCTGTCGAGCGCATTATCTCGGTTCTAAAGCAACTAAAAGGCGCTTACTCTTTGCTGATAATGCTTGATGACAGGCTATTTGTAGCGCGCGATCCCCACGGTATTCGCCCGCTGGTGATGGGTGAGGTAGGTGAAGGGTTAGTTTTTGCGAGCGAAACATGCGCATTTAATCTGCTTGATGTAAAAAATGTACGTGAAATAAAACCGGGTGAAATAATTGAGGTGCAAGGGGAACGCACCGTCAAAAGTTATATGCCGTTTCCCGCGGTTGACCCTGCTGCCTGTATTTTTGAACAGGTTTATTTTGCGCGGCCTGATTCCGAAGTTTTCGGGCGTCACGTGCAATCGGTGCGTCGTAATCTTGGAATGCAGCTAGCAAGAGAGCATCCTGTTAAGGCAGATTTAGTGATCCCGGTGCCAGATTCCGGCAATTTTGCAGCGTTAGGGTTTTCGCAATTATCCGGCATTCCGTTTGATTTCGGCTTAATTCGCAACCACTACATAAGGCGCACCTTTATCGAACCGCAACAAAGTATTCGTGACTTCGGCGTGAAACTTAAGCTAAGTGCTAACCGGCAGATTGTTGCCGGCAAACGTTTAGTTGTGGTGGATGATTCTTTGGTGCGTGGCACTACGTCTAAAAAACTAGTCAGCATGTTGCGGGCGGCCGGCGCACGTGAGATTCATTTGCGAATTTCAAGCCCACCCACTATTAATCCGTGTTTTTACGGGATTGATACCCCATCAAGCTCTGAGCTAATCGCTGCACAAAAAACGCTACCAGAGATTCGCGAATTCATCGGCGCGGATTCCTTGGAATATTTAAGCTTAGAAGGGCTGCATAGTGCTGTAAACAGCACGCAAAAAACTTTTTGCGATGCATGCTTTAGCGGAAATTATCGCGCCGGCATTCCCAATGATTTTATTCCGCGGCAAGTGCCGCTGCTTTAAGTTTTTTCGATGCGTTGGGCAATGAAAGGTGAAATGCCTTCACTACCACGAACTACTTTTTTAACCACAGAGGACCCGCCTTCGCTAAACGCTTCAGGCGGGGCAAGCTGCGAAGGACACAGAGAACAAACGGTAAACCCTCCAAAGAGAACTTTACTTACCGTCCCAGATCTCTTCGTTAAAAATCGGTTCGCCAACTGATTCTTGCAGACGATATTTCCCGGTATCATCGTAAAGCTCGGTTGCCGCTGTTTTGAGTTCAAACAACGCAACACGCGCAATTTTCATCCGTAGATAAAGTAAAATCGGATTAGGTCCATGGTTTGCAAGTTCCAAAGTTACTGTCCTGTCGCGATGTCCGGGGTAAACAAGCATCGCCGTTTGCACGATTGTCAGACCAACCCGTGCCAGGGTGCTTCGCCCTTCAATTAGAAATCCCAGTTTTGCACCTACTGAAACTTTTTGTAGCGTATGCGCCAACACGAACTCGCCTGGCATTAGCATATATGGCGCATCATCAGTAAGAAGGTATTCTTTATAATCCGGTATAACTCGATTTTTAAGATCGACTACTTTGCCGGGCAGCGGCTTTAAAATACGTTCACCCAAATGCATCGTAATCCCAGCCGCTCGGATAAAATCTGGCCTAAATGGGTCAACTACTAGGGCACCGTCTGATAACGCGAGCTTAATATCTTCATTTGATAACATCATATACGGCGAGACTTTAGCTGCGCAGCCGGTAAAGGCAAGCAAATGGGGTCTTTTAATGGAGTCTAGACTAGGCTAAGTTCACGGTATGTCAGGCCATCACATAAATGATCACGATCGACCAGAAGTTTTATCAAAAAGCGCAATTCAATGGTTTTTGTGCGCTGGTTTATTCGCGGCAGCCTTTACCGCGTTTTTGATAAACGCTGATTATCGAATGAGTCATTCTACTGCTGAAAAACAGTTATCAGTGACGCTGCATGAATTAAGAACGGCTCAAGCATCTCTGCCGGCAAGAGTTACTGATGAGCGCCAGATTGGTAGCTTTGACTCTGTTAATGCTTTAACTAAATCGGGTACCCTAATTAAGTCTGAGACGCGACCCGTATTGGCGGTTCCTCTAACGACTGTAAAATAAAATTTGCATATCAGCAGCAAGTTTTTGCCGATGGATTTTGTGATTAATCTCCTGCGCGATTTTTTGATCGAATCTTGGGCCAGGTTAGCGGTACAGCTATCCTCGGGCTCACCAAGCAATTACACAGCGATTTATCGCAGCGCTTTACGACGGTATCCCCGTTGGCGCAACGGTCATTTGCTTTTAGCGCAAGCAGCGCTTTCAGAATCTAATTTGGAGCTCGTGCAAAGCTCGTTATTGGCGGCACAAACTCTCGGCGCTGAGAAGGTCCCAACTCAATATGAGCAGATGATATTTCTGCGCGCGAAACTCGCTTTACGGCTGGGGTATTACGAGAGAGCGATTGAACTTTTTAACGAAGTGCAGCAATCAAAAAAATTGAAGCGGACAGATCTTTACGAAGAGCTGGCAGCGGCCCACGCAGCCAAAGGAGACAAGCAAAAAGCGCTTGAAATTTTACGCTCAATTGACTCTAATAAAATTTCTATGCAAGCCCGAGCGGTGCTAGAGCTGTTAGAGGCATCACTCAATAACCCGCAGAGTTAGTTCCCCGGTTTTTGTTGTAGGTACAATTCTTACGCCGCGATTTATGCCGATAATTATCTGTACCGCATCAGGCTTCTGAACCAATTTTACATGCGTGATCCCTGCAAAATCCTCAGGAGGAAAATACGGTAACGACAAGTAACGGCCCGCCAGCGTAAAATCTGACACCATTACCTCGTAAGTGCGTTCATCTAGTTTTGAAACACGCGCATCCGCCCGCCCGCCAAGCAATATTCGAACAACGGAGCTTCCTAACTCACCCGGCTGCGAAGATTTATCGAACACGATCTTCTCGATTTTCCCAGCCTCAGATTTTCCTTTTGGCGCATTTGTCGAAGGAACAGCGGTTGCAGGAATAGATGTCGCAGTAATAGCGACCGGCGGGGTAGGGGTTATTTTTGGCGCAACAGTTGCTGAGCTCTTTGCTGCAATCGTCACAGTACTAGGAACCGTCGGAATGCGAGTTGGAACAGTTGTTGCGACCAGCAATGTCGGAATTGGACTAATTGTCGGTATCGCGGTGTAGGCCACATTTAGGATTACAGTTGGAATCACAGTTGGGATCACAGTTGGCATGGAAACAAGAGTTGGTATTGCAACCAGCGTCGGAATTGCACTGGGGCGCACTATCTCAGAGCTGCTTAGCTCTGATTTATTTGGCTCGATTAAAGGCTCGTTTTTGCCAATGGAGTACTGAAATTTAGCTGAGTTTGTCTCCTTTGATACCGTGACCTCCGGTAATTTCTCAGTGTCGAACACAACCCGCAGGATATTACCGCTACTCGGGGTTGTAGAAAATCCAAAGCGCATTTGTTTCAAAAAAGTTTCGCCTTTGATTATGGTTACTGGTTTACTCACCAGCTTTTTCGCTGCTGAAACGTTCGTAAATTTGAAGTCAGCTACCAGTCGGGACGGATTCATAAGTGTGAAGGCGTCTTTTAATTCTGATCCAGCGGCGGTTACATTACAGGTTACTATTTGGGCGTTTACACTACACTGCGCTGAAATCCCTTCGGCTTGAAAATTTAGCGGCTGCGCCGCATCGGCTTTAGCAACCTGAGCCATCGCTTCTCTGCTCGGCATCAAAGCACCGCCCACTAAAATAACGGCATGAACAAAAAAACTTAGCCTGGATACTTTATAGTGCAACATAGTTCACCACATTAGCTGGCCTAAACCGGATGGTCCAGACCGCTTAAATACGTTAGCGTTAATTCAGGATATTTTTTGGGGTTACTCTAGCTCGTCGCTCATCTCTGGAGCCGCAATCGCCGCTATCCCTTTCTCTGTCGCCCGTGCTTCATTCATGCGCCGGGCCAAAGTTTTCTCAAATACCACCATTGCGCCTGGATATGGACTTGTTACTTTGACACGCCGATTGCCTAATAGTTTGTGAGAATATCCGAGTAAAATAGCTTTATCGGGGCCGTAGTCGCCCTCACTGCCATTTTCTACAGCGACGTCTAATTTCGTAGTTATAGGTTGCGCAAAGCGTGCTTGGGCGCCGCCTGGTTGCTCCTGCATTAGCACAACAGCATCCTTAAAAAGCGCAATCCAAACCTCTGTTTCTTTTACACCCGCGATGGCTGATTCTACTTGGGCTTCTACGTCCTCAGGGTTATCCAATTCCTGCATCGTACCGCGAAACATTAACTGTAAAGTTAAGTCTTTAGCATGCGCTGTAAAAGCGAAGCGCCGCGCCGCGGAGCGGGCTGCGAGAAACTCTAGCATAATGGCCGGTTTTAATGAGCGCCACATCTTGCCAGCGCTAAACTGAAATACTAAAGGTGCCACTAAAAAAGAGCCCCAAAAGAGCCACACATGCTGTAATCCAATGGCGAACGCCGCCCCGATAAGTATTAAAGTGATGGCGGCAAAGATGCCGCTGCCGTGCGAACGGTTAAGCAGAGCTAGCTTCTCCTCGGGAGGAATTTGCCGCCACAATTCGTCAGCGTCGTTTAGATTGGCCATGAATTAAAAGCTTAAGGGAAAAGTTTGCCGCAACTACGACATTGCACAGCGGTACTAATAGTCGTTTGCAGAAATCACGCCATTGATGCGCAACTTAAGCGAGTTGTTGCCGATTGCGTATCCATGTCATCAAAAATAGCTCAAACCAGCACTGCAACACTTATTGGAGTAGAGGCAGTGCCCGTTACCGTAGAGGTTTTTACCCGCCGCGGTGGCAGCAAACCACTATGTACAATTATCGGCCTCGGAGATGCGGCGGTTAAAGAAGCTCGTGAGCGCATTCAGGGAGTTGCAAGCTCGCTCGGAATTGAGCTTCCTGAACGGATTTTAATCAATCTCTACCCAGCAGAGCTGCGCAAAGAAGGCACGATGTTTGACCTTGCCATCATGGCGGGTTTGCTAGTAGCAATTGGCCGCATTAGAAGCGATAGCTTAGAGGGCATAGCACTTTTTGGTGAACTTTCGCTGCGCGGAGACGTACTACCGGTGCGTGGCATGTTGGCGTTAGCTGCAGTAGCTGCAGCTAACGGCGCGCGTATGATTATCGTACCGGCTGCTAACGCTTCAGAAGCGGCGCTGTGTTGTGTGTGCCCAGTATTAGCGATTACGCATGTGCGTGAATTATACTCACCGAATAAATTGCCGCAGGTGTCAGCTCCTGTGGCGCGCAGTGAGACCGCAAACTGTGAACCTGATCCATTTCACGATGTGCTCGGGCAAGAGCGCGCTAAACGAGCGCTTACGATAGCCGCGGCCGGCGGGCATAACGTATTAATGATCGGACCACCGGGTTGCGGCAAAAGTATGCTGGCTGAGCGCATGAGTCGGGTGTTACCAAGTTTGAGCCAGTCTGAAATTCTCGACGTGGTGCGCGTCCACTCGCTCGCAAACCAACCGGTAGCTTCCTTACTTGATGGTCGGCGCCCATTCCGCGCTCCACACTACGCCTCGAGTGCTCCGGGCTTGCTGGGCGGCGGCCAGCCGTTTACTCCAGGGGAAATCACGCTAGCGCATCGCGGAGTATTATTTTTAGATGAATTTCCTGAGTTTAAGCGCAGTTTACTTGAGTCGTTGCGCTTACCACTAGAAGTTGGAACACTTTCAGTTTCCCGCGCTCAAGGCCGTTATATTCTACCGGCGCAGTTTCAATTAATCGCTGCGATGAATCCCTGCCCATGTGGCAAGCTTGGTTCTGTGCATCAGTGTGAATGCACGATGGGCGCGCGCTTAACCTACATGGCGCGGCTATCTCAGCCCATTTTAGATCGCATCGATATGCACGTTGAGTTACACGCTGTGACTGTTGGGGAATTAGCGCGCACCGCACTCGCGGCACCGAAAATAAATATTTCTCCGGTAATCTTTAAGCGCACTGAAAGCGTGCGCAGCGCAAGAACGCTGGCTATTGAATCGCGCGGTAAATGCAATGCAGCCCTGTCGGGCGAAGAACTACGCCGCTATGCGCCAGTCGGCGAAGGTGGCGCTAAATTATTTGAGGCAGCAGCGCTTAAGTTTGGTCTCTCAGCGCGTGGCGTAACGCGCGTTCTAAGAGTGGCGCGCACCATAGCTGATTTAGAAGAAAATCCTGACGTGGATAATAAACATCTAGCCGAAGCGCTTTCGTATCGCAGCCTTGAACGGCAGCGCGTTACGAGCAGCTAATCCTAAGTCACGCTTTACACCAACTCAAAAAAAAATGCGGACGGGTTTTTTAGGCCCATCCGCATTTATCGTATCTTAATTTCAGAATCTTACTGGAATCTGAAACACACTACTTGGCCTATTCTTGAGCCACCGCCGCCCGCTTGGCTTGCCGTAATCAAGCTAAACGGTTGGTTTGTAATCGGCTCAGCGGGATTAAATCTCCAAACTGGATTGTTGTTTGGAGAATCGTAACCAATCGTTGAGTAACGCATCGCGTCTGTGTATCCAGCAGCTCGGCAGAAGCCAAGAGCTGTCTCAGCTGTGCCCGCCATCGCATTGTGTACGCTGTTTGCAGGAGTATTCATGTTGGCAACGTTAAAGCCGTTTGTCGGGCCCGTTGCTGGGTTTCTTTCCCGAATAGTTCCAGCTCGGGCGAAGTTAGTGCTGCTTGGATTCGTTGGAGGGAATGCCTCTGACACGATTGTTCCACCGTCGCTACCGCCTGGACCTGTGCCCGCAAAGCAACCCGGTGTCGCTGATGCAAGCCGATTCGAATACCGATCAGATGCTCCACTGGAAGCGATTACGTATTGTCCACAAGTAGTCAGAACAGCATTTGCGTCGATCAAGTAAAGCCTCAAAGTAGGGAAGAACTGACCGTTAGCTGGTGCTACGAAGTCAGAGATTACTCTACCGACAACTACACTAGCGTTTGCAACTTGCACGTTACAGCGGGATTGATAAACACCGCTTAAGCTCGCTACATATCCTGTATCACAAACACCCTTAACGCCGATTGCCGGTGAATTGCGAGTGTCTATAGTCCCTACAAGAGATCCCGGTCCGTAAACCTGAACTCTCGTTTCCCATTGGCCGGTTGGTAGTAACCGTGCTTTGCCCATCGCATGAAAACGTTGCAACGAAGTCCCCGTGCTGTAGTCAACGCTTATCGGGCCGAAATCGTATGAAACATACGTTAACGGCTGCACCAAACGATCTTCAACGATGCGAATAACGATCGGCTCGATTTGTTCGTCACTAATTACGGCTGGCGGACCCGCTGGCCCGGGTGCACCTGCTGCTCCGGTAGGACCTGTCGCTCCGGTAACACCTGTTATTCCATTGGCACCTGTAGCTCCAGTTGCTCCGATAGATCCGGTTGCGCCTAAAGCACCTGCAACACCCTGTGCTCCAATCTCTCCACGTGCCCCTTGAGGCCCGGTAGCACCCACTGCCCCAGTTGCTCCGGTTTCACCCTTAGCGCCCATTAAGCTTGAGGTATTTTCCGTGAAAAAATTCTGCGTAATGTTTTTTACAGCTTCAGGTGTTACGAAAGTTGCAACTTTCTTGAAGCCACGCGGACATCTTTTACCAGCTGTAACGAAGCGAGTTTCAAAAACTTTAAATGACTTTGCACGATTCTCTGGACGAGCCGCTTTCTGCTCAAATACCCGAGAACAAGCATCGATGCCTGTTGCGCTTGAAATTATACTTTGTACTTGAGCGCTAACAAGCGACGGCGCAAAAGCGCTCGTGGCTAATATACTTAGGCCAAGTATTACTTTTATCTTATTCATTTGTACTAATATCCCAATCACTGTGTTAAAAATTAACTAACTAAAATTGTAAAAAACAATCGCACTTAAACCTATAAGCAAGCGCGATAAATTCGCTTCGACACTAGTTATGGCGCAGCCGCGCCAAACGTTGCATCCAGCCGGAACTAAAATATTAGGATAAATGCCGTCAAAACTAGCCGCAAAGCCGCTAATTCATACAATATTCACCAAGCGCGGAACTTTTGTACCGGGCTGATAAACTACGATAAATCGATTTTCAGAAGTTACTCTATGATCTGTGTCATGTAGAGTTTTGATTAATAACGCTTTTAGATCTTCTTCGCTTATATCAGGCGCAACCTCTAACACTGCGCGTTTCTTACCTTTACTTTGCACAACTACCGTGGCGACTTGTTTCTCAAGTAATTTGCCATCAAATTTTGGCCAAGGTTCATAGCTAAGGGAAGATTCACCAGTCCCAAGTTCTGACGAACGCAACCTGCTCCAAAGCTCTTCCGCTAAATGCGGGGCAAAAGGGGCCAGCAAAAGCGTAAACTGCTCTAATGTTTCTTTAGAAATTTTTTGCGACGCAATCGTATTCAAGCACTCCATTAAGGTTGATACGCATGTATTAAGCTGTAACGCTTCGATATCAGAAGTGATTTTTTTGATCGCTGCGTGCAACGCTTGTTTTACCGCGGCCGGTTCCTCAAGCGTAGTTACAATATCAGCGAAGCCTTGCTCTTTATTTTGGGTAACAAACGCCCAGCATCGGCGCAGAAATCTAAATACGCCCTGAATTGCTTTCGGGTCCCACGGTCCAGCGCTATCTAGCGGCCCGCGAAACATCAGGTACATACGCAACGTATCAGCGCCGAACTCAGCGATAATGGTATCTGGACTAATCACGTTACGCAGCGATTTAGACATTTTTGCTACGATGCGCTCAAGTTTCTCGCCAGTTTTCGCATGTAAAAAAGTGCTGCCGTCTGGCGCGGGCTTAACTTCATCTGTCGGCACCAGGACGCCGCGCGCGTTTTTGTAAGCAAAAGCTTGAATCATCCCTTGGTTAAAAAGCCTTTGAAACGGCTCATTGGTGGAGACAAATCCCAGATCACACAAAACTTTGTGCCAAAAACGTGCGTACAATAAATGCAACACAGCATGCTCAGCGCCGCCAACGTAAAGGTCCACGTTCATCCAGCTTTTTTCTAACTCAGGCGCGAATGGATGGGTGTTATTTTTGGGATCAATAAAGCGCAGATAATACCAACAAGAGCCAGCCCACTGCGGCATCGTGTTAGTTTCACGCCGTCCTTTTTTGCCAGTTTTTGGGTCGGTTACAGCAAGCCAATCGTGGGCCTTAGCTAACGGTGATTCACCACTTTCAGACGGTTTATAATCCTGCACATCGGGCAGCTTTAGCGGCAACTGCGATTCTTCAAGCGCTGAAATTGTGCCGTCTTCCCAATGAATTACAGGTATTGGTTCACCCCAATATCTTTGGCGCGAGAAAACCCAGTCGCGCAAACGGTACGAAACCACGACTCGACCGTGTTTGCCGTCAGTCAACCATCCGTTAATTAGTTGCTTTGCCTCCTCGTTTGATTTCCCTTCAAGCGCTAACTGTTTTGCTACCGGCTTATCGCATTGCAGCATGGTGCCGGACTTAGTCCACGCAGCCTGACCAGCAAGTGTCGCAGTCACAATTGAGTTATCGATATTTGAAGCATCCGGGCTAATTGGCGGTCGCACTACAGGGCGAATCTCGAGTTGATAATTTTTAGCGAAGATAAAATCCCGCTCATCGTGCGCAGGCACGCCCATCACAGCGCCCGTTCCAAAACTCGTCAAAACATAGTCAGCGATAAAGACCGGTACCTTATCTCCGCTAATCGGATTGATGGCGAAGGCGCCAGTCGCGCAGCCAGTTTTTTGGCGGGTTTCAAGGGTACGATTAAAATCACTTAATTTAAGGGCGTCGGCGCGATAACTTTCGACCGCGCTGCGAAGTACCTCTGTTGTAATTACCGAGACAGCTGGATGTTCAGGCGATAGCACCATGAAGGTGACACCGAAGAGGGTATCAGGGCGAGTTGTAAAAACCGTTATTGTCACGGAGCTTGCTTCAACCTGGAAAGTTATTTCAGTTCCGTGGCGCTTCCCGATCCAGTTGCGCTGCTGCTCTTTGATAGCCTCGGGCCAAGCAAGCGTATCTAATTCTGAAATCAATCGCTCCGCGTATTTTGTAATCCGCATCATCCACTGCCGCATCGGCTTGCGTGTAACTTCATGATTGCCGCGTTCGGAGCGGCCATCAATTACCTCTTCGTTTGCGAGTACGGTGCCTAAGCCCGGACACCAGTTGACCATGGCATCAGCCATAAACGCCAAACGGTGCTCACTTTGAAACGCTTGCACAGCAAGCGGACCAGCTGCTTGAATATCGGCTGGGATAATTAATTCAGCGATTGGGCGCGCGCGTTGGGAGGACTCATCAAACCAGCTGTTATAAAGCTTTAAAAATATCCACTGGGTCCAGCGATAATAATCTTGAGTGCAAGTTTGTAGCTCGCGGTCCCAATCATAAGAAAGGCCGATCCGTTTCATTTGCTGCGTAAATGTTTCGCAGCTTTTACCAGTAATAACTGCTGGATGCTCGCCGGTTGCTATCGCGTGTTGTTCAGCGGGTAACCCAAAGGCGTCGTAGCCCATCGGATGCAAAACAGAGAACCCGTTCATGCGTTTAAAGCGCGCATAAATATCCGTTGCTGTGTAGCCAAGCGGATGTCCAATATGCAGCCCTGAACCTGAAGGGTAGGGAAACATGTCTAAAACGTATGTTTTCTTACCACCTGGGATTTGCGGAGTTTTAAAAGTTTTTTCACGCTCCCAAAAAGCCTGCCATTTCTTTTCAATTTCTGAAGGGGAATATTCAATTTTCATTTCTGAACCAGAATTATGGGGCGCCAAATATTAAAGTTATCTACTTTTTATTCGTGCCTAGCTCAAGCTCAATAGTTGCGTTCTTTTTCTCACCGGTTATTGGATCTAACACGGATTCAAGCACTTGAATTTTTGTCGGTAGAATATCTATTACGACTCCGCCGTTTAACCCAATTTTGGTACCTTTTCTGACTGTAAATCCGCGCCGCAGCGAGTTTTCAACGATTGCAATCGGTTCACCGGTGCTGGCCAAATAGGAGGTGTAACGCAGCTGTCCAATCGCGTATTGCTCAAGCTCGGTACCGCCAAGGCCGGTAACTTTCGGGGTCAAATCAAACGGCATAAACGGGTCGCGTTTGCCGGTTGGGTCGTAAACATAACTTGCGCGGGTTGAATCGTCTTGTTCAAGGCTAGCCAGTAACACGGGGTCAATATTCAGCTCATCAATGACAGAACCTGCTGCGCCGCCAGTTTTTTCAGCACCGTCAGCAGGCTTAGCTCCAGCTTTGCCTGGCTGTCCTAATCGATAGCGACCGTTGCTAACCGTATAAACTAGCGCTTGCCCAGTTTCAGGGTCATTTGGCAACACATCAAAATATTCAGGTATTAGCTCAGATAATGCCTTCGGAAATGCCCCTGAGCGGGTGCGAAAATCAGCTAATGCTAGCTGTACCCGCATAGTTGCGCGCCTACCATCCGGCATGTCACCTGAGGACTGAAGCGCTGCAGCCACCACATCGCGCGGGCTAAGCTCGGCTGGACCCTTGCCAGAATATAACGCTAAAAAAGTTACCTGTGCTGCTATTAATACTGAACATGTAATTACGAATTTTTTGAACCCATTCGATTTTTTGGCGCGCTTAACCATAACTGTTGGGCTGCAGCTTAGCCTAAGCCTTGCGCAAAGCGGTAGAGGGCTAAAAGACAAACTTAAAAAAAAGGGAAGCTTTGTTCTTTAGAAACAAAGCTTCCCTTTTTTAAGTCAGGTTTGCAGCCAGGGAGGCGCAAACAATTCTTTTGACTAACGGCTTAGTGCGCGTGGCAATGGCCTTCTTTGCAATGTTCGCCATGGCCGCAATCTGTATCTGCTTTACAAGCCTTACCTTCATCACTTGCGCGCGCCTGTGGGGCGATTACGAAAGAAACAAGCCCTAAAAAAAGAACCGTCAACAATTTCTTCATTAACATACTATTTTTCTCCAATTGTTTTATTACCCGCACGGCCACTCGACCGCCGAACATAATCATCGTCTAGGTATGTTTAAAACGTGAGGGGTAATCTAAAGGATACGCCGCGCAGCGAGACGTCGTTATGAATAACAGCCAAAAAGATCAGCCAAAAAGATCGGCCAAAAAGATCGGCCAAAAAGATCGGCCAAAAAGATCGGGATGAGAGGATTTGAACCTCCGGCCCCTAGTTCCCAAAACTAGTGCTCTAGCCAGGCTGAGCTACATCCCGAACACTGCGAAAGTATATCGGAATTAAAAAAGAAGCTAGTTTTTGGGCCCCCGAAACTAAACTGCTGGGTAGTGCAAATGGTTTTGGTGCTGTAAAACTCACTCAGATCATTAAATTTCAATGGTAATGGCAAGCGGGGTGTTTTAATGGCTGGCGAAACAGGAGCAGGTAGCAGCGGTTCGGGTCAGAGTGGCATGGGCGCCGTGGCGCGTAGGGTTGGAATTGCTGTATTCGCAGCGATGGTTGCGCTGATGGGCGCGCACGCACTGCAACGCAGGCATCAGGTACAATACAAGGGCGTTTCCCCGTCGAACATAACTTCTACGCTGCGCGGGGAGGTAGATTTTACAAAACCGAAATTAGCTGATCAGGTTGATGAGCGCGCGGCATTAAAGCGCGAACACAAAGATGAGACACGCAAATCTGTCAAGGAAACACTGCGTGGCTGGGTTGATCAGTTGCTTAAATAGGCGATTTCGTTAAATAGCTCTGGCTCATACAATTTCACTGGTGAAATAACAGCGCATGCTAAATCAAAAAAGTCTCATTTTAGTTTGTCTGCTATTCGCCCTCTCGGGCTGCGTGCTTGCGCCGTTTATGGAGCCGTTTCGCCAAGCTGGAGTATCGGCGGCGGCCAGACGCGGATTATTAATGGCGCGCGTTGAATTATTTCATCGGCTATGGTCGCAGAATAAAATTGAAGAGGCGCTACTTTTTACGGATGAATCCGACAGGGCTGCATTGCGTGCGACCCTTGAGGCTCTTAGTGATGGATTCGTTGTCACCGGGGCCGAAGTAAAAAAACGGGCCGACGAAGATGACGCCGCGCATTCAGTTTTGCGGATTGAGATTCAGCGCTATAAATTAGGGCGCAACGTAATTGAAAATATTCCCATTACCGAACAATGGACGTTTTCTCATACCAGCGGTTGGATGTTAGTAAGCTTAATCAGTGAGCAAGGGTGATTTTATCATGATGACTGCGTCCTGCAACGCACCCAGGAATATACCCTCTAAGTTGTTAGTTCTATTCCCGACAATATTTTGGTTGGTAGTTGCGTGTTTAATGACGGCGGGTTGCGCCCCGAAAGTTGTTCCAATCGCTAGCGTTGTTTCTGATCGCAGCCCGGCTAATCTCGCTGTACTCTCCGAGCGCAGAATTAACGATACTCTAGAGCTTTTAGTTGAGCTTACCCCGTTAGTAGTATGGCCTGCGGAATCAATCTCGCTTGAATTGGTTGCGCTTAGCGAAGGGGAGGAGATTGCGCATAGCACAGCGCGTATTTCGGACGTGACGGCTGATTTGCTGCGCCCCGGCTCTCCGGTGCAGGTGCCAATTTCGGTTCGAGCGCCGCAGATGACGGACTATCGTTTAGAAGTTAAGTGGGGGGCTTATGCTGCGCTAGCAGAGACTAAAAGTCCAGCGCCGCAACAGGAAGGCGCGCTTGAGTTAGTGGATGTGCATCTATCCGTAATTGAGCAACCGGCTGGTGGTACTAACTGCACTACCGTTTCGAGTCCTTTCAACAATCCGTGCCCAGTAGGTTTTCTTTACTCAGCTAGTCTGCGAAACAGAACGAATAAAATTATTAATTCGGTTACATTGGTGGCGTATTTTAACGACGCTTCGGGCGCGCTGGGAGAGGCGTCAGAGGTATCTATGTCGGATCTAAAGCTAGCTCCCGGCGAGGAGCGTGCTTTGCGCGTAACTTTTGATGCGCCGGTTGCCTCCGGTGCTCGTCAGATTAATTTGACACCGAGTCTTGCGGTGGCACGTTTTGAAAGCTTTTGAAGAGCCGTTATCAGCGAATTGGGAAAATGGGCGGCGCTAAAGACCATGAAAACACAAATAGAGAATCTGCAAGGTCAGCAATGTAGTTTAATAAAAGCGCTATTTTTCATGCGGGCGGTTGCTCTAATCGTAACTGTGATATCGGCCGGCTGTTTTGCATCGATCACCTGGACCCGCACCGCACAGGCGGTATTGATGCCTGATGCAATCGTTGATTCCGGTGGGGTGCTTAACGATGCGCCGTATCGAGATTTAGGCACGCAGTTAACACATCAGGGCAAGTTACTTTGCCTTACGGTTTTAGTGCCGGGCTTTGGAATTGGGCGGCGCGATACCTCAGCCGCATTCTTCAATAGTCTTTATGCGCTTACCGCTGCGCACAATGTAGTTGATTTGTTGCGTTATAATCCCAGATACGAAATTTCGACTGGAAACAATTACCTGACGAATCGCGGCACTGTTTATCAGGTTGAAAGCGTTACGGTTTATCCGGGATTTGATGGCACAAAAAATACGCCAGATATAGCGATTATTAAGTTTGCTCAGCCGATCCTTGAATTTCAGGATAATGTTATAGGCGCAGCTTCTGCGGGCGATGTGCTAACTAGTGGCGGATTCGGCAGTTATGGCACGCCTTCTTTTGGGCGAATTTTTCCGCATAACGGCGCTGCGCGCGGATGGCAGGCGAAACAGTGGGAATATGATCCCTCAGGCTCGGATACTTCGCCGGTTTATTATCGCTCTACCATTTTTGGATTCTTTAACGACGGGATCACCATAAATGGTATGGGTCTCGAGGGCGACTCAGGCGGGCCAGTCTATAATGCAGCGGGTGAGCTTGTAGGGCTAACAACAGCCAGCACTGGCATAGCTCAAAACGGTCAAACGGTGCATCTACAGTTGGATAATCCGCAAGTTTACTCTTGGATCCAAAGCATGACGGTAGCGCCTAGACGTTCCGCTGCCGATATCGTGGGTGGCCGCTGCTAAGTTTTCTGCTTGCCAGAAACCTAGTTACTAAGCACGGATTATTTGGTAGTAGCTATCATCCAATGCTAACTGCGAATGATTCTGAAAAATTAGAGGATAAAAGCCTGCAAGCTGCGGCGCCTGAACTGCTTGCGGGGGATCTGCGTCCTGGTGTCTTTATTAAGACTTACGGTTGCCAGATGAACGCCTACGATTCAGAAAAATTGCTTAAATTAGTTGAGCCAAATTATCGCCAAGTTGCAAGTCCGG
>Ga0105046_10002176_pt1 | contig 30787 bp, 26 predicted proteins | sample MAT03_FD_78385 | JGI IMG/M metagenome (GOLD analysis project Ga0105046, IMG submission 78385) | Freshwater microbial communities from Lake Fryxell liftoff mats and glacier meltwater in Antarctica - MAT-03 (megahit assembly) | ecosystem: Environmental > Aquatic > Freshwater > Ice > Liftoff...
GCAAATTTTTTTGTTTCGAAAGTCAAGAAGATTCCGTTGGTGTATGATAGCCATGAATATTTCACCGGCGTTCCGGAATTAGCCAATCGGCCAAGGATAAAGGCGATTTGGAAATTTATTGAATCTAGAATTCTTCCAAAAATAAAACATGCCTACACCGTAAATGATAGCATAGCCAAATTGTACAAGGAAGAATATAATATTCCCTTTCAGGTTATTCGCAATATGCCGGAGACAAAAATTGGAATTCAAAAAGACATTTCAATTTTAAAAAGGGAGTTACGTTTACCTGAAAATAAATCCATCATCATTTTACAAGGTGCAGGAATTAATATTCAACGTGGAGCTGAAGAAGCGGTTTTGGCTATGAATTATGTCGAAAATGCCCTCTTACTTATCATTGGGAGTGGAGACGTGATTCCCATCTTAAAAAAGATGGTAGTAGAAATGCAATTAAGCAATAAAGTTCAATTTGTACCAAAAAAGACCCCTGCAGAGTTGATGCAATATACTTCCTGTGCAGATCTTGGTTTAAGCCTTGACAAGGATACTAATTTAAATTATCGATTTAGTTTACCAAATAAATTGTTTGATTATATTCAGGCAGGAATTCCAGTTTTGGCCAGCGATCTACCGGAAATTAAATCCATTATTGAAAAGTATAATATAGGACGTATAAGTCCCAATCACGATGTTGAACAAATTGCAGCACTCATGAATGAAATGCTTCACAACACCGAACTCAGAAAAGTATGGGAAATTAATTTAAAAGTGGCGGCGCGTGAATTAAACTGGAACACAGAGCGAAATAAATTTTTAGAAATCTTCCGATCGATTGAAAAATAAACATCTTCATATCATTTCTTTTGATGTACCCTATCCTGCAGATTATGGAGGTGTTATTGATGTGTTTCATAAAATAAGACATTTGCATTTACAAGGCATACAAATTACCTTACATTGTTTTAAATATGGCAGAGAAGAAAGTGAAGAATTAAAAAAATACTGTGATCAGGTTTATTATTATCAAAGAAGAACATCTAAGAAAAAAATAATACACAAAGATCCTTTCATCGTTATTACGAGAGATCATCCGGACTTATTGGCAAGGTTAAAAATGCATGACAGTCCGATTTTATTCGAAGGCTTGCACAGCACATTTTTATTGGCACATCCTGAATTAGAAAAGCGAAAGAAGATAGTTCGCATGCACAACATCGAACATGAATACTACAGGTTTCTTTCACAATTTGAGACGAGCATATTCAGGAAGATGTATTTGTTATCGGAATCATTGAAACTTGCATCGTATGAAAAAATTCTAAAACATGCAGATCTAATTTTTGCTATTTCTATGTTAGATACGCAGGTACTTCAAAGTAAATATGGCCATACATCATTCGTTTCTGCCTTTCATCAATATGACGAAGTTATTACTAAAACCGGTTTGGGTAACTACAGTTTATATCATGGAAATTTAAAAGTTCCGGAGAATGAAAAGGCAGTATTATTTCTGATTGATGAAGTGGCGAATCAACTCGAGCATCAGCTCATCATTGCAGGACAACAAGCAAGTTCCAGTATTCGAAAAAAGTGTAAATCGAAATCAAATATTTTGTTGATTGAAAATCCGAGCGAGCAAGAAATGCAGAGCTTGATTCAGAATGCTCAAGTACATTTACTTCCCAGCTTTCAGCAGAGTGGAATCAAATTAAAATTGCTTCATGCGCTTTACTGCGGCAGGCATGTCATCGTTAATAAAAACATGCTTAGCGGCACTTCGTTAGAAAAAACTTGCATCCAAGCAGAAAGTGCTAAAGAATTTGCCAGCTTAGCAAACAGCTATTCAAAAAAGGAATTTAAGGAAGAACTTTTAGAAGAAAGGAAGACGATTTTACAAAGCAATTATTCGAATGCTAGTAATGCAAAAAAATTAATTTCACTCGTATTCCAAAACGATTCATCAGGCGAAAGGGCCCACTAATCCCGAATCAACTTTTACTACGCGAGAAGGAAATTTTTCCATCAAACTGTAATTATGTGTTACCATCACTACAGCTCTACTATTGCGACTTACATCAAAAAGCAGATTCATAATTTCATTGCTAGTTTCGGGATCCAAATTTCCGGTGGGCTCATCTGCCAGAATTAAATCCGGATCATTCAATAAAGCTCGTGCAATTACTAAACGTTGTTGTTCACCTCCGGATAACTCGAATGGCATTTTAAATCCTTTCGTACTAAGACCTACTTTTCCCAAAACTTCAGCCACACGTTCTTCCATTTTCTTTTTATCCTTCCAACCTGTTGCCTTTAGATAAAACAATAAATTTTCCTTTGCGGAACGATCCGTTAACAATTGAAAATCCTGAAAAATAATTCCCAATTTTCTTCTGAGTTTAGGTATATCTCCTTTTTTCAGATTGTGTAAATTATAACCTGCAACAAAACCTTCGCCTTGGGGCATTGGTAAATCACCATACAAAATGCGCATGATTGAACTTTTGCCGCTTCCGGTTTTGCCAATGAGGTACACAAACTCACCTCTTTGCACGTTTAAATTCACATCATTCAAAACAAGATTTTTGTTGTGAAAGACATTTACATTCTTTAGATCAATTATTGTATCAGACATTTTTTTATCTTTCAATAATGAATTTACATTTTATAATTCGAGCTTACTTACTTTCCCGAAAGGAATTTCATTCAAGAACTCGGAAATTCTTACTTCTTTCTCAGCCAAGCCAACTTTCGAAAGTGCTTTTTCTGGTCGATCCAATCGAAAGTAGGCTAACAAGGTAAACTGCTCATCCCTTAGCTGAACATAATCGGGAATCTTAGCTTTCCCTTGTATTTTTAGCAGATAGTAGATAGACATATTACAATTGCAAAATTATTGGAAATAAGCCTACAAATGAATGGACTAATAAAAAGTAATCAAGGATTTATTCAACAGAAAAGGGTATAAAAAAAGAGAGGTTGGATTTGCACCCAACCTCTCTTTTAATATTTTTTAAAACTATCGTTTACTTGTTTTCTTACCACCCAATCCAATCGGACTACCTACACGCGCCATTGCACAACGGAATCCCAACCAATCGGTAGCTTGTTCTTGATCAAGAAAACGACGAGAACCCGGAGTCATATAATATGCACGATCCTTCCATGATCCGCCTTTTACTACTCTTGCTCTATCATCAATTAAAGTAGCACTTCCACTGCTGTAAGAAGTATAATCCGGCTCATCACCATCAATATAATTAATGTTATCTGCTTTCTGATAATTTCTTCTTGTTGCAGCTTCTTGTTCTGTCACCTCACGTTGCATAATACGACCCAAAGTATCCTTTTCAGCGATAGAACCTTCTTCATCAGTCACCTGAGTTTGAAACACGTTACCGCGGAAAGAGCGAAAGTCTGTTTTATCTTCATGTGATAGAGGACGATAAACATCCATCACCCACTCAGCCACATTACTCGCCATATTATAGATACCATAGTCGTTAGGAATGTAAGAATACACCGGAGCAGTGATATCAGCATTGTCATTCAACTTTCCAGAAACTCCCATGTTATCACCACGGCCACGTTTAAAATTGGCCAACATTTCACCTTGCCATTTATCTTCAGAATTACGAACTCCATGACCATTCCAAGGATATAATTTACGCTCATTCACGTTTTCAAAAACTGTATTTCCAATTAATGCTAAAGAAGCGAATTCCCATTCTGCTTCTGTTGGGAGACGATATCTTGGAAGAAGAATTCCATCTTCCATACGAACTTTACGAGTATCATTATTTGGATTCAAATCCTGAAGCGGGCTTTTTACAAGACCTTCGTATTGACCTGCTAAATACGCATCCGAATTAAAGTTATCTTCATTCACCTGCGCAGGATTTACTCGAAGAATTCCTTCGCGAATTAAGATTTGTTCGTTCACACGATCTGTTCTCCAGTTGCAAAAATCATTACACTGCAACCAGTTTACACCTACTACCGGATAATCTTGGTAAGCGGGGTGGCGCAAGTACAATTCCACATAAGGCTCATTGAAGGCCAAACGATCGCGCCATACTAATGTATCGGGCAAAGCTTTTCTTTGAACTTCAGGATAATCAGTGCCGAATACACGACCTAACCAGTAGAGGTATTCCAACCAATACGTATTAGATACCTCTGTTTCATCTAAATAATAAGATGAAACAGTTACACGACGAGGCATGTTATCCCAGTCTTGAATAACGTCTTGTTCGGTACGACCCATCACAAAGGTTCCACCTTCAATGAGTACTAATCCGGGCCCGGTTTCCTGCTCTAGATAAGGAACTACTTCAAATCCACCATTACGTGAATCATTATAATTCCATCCGGTAGAACCGGACTTATCATAACTATTACAAGCGGAAAAAACCATTGTTGCCAGTCCAAGGAAGGGAAGCAATTGATTCTTAATATTCATGTGTCTTTTATGTTTGGGATGACAAATATGCGAAATAACTAAAAACTAGGGCAACTTATTGCACGGAATCTCTTCTTCTTGGGTCTACATTCGAACTGAAATCCAACACTTAATTCATGCGAACCACCTGTTGCATTACTTAAGGCTGAGACAGTTACGTCGTAACTATAGCCAAATTTAAAGACTCCTTTTTGCAATCCGATTAATGCAATAAAACTGTCGCTTGACAAGAAATTTTTGTTTCCGAAGTTTCCACGGTACCATAATCCACCCACAATTGGTGAATGGAGGATATACATACCAATATTAATTTGATTGAATGATCCTTGTTGTTGATAGAGAACATTTGGGGAGATGAATGTACCTTCATCACGATTAATTCTTCCTCTAGAACCTCTGCCGTAAGTATCACCGATGGGTAACATAGCACCAAAGTGAGCGGTGTATTTACGAGGTAATTTTGAGGTTCCTTTTACAATAAATGCTTCATCGGGCTCAGTCAAATGATTCACTGCAAATCCACCATAAACTTTATTTGTGTATGCTAAAACTCCGGTACTGAAATCCATATAACTACGCGTTTCGGTAGGACGAACTTCCTGGGTATTATAAACGAAACCATAACGAGGATCGATCATATCACCAAAAGTCAACTTACTAAAATCGAGACGTTTTTGCACATAAGTAGCTTGAAGTCCGAATCGCATTGAAAATTTACGATTGACATTTAATTGATAAGCATACATTCCGCTAATGTTATTCGTAACAAAAATTCCTTCGCCGGCTTTATCATTTAAAAACATAAGACCTAAACCACCATTGATACCTTCAATATGCTGATCATAGCTTGCACTTGAAGTAATATAAGTTTCCTTCAATGCCGGCCATTGATTTCGGTAATTAATACTCACTCGCGGACAACGGGTTGAACCGGCAAAAGCAGGGTTCAAATAGAGTGGATTCGCGTAGAATTGAGTGAATTGAGGATCCTGTGCATCAGCCGTGAGGCAGCTTGCCAACATCATACACAAGAGAATACGTTTAAACATAATCAAATCTTTTACGATTATTTATACGAAGAAATCTATTTTTGTTTCGATTTCAACATATGAAGTCTGCAATAATTAAAGATGGGGGGCGTTCATACAGGGCCTCACACCAAAGCCCAAAGATGCAAAATCCGATCTTAGTTACAGCACAAATTTAATTTTTTTAAGAATATTAAATGATCAAAGACGAACAAACCTTACTAAGCCGGCTATTGATAGCCGTTTCACGGGTAATTGGAACGAGAAAAACGCCAGCTTTGTTGCTTGGTATCCTTCTACTTTCACCCTTATTTTTACCAGCTCAAAAGCTGGAAACCACACAAATAGAGTGGAATGAAACAAGGTTAGAACAGGATAATGTATTTAGAATGGGCTTTAAAGGAGCCCATTATTTGACAGAAAAAAACAGACTCCCCTATTTATACAATCGACTGGAAGGCAGTGCTATAAGTGCAAAAATAAATCGTGCCGAATATGCTCCACTCAGTCAGGTCGAACTCAGTTTAATTGATAAAAGCATCGGAATTGAACCGGAAGTAAGTATCCATCACAGTTACGAAAAGAAGCAGGCTTATAGCATCATATATATTTTACCTTTTCGTAAAAACCCAGGTACCGGCCTATTTGAAAAATTAATTTCATATAACCTGGATATTCAAAAAGGAATCGATGAATCCAATAGAAAGGGTCTGGCCGTGGCCACTTTTGGCATTAATTCCGTTTTATCCAATGGCGATTGGTACCGATTAGCGGTTGTTCGCGAAGGGATTTATAAAATAAGTTTTGATATGTTGAATGATATGGACATTGAGCCATCCACACTTACCTTATCAAACGTTCGATTATTTGGAAGTGGGGGCGGTATGCTTCCTTTGTTGAATAGTGCACCTCGCAAAGATGATTTAGAGGAGTGCGCCATTGAAATGATCGATCAAAATGCTGATGGAGCTTTTAACAAAGGAGATTACATTTTATTCTTTGGACAAAGTCCAGACCAATGGAAATATAGCAGTGCAGAAAAACAATATTTACATCAAAAAAATTATTACAGCGACACGACCTATTATTTTTTAACTGTCGATAATTCGATTCCAGGAAAAAGGATTGGATCACAACAAAATTTACCTCCACTTGGCAATGAGATTTCCATAAACTCTTTCACAGATTATGCATTTCACGAGGAAGATTTGCAAAATTTCATCAAATCAGGTAAAGAATGGTACGGTGAAACATTTGATGTAGTGCTTGCACAAAAATTCAATTTTACATTTGCGAATTTAATTCCTGGCACAGCGAAAATTAAATCCAGTGTCATTTCAAGAACATCTACAGCATTTGCAAGTTCAAGTAGATTTTTAATTAATTATAACAACAGTACCATTTTAACTCAAACTGTTGCGAATGTAGGCACAAGTTATACAGATGATTTTGCAAGAGCTTCCATACTCAACGGAAACTTCAATGTAAACTCTTCAGACATCAATATAGACTATATCTACCAGCCTTATAATGCCACCTCCACGGGTTGGCTAGATTATGTAGCTTTGAATGTGACTAGGGATTTAGCTTATTCGGGCAACGAAATTATTTTTCGAGATTTGGATACAAATAGTAGCGGACTTCAAAGAAAATACACTGTTAAAAACGCGAAAGGTGGACTTCGATTATGGAGTTTGAAAGACCACAACAACATCCGAAGTCAACAATTTTTATTAAACGGAAATCAAATCGAATTCATACAAAATCTTGTCGCCAACGAACCTACAGAATATTATTTATTTTCGGAGAATGCGTTTAAAACACCAAGTTTCACCGGTAAAATTGCCAATCAAAATTTACATGGATTACCTGCTGCAGAATACATCATTATTACTCATGAAAAATTCTTAAACGAAGCAGAAAGACTAGCGCAATTCCATCGAGATCATGACAATTTAAACAGCGTTGTAGTTACTACACAACAAGTGTACAATGAATTTTCCAGTGGCGCTCAAGATGTGAGTGCGCTTCGAGATTTCATTCGAATGTTTTACGAAAAGTCAACAAATCCTGCCGAATTACCCAAGTACGTATTATTAATGGGAGATGGATCTTTTGATCCAAAATATAGAATTAGTAATAATACCAATTACATTCCTTGTTTTCAATCAGACAATTCCATTTCACTTTTAGTTTCATATACTGCGGATGATTTTTTTGCTATGTTGGATCCCATCGAAGGAACACTGAACGGACCTGAATTAATGGATGTAGGAATAGGTCGACTCCCTGTTCGAACAGAGGAAGAAGCAAGGGAAATGGTGAACAAAGTAATCACCTACTCTACTGTTGGAACCTTTACCGATCAAAATTTATGTGCAGGAACTAACAGTAGTCGATTAGGTGACTGGCGAAATGTTTTATGTTTTGTATCCGACGATCAAGACCGAAACTTGCATCAAAGACAGAGCGAAAGAATTTCAAATATTGCACTTCAGAATTACCCGGTTTACAATATTGACAAAATCAACTCCGATGCATACCAACAAATTTCTACACCTGGCGGACAACGTTATCCGGATGTAAACGATGCCATCACAAAACGTGTAGAAAAAGGCGCTTTACTTATTAATTACACCGGACATGGTGGAGAGATGGGATGGGCTTCAGAATCCATTCTTAATAACGACATGATCAACAAATGGAATAACTTGAACAATATGCCTGCTTTTGTTACTGCAACTTGTGAATTTAGCCGTTATGATGATCCGTTGAGAACATCGGCCGGTGAGTTTGTACTCTTAAATAATCAAGGCGGTGGTATTTGTTTATTTACAACGGTTCGACTCGCATTTGCCATCGACAATGAACTCATCAACTCTGACATGATGCATCATTTTTTTACGCCCATCAATGGAGAAATGCCTAGAGCCGGAGACATTATTCGTCTTTCAAAAAGAGACAATCCTTCGAATCGAAATGTCACTTTATTAGGTGATCCCGCATTACGCTTGGCATATCCAAAAAACAAAGTCATCACTGAATCCATTACAGAAACCGGCAGTGCATTGCCGGCAGATACCATCTCCGCACTTAGTAAAATTACTGTACAAGGAAAAATTACAGATCCTGCAGGAAATGTATTGACAGGATTTAACGGAGTTGTTTATCCTACCATCTATGACAAAACCAGCAAAATTTATAATGTAGTCAATGATGTTACCGGAAATGATGTAAGTATACCAGACAGTTTTAATCTTCGAAAAAATGTTCTTTACAAAGGAAAAGCAAGTGTCACCAACGGATTATTCAGCTGCTCATTTATTGTGCCTAAAGATATTTCCATACAATATGGAAGTGGCCGTTTAAGTTATTATGCTCACAACGGAGAATTCGACGCCAGTGGGTACAATGAAAATTTTATTATCGGAGGAATATCTAATAATGCACTTTTAGACGACAATGGACCTGAGGTAAAACTTTTCATGAATGATGAAAACTTCATTTTCGGAAGTCTCACCAATTCAACACCGAATATATACGCCATCTTATTTGATTCAAGTGGTATCAATACGGTTGGAAATGGCATCGGACATGACATCACTGCGCAAATTGACGGTAAGCCGCAACAGTTGTATGTGCTCAACGATTATTACGAAAGCGATTTAGATTCTTATCAAAAAGGAAGAGTATTGTTTCCTTTGAATGCACTCAGCGAAGGACCACATACCGTCACTTTTAAGGCATGGGACATTAACAATAATTCAACTGAGGCAAGTACCGAATTTGTGGTAAGCTCTTCTGCCGGCCTTGCTTTAGAGAGAGTACTAAATTATCCCAATCCATTTACTACGAGCACACAATTCATGTTTGAACATAACCGACCCTGCACCGGGATGGCGATTCAAGTACATATATATACGGTAAGTGGAAAACTGGTTAAAACAATTGACGCTTATCAAATTTGTGAGGGCTTTAGAAACACGGCGGTCATGTGGGATGGAAAAGATGACTTTGGCGATCAGCTCGCTAAAGGTGTTTATGTGTACCGACTGAAAATAAGGACGGCCGAAGGTGAGTCCGCTCAGAAAATTGAAAAACTAGTTTTACTAAGATAGCAATTAAGGAATGAAACAAATTCCTTCTAATATTCGTTATATTTGCCATCGATCCTTTTGGGCCAAGGCATTAAACCATTGAACCTGAAAGGAGAAAAACAAGAACAATGAATAAATTTCTGAAAAAATCAAGCTTCGTACCGGTACTTTTACTGCTAACAACGCTTAGTTCTAATGGCCAGAACACTAATTTATTAGGCCAGATTAACACCATCACAACTGCGGTTCCATTTGCATTAATATCACCCGATGCACGCGCCGGAGGTATGGGCGATCAAGGTGTTGCATCTAGTGCTGATGTGAACAGCATCCATTGGAATCCCGCAAAACTTGCTTTTGCAGAAAATAAAATGGGCTTTGGAGTTTCTTATACTCCATGGCTTCGTGCCTTGGTTAATGATATGTTCATTGCGTACATCTCCGGATATTCCAAGTTGAAAGGGGAACAAGCAATTGGTGGTTCACTTCGTTATTTTTCATTGGGAAATATCACTTTTACAGATGTGAACGGAAATACAATTCGTGATTTTAAACCGAATGAATTCGCTTTAGACTTAGCGTACTCACGTAAATTGAGCAGTTATTTCTCAGGAGGAATTGCTTTGCGTTTCATTCATTCGAACTTGACAGGTGGAACACAAGTGGAAGGACAAGATTCAAAAGCAGGCAACACAGTTGCGGCTGACGTTTCTGTTTTCTTCCAAAAAGAAATTGAAGTGGGTGGTAAAGATGCGATATTCACAAGTGGATTAAATATCTCAAACATTGGAGCAAAAATTTCATACACCGAGTCTGGGGTAAAGAATTTTATTCCTACGAATTTACGTTTAGGTCCGGGCTTACGTTTGAAGTTGAATGAGTACAATGATCTTGCATTCATGTTAGATATTAATAAATTGTTAGTACCTACTCCGCCCATCTACACACAAGATACTGCCAACAGTGCCGACAACATTATTCTTTACGGACAAGATCCTGACGTGAGTGTTGCACAAGGAATTTTCCAATCTTTTAACGATGCTCCTGATGGCTTCAAAGAAGAATTACAGGAAATTAACATTGGTTTCGGAATGGAATATTGGTACGATAAGCAATTCGCTTTCCGTGGTGGATATTTCTACGAAAACAAATTTAAAGGCAACAGAAAGTATTTTACTTTAGGAGCAGGTTTACGTTACAATGTATTCGGAATTGATTTAGCTTATTTGATTCCTACTGATCAACGCAATCCACTTGAAAACACATTGCATTTCACTTTGACATTTGATTTCAATGCCAACAGTGGTGCTAAAGATGATAATGCTGAATAATTTTTCAGCAAAAATCAACCTATGAAATTTAGAGTTGGATTTGGATTTGATGTCCACCAGCTGCAAGAAGGCCGCGATTTATTTATCGGCGGCGTTAAAATTCCACATTCAAAAGGAGCTTTAGGACATTCTGATGCGGATGCATTAATACATGCTATTTGCGATGCACTTTTAGGTGCTGCAGGATTAAAAGACATTGGTTTTTATTTTCCCGATACTTCGAATGAATTCAAAGGCATTGACAGCAAAATTTTATTGCAGCGAGTTGTTGATTTGATTTCCGAGAAAGGATATTCCATCGGCAATGTAGATGCATCCCTCGTTTTAGAAAAACCGAAAGTAAAACCTTATGTTGACCAGATGATCAGCACCCTTGCTCCTATTTTAAAAATTGATATTGAAGACATCAGTATTAAAGCTACTACCAATGAGAAGATGGGTTTTGTAGGACGAGAAGAAGGGATTGCAGCTTATGCAGTGTGCTTAATAAGTAGGATTTAGAAATATATCGGGAGAGATTTTTGGGTGCGAATTAGATTTTGATTTGCAGTTCTACATGGATGCGAAAGTGCGAAAAGCACGAAAGTCGAAATTGTTTCCCTCTGTATAGCAGAAAGGGCTTATAAATTTTTCTTCGCAGTTCTACGTGAATGCGAAATGTTTGCCCCGAGCGAAGTCGAAAGGGCGAAACGTTGCGAGTTAGATTTTACTTCGCAGTTTTACTTTGATGCGAAAGTATTTGCCCTTAGCGTAGCCGAAAGGGCAAATATAATTATTTGTGCAAACTAATTTTTTATAAACTTTTTATACCAAGTCTGATTTCCATCATCACTAAAAATTTTGACAAAATAAATACCAGAAACTAAATTTTCAATATCCTTACCAGCTTGTATATAACAATAAATACCTGGTACCCATAGAGAGCAGCCAGCAAATCCTCTATTGACATCAAACTCACTTTGCATTTGATGGTTCTCTAACCACAAATATTGATTTTTTTTATCTCCAAGAACTTGCCAATCAAAATGAGGTAATTTGATTCTAATCGCATCACCAACAGTTACAAAATCATTTAAAATATAGTCTGTTGTATTTGGTGAATTAACTATGGTTTAATCACTAGGTGTTTCTACACCCGAAATATTTAATGCACTTATCAAATGCTGTCTACTACCTTTCCATCCTAAAAAATTTCTATCCCAACCACATACAATATTTGAAGAGCCGCCTTGACAAGTAGTATAAGCACCGGAACCATCGTACATAAAAGTACCATCTGCAGCACCTCCAGCACAATGGAAGTTATTCCCTCCTACAAAACTGTGAAAAAATTCAACAGTAAAAAAATCATCATACCCTCCATTATTCAGTTTGTCTGGACAAAAATCCCAAGAACCATAGGTATAAACATTTTTGTTTTTTAAAGGTTCTATTGGAGACAAAGGATTTCCTACACCTAATCCAGCATTACAAGTCATATAGTGGTTATAATTATTTCTCCATAAAATAACAGTTGCATCAATATTTCCGTCGGGATTACCCGACAATTTCAGCAAACCACTAGGCAATGACTGATAATTATCAAAGTCATTTAAATTTAGACCATTCTTTGTTAAATAATTACCCCCAACCGGCTGCCAAACTGAATTTAATTGTGATATTGCTGCATTGAAATCACCCAAAAATGAAATCAAAGAACATGGTACTTGCATAGTACCATCATAATAATCACCAATTACATTAAATTCACCCAAACTAATATCTTTATAATATTGAGTAATCTTATCTAACAGCATTCGCACTTACAACATGGTCTAAATACAAATCTGCATTAGGTGGAGCAGCAGGTCCAGCTGGCCAGTTTGCAGGACCTGAGCCTGCACAAGGCCCCACCAATTCTGCAAATACCATTAATACATGAACAGCACCTTTAGCTGGCAAAATTACACCATTACTAGAGTTCTGTGCTAAGACATTCAATGGAATAATTATTTCAAAAGCTATTATTAGCCAAACAATAAATCTGAATTTTATCATAACCTATTCTATTAAATATTAAATTAAAATGATTGTTTTTTTTAATTTTTAATAACTCTTTTAAGGAAAACTCCGGAAGATGAAATTATCTTTATAAAATAAACACCATTTTCAAATTTTGATAAATCAATAATTGGCTTAGTTGAAACATCAAGTACTTTGCCTCCTACCTCTAATATAGCTGCCGAAACAAATTGTGTTGGATTTTCAATTTCAATTGAAAGCAAATTTGAGGTAGGATTTGGAAATAGCTTAATAGAAATATTTGATTCCAATTCGGTATTGCCCACCATGTAACCAAGTGTAGATATATTATCTATTATCCATCCATCCTTGTTGGTATCATTACTATCACTTGTAAAAGTAAACCTATATTGAACAACCGGGCTTATTATTTGTCCAATGAACCATGAATACATCCACCCAGATGTTCCAGTAAAACCTGCCTTATTGGAATTACTTGCAATTGTACTAGTAGGTAGATAAAAATTATTTGAGAATGAAACATTGGCATTTCTTATGTTAATCCAAGTATTCCCACTATCGATAGAGTATTCAATAGTACCTCCATCAATTAATGTATCTGTATTGATACGATGCATAAAATTTATTTCAAACCAATTACAATCCGAACTAACCGTAAATAAAATTGAAGACGTGTTATTGTTCGAATAATTGTTAAGAGTGTCAGTTACAAAGGCAAGTGGAGATGAATATGCACTGTCAAATGTTAACTTTTGTGGCACTCCCAATTGCCAAATATTATTAACCTGAGTCGTGTCGAAATTAAAATATTTGTTCGCTGTATCTTTATCGTTTAAATCAAAAAAATAACCCGCATAAGGAGACCAAGCAATAGAGAATATTGTATCTTGGCAATGAGATTTTTTACAAATTACAATCGAAAATAAAATAAGAGCTATTATTTTTTTCATTTCTTTTATAAGTTAATATTTTAATACTCAAAAGACTTTATTGCAATTACTTTCTCAGTTTCAAATCCATTCTTGTTTTTTCAACTTTTCAATCTCAGCTTTTAATTCCTTGTTTAGTTCGCTAAGTTGAATTATATATAACAATTGTTCTTCTTGATTCTTTACAATTCTCAAAATCATATCTCCAGTGCTAATTCCTTTGCTATCAATTTCTGAAAATTTTGGCATATTAGGAAGATGATTCTCTTTTGAAATGTATTCTTTTAAATTATCGAGACTTCTCAACTCATATTTATCATGGAAAACATAATCGGGCCAAGCATTATTTAACTTAATGAAAAGTTCTTCAGCAATAATTTTACCATTTACAGCAAGCTTAAAATTGGCTGGAACATAAGTAGTATTAATACTTACACTTCCATTAAAATTAGAATTTCCATTTACACTTAAAATATTTCCAGCAGGAACTATTGATGTGCCGATACCAACTAAATAAGTTGGACAACTATAAATTAAATTATTGAAATTTAACCAACCTGGAGGAGGTGCAGTACATGCTTGAGCCGGATTTATATTACTTGTTCGAAGTATACCATTATTATCTATGGATAACATCCCCGCTTGCCCAATAAAATTATTAAGAACTAATTCACCATTAGATTTAATTCTTAATCTCTCATTTGAAAAACTTTTAAAAACCAAATCTTTATTATCTAATGTACCTATAAAATGAGATGAAGGGTTGCTTCCTGAATTCCCCGTAATTTGCCAATCATCCCTATCAGGAGCACTCAATCCAAATGTATGACTATTGGAACATCCATTTGCATCAGTAATTAAAAGTTGGAAATTTCCAGCAAGCATATCCGATCAATTTGCAGCAACGGCCCCATCGGAATAAAAATAACTGTAAGGAGGAACACCCCCATCTACACTAGTATTAACTCTTCCATCATTGCAAAAACGACAAGTCAAGTGAAATCCATTAGGATATAAGGGAGTAAAAATAGAAGTACTTAATTTTATGGGTTCCTCTAAAGTGATTTCGACGTCTACTCTATTACTATTTGCATCAAATACACTTGCACGATAATAACCGCCAGCTAAATTAGAAATAGTTTGAGTTTGCTCTTCATTACTCCATGAATAAGAGTAAGGAGATGCTCCACCACTTGCGTTAGCAGTAATGCTTCCATCACGTGAACCAAAACATGTAACATTTGTTGATGTTAAAGTAACAACAAGAGACTGTCCAGAAACATTGAAACTCAAAGAAAGAAACAATGAGAATATTGTAAAATCTGCAATTTTAAATTTGCTTTTCATAATTTAATTGTTTAGATCTATACCAAAGATAAATAAAATAAATTCCGTTTTCAAGAAACTACAAACACAGTCTAAATTGAGTAAAAAAATTAGAAGAATACAACAATATCAACAAATTTCCCTCGTCGAACCTAAATTATAAAATAATCATCTTTATTAATAAGAGTAAGATTGAATAAAAGAACAGGATATACTCCTACTCTCCTACTCTCCTACTCTTCTACTCACCCTAACTTACGCGACTTAGATTCGCGTTTACTTCTTCGAGCAGATTCAATTGTTCGACGAGTACGGCATTTTGCGATAAGACTAAACTTTCATCTTTCCTTAACACATCGATGGCTGCATTGCGTGCTAATTCTAAGATGCGCTGATCTTTCGCAAGGTTAGCAATATGTAAATTTACGATTCCACTTTGTTGTTTACCGGCAAGATCTCCAGGCCCGCGCAATTCCAAATCTACTTCTGCGATTTTAAAACCATCGTTGGTATCGCACATCGTACGCATTCGCAAACGTGCATCGTTGCTTAGTTTCTGTCCTGTCATGAGCACACAAAAGCTTTGCTCTGCTCCCCTTCCTACTCGTCCTCTCAGCTGATGCAATTGCGATAAACCAAAACGTTCTGCACTTTCAATAATCATCACCGAAGCATTGGGAATATTTACTCCAACCTCGATCACTGTTGTTGCCACCATGATATGTGTTTGCCCGTTCTTAAAGCGATTCATTTCAAAATCCTTGTCGGCTGCTTTCATTCGACCATTCATAATACTCACTTGATATTGAGGAAGCGGAAATTCCTTGCAGATGGTATCGTAGCCTTCCATCAAGTTGGTATAATCTAGTTTTTCTGATTCTTCGATGAGTGGATACACGAAATAAATCTGTCGACCTTTTGTTATTTCTTCTCGGATAAATCCAAACACCGCTAATCTATTCGATTCATTGCGGTGAATGGTTCTGATGGGTTTACGTCCGGGAGGCAATTCATCGATCACTGAAGTGTCTAAATCGCCATATAGCGTCATCGCCAGCGTTCTTGGTATAGGCGTCGCCGTCATGACCAAGACATGTGGGACGAACTCGTCTTTCATCCAAAGTTTTCCTCTCTGCTCTACGCCAAAACGATGTTGCTCATCAATTACCACCAATCCCAAATTATTAAATTGTACGCGATCTTCAATGAGCGCATGCGTACCGATGATAATTTGCAAACGACCTTCTTTTAATTCTTCCAGTAAAAATTTACGATGCGCTGTTTTTGTACTTCCTGTTAGCAATCCAACCCGCACATCCATCTCCGCCAATGTTTCGCTGACAAACTGAAAGTGTTGTTGCGCCAAAATTTCCGTAGGAGCCATCATGCAGGCTTGAAAACCGTTATCCAATACCATCAACATACTCAGGAGTGCCACCATTGTTTTACCACTGCCCACATCTCCCTGTAACAAGCGATTCATTTGTGTACCGTTGCCCATATCGATGCGAATTTCCTTTAGCACTCTTTTCTGTGCACTGGTCAATTCGAAGGGAAGATAATTTTTATAATAGCCATTGAACAAATCGCCCACATGACCGATTGGTTTTCCTTTCACCGTTTGTTGACGATTCCATTTCGCACGTAGCAAGCGCAATTGAATAAAAAACAATTCTTCAAATTTTAAACGGTATTCAGCAGCGGCAAGTTTAGTATCATCAGCGGGAAGATGAATGTTTCTCAAAGCAGAAGAGCGATCCATCAATTTAAATTCTTGCAAAAGATCAGGTGTTAAAATTTCATCCATTGCAAATCCGGGATGCGTCAACAAAGTTTTCATGAGTCGTTGAATCGACCTTGTATCAAGACCCTTTGCCTTACATTTTTCAGTTGTGCTGTACACCCCCACTAGTGAAGGCCCAAGAAATTTTTCTGCCTTAGCCGATTCTTCCAAATCGGGATGCACCATATTCAATTTACCATTGAAGACGGAAGGTTTTCCAAACGCAATAAACTCCACATTCGGACGAAGAATATCCTTCATCCACCGAATGCCTTGGAACCATACCAATTCCATTTGTCCGGAACCATCGCTTATTATCGCCGACATTCTGGTAGCTCGTTTCGCACCAAAAACTGTAATTTTAGAAATCGTTCCTTTCACTTGCACAAAAGGCATCTCATCATTCAGTTCTGAGATATTAAGAAATTTTGAACGATCGATATACCGAAAAGGAAAATGACGAATGAGATCTCCAAATACAGAAATATTCAATTCCTTTCGAAAGGTATCGGCCTTGGCTGGACCTACACCCTTCAGGTATTCAATCTTTGTATTCAGAAAATTTTGTGTAGTCATTGTCAACAAAAATAGGGAAGCAGAAAGAATTATTAGAATTTGTAAGGAGAGAAATAAAAACGAATTTAAAAGAAAAATCCCGCTCGAAGGCGGGATTTACACGTTCTTAAACACAAATTACTCTGCCTTTTTAACGTTCACAGCATTTTCGCCTTTACGACCTTCAATAAGTTCGTATGTGACAAGATCGTTTTCACGAACTTTGTCAATCAATCCACTGTGATGAACGAAGATTTCCTTGTTGGATTCATCATCTAGAATGAAACCAAATCCCTTGGCTTCATTGAAGAACTTTACTTTTCCTGTTTTCATTTAAATAAATAAATTAATAATTGAATGTTTAACAAAAATATATATAATATTGGAGTAATTCAATTTTTGACCATTAAAATTTCCGGAAAAGAACAAAAAATACTTTTGAGGGTCAATTACATAAGAAAAAAAACAAAAAAATAATCATCTTTGAAGAATGGAAAAAACGATTGCAGGCAATTGGGTTGACATCATCGGAAGAAAAATAAGACCGGGAATTTTCTCTATTAAAAACGGCAAAATCACATCTTTTAAGGATAGTCCCGTAGAGGAAAAACACTATTTGCTCGCAGGATTCATTGATGCACATATCCATATTGAAAGTTCGATGTTGGTACCTTATGAATTTGCAAAAGTGGCACTTCCACATGGTACGGTGGCGACTGTTAGTGACCCGCATGAAATCGCTAATGTCTTAGGACTAGAAGGTGTTTACTACATGATAGAAAACGCCAAAGATTCCATGCTTAAATTCAACTTTGGAGCTCCGTCGTGTGTACCTGCCACCTCCTTCGAAACAGCGGGCGACCAAGTAAACGCCGGGGATATAGAAACGCTTATGCAGCGGGATGACATCAAATATTTGAGTGAAATGATGAATTATCCCGGTGTATTATTTCATGATCCGGAGGTAATGAAGAAAATAGAAATCACCAAAAAGTACGGCAAACCCATCGACGGGCATGCTCCAGGATTAAGGGGAGCCGATGCAAAAAAATACATTGGTGCCGGGATCAGTACCGACCATGAGTGTTTCACTTTAGAAGAAGCTGTGGAGAAAATAAGTTATGGAATGAAAATTCTAATTCGGGAAGGATCGGCTGCTAGGAATTACGATGCTTTACATCCGCTATTAAAAAGTCATCCGGAGGCTTGCATGTTTTGCAGCGACGACAAACATCCTGATGAGCTCTTGTTAGGACACATCAATCAACTTGTAGCCCGATCCATTTCATTGGGCTATGATTTATTTGATGTATTATTTGCAGCATGTATACATCCCATTCAACATTACAAACTTGGAGTCGGCCATTTAAATATTGGCGATTCCGCCGACTTTATTGTATGTGAAAACTTAGAAAATTTCAAAGTGTTAAAAACCTTTATTAATGGAGAATGTGTTGCTGAAAACGGTAAAAGCATTTTGTTAGATAAAACACATCCCATCAAAAACAAATTCAGCACATCTAAAAAAAACGTCAATGCTTTTAAAATTCCGGTTCGAGGAAATAAAATACGTGTGATTGAAGTTTACGACGGACAATTGATCACAGGAGAAAGTCAAGTTGATGTTGATACAACAGAAAGCGAAGTAAGTTCAGATGTAAGAAATGACATTTTAAAAATTGCCGTCATCAATCGCTATTCGGATCAAGAACCGGCCATTGCCTTCATTCGGAATTTTGGATTACAACGCGGAGCCATTGCATCCAGTGTTGCGCATGATTCTCATAATATCATTGTAGTGGGCGTTGATGATGATTCTATTGCAAGAGCTGTCAATAAAATCATTGAGCAAAGGGGAGGATTAAGTTTAATCGATGGCAACAAGGAACTTTCTATTGCATTACCAATTGCAGGATTAATGAGTGACTTGGATTGTGTAAGCATCGGAAAAGCTTATTCAGAATTAGACCTTGGAGCGAAACAATTAGGATCTAAATTAAGAGCGCCCTACATGTCATTATCGTTCATGGCTTTGTTGGTGATACCACAGTTGAAGTTGAGTGACAAGGGATTGTTTGATGGAAAAAGCTTCTCGTTTAGTAATTTATTTTGTTAAAATAGATATGAATTATGAGCTTTGAGCTATGGGCTTTGAGTTATGAGCTTTGAGTTATGAGCTTTGAGCATTGAGCTTTGAGCTTTGAGCTTTGAGCTTTTTACTGAAAATGTTTATTAAAAGGATTTCAAAATATAATAAGCCGACATAACAATTTCCATTTTTTTACGTATTAAGAATATGCGTGCTCTAAAAACTTATTTTATTCATCCCACAAAAATCGCATTTTTTGTAGGGTCCATACTAAGTACATTCCATGTACTTCTGACAGGCGCAATCAATCAACAAACTATCCATGTATTTTTTCTTCCGATTGTAATTGGCTTAGGTCTTTTTATTATAATTTTTTCCTTGACTTATATGCTTACCTGGTTATTTAGTGGCACTACTGAATTGTAAAAGCAGAAGTGTCAACAGGAGAAGTTGGCACTAACTCCTTTTTCAATTTTTCATCACGTTTATACACATCATTACGGAAATGTAATTCACCATCAGTTTCTACCCAAGAGGTAAAATAAACGATATAAACAGGAATTCTACTCTTCAAAGCTACCCATGATTCCTTGCCCGGCTTCAAAGCTTTACTTACTTTTTCGGGCGACCATCCTTCCGGCTCCAACACATAATTCGCTAATTTTTCCGGGTCACTAAGTCTGACACAACCATGGCTAAATGCACGTTTTTCTCTTTGAAACAAAGAACGAGAAGGAGAATCATGTAGATAAATACTATGACTATTTGGAAATAAAAATTTCACCTTCCCCAGTGAGTTCGTGCTTCCGGGCTTTTGTCGAATGATATATGGGAATCCACCGGTTTTATATTTTTCCCAAGCAATTCCTGAAGACGATACTTTTTTACCGTTTCCATCTACCATCTCCATATTATGCGAGCTTAAGTAATCCTTCTTTTTAATAATTCCTGGAATAATTTCATTGTATAGAATTCCTGCCGGCACTACCCAATAAGGATTAAATACAACATTCTTCAATTCTCCACTAAAAGAAACGGTCTCATGCATTTCTTTTCCTACTACCACGCGCATGTTCCAAATTTGAATAGAATTGTCATAGGCATATAAATTAAAATCCGGGATGTTCACGATCAAATAACGAGAAGGATAATCGGAAGGCATCCATCGGCTACGTTCCATATTCAATAAAATTTGTTCGATGCGATCGTCTACAGAAACATTTAATGCCTCGAAGAAATTTCTTCCTGCTACTCCGTCTGTTTCTAGTCCGTGCCGATTCTGAAATCTTTTTATACCGTTCAACATGACGGAGTCGATAGCATATTTTTGATAAGCAGAATCCAAATCACCATGTAAAAACAAGCTCCTTGCAAGTGCAACGATATTACTATCGGTTACGCCATAACGCAAAGGTTTTTCGGGAATACTCACCGCAGACCAAGGCGAGGTCTTCGACAGACTATCGTACTGCACTAAATATTTTCTCAACCAATAATACTGACGAAACACTGCATTAGAGAGTAAACTTCCATCCGGAGAATGCACCAAAGCGGAATCGAGCCACTCAGTTTTATCTATGTGCATTCGGGGTAAAAACCAACCCATCGCTTTTGATTTTTCCTCGGGCAATCCGGTCCATGATTTATCGGCATACCAGAAAAAAGCAATGGTCAACAAAGACTCCAGCAGGGGGTCCGGCTGCAACATCGAATCATTCACCGAATAAATACTCATCCTCTCGGCAATTTCCGGAAAGACAGAAAGAGAATCCTTTATTCCTTCCAATTCGGCATGTTCGAGAAAGCGAAAAAGAAATCCTGCATGTTCACGTAATCCATCTTTTCTAAACCATGCATAACTCCAATCGCGATTTGCATAAAAACTTCGTGCTTGTTTCGACCAATCTTCCATAGAAGGGATTGAAGAAGCAAGAGAATCAAAATAAACAGAGTCCATGATAAATGAACTCTTCAGATCAAAAGAAATAATTACGGTGTCTATTTCCTTTGGCACATCAGAAGTAGATGTATTGTTGCCACAAGCCAAGAATAAAAATGACAAAAGTAATAATGGGGACAGTATTTTAAAATCCATGAATTTAGAGTAGGTCGCAAAGTTAGTGTTAAGCTTGTAAATTCACGCCATGAAGCAGCAACGGATATAGAACAAATTAGTAAATGAATCAGAATTTTTTTTCGCTAAGTGGATTGAGAAATTCCGGATTTCAGTGATTCGATCGTTTTAATCGAATTGGAGAATTAGGGTGAAAACAGCATTAAAAAGCCATGTTAAACGTTTATATCAGAAGCCTACAATTTTAAATTTTAAGATTTCAAATCAGGGAGATAGGTGGGATAGTCGTTGGTAAACGTATATAAGCGTTTAGAATTTTGAGTTGATAGTTTTAAAGCCGAAGTTTGTGCCGGGGAGGAGGAGTGGTGGCCCCCGAGCAAGCTGAGGTGTGAATAAAAGCCCTTTTTTTTCGTTATATTTTCTTCTGCATGATGTGATCAAATCATAAAAATTCCAATTATTATTTGCCACAGAATCTTATCTTTGAATTATGCCTTCTCCAAAATTATATATCGTCATTTGTGCTTTTTTCATCTCCCTCTGTTTCACCTCCTGCAAAGTCTCCAAAAAATGCGATTGCCCCAATTGGAAATCCGAAATACCTAAGAATCCGGGAAAAAAATCAATCACTGAGAAGAATCACCTTTTATATGCTTTTAAAAATCAATCGAATACACAAAGATCAAATTAAAGACGTCCATGTATTGATTGTGATATATATCTTAGCGCTGTATTTAGAATGATTCTAAACAACGGAGATTATGCAAAGGGGAAATATGCGATTATCAAACTTACTAAAAGGCGAAAGCGCCATCATCGACTCCTTCAATGATGAAGTTATAAAACAGAAGCTTTTAGAAATGGGTTGTCTACCCGGTGAGACCATCACTGTAGATCGTTTCGCACCTTTTGGTTGTCCTATAGCCATCCGATTAAACGGTTCTACGCTAGGAATTCGTTTTGATGAAGCTGAAGCCATCGTGGTTAAACCAATTTTGTAAATCTTACTTTGAGTTCATTTGATTCCAGTAATTCGGCTAGCCTTAAACGTTATGTAAAGGTTGCACTTGCGGGAAATCCGAATAGCGGAAAATCCTCTTTGTTTAATGTATTAACCGGCCTCAATCAAAAAGTAGCCAATTTCCCAGGCGTCACAGTGGAGAAGAAAACCGGTCGTTGCAAGTTTTATAATTCCAATACCGGTGCCCCTACCTCTTTTGAAATCATCGATCTTCCAGGTACCTACAGTTTGTATCCCAAATCGCCGGATGAAAGAATTCCATTTGAAGTATTGTGTGATCCACTTAACGAGAGTCATCCCGATATTGTAATCGTTCTTGTAGATGCGACGAATTTAAAACGCAGCTTGTTTCTCGCCAGCCAAATCATCGATCTTAAAATCCCTTGCGTTCTTGCATTGAACATGATGGATTTGATGAAGAAACAAATGATGACGGTAAAATTGGAGGAGCTGGAAAGAAGATTGGGAGTGAGAACAGTTTCAATAAACGCACGTAACGAAGAAGGCATTGAAGAATTGAAGCAGGTATTGCTGAGTTCGGTTCCTGTTCCGATTAATGACGTGTTCGAGACGACATCCTTAGCACCGAAACTTCTTGGAGGTCTTTCTGTAGCGCTTGCTTTGCAAAGCGATTATACCGCTTTGCAAATCGCGCATCACATGGATGCAATTGATTCCTTTCACTTCACTGTAGAGCAAAAAAAAATTGCTCTTGAATGTCTCCGGCAAAATCCGATAGATTTAGATAAATTAAAATCTTTTGAGACATTAGAACGATACAAAGTTATTCAAGAGATTTTATTGCATGCCGTTTCAAAAGGCGAACAAACAAAGAAAAACACTGCATCACAAATCATCGATAAATTTTTGATGCACCCTTTTTGGGGGAATGTTATTTTCTTGTTTATTTTATTTTTAATCTTCCAAGCCATTTTTACATTGGCGGAATTCCCGATGAATTTCATCGATCAAACATTTACAAACATTAGCGATTTTTTCAGAGAAAATTTACCTGCCGGAGTCTTGAATGACTTATTGGTAAATGGAGTTTTAGCAGGTGTAGGAGGCATCGTGATCTTCATTCCTCAAATTGCTATTCTATTTTTATTCATTGCTATTTTAGAAGATACAGGTTACATGGCACGTGTGAGTTTTTTGATGGACAAGCTGATGCGGAAATTCGGATTAAATGGGAGATCGGTGATTCCTCTCATCAGCGGTTCAGCGTGTGCGGTTCCTGCAATTTTATCTACACGAACGATAGGAAGTTGGAGAGAACGACTTATTACCATTTTCGTTACTCCTTTGATGAGTTGCTCGGCTCGGCTTCCTGTATACACCCTTTTAATTGCATTGGTGGTTCCACAAAAAATGCTGTTCGGATTTATTGGACTGCAAGGTGTGGTGATGATGAGCTTGTACCTGATTGGATTTTTAGCAGCTCTCGCCTCTGCAGCACTCTTTAAAAATTTTATAAAGCAAAAAGAAAAAGCGTATTTCATCATGGAAATTCCGGTGTACCGAATGCCGCGATGGAAAAATATTATTTATTCTATAGTTGAAAAAGTGCGAATATTTCTTTTCGATGCCGGAAAAATTATCATCGCTATTAGCATCGTACTTTGGTTTTTATCTTCTCGCGGACCAGGCAATACTTTTGACACATTGGAAAAACAAGCTATGGAACTGAGTTTACAAGGCAATACTGAAAACCCACAATTGTATTCAATACAATCGAAAATGCTGGAAGCATCTTATGCAGGTAAACTAGGGCATTTAATTGAACCTGCCATTCGTCCACTCGGTTTTGACTGGAAGATTGGAATCGCCTTAGTCACTTCTTTCGCTGCACGCGAAGTTTTTGTTGGAACAATGAGTACCATTTACAGTGTTGGTCAAAATGATTCCGACACTAAAACAGTGAAGGAAAAAATGCGTTCGGAAATTAATTTAGAAACCGGAGAACCGCGATATAATGCCGCCGTGGGATGGTCACTGATGTTATTCTATGCTTTTGCGATGCAATGCATGAGTACTATGGCCGTGGTAAGGAGAGAAACCGGTTCATGGAAATGGCCTTTGATACAGTTTGCTTATATGTCGGCATTGGCATGGATCAGTAGCTTTCTCGCCTTCCAATTACTAAGCTAATTAAAATTTTATTTTATTTATTTGAATTTTTAAATTTGCAATTCGGGTTTACAAAAAAATGGCGCAAGCATTAACAGCAGAAGATTTAAGAAGAGCATTGGGAAAATATGTCCCGGCTGATGCTGTGGATACCTGTTTCGATTGGATTCAGCAATACCGAATCCGTGTGCGAATAAAAAAAACAAGAGCAACCAAGTTTGGCGATTATCGTCCTCCTCATGATGGAAAAAGTCATACAATCACTATTAATCACGACTTAAATCCGTTTGCTTTCCTAATTACCTTTACACACGAAGTAGCACATCTTACATGTTTTTTAAAATTCAGAGATAGCGTAACTCCTCACGGTGCCGAGTGGAAAAGAGAATTCAAACATTTGATGTACGGATTTATCGAAAGAAAAATTTTTCCGGAAGAGGTAACTAAAGCCGTCATTGGCTATATGCAAAATCCTGCTGCCAGTAGCTGTGGCGACATTGAATTGATGAAAGCTTTGCACCTACACAACAAAGCAAATGATGGCTGGTTGCATTTGGATGAAGTACCCTATAATGCTTCCTTCAAAATTAAAAACGGATTGCAATTTGTGAAAGGACATCGCTTGCGAAAAAACTTTGAGTGCTTCGAAATTGAATCTAGGCACAAATACTTTATTCATCCGATGATGGAAGTGAAAATTTTGGAGGAAGATTAATTATTCTTTTAACCGAAAAAATCATTTGTTTTTTCATGCAAACCAAAAAGAAATTGCAAAATAATATAGGAAGAATTAAAATTAGCACATACAAATCCTACATGTCTCGTCGCAAAATTTTGAATCATAAATTAATCGATACATGAAAATAAAATATTTAAAATCTATTGACTTTAGATTTACAGAACAACATTGTAATTAAACGAAAGTGAAATCATTTCTAAAATAACTATTTCATCAAATGCTTTTCATAAAGCAGATGAATAATTCCATCTGATAAACCAATTTGAGGCACCACCATTTTTTCGATGTCGGCAGTTTCCATGGCCGTTAAAAATATTTTTGCGGCAGGCACAATCACATCTGCACGGTCGGGGTTTAAACCAAACTGGGTAATTCGATCTTCCAAACTGAAAGATTTTAGCAAGTAATATGTTTCCAAAATTTTACTGTAGGTCAATGGCTTCTTCTCTTTACGATCTATCATTTTATTTATTTTATTGATATTCCCTCCCGATCCAATTGCAGTGAGTGGATGATGATCATCGGTTTTTTTATGTATCCATTCTTTAAAATAATTCCAGTCTTCTTTTTTCACTCCACCTTGCAGCATCCGTATAGTTCCGATATTAAAAGATTGAGAGGCTAGGATTCTCCCTTCAGAAAACAATGTTAATTCAGTACTTCCACCTCCTACATCAATGTAAAGGTACGACTGGCCCAAAGACAAATGCTCGGCGATATGATTCGAATAAATAATATGCGCTTCCTTTTTTCCATCAATGACTTCAATATCAATTCCACTTTGTTCTTTTACATATTGAATCACCTCTTCCCTATTCTCTGCTTCGCGCATGGCGGCAGTAGCACAGGCACGATAATCAACAGCATCGAAAACATCCATCAGCAATTTGAAAGCTTTCATGCTTTTTGCCAATTTCTCGATTTTCTCATTAGAAATCCTACCATTCAAAAAAACATCTTCCCCTAAGCGAATAGGCATTCGAACCAATTCAGCTTTTTTAAACACGGCTTCGCTTTCGCTCTCGAAAACGTTACATAGCAACAAACGAATGGCGTTAGAACCGATATCTATAGAGGCAAATCTCAATTTTAATTCTTTTAATGAAATGTAAGATAGTAAATTTAAAGAATAAATACTTTAATGCGTCAAATATTTATAAATGGCATCTTGTGCACGCACTTTAGTTTTTGACCCAGTAGATCGATATTGATTGCTTTGAGATTCATCGATCCATCGCGCTTTAGTATTGTCTTTCCACTGCAAATCCAAAATATCCCAAAGTTCTTTCTGGATGTTTTTATCGTATATGGGGACTCCTACTTCTGAACGATAATCAATGTTTCTGGTCATCCAATCAAAGGAAGAGATATAATAACGCGGCGATTTATCATTTGCAAAAATAAATACCCTTGCATGTTCTAAATATTTATCCACGATACTTATCACCTCAATATTTTCACTCATATTTGAGACACCGGGCACCAATGAACAGATTCCTCTGATAATCATTTTTATTTTTACTCCTACAGAACTTGCTTCATATAATTTTTTGATGAATTCAGGATCTGTGATGCTATTCATCTTTAAAATCATCCAAGCTTCCTTTCCCTTTTTTGCATGATCAATTTCACTCTGAATAAAATGCAAAAATTTCTTCCTTGTATAAAATGGCGAAACAATTAAATGCTTATAGGTTTCTGTTTTATAATTGTCATTGTAAAAGCGAAAAACTTTAGCCACCTCTTCGGTAATTCTTTTGTCGGCCGTTATCAAACTATGATCACAATATAACCTGGCTGTTTCTTCGTTAAAATTACCGGTTCCGATATGTGCATACAAAACTTCTTTTGAATGTTCTGTACGATGTATCAAAAATAATTTACTATGCATTTTCAATCCGGGAACACCATACACCACCTTTGCTCCTTCTTCATTCAACCGGTTGGTCCATTTGATATTGTTCTCTTCATCAAATCGAGCCTGCAATTCCACTACCACAGTCACCTGCTTCCCATTTCTAATGGCGTTAATAAGCGCATTGACAACTTGTGAATTTTCAGCAATTCGATACAAGGTAATCTGAATGGTATTTACTTTCGGATCGATGGAGGCTTCACGCAACATATCGATGATATGATGATAACTTTGATAAGGGAAGGACAAAAGAATATCTTTCTCTTTAATTACTTTCAATACACTATGACGGGGTCGTAAATCTGGATGCGATAATGGAGTCACACTTTTTGCCTTCAATTCACCTTTATTCAATGAAGGGAATTTAATAAAATCCACAAAATTATGATAACGACCTGCAGGAATTGGCTGATCTTCCTTGCTAAACTTTATACGGCGCATCAAATAAGTAACAGCAGACTCCGGCATGTTTTCATCGTACAACAAACGTGTGGGGTGCCCCTTTTTTCTGCGCTTTACACTCTCAGAAACTTTCTTAATTAAAGTTTTGGTGACATCATTTTCAATATCAAGTTCTGCATCACGGGTTAATTTAATCGTATAAGCACTGATGTGATCATATTCAAAACTAAAAAACAAATCATCTAAAGAAAAACGAATGATGTCATCAATTAATATGATGTATTTATTATCGCTAGGCAATACGATGAAACGAGGAAGTACATCAGAAGGAATTTCAACCAACGCATAACGCGGCTTGCCCTTTTTGTGATGCATGATTACTAAAAAGTAAATGCTTTTATCACGTAAATAGGGGAATTCCGTTACATTATCCAATAAAATGGGAACAAGAACGGGTAGAACTTTCTCGCGAAAATATTGTCGGGCAAAGTCAGCTTGCGCCGGCTTCAACTGAATTTCATTGACGATGAATACTCCTTTTAATTCGAGCTCGACTAAAATATTTCTATAACTATTGTCGAATTCTTCTTGTTGACGAATAATTATTTCTTGAATCCGCTCGAGTAATTTTACAGGATCTACTCCCGTAATTTCTTTTCCGCGTTTGCCCAAACGAAGCATTCGCTTGATGGTAGCCACACGTACTCTGAAAAATTCATCGCGGTTGCTGGAAACGATTCCTAAAAACTTTAATCGATCTAAAATTAGAACACTTGTATCATTTGCTTCTTGTAAAACACGATCATTGAAAGCCAACCAGCTAACATCTCGATTTACTAACAATACATTCTTACTCTTCATAATCACCATCTAAAATAGAAAACAAAAAATTATTTCGTTTTCTGCTTTACCACTTTAATTTTAGTTTTTGGCTTAACGGTTTTTTTGACCGACTTCACTTTAGTTTTTACCGGAATCACCTTTAACTTTTTAGTCGGTGTTTTACTGACTTGAACTTTCGCTTTTTCAATTTTCGTCTCGGCAGCTTCAATTTTTTTTGCTAACTTTTTTAACAAGTCCTTAGCAGCCGATTTAATTTGCTTAGCAATTTTTACAGTGGCACTTGGATTCGTCAATTTTAAAAATCCACTAATTTGTTCTGCCAATTGTACTTCCAATTCTTTTCTTTTTGTCTTATCCATAATTCAGTTTTTATTTAAATCTTAAATAAACATTAATGCATTCGCTGTATTTTAAGAATTTGTAAAAGAATATATAATTTTTGAGCCCAATATGAACACAATGTTAAATTAATAAAAAGGATTTATGCCCCGAAAAAAACCTTAAGATTTTTCCGGACTTTTCTTCGAATCTGTCTTGTTCTTTATCAGCGAGCTTAATTTGAACCACCGATGCTGTTGGCAAATTCACACAAACTGGTCCGCAGAGGTAATTGAGCAAATCGGTGAATCCCGGATTGTGACCGAAAAACATAAATATGCCATCCTTTTGCATCGTTTCTCTTAAAACCCATAACAAGCCTTCGCATTCAGCATTGTAAATAGCATCTTTCAAAATAATTTTTTCAGGAGAATAACTCAGCTTCTCGGCAAAAATCATCGCTGTACTGAAGGCACGAATGGCAGGACTACTCACTAAGAAATCGGGTATTACTTTATTGGCAACACACCAATCCGCTGATAAGGCTGCATCTTGGTAGCCCCTCTCAAAAAGATGCCGCTCTCGATCATTTTTTACATAATGATCATGAAGAGATTTCGCATGTCGTACCAGAATTAATTCCATTCTTTATCTCGTTTATTTATTGCCTCCCCGCACATCTTTACAAAAAGGAGAAATTGATTATTAAAGCAACAACGTACTTCGCGTTTTGTTTATTTCTCTTTCAACAAAACAAGATACGTCGGAAAGTGATCAGAATATCCTCCCAAATACACCGAAAAATCATACGTACGCTTCGGATACCCTTTATAACGTCCAGAATTCTGTATCATAAATTCCTTTTTATAAATATTCGATTTATGTAAAAAGAACCCGGATTGTTTACTTGGTAAAAATGCCTCTGAAACGATTATTTGATCGAATAAATTCCAGGCATCGTTATAGGCCAAAGTCCCGATTCCATCTTTATAATAACTCATCCAAGGGTTGTACAAACCACTTTGTTTTACTTTCTCCTTATTACCATTTGCCATCAGCACTTTTTCTACAGATGGGCTTACCGGATCATCATTCAAATCGCCCATCAATATTACTTTTGCATTCGGGTTATCTTTCATGATGGAATCAATGCATGTTTTAGCTGTTTGCGCTGCAAGAGCGCGCCCTGGAGCAGATGCTTCCTCACCGCCTCTTCTCGAAGGCCAATGATTCACGAAAAAATGCATCGGCTCACCATTATACATTCCATAAACATACAATACATCTCGAGTATGACGGGGCGTACCATCAGCATTCTTCAAGGGAACATTTAAACTTTGCGAAGAAATTACTTTGAGGTATTTAGGATTATAAATCAGACCCACATCAATTCCACGCTCATCCGGACTATTATAATGCACGTATTGATAATTACGTGATTTCAATTTAGGCTGTTTGATCAAATCTTGTATAACTGTCTCATTTTCAATTTCAGCAAGACCCAAAACAGACAAACCATCAGGACTAACTTCCGTTCCAATGTCGCTAATTACTTGCTCCAACTTGCTTAATTTGTCAAGATATACTTTCGGCGTGTATAAATTAGCACCGGTTGGTGTAAATTCTTCATCATGCACATTGGGCTGGTTGATAGTATCAAACATATTTTCAACATTATAAAAGCCAACCACAGCTACAGTATATTGTTTTTGCTGCGCCGTTA
>Ga0105046_10002177_pt1 | contig 30780 bp, 20 predicted proteins | sample MAT03_FD_78385 | JGI IMG/M metagenome (GOLD analysis project Ga0105046, IMG submission 78385) | Freshwater microbial communities from Lake Fryxell liftoff mats and glacier meltwater in Antarctica - MAT-03 (megahit assembly) | ecosystem: Environmental > Aquatic > Freshwater > Ice > Liftoff...
AGTACGACAAGCTCTCACTCCAGCTATTCAATCTGTTTCAGTCGCCACTTCTGCGGATCAAGTTCTCGAAGCTTAAGAAGTGGCAAATTCGCAGTGTGAAGGCGATCTCGGGGAGCGATGTCCCGGAAGTCGACCGTCCGTTTGTCGCCGAGGCGGCACTCAAGCACTTCTCGGGTCGCGCGGTCAGTCGCCCTCGCAAGTCGAGAATGCGCTACGATATGGCCATCCTCTGGAACCCCGAGGAACAGGAGAACGCTCCTTCGAATGAAGTGGCTCTCAAGAAGTTCGTCAAAGCCGGGGCGAACATGGGGATTGAGTGCGAGATGATTACGAAGGACGACTACGGTCGCCTGCTGGAGTTCGACGCCCTCTTCATTCGCGAAACCACTTCCATCAATGACCACACGTATCGCTTTGCCCGCAAGGCAGCGAGCGAAGGGATGGTCGTGATGGATGACCCGCAATCGATCGCCCGTTGCACCAACAAGGTCTTCCTGGCAGAGTTACTGGAGCGCAATGGACTCCCCACTCCCAAGACCGTGGTGCTCCACGAAGATAACGTCAATGAAGCCATTCAGCAGCTTGGGTTCCCGATCGTCATCAAGAAGCCCGACAGTTCCTTCTCGCGCGGAGTCGTGAAGATCAACACCGCCGAGGAACTCTATGCGAGGCTGCCAGAGTTCTTTGCGGAGTCGGAACTGCTGGTCGCTCAAGAGTTCATGCTGACCGACTTCGATTGGCGGATCAGCATGATCGACCGCCGACCGCTGTTCGCCTGTAAGTACCACATGGCCCCCGGTCACTGGCAAGTGATCCAGCAGGAGAAGCAAGGCGACGATCGGTTCGGCAACTTCGACACGATGGCCGTGGAACTCGCGCCTCGCAAAGCCGTCAACATCGCAATGAAGGCCGCCAACCTGATCGGCGACGGCCTTTACGGTGTGGACATCAAACAGTCGGGTGGCAACTTTCACATCATCGAGATTAACGACAACCCGAACATCGACGCCGGAGTCGAAGATGAAGTCCTCCGCGACGATCTTTACAACCGAGTCATGAGCGTCTTCCTGGCTCGGCTGGATCGCATCAAGGCCTGGGGACCTGTGGAGTAACTGCCAGAGGGAGAAGCAGCTCGCTGGCCGCTCCTACTGCCGCATCTCCGCCTCATGCGCTCGCAGCTCTTCGGTCTTCGCTCGCAGGTCCGAGCTGACCCGCTCAAAGGCCGCGATTTCATCGGACAAAGTATCGAACTCTCGCATCAGCATCCGAGGATCCTCGGACTGCGAAAACGATTGATTGATCCGGGAAATTGCCGGGCCGATCCGATCTCGAAGCGTGTTGAGCAGCACAGCTGCGGCTTGTTCGCCGTTTTTGATGATGCGATGAACTTCCGTGCGATCTTCGTACTGTTGTTGGGGCGTCAGCTGGCGGAACTTCTCGTCGGACCGCTTGTCGAGTTCTTCCATGTTGACCAGTCGGCCAAACGGGTTGATAGCTTTCTTCCTCTCTTCAGCAATCGCATAGGACCGCTCAAGTCCCCGCTTGGCTCGGTCGAAGTTGGGTTGGATTTCGAGTGCTTTGTGATATTGAAACTGAGCCTGCTGGATGTTGCCCATTTCGAGGTAAAGGTTCGCCAGGTTCTGAATCGCTTCGACCATCTTGGGGTCGATCTTCAAGGCCTCTTTGTATGCCGAAACGGCCAGATGCGGCTGATTGAGACCCTTTTGAGCGATGGCCAGGTTGTAGTACGCGGCTGAATTTTTGCGGTCACGCGAGACAGCCAGTCGGAGTGTCTTGGCGGCGGCCTGGAAATCTCCCATCCGATTCTGAACCGCGCCCAGGTTAATCATGGGGTCAATTCGCCGCGGGTCATATTGAGAGGCCTTCTGGAAGTTTGCAGCGGCTTTCGCATAGTCCTTGCGGGCAAAATAGATCGCAGCCAAGCTCTCATGAGCGGGGACGTGCCGAGTGTTCTCTCGAATGGCTTGCTCGAACATCGCGAACGCTTCGTCAATTTTGCGTTCCTTCAGCAACGCTTTTCCCTGTTCACAGAGCAAGTCAGCCTTTGACGGAACCGGCATCATGCGGCCTCTGTTTGCGAAAGGGGTGCAGGGGCACCGTGACGAATGACGGGTTGCCGATCCGTTCGAGTATATCCCGGAGCGTAGAGAGTGAAAACGTCGATTTCGACTGGCTGCAAAGATGGGGGACATTCGCCAAATGGTGGGATAGCAACACGGTGATTCCCTCCACTTGCCTGAGCGACGACGGCCACGTGAGGGGAAGGGATTGGGAACACGAGAGCGGTTTGACGCTCTGTCTTTCCAGTTTCACGAATCCAGTGAGAGGCGATCCGGAACGGACGACTCACCCGCAGCGTCAGCGAGGGCGACCGGAATGAGCCGGTGAAACAGTCATTCCGGCTGAAGCGCACGAGTGCTTCCGATCGAGGGTGGCCCGCGAAACATGGTCGCCCTGCGCTCGCCCTCGCTCACGCTGCGGGTTGATCAGCCGAGCCGACTTGCGACCTCGTCGTGGCTTCCCGCATGAGGGCGACGGGGGGCCAGAGCGCACAGACCAAGAGTCAATTCGCGCTAGAAGCTGCGATTCGCCGCTTGCCAGCCAAGGTTCTGGGGCGGGGAGTGGGGAATACATCAAGGGCCTGACGCCACCCCGCTCGTCGATGAGCATCGGCTGTCTGCGACTCACTCACGATGTGGCGAACGTGGCTACGGTGAATCGACGCGCTGGCCCTTCCAGCGGAGCCAGTGGTCGGCGATGACGATGGCGACCATCGCTTCGGCCATGGGGATGAAGCGGGGGAGCAGGCAGGGGTCGTGGCGGCCTTTGGTGCGGATGGTCGCGGGCAGGCCGTCGCTCGATACGGTCTGTTGCTCGATGGGGAGGCTGCTGGTCGGCTTCACAGCGGCTCGCAGCAGGATCGGCATGCCGGTCGTGATGCCGCCGAGCATGCCGCCATGGCGATTGGTCTGGGTCACGATACCTAGCTTGTCACAACCTGGTTGACCAGTCGGCTTCCAAGCCGTCGTGAAGATGTCGTTGTGCTCGCTCCCACGCATCGTCGCGCAGCCGAAGCCGATACCGTATTCGACACCGAGAACTGCCGGAAGTGAAAACAGAGACTTCGCGAGGTCGGCCTTGATCTTGTCGAAGACTGGCTCGCCCAGGCCAGCAGGCACGTTGATCGCCACGATCTCCGCCACACCGCCGATCGAATCGCCGACCTTCCGTACCTGCTCGATGCACTCAATCATCTTGTCCGCAGCGACGATATCGGGGCAGCGGATGATGTTCGGAGTGCCGTCGGGACGCTGCTCGATCTGTTCGAGGGTCAGCTGCTCGGGGTTCGAAACTGAGGCCCGGATGTCGCCGACTTGCGCCACGTACCCCAGCACTCTTCCGCCGAACGCCTGGTGGATCAGCTTCTTGGCGACGACACCAGCCGCGACGCGGGCGGTCGTTTCGCGGGCACTGGAACGACCACCACCGCGGTAGTCGCGGAAGCCGTACTTCTCGTCAAAGGTGAAGTCAGCATGGCCGGGTCGATACAGGTCCTTGATCTCGCTGTAGTCCTTGCTCCGCTGGTCGGTGTTGCGGATCAGGATGGCAAGGCTAGTGCCGGTGGTCCGTCCCTCAAAGACCCCAGCCAGGATTTCCGGGGTGTCGGGCTCGTCCCGCTGCGTGGTGATGTGGCTCTGCCCGGGCCGACGGCGGTTGAGGTCGACGAGTAAGTCCTCGACCGTCAGCGGAATCCCCGGCGGGACTCCGTCGATAATGACCACGTTCCCCGGCCCGTGGCTCTCGCCCGCCGTGGTAATGCGGAATGCCTGTCCAAATGAGTTTCCAGCCATGTGTGGATTGTAGTGGAAAGTTTTGAGTTTTCAGTCGTCGGTGATCAGTTTTTAGATTTGAAGAGACGGCAAACAGCGTGAATCGGATGCAACCGTTTCGCCGCACCGCGGAGTCGTCTTAGCGGAGCGCGGAGTTGCCCCGCGTAACAATGCACCGAGTACGAGACGCACTTTGTGATTGCTCGATAATCGTGAATGGCCCAGCTGCTCTGCGTCCCGGCAGGGAGAGTTGAGAATCGCCCATCGCTTCAGCGGTGAGTGGTCGGAGCGAACCCAGCTGACCAGCCCCGGCAGGGACGGCAGAACCTCTGGCCACCCCGTACGACCGCGAGGCGTCGGTCGTCCCTGGCGGGGCTGCGGAGTTCGCGAGCCCTGGGTCTTACCGTAGAAACAGTGGGCTTGTTTCGGGTGTCCCTGCCGGGATATCGAAGGGGCACGGGCACGTCCGATGCGAGCCACGAACTCATTGGCCAAGGGCGTCTGGCACCCTGCGCTGCTGGAGACTCTCGACTTTCTGTTCCACGAATTCCCAATTTCTGCGATAACCCTCTCGCTGGTATTTCGGCTCCTCAGAACGAAACGGATGGCCAGCCCGCAAGGTGCCATGGAATGGCGATCGAACCGCCCTCACAAACTCTCATCCACTCGCTCAAGTCGCTGAATCTGGCGACAGAACTTCAGCTGCGCACTTGCCAAAAGCATCTGCGAAATTTGGTGCGAGACTTGCCCGCGTTTGATTCGGTGTGGATCGATGCGTTGGTTCAAGGCGAAGTGCTGACGCCTTTCCAGGCGAAGCTGCTGTGCCAATCGCCGGAGTCGCTCCAACTTGGGTCGTACGTGCTGGTCGATCGGTTGCCGCATGACGGGTGGCCGGTCCGGTATCGAGCAGTGCCGCTCGCGGGGGGCCGACCGGTCGCGATTTCGGTGCTTCCATTGGTCGAGTCAGAGTCCTCGGCAGCGCAAGATCGGTTCCAGCGGCATGCGACCAGCGTTCAAGGTTTGGTGCATCGCAATCTCTGCCTCGCCACCTCTTCAGAGGAGGGCAACCGGGCAATTCATGCCATCAGCGCGCTTCCCAGCGGCGAACCACTCGACGAGTTGTTCGTCCGGCGTGGTCGCTTCCCACCTGATGTGGTCGAGGAGATCGCCCGGCAAGCTCTCGATGGGCTGTCTCGATTGGAACAGGCGGGAACACTGCATGGGGATCTGCGACTGCGGAACCTCCTGCTGGGCCCGAATGGTCGCGTCCTAATCATCAACGCCGGATTGCTGGCAGCTGTCCACCCTCAGATTACCATTCACGGCACTCTCCCGATTGCATGCCACGAGGGGATCGCCCCCGAGCTGATCGGCGGACGCATCGAACGCAGCCCGGCCACCGAGATGTACGCTCTGGGTTGCCTGCTGTGGCACCTATTGGCGGGGAGACCACCTTACCTGACCGCAGATCGAATTGAGCAGCTCGCCGCCCATCAGTCGGGGACGATTCCCGATGTGCGGACGATGGCTCCCGAAACTCCCCCCTCGCTGGCGGCGCTGATCTCGCGGCTGGTCGCCCGGCACCCCAGTGAGCGCTTTCGCAGCTTGACCAAAGCGTCCGCCGAATTCGGCAGCAGTCAGGCTCGCGGGCGGGCGAGACTGAGCCAATTCCAAGCCTCGTTTCAGTCGATGGTTCCCGTCCGGTTGGGCCGATCGGCGAAGTCTCGCAAGCCCGCCTCGCTGCAATCGCTGCTGACGGCTGCGGTGCTGATCGGCGGGACGGCACTGTTCCTGTTTCCCGGCGCTGGACGGTCGGTCCTGCAATCGGCGGGACGGATGCTGCACGCGACACAAGACATAACCACTCCTTCGACAGCGTCACGCGACCTCTTAGCGACCACTGCGATGGGAAAAGATGGACGAGTTTCCCAGTCCAACGCGGCACCCAACGCTTTCGTTGTCACAGCGGAAGCCCCCCCCCGGCTCTCCCCCCAAGAGACGACCAAGCACTCCGGCCTGTATATTCTAAAAACTGCTGGACCGTTTTCAGCCGGAGTGTTTACCAATGTCGGCGATTTGCGAATCATTGCAGCCGAAGGGGTTCGCCCCGTCATCGAGATCGTCGATCAACCACTGCGACTTTCCGGTCGTCGGGTCTTCCTCGAGAACGTCATTTTTAGACGGGCCCGGAACGCGGCTCCCGACATCCCACTCCTGCAAGTCGACACGCAGAGCCTGAAACTGACGGGATGCCAGTTGCACGTCAGCCCATTGCCAACCCAGGGAGCGATTGCATCGGCTATCGATCCGTTACTCGTGGCGATCCGCTGGCAACACCTGGACGAGAACGATATCCAGCCAGGAATGATCGAGTGCTCGGACTGCCTGTTCGTGGGGGGGGCAGCTGTGATGCAATGTGGCTCGGTGCCGCAATCGGTACAGGTGAGCGATTCGGCCTGCCTAGGAGCTGGAGCCCTATGCGAAGTCATCCACACCCCGAGCGCTCGCACGCTGCAAATGTCATTGACTCGCACAACTCTCCGCCAGTCGGGTCCGCTGCTCCGCGAACACCAGATCACTGCACAACGACAGACACAGGTTCACGTCAACTTGTTGCAATCGGTGCTGGACCTCTCGCCCGAGGTGGCGGTCATCGAGGCTCTGGGGGCGATCCAGTCGAACTGGCGGCCCGATGTGAAGATCGATTCCAACGGTTCGTTCCTTTCCTTAAACTCGGCGTACATGGCCATTCGACCAGAAGATGGCGGCGAGCTAATGCCACTCGATCCAGCTGACCTCGACATCGAAGGACTGGTGACAGCCCGGTTTGAGTTCACGGGCCCCCTGTCGCCACGCTGGAACAACAACGTTATCAACCGCTATACCGCGGACGTGCAAAGCGACGAGCTCCCCGGCATCACCGATCGGGATCGTTAGCGAAAGAAGTGACTTTCACCCCTCACCCCTCACCCCTCACCCCTCACCCCTCGCCCCTTCATGACCAAAGCGAACGAATTCATAGTCACCAGCCACATTCCCGAGCTGCGGCAGGCGGTTGCGACGGCACGCCTTTCGGGTTGCACGATCGGCTGCGTACCGACGATGGGGGCGTTGCATGCCGGCCATGTGAGCTTGATCGAGGACTGCCGGAAGCGATCCGATTTCGTGGTGGTCACAATCTTTGTGAACCCTTCACAGTTCGCTCCGCAGGAGGATCTTTCGAAGTATCCAAGGCCGCTTGAGCGCGACCTGCAACTGTGCCGAGAGGCGGGGGCGAATCTCGTCTACGTGCCCGAGGTGCCGACACTGTACCCGGCAGATTTTCAAACGTGGGTGACCGTCGACGAACTTTCCAAGCCGCTGGAAGGGGCGTTTCGAGCGACTCATTTTCGTGGAGTAACGACGATCGTTCTCAAGCTGTTCAACATCGTGCAACCCGATGTCGCCTGTTTCGGGGCCAAGGATTTTCAGCAGCAGTCGATCATCCGGCGAATGGTGTTGGACCTCGACTTGCCGGTCGAGGTCGTCGTCTGCCCAACGGTGCGCGAGCCCGATGGTTTGGCGCTGAGCAGTCGCAATGTCTACTTGAGCAAGAAGGAGCGAGCGATTGCCCTGTCGCTTTCACAAGCACTCGCACTGGCTCAACAGCGACTCGACGCAGGCGATCCAGAAGTGGCGTCGATCACGCAGTCCATGCGGGCCATGTTGGAAGCTCATGAGGAGATCAGGATCGACTACGTGGCGATTGTGGATCCCGACTCGCTCGTGGAACTCTCAGCCCCTCAACCTGCGATGGTTGCCCTGATCGCCGCGCGAGTCGGGTCGACTCGGCTGATTGACAACCGTGCGTTGATGATGTCAACGTCTCTCGCATCCTGGCCTCAGTGAGCGATCGGGCGCTCGCCCTCGGCTCGGAGAGCTGTCCTCCACCGCAAGAGCCAGCGGCTAGCGCCTGGCCGCTCACATTGAAACACACAGCCGCCGCTGAAATGCTCCACAGAAAGAACCCCGGATGCGACAAACCCTGATCTACATTCTGCTCAAGCAGCCGTTCGCGTGGGGGGAGCGTGATCTGGTCACTGGCGTCCCGGGATTCGGACTGACGTGGGTGTTGCTGGCTGCAATGGTCGTCTGGCTGATCGTTCAATGTGTGCGAGAGAAGTGCCTTTCCAGCGAAGCGAAGCAAAGCTTGTATTACTGGGGCGGTGCGATTCTCGCTTCGATCTTTGTGCTGCCAGCGATTGGCCCTCAGCGATTGCCGATCTTTGGTTACGGGATGATGGTCTTGATTGGTTTCGTGAGTGGCTTATGGCTCGCACGGCTGCGGGCCAAGCGGATCGGTCTTGACCCGGAAATCCTTTCGGATTTGAGTTTCTGGTTGTTGATGGCGGGGGTAGCGGGCGGGCGGGCAGCCTATCTCGGTCAGTATTGGCGGCAGATTTTCGCGAGGTGCGACTCATTGGGGAGCTATCTTCTGGCCGCTGTAAATCTCACCGAAGGCGGTTTGGTGCTGATCGGTGCGCTCGTCGGGGGAAGTGTCGGCTTCTTACTTTTTTGTCGATCACGGAAATTGCCCACACTGCTGATCTTCGATGTCATCATGCCCAGTGTGTTCCTCGGGATCGGCTTTGGGCGGATTGGATGCCTGCTGAATGGATGTTGCTTCGGCGATCCGTGCGACCTCCCGTGGGCAATTCAGTTTCCTCAAGGGAGCGTGCCTTGGCTCGACTTGGCTCAGCGTGGTCTTTTACTGCCCGACGCGAACAACGTCATGCCCGCGCTCACGATGCCGCTCCACCCGACTCAGATCTACAGCACGATCGACGGGTTCATGCTTTGCACGATCCTATGGAACCTTTTTCCCCTTCGAGTTCGGAATGGTCAGTTACTCGCTATCGGCTGCATGGCGTACTCAGTGACGCGGTTTCTGATCGAGATCGTCCGCAACGACGAGCCGGGGCGGTTTGGGACGTCACTCACAATCTCCCAGTGGTATAGCATGGGGATCTTCGTCATCGGGACCACGCTGCTGGTGTGGCTGCTCCGCCGGGGAGAGCGCGCGACGGAGAAGCTGAATGGATAGGCTGAGGGGACTTGATTGGCTGCCTGCACTTGATTCTCGATTCGATCGAGTTTGAACGCTGTGAGGGGCGGCTGAAGAGTTTGGATATCTCCCAATAATTGGACACACTGCTGTCGGACCTGTCGCACAGACCAGAGAACCAGATCTCGGATTGGCATGATTTCATCGATCGATTCGTTAACTACGATAGAAGACAAAGATGCCCCGATTGTCGTGACATCACGGGCAGTCCACGCCAGTCAGAATTTGGCCATCATGCTGAAGTCGGCCCCGCTCACCCCCCGGGAACTGAGCGGATTGACCTGCCTTCCAAATGGAGAAGTTGGAACACCAATCTCTACCCATCGACACTAAGCAGAAGGGACATGTCCGCTAACTTCGTGTTATTGGCAGTAACTCAGTTTATCTCTGCTCCTAAAGATTAGTGTCGATTGGCGAAGCTGAGTGTTCCAGCCTCTTCTTCAGCAGAATCCGCCCACATCGCCTCACAATCCCGCTGGTACTCACCCGTGATGACGGAGGGTTCAGTGGTTCACGGCGAACTCGGTCGAATTCAAATAAACCCAGAAGATGTCTTCGAAGGGATCGGCTTCGTTTCGAGCGACATCGCCACGATGCCGCAGTGCAGGCTGGAAAGCAGCCAGTTCAGCCCGCTTCGGATCACGTCCCAGAGCTGCGCGGCAGAGGCTGCGAACTCGCTCCTGGTCGTCGCCCGCCATACGGAGAATCTCGTGCAGCACGGTTCCTGGGCGGTTGCTGATCGCGCTCTTCACGAGATCGCCGTTCATCATCATCAAGGATTGAGAGAACGTGCCATCGAATGTCGAGGCGTCCCCGTTCTCTTCGTTGTCCATCACGGAATAAAACTGCTTCAACCAGGCTTGGCGATGCTCCTCGGCTTGTTCCCAATACGCTGCCCCTGCCCGATCCGCAGCTGTCGCCACCAAGAGCGAATCGAACATCTGCTCGGCGGACAGCGGTTTCAAATTCATCCGATTGAATAACGGAAGCTCGTCATCGACCACGCGACTTGCGACATGGCTGGATGGCTGCGCACTCGATAGATGGTAAGCCCGCGTCGACACGATCCACCGATTGAGACGTTCGACATCGAAGTTCGTCGCGACGACCGCATCGGTCAACGCTTCCAAGATTTCGGGATTCGCACACGGGGAGTGCGGCCCCATATCGTCGATCGGGTTCACCAAACCTTGCCCGAAGAAATGATTCCACGTCCGATTCACGAGTGCAGCTGCGAGTTCGCGCTCGCCCGCCGTGGTCAGCAGTTTCGCGAGTTCCTGACGGCGATTCACCGTCGGGTCTGGATCGACTTCCTGGCCAGCGAACTTCGGGTAGGCGACTCGCATCACCCCCTTGAGATCGTCGAAATAGGTCGGACCGCCGACGGGCTTGTCGACTAGAGAGCGACTGACCACTTCGGTCTGTCCGCTGGCTGGGTTGTACTTCTTGTTCTCGACGATGTCGGCCTGTTGAAAGAAGCTGTTGAGCTCCCAGAACTCAGCCATCGAGCCGCCATGCCGAGAGTCTGGGTGCTTGTGACACTGAGTACACTGCACTTGCTGACACAGGAAAATCCGGGCTGTGACAGCTGTCGCGGGAACGGCTTGGTTATTGAGATGAGCCAGCAGGAAGTTGGCCTCGCCGACATCGTTTCCGTCCCCTTCTGCGGAAACCAGCCGTGTGACGGTCTCGGTCCAAGGCCGATTCTGATGGAACTGGTCTCGCAGGAATTTCGAGAGTCGCTCGCGATTAATCGGGCGATCAGAGGCGCGTCCGACCAGCAAATTGATCCAGACCGTACTCAGATTGCGAGCATAATCGGGCTTCTGAATCAACTCGTCGACGACCAGCTGTCGTTTGCCAGAATCGGAATCAGTCAGGAAGCGATCGACACTTTCAGCGTCGGGAATATGCCCGGCCAAATCGAGATAGACACGCCGCAACCACTCCGCATCATCGGCCACGGAAGAGGGCTGAACACCGGCTTCGTCCCATTTCGCCTGCATCAACCGGTCGATCCGAACAACCAAGTCGCCATCCACGATCGGAGCGTGAGCCACCGCTTCCGAGGGCAGGTCCGCAGACCCAGGAATGGCAATCGGCGGGATATCCGTGTCATGACGATTGAGACTGACATGCGGAATGGGTGCGACCTCAGCGACCGTGTTCTTAGCGACGCCCTCGGCATCTTGCACCACAGCTGGCGCATTCACGGGCTGGACAACCGCGATGTCTGCGGGCTTCGTGGGAATCGGTCCGCTTGCAGGACCGAACGCACCCGACACAAAGAGAGCCACTAGGAGTGCCGCTGACAAGAGCCCGGTAATCGCGCCAATTCGCTGTACAGACCTCTGATTCACGCCGATTTGATGCCCTGACCGTGCGGTGCCCGATCCGACTCGCTCAGCATAGTCCATCAACGACGCAGACTCGCTGAGCGCGGCATCCCACGTCAGAGTCCCATGCAAGTTCATATAGTTTATGTAAAGTCGGCGGGCCGCCGGATCAGAAATGACGAGTTGTTCGAGGCGTTCCTTCCCCGCCGGCGTCTGGCGATCTTCGCACAGCGCGTTCAGCAGAGAAAACATTTCGGACTGGAATTCAGAGGACATGCGACACGAACCAACTCACTGACAACTGACAACTTCTAGGACTCTCTCACATTTCCGCCATCTGCCGCTGGATACACTCCAATAGCACTCTGCGAATTCGGCCCAACGACTGGTAGACCGAGTTTGCGGGTCGCCCCAATCCCGAGGCCAGGTCTTTGCCCGACGAACCCGGCTGATAGCGTTCTCGAATCAGCTGCTGGTCGCGGGCGGACAGTTTCTGGATGCAGAGGTCCAGAGCTTGTCGTTCGGGTTCGGGGTCTTCGAGTCGCGCAGTTGATTCCCTCGACACGACATCGAGAAACTCGTCACTGAACTTGAGCCTGTCCCGCCGATACCGTTGCCGGTGCTGCAGGACTTCAAAGCGGGCAATCTGACAGGCCCACGCGAAGAAGTTCGTCCCAAGGTCGAACTGGTCCGACTTTTTCCAGATCACCAGATTTGTATTCTGCAGCACCTCTTCCGCATCCTGCACACTTCCAGTCTGCCCGAGAATGAACAGGTAGAGAGGGCGCTGCGATCGAGTGAACGATTGCACGAAAGTCGCAGGATCGCGAGGAACAGCCACGCTTCCTGGCTGCGGTTCCGGTGCAGTCGGTGAGACGAGGGCCGGGATGACCGGGTGAGAACTCACAGTGACTCGCAGTGGGCAGTTGTCAGAGTTCCGAATGAGTGGAGCACAATGAGGTCGAAGGGAAGGGAAGGGACACTAATCTTCGCTAATCGCCACTGACGAGAGAGTGACCATGTCGGTAAGCGTTCACCGACGGACTGAAACCCTCTGGCTATCAGTGTTTATTAGTGAGGATTTGCGCTCCGATTCTCTTCTGGGAATGAAGTCCAAAACGTTTGACACACATTGCCCATCATTCTCGCGTGGCGACCCCGGGGCGGAAACAGACGTTGCTGGAGCTTACGCTCCAGCAACGTTTGGATGACCGGACGGCGTTGGCAGAATTCTTACGAACGCTGCTTGGAGACCGGGCCTAGGAGATCAAGCCCTTGATTGGCTGTCCGCCGCCAGCAATCTTCATGGGGCGACCACGCTTCGAGGTGTGAACCGTATCGAGCGGAATCCGCAGGGCGTAAGCCACCGTCGCCCACAGATCGCTCGGCAGGTAGCTTTCGCTGATGATCCGAGTACCGTCAGCATCGGTCTCCCCAATCGCCCGACCGCCCTTGAGTCCACCGCCACCGACGAGGACTGACCAGCTTGTCGCCCAGTGGTCGCGGCCAGTGTTCTGGTTGATGCGCGGGGTGCGTCCGAACTCGCCCATACAGATGACGACCGTGTCATCCATCATGCCGCGCTGCTTGAGGTCAGCGGTGAGGGCTGAGATCCCCTGATCGAGCAACGGCAAGCGCTGGTTCTTGAGTGTGTTAAACACGTCGTTATGAAGATCCCAGCCGCCGAGCGTGTTGATCTCGACGAACGGGACACCGACTTCGACCAGCCGACGAGCCATCAGCATGCTGTCGCCAAATTGGCCAGGGCCGTAAGCGGCACGAACTTCTGGCTTTTCATCGGCGATCTTGAATGCCTTCATCTGCTCAGACCGCATCAGATTGACAGCCTTGCTGTACACATCCTTATGAGCCTGGCCCGCGTCACCGCGATCAGACTTGATGAAGCCCTCTTCGATGGTGGCCAGCATATCAAGGCGGGAGCCCAATCGCGACGGATCGACACCGGCCATGTCGGCATTCTGAATCCGTCCGCCCGCATCGACGGTGAATGGAGCATGCGACATCCCAAGGAAGCCGGGACTCATGCCGCCGCCGCCGATCGAGACGAACGAAGGAATCTCAAGTTCCTTACGTTTCGTGCCAAGTTCGTAGCTCACCACCGAACCGAAGGTGGGGTGAACGACGGTCGGGTTGGGGACGTAACCGGAGTGCATGAAGTAGGCACCCCGCATGTGGTCGGCTTCGCGAGTGCTCATCGAGCGGACGACCGACAAGACATCCATTTGTTTCGCGACACCGGGAAGGTGTTCGGAAATTTGGAGGTCACCCGCTGTACTGATCGGCTTGAATTCTCCGCCGTTCTTGGAACCGGGCTTGAGATCCCACATATCGATTGTCGGAGCTCCCCCGCCGAGCCAAATCAGGATGCAGGCTTTGCGATTCTTAGAGACCTCAGCGGCGTTCAGGTGCAGATGACTCAAAAAGTCATTTGCTCCCAACACGGCCGCGCCGCCCATGGCTGCGTGGCTCATAAAATGCCGACGGGACATGCCTTGATTGAACATGGGAGACTCGTTGAAAAGGGGTGGTGAACTATGAGGAGCCGAAGCTCCAGGTGGAGTTGTGACGTTGGAGACACTCAGTGATTGACGATGAACTCGTTCGAGTTCAGCAAGGCCCAGTAGAGATCCTGATAGGCTGACAACTTGTCAGGATACTTGGACATCATCCCTTGCATGCTCTTCAGTTCGGAACTGGACGGGGTTCGTCCAAGAGAAGCGAGGTACAAGGCTCGAATCCGATCGGGCTCCTTCTTGTAAGCCGGATCGGATAGAACCGAGGCGAGGTAGCTGCCCTTGTCGCCACTGATTGCTGTTTTGACGAGTTGTCCATTCATCATCAGCAATGCCTGTGGAATAGTACCACTGTACAGCGCCCCTTCTTCGTCGTCATTTCCGAAGATACTCTTGAATTGCTCGACCCACTCCTCGCGTGCGCCTTGCGAACCCTCATAACTCCCCGCTCCAGCAGAGTCCGCAGCCGTGGCCACCAGGAGTGACTCATACAGCTGTTCGACTTGCATTGGCTTGACATACATATGGCTGAAGAGCGGAACTTCCCCGTTGGCGGGGTTGTCGATTTGATTTTTGGAGTTGAACTTGCTGGTCAGGTTGTAGGCTTCCGAGTTGCAAATCCAGCGCGCCAGCTGTTTAAGATCGTAGCCGCTTTTCACAAATTCGTCGGTCAGGCGATCCAGCAACTCCGGATGGCTGGAAGGATTGTGGGGCCCCATGTCGTCGATCGGTCGGGTGAAGCCATTCGCAAAGTAGTAGCCCCACATGCGGTTGACGATCGCCTTGGCGAGCAGCTTGTTCGAGTCGTCCTTGGTAATCGATTTCGCGAGCTCCAATCGCCGATTTGTCTCACTTCCCTGATCAATTTCGGTACCGAAGTACTTCGGATACGCAACGAGCATCAGCCCTGCACGAGTTTCGTAATAAACGGGTCCATCAAAATTGCGATGCACGAGTTCTGAGTAGTCGTCATCCATCTGGCCGGTGGTGGCATTGTATTTTTCATGATCCTCACGCTGCATCTGGCGGAAGAAGCTGTTGAACTCCCAGAACTGATTCTGCTTCCAGTCATTAAACGGGTGGTTGTGGCACTGAGTGCATTGCACCTGTAGACCAAGAAAGACGCGGGCCGTTTTAGCGGTGGCCTCGACCACGTATTCTTCACTGTCGGCATTGAGTTGCAGCTGGGCCAGTAGGTAATTGACGGCCCCGTTGTCATCAAAGCGGCCTTCTGCGGCGATCAGATCGTAGGCAATCTCATTCCAGGGCCGATTTTTGGCGAAACTCTCACGCAGGAATTTTTCCAGAGCCCCACGATTCGTTTTATCAGGGGTGACACGCCCGATCAGCGTGTTAGTCCAGTAGTTGGTAAAATTCCGTACGTAACCCGAGTCCGCGAGCAACGCATCAATCAACTTGCTGCGTTTGGCCGGGTCCTTGTCCCGCATGAACTCTTCGACCACCTTCCCCGAAGGGACGTGGCCGACGACATCGAGATGAATACGGCGTACCCACTCCGCATCGTCCGCCGTATCGCTGGGCTGGATCTCATTGTCTTCCCAGCCCTTCCGAATCTGCTCGTTCACAAAGCTGATCAGCGGGTCGGAGGAGCCTGTCGTAAACTGATCATCCGCCCCATAACCAGCGACTGAATACAGGCTGGCGAGTCCGAAGCAAAGCACCACAGTCATCACGGCGCGATTCATTGAGCCATCTCTCCTGCGAACCCATTGGCTGGCCTGACGAAAAAACCTTACTCATGAAGTCTTCGTCAGACGAGGCGAAAAGGCAACGCCTTACAGCATTTCACCTCACCGCCTCAACGATCCCGTTCCTTAAAAGTACCGCCAAGTTACGTCCAGTGTTCGCAACTTTTTGGGAATTCCGGATGAGGACGTCTGAACTGCGCCCGCCATTCGGACGCAACTTCTTTCCACTGCATGTTTTATCAGGATTATTTTCAATTGCAATCAGTTTCTGATTACTTCGCGAAAATCGATGCCGGAGCAGGGGTTATGACACCGAAGGACTGAGCTTGGGCGGGATTTTCGACTTCCCACGCCAGGGAGAGCCAGCCACTATCACTCGACAGATCCCGCATCTGCAGAACCATGGGGCTTCCTTGATCGCGAGCCAACAATCGCTTCACCGGCCAGAGAGTCGTTTTCAGGCGTTGCTGAACCTGCTTCTCAATCGTGGATCGCACGAGTTCCCCCAATGGCCCCGGAGAAGCGGTCGCGGCCTCTACCTGCACTGTTCCAGGGGTCAGTGCCAGCTCTTGATCGAGCAATTGCGATCTCAGCGGAATTCGAATCCGGTGGAACTCGGTCTGAGGAGCGGGGGCCAGTCGGAAGGCTGCGACCAGAGTGACCACCGCCTCCCCTGAACCAAACTCGACAGAGATCGGGTTCTCCGGGGCGAGGACCATCTGCGACTGCCCAATCAGTTCTACCTCTTCGCGGGGCGAAGGACTCCCCGCGACCGGTTCAATCACTGGCTCGGCTATCGTAGGAACCTTTTCGACTTGCTCGGAGTCAACGCGACCTGACGGAAGCAGCAGTGGACCGAGAATTGTCGGAGCCCCCAAACCGGGAAGTTGAGCCCGTTCATCCGACACGGCCTGGACCCGGACGCGGTTCACACGAATCATCACTGCTTGAGAATCCCCCTGTGGCCGTCCCCACTCGGAAGACGACAACAACCGCTCCAACTCAGACTGCCATTGGTCGAGATCGTTGACCGGAATCTCGAGCCCTCCGAGTGGCAGGCTTGCCAGCCACACGTTGACGGCCTCCGAATGCACTGCAAGTCGGAGTCCCGCGACATCCTCGTTTCCCGCAGGTGGGACATACTCCGGACAATTGAGCACGGCGTCCCAGGCAAAACTCACCGTCATCTGCTGGTCCGTCGTTTGCACCCGAGTCGTCGGCGTGATGATGCCAAATTGTGGCAATTGCTTCGGCAGGACTTCCAGCCATTGAGTGTTCAGCGACGCCAAGCGTTTGTCGATTGCATCATTAAATTTTGGGACGACTTGCCCTGTAATCCGCTCAGCTGTAATTCGCTCGGCAGCTGGGCGACGCTGCTCGGCCACTCCCAGAGCGTACTCCGAAACTAGCGGCCCCAGGATGGGGATGGCGCTGGCTGGGGTGAGCGCCGCGTTGTTCTGCTGGTGGGGAAACATGACGGCCGAAGGGCTGCGAGTCTGAATCCGATTGCCATCGAACTGCACTGACTTGCTGACCTCGAAACGGTGCATCCCTTCGGATTGAATCACCGCTTGCGGAGTCCGATTCTCGGTCGAGTTCCGCGTGGTGCCGCTGAGCTGAAACTCCAGCTCAGCCTGATTGTCATTGGGAATCAAACGGACATGGAGTGAGGTTTCCGTCTGCTGCGAGCCAATCACTTGGGCTCCGAGGATACAGTCCCGCACGGGTCCCGCCTCCTGGGACTCGACACGGATCAGTTCGTCGAGGAACTTCTGGCTGACCGCGACATGGATTCCGTGTCCGCTGGGGAACAAGGAGTCGGGCCGCCTGGCGGAAAAATAGGTCCGCGTTTGAGGAGCGGGAGCCACATTCAGCGGAGTCGGTTCTGACGGTTGCCCCTGTTCCGGCTTCCAAGATTGAGACCTGATGGCCGCGGGCTGCGGGGTGGCCGGCCGGATTCGAGGCTGCGGGGGGAGGGCTTGCCGCTGGGTGTAGGGGGCGGGCCCCAGACTGCGCGGACGCCACGGGAACAGCGGCCCCGCCTGGACCGTGTTGACCCATCCAGCCACAACAACGGCCCACAATACACTCCAGTGAGTGAGCCGCGACGACATCGTGTGAGACCGGAAGCTTCCCAAGTGTGACTGCCTGCCTAATTGAGATCCGGCGAGCTGCGTCGTGACGGCCAAGAGTACGCCACCGGCCAGCGTGAATCCTACTCTGGTTGTCACCCGTCTGTTCACGAAAGTCTTGGAAAGTGGTCACAATTGGGGATGAGCCGCTTCACTGCCAGCACTTTCCATATTGTTTCACCAACCTGTTCAGATTACCAAGTCGTGATTCCTCACTGACTGGGGGTGTGGTTCGAGGCATGCGGCGCATGCGACGCTTGCCATGCGCAGCCTCAGAGTTGGTTGCGTCCGGAGTCAAGGTTCAAATTCCGAGGCTGAGCGTCGAGTGCGAGACGCCCTTTGCATACAGTCGCCGGACTCTGCGTGTCCAGTGTATTTACCCTCGCAAAACGACCGGACTCACGAGCACTCGGTGTCCCATTTTCTAGTGCTGCCCTACTCGCAACCGTGTGCAAGGGGCCACGCGAAGACACCGGACTCGGAGAGTCCGCCGACAATCACAGGGTGCGTCGCGCACTCCCGAACGCCGATTCGCGGAACCGCACATGTCGGCGAAATTCCCTCGAGTCACCCCCTGAGTCATACGGATTCTCCATCTCCACCCGGCTCGCGGGTGGCAAACTCCTTGCGTCCTGCATGCAGAGCTTCGGTCAGCGGGTGCCGTTGCGTTCCCTCGGATTGCCCTCAAGCGCGAATGCCCTCTCCGTTCATTCGCCAACTTCCTCCGGCTGTGCCATGATGTATGGGTCGGCGATTCCTCATAAAAGGAGTTCCCGGGAATTGCAGCGGCAGACCCCGACATCTCGACGAGGCCCCCATGAAGAACTCTTTGCGTCTCGAGTCGGCACTCCTCTGCGCGATGTTTGTGGCCAGCTTCGGTGCCTCGGTCTATGCACTGGGTCCGGAGGCGATTCTCCTCTGGCCTGAGGGGGCACCTGGAGCCCCAGGGACCGAAGAATCGGACCGGCCGAGTATCCGGATCTATGCTCCGCCGGCGGAAAAATCGAATGGAGCGTCGGTCGTCATTTGCCCGGGAGGGGCGTATGCCATCTTGGCGTATGACTACGAGGGATCGCAGGTCGCTCAGTGGTTGAACGAGCACGGCGTCACAGGGATTGTACTTCAGTACCGGCTGCATCCGAAGTACCGCCACCCGGCCCCACTCAACGATGCTCAGCGGGCAATTCGTCACGTGCGGGCGAACGCCACAATGCTAAAGCTCTCGCCGACTCGTATTGGGGCGATGGGGTTCTCGGCGGGGGGGCATCTCGCCTCGACCGTTTCGACGCACTTCGACGCAGGACAAGCGGATGCTCAAGACCCGATTGAGCGAGTCAGCTGTCGGCCGGATTTTTCGGTGCTGTGCGACCCGGTGATCGGCCTCAAAGCGGAATTCGCCCACCGGGGCTCGGCGAAGAACCTGCTCGGAGACAAAGCCGATAGTGCGGAACTGCTGGAGAATCTGTCGAACGACACGCCAGTGAATGGCCAGACCCCGCCCGCGTTTCTCTTCCATACGAATGAGGACAAGGGGGTCCGCGTTGAAAACGCCCTGGCCTATTATGCAGGCTGTGTGAAGCACGATGTCCCGGCGGAACTCCATGTCTACCAGAACGGCCCGCACGGCGTCGGCTTGGCTGCCGGTGAGCCGGGTGTGGGTCAATGGCCCGACGCCCTGTTGGCTTGGATGAAGACGAATGGCTTTCTGTTTAATGGGCAACGGAGCGAAGTCTCCGGCTCGATGACGTTGAACGGCAAGCCGCTCACGTGGGGGTCGATCACCTTGGAATCCGAGAACCCAAATGCCCCGACCGCCTGGTCGATGGTGAATGGCGGGAAGTTCTCGATCCCGGCCATTCGCGGAGTCCCTGTCGGAAACTGCCGAGTGACCGTGCGAGACTGGGGAGGACTCGATCCCCGCCCGTCGATCGAAAAAACTGAGATCATCAATACTCTCGGGATTGTCTTTAAGGTCGTCGCTGCTGCGGGCCAGAACACCTTCGACCTGAATCTGGAAACGAAGACTCCGTGAATACTGGCCGGACATTAGCGATTGGCGACATTCACGGCTGCGACACTGCGCTCGTGGAGTTACTGCACGCGCTGCATGTCACCTCGGATGATACGTTGATCGTTCTCGGAGATGTCATCGATCGCGGTCCGAACTCGAAGCGCTGCATCGACATCCTGCTGGACATCAAGAACTTTTGCCAGTTCCGGTACATCATGGGGAACCATGAGGAGATGATGCTCGACGCCCTGAGTGGCGGAGAATGGAAGAACTCCTGGCAACGTTACGGGGGCCAGGAGATGCTCGATTCTTATGGCGGAAAATTCGAGAACATTCCCGACTCGCACCTCAATTTCATCCGGGGCGGCGAGAGCTACATTGAGACCGAAACCACGATCTTCTCGCATGCCTCGATTCGGGGAGAGTACCCGCTCGATATCCAGGACAAGCACTGGCTGCGCTGGAGTCGAATCAGCCGGAACTGCTTGCCCCATTTTTCGGGGAAGCGGGTGATCTGTGGCCATTCCGCTCAGGAGTCGGGCCTGCCGCTGGTCCTTCCGGGGTGGGTCTGCATCGACACCTGCGTGTACGGGGAGAACGGGGCTCTGACCGCGATTGATGTCGACAACGATCTCATTTTTCAAGCGGAAGAGTCGGGCAAGTATCGCGGCTGTTACCCGCTGGAGGACTTTGTCGGGTGACCAGACACAAATCGAACTCCAAGAATCGCAAGAAGATCTTTCAACGCACGGAGCCTCGCGTCCCGGGTTCAATGAGAGCTGTCGTTGAGTCCCAGCCGCCAGTCCGCATCACGGCGATGCGGTACTCCCCGGCGGAGTTGCTAGAGCGGGATTTGAAGTCGCCGCACGAGGTCGCGGCGCTCCGCGAACCGGGTTCGATTCTGTGGATCAACATCGACGGAATTGGTGATCCGCGCTGGCTGCACACGGTCGGGGAAGTCTTCGGTCTACACCCACTGGCTCTCGAAGACTCCGTACACGTTCACCAACGGGCCAAGGTCGAGGAGTACGGCGACCATCTATTCATCGTCGTGCGGATGGCCTCGCGGACCGACCATCTCTCCACCGAGCAGTTGAGCCTGTTTCTGGGCGCAGACTACGTCGTCACCATCCAAGAACTTCCGGACGGCGATTGCCTCGACCCCGTGCGGCAGCGTCTGCGGACGAACTCCGGTCGCATCCGCAAAAGCGGCACAGACTACTTGGCCTACTCCCTGATCGATGCCGTCATCGACAGCTACTTCCCCGTGCTGGAGCAATATGGCGAAGACCTCGACACCCTCGACGCGCGTGCCGATGGGTCGTCGCCCGAGGTCCTCGACCGTTTGCATTCCATCCGGCAGGAGCTGCTGCAGCTTCGCCGAGCCGCGTGGCCGCATCGCGATGCGCTGAATGCGTTGCAGCGGCATGAGTCGAGCTTGATCGCCCCCGAAACCAAAGTCTTTCTGCGTGACTGCTACGACCACTCGGTGCAGATCATCGACGTACTGGAGACGCAGCGGGAAATGTGCGCGGACCTGCGAGATCTCGTCCTCACCATGGTCGGTCATCGCACGAATGAGATCATGCGAGTGCTAACAATCATGTCGTCGATCTTCATCCCGCTCAGCTTCATCGCCGGAGTCTATGGCATGAACTTTAAGACCGAGGTGTCGCCATGGAATATGCCGGAACTCGGCTGGCGATTTGGCTACCCCTTCGCCCTCGGCATCATGGCAAGTACCGCCAGTGTGCTACTCCTGTTCTTCTACCGCAAAGGCTGGTTGACGCGCCCCAAGCCCCGCTAACGTCGATGCTGTTCTGGCTGACAGGCGGCCAGCGAGCGGCTCGGCCTCAGCCTGCCGGAGCGTGTACTTGGAGAGAGCGTCCGGCCAAAAAGGAGGCCACGGCAGACTGACGCCGTGCCGCTCTCAGGGAGACTCCGGGACGCTGGGCCACGGTCGAGAGCGCTGGCACTCCCGATCAATGAGCGTTGATTCTTTGACTCAAACTCCACACGATGCGGCTGTCGAGTTTCACAGCTGTAATCACCCCGAGGAACCTCTCGCATGCGAACTGCGTCTCAACTGTTTGTGAGTCTAATCCTGATCGGGATGTGCGTCTCGACGGTCTCAGCCGAGGCGCCACGTGTGTTCCCGGTGGGAACCAAGCCCTCCGACTCGCGGCTCAAGCCGCTTCGCAAATTAGAGGACAAGCTGCACCCGTGGGCACCGCCCCAAACGAAAGCCGCTTGGGAAGCTGAGGCGGCTCGCATTCGTGAACAGATTCTGATCTCGAACGGCCTATGGCCGATGCCGGAGATGACCCCGCTCCACCCGGTGATTTTTGATAAGCTCGATCGAGGCGATTACACAGTTGAGAAGGTCTACTTCGCCAGTCGACCGGGGCACTATGTGACCGGCTCTCTGTACCGGCCCAAGAAAGCGGAAGGCAAACTTCCGGGCATCCTGTGTCCTCATGGCCACTGGAAGGATGGGCGATTCTATGACGCGGGAGATGAGGGAGCTGCCGGACAACTGGCGACGGGGGCTGAGGATTTCGCCTCCGGAGCTTATTCGCCGCTCCAGGCCCGGTTCGCCCAGTTGGCCCGGATGGGCTGTGTGGTGTTCCACTATGACATGATAGGGATCGCCGATAGCCAGATGATCGTCCACCGGGAAGAGTTCAACGATGTCGAAGCCAGCCTGCGCCTCCAGAACAAGATGGGGCTGCAAACGTGGAATTCGCTGCGTTCACTCGACTTCATCACCTCCCTGCCCGATGTCGATCCCGCACGGATCGGCGTGACCGGGGCGAGTGGCGGCGGAACGCAGACGTTCATGCTCTGCGCCATCGACCCGCGCCCAGCGGTGGCCTTCCCAGCAGTGATGGTCTCCACAGACATGCAAGGCGGATGCCAGTGCGAGAATGCCGACTACTTGCGAATCGGGATCAATAACATCGCGATCGCCGCCCTCTTCGCACCGCGTCCCCTGGGAATGGTGGGGGCAGATGACTGGACGATCAATATCGAGACGAGCGGCCTGCCGGAACTCAAACAGGTCTACTCGCTTTACGGCAATGCCGATCTGGTGGCCGCGAAAACCTACAAGCAGTTTCCGCACAACTATAACCAATGGTCCCGCGAGCTGATGTACCACTGGTTCGCGACGCATCTGAAGCTCGACCCGTCTGTCCCGCTCGAACAGCTCGATTTCTGGCCGCTGACCAGAGCCCAGCTGACGATCTTCGATGAGCAACACCCCGTTCCAACCGATGCCCTCGCGGCCCCCGCCCTGCGCCAGAAGATGACTGAGGAATCGACCGCTGCGTGGCAGGCTCTGCTGCCGAAGACGAAGGCCGATATTGTCCTGTATAAGAAGTCGATCCGCCCGGTCCTAGGTGTTACGCTTGGTCACGGACTGCCACTCTTCGAGGATATCGAAGCCAGTGACCCCGCTCCCGGCGACTTGGGAAGCTACAAGATGATTAAGGTCCGCGTCGGTCGCAAGACCGAAGGCACGCAGATGCCCGTCGTCGCTCTTTACCATCCCGATCGGTTCAATGGCCGCATCGGCATCTGGATCGACGGTGCCGGAAAATCGGCTCTGTTCGATACGCTCGGTCACCCCATCCCGGCTGTGACGAAATTACTCGATGCGGGTTTTGCCATCGCATCCGCTGACCTGTTCCTGACGGGCGAGTACCTGAGCGCGGGTGAGACAGCGTCCTACCCGATCGATGAAAAGTTCCCCGGCTACACCGTCGGCTACAACCGCCCGCTGCTGGCTCATCGCGTGCGTGATGTGCTGACGCTGATTCGGGCCTCCACGCTGCACCCGGAGGTGAAGTCGGTGCATCTCGTCGGGACCGGAGGTGCGGGGCTGACCGTTCTGCTGGCGCGGGCCTCGATCGATTCGGGAGTGACTCGCTGTCTGGCTGACTTGAACGGGTTTGCATTCTCCTCGGTCACGACCGTCAACGACCCCCATTTTCTCCCCGGAGCTTTGAAGTACGGCGGAGTCGGTGGCTTGACCATTCCCGCTGCCGAAGGCACGACTTCAATCTATGGAGCGACCGCAGCGAACGAAGGCGAACTCGCGGTGTGGAAGCAGTTGAGCGCGGAGTCACTGCACGCAGAAGCCCTGACCCCCGAGCTGGTGGCGGAAACGTTGTTGAAATAAAGGGGCCGCTGCAGCCGACAGACTTCCGAGGTCTCCGAAGACCTCGGAAGTCTGGGACACGTCTGGGCCGCCGAATCGCCGTCCGCGTGCGAGACGACGCCGAGCGCGGTATGATGAGGCTGGCGGTTTTCGCTCCCCTTGGCAATTTCACTGGAGATTCCCCGATGGTTCGTCGCTCACTATTCGCGTTGGCAATTCTGGCTCTATCTGCTGTCGTCTCACAGGCTGAAGAACAGCAGCTGTTCAATGGCAAAGATCTGACGGGCTGGGAAGGCCGTAAGGATCTGTGGTCGGTCAAAGATGGGGCCATCACGGGCCAGACGCAGGCAGATAAGCCGATCGGGAACAACACGTTTCTCGTCTGGTCCGGCGAGGTGTCGGACTTTGAGTTGACCTTCAAGTACCGCATCGTCGCGGGCAACTCCGGGATGCAGTACCGCAGCAAGGTCATCTCGCAGAACGATGAGACCGGCCCCATCGTCGGCGGCTATCAGGCCGACTTCGAGGCGGGCAACACTTACAGCGGGATCAACTACGAAGAGCGCGGCCGGGGCATCCTCGCTCTGCGTGGCGAGCGAACGAAACTGACCGCCGATCCTGCGGACAAGAACAAGATGGTGAAGACCACCGTCGGCCCCACCGAGAAGACCAGCGAAGAGTTGCAAGCCACGATCAAGAGCGAAGACTGGAACGAGTACCGCATTGTCGCGAAGGGGAACAAACTCCAGCACTACATCAACGGCCACATGACCTGCGAAGTGGTCGACGAGCAGGCCGAGAAGGCCGCCCAGTCGGGCAAGCTCGCACTGCAATTGCACGCGGGCCCGGCGATGATTGTGCAGATGAAGGATGTCGTCCTCAAGACGGAGTAAGTGGGAAGTTTTCGGTGATCAGTTTTCAGTCGAGTGAGTCGACAACTTGGGCGTAGGACGGGCACCTTCGCCCGTCCTGCTTCTCTTGGGTGAGGAGACGATCATGCCACTTCGAATGCTGATGATGCTGGCCGTCTTGGTCGCCTTGCCGCCTGCGTTATACGCTGAGATCACTCCGCGAGAAGCCCAGCGGTACTGCGTCGACATCGCGCTGCTCAAGGGCGGTGTCGAACTGCGGGGAACCGTGCTGAGCCACAATGCGCACGAGCTAAAACTCGTTGTCCAGCGGGACTGGCTGGTCGCCAAGCAGCCCGAGATGGCGCAGACCCTGAGCGACGAATCGATCGCCCAGGCCGCTGCCGCTCGTGAGGAATTGCTCAAGCGAATCACGATATGGCAAGCGGAGCGGCAGGCCGACACACGACTCGTGGCGGTCCTGAAGCAGCAGCGACGACGACTCGAAAAACCAGCCCCCCAGGTTCCGGAACCCGCTTCTCAGTTCGTGGTCGTGACCCTCCCCGCCCAGCGCATACGCAAGGTCTACTCGACCTCCGACAATTCGCGACAACTGGCGATGGTGGCTTGGCAGCTGCGGCTCCTGAGAGTCGAAGACTCGGCCTTCGGGCCACTCAAAACAACTGTCACAGCGCTGGTCCCGGACTGGCCAACGATGAAAGTCGATCTGGCGGATCGCTTGCCGACCGGTGAACCGCAATCCGCCGACGAGTGGGCCGCTCGACAGGCGATCTTTGAATATGAGTACCGGCAACGGCTCGATTTCCAAGGAACCGGTAACCTCATCGTGCGCGTCGGCGAGGGAGCTGAGAAGCCGAACCTCGGCGAGTTGCTGGCCGAGACAGCTGCCGATTCGTTGCAGGGGGAACTCAGTGGGCTCGGGCTGGAGGGGTTGGGCATCGATCTCGGCCCCGCGCAGAAATCGGAGAAGCCCGCCGCAGCGGACTGGCAACAGACTGCGATCGCCGAAGCGAAGACCCTCGACAGCCGTGGCTTCTGCGTCACTCGCGTTCCGAAGATCACTGGCGCGGGACCGGCAACCGTGACCGTCAGCTTCTTTATCCGGCTGAGCAGCGGGGACTATCGGATGATTTGGACCCACGAGTCGACCACCGATCCGTCGACGATCCCAGAGAAAGACCTCGCCAGCATCGAGCAAGACCCGCAGGTGCAGGAGATTCTGAAGGTCGCCCGCGCCCTCTCGATTGGCCCGGACGCCACGCAGGCCGTCCGCTTCGGAGCTGCGGTGCAGGCCAGTCTTGGGGAGGCCGAGAACACGTTCTTTCAGTTCCGCCAGCGATACAACGACACGCTCGATGGGCCGGTGTTGGTGCTGCCGGGAACGTGAACGGTCGGAGAGTGACGCACATTCTGATTGTCGCCGGATTCTCCGAATCCGGTGTCTCCGCCTGATCCCCGAGCACGGAGGTGTTGGGGATCGACGAGTGTTGTGCCACCGGTGTCGGAGAGGGACCGGAGGCTTTGTCGAGGGGCGCTCACGCTCGACCGGACCGAGGGGTCCAGACTATGCTTCCGTGCGAGCCAATTCGAAGAACGGGCGGCTAGCGTTTGGCCGCTCACAGTCACAGACGGGACACGACCACATGACCACTTCTTCACTCACCGGCCTCAAGCTGCTCTGTTTTGTCGGCGACGATTACGAGGATCTCGAACTCTGGTATCCGAAGCTGCGGATGGCGGAAGCGGGCGTCGCTATGACTCTGGCGGGCCTTGAAGCCGGTCAGAAATTCACAGGCAAGAACGGATACCCTTGCAAGTCCGATGCCGCCATTCGCGACATGCAAACCGATGACTTCGACGGCGTCCTGTGTGTGGGCGGATGGATGCCCGACAAGCTCCGGCGGGATGCGAAGGTGTTGGAACTGATCCGTCAGTTCCACGAACGTGGCCAGCTGATCGCGGCGATTTGCCACGGCGGTTGGATGCCGATTTCAGCGAAGGTCTACAGCGGCGTACAGGTCACCGGCTCGCCCGGCATCCAGGACGACCTCATTAACGCGGGAGCGATCTGGTCGGACACCTCCGTCGTGGTTGATCGCCATTTTGTCAGCAGCCGCAAGCCCGACGATCTCCCCGACTTCTGCGTTGGCATGTTACAGGTGTTGACGGAGCAGGTTCGCCAACCTCGCGAGTAACCAACCTCGCCAGTAACCAACCTCGCCAGTAACCCGCCTCGTCAGCCAGGGGAGTTTGTGTCCACCCGCCCCCGCCGATGATCTTCAAGACCTGGGCAGAGAGGCAGCGGGTTCATTCCATCGCCGCCTCTAGACTGACGCCCTGGCTGACGCGGCGGGTTGGTATGCGATTAGATTCGCATTTGATATTTCCAGTAGGCGACATCGCTCCGCGACTCGCAGTCCGCGCGTCGAGATCGCTCCCTCGACAGAATCTCAGTCGCGGAGCAACATGAGCTATGGTGGGTTCTCCAGTACCACCTCGATAAGATCCGTCGCTCTCCCATTCACCGAGGCCCCCCATGACCGAGCCGACCATTCTTTGCCCGAAATGCTTCCATGAGGTCAAGCTGACCGAGTCATTGGCCGCTCCATTGCTAGAAGCGACTCGGATCGATTTGGAAAAGCGTCTGGCGGAAAAAGACGCTGGCATCGCGAAGCGAGAAACTGCCATCCAGCAACAGCTGGCTCAAATTGAGAAGGCCAAAGAAGCGATCGATGACCAGGTCGCCGAGAAGCTGAAGAGCGAACGAACGCGTCTTCAAGCCGAGGCCACCAAAAACGCCAAACAGTTGATGGGAGCTGAACTCGACACGAAACAACGTGAGTTGCTTGAGCTGCAGGAAGTCCTCAAAGAACGCGACAAGAAGCTGACCGAGGCCCAGAAGACACAGGCCGACTTGCTGCGGAAGCAACGTGAACTCGATGATGAGAAGCGCGAACTGGAGTTGACGATCGAGAAACGCGTCTCTGGCTCCCTGGCAACCACGCGCGAGCAGGCCAAGAAAGAGGCGGAAGAGGGACTCAAGCTGACTCTGCTAGAGAGCCAGAAGAAGATCGCCGACATGACCCGGCAGATCGATGAGCTGAAACAAAAAGCCGAACAAGGCTCGCAACAACTGCAAGGTGAAGTGTTGGAGTTGGAGCTGGAGGAGTCTCTGCGTAAGCGATTTATCGACGATCAAATCGATCCCATCCCCAAGGGGGAATTCGGCGGCGACGCGCTGCAGCGTGTCTGCAACAAATCGCGTCAACCGTGCGGGACGATTCTTTGGGAATCGAAGCGGACGAAGAATTGGACCGATGGCTGGCTGGCCAAACTCCGCGCTGATCAGCGGGCTGCAAAGGCCGATCTAGCAGTCATTGTGTCGACAGCCCTCCCCAAGGAGGTCGAGACTTTCCTCTGCGTCGAGGGGATTTGGGTGACCTCGCCTCGATACGCGATTCCAGTGGCAGCCATACTTCGTGAAATGCTGATTGAACTCGCCAGCGCGCGGCAAGCGAGCGAAGGACAGCAAACGAAGATGGAGCTGATGTACCGCTATCTGAATAGCGCGAATTTCCGTCAACGGGTCGAGGCTGTGGTGGAAAAGCTCCAAGACATGAAGGACGACCTCGACAAAGAACGGAAGTCGATGACCAGTCATTGGGCCAAGCGTCAAAAGCATCTCGACGGTGCCGTGGATGCCATTGCCGGAATGTACGGAGACATGCAGGGGATCGCCGGAAAGTCACTGACCGAAATCGACGGACTGGAGTTCCCGCTGCTGGCAGTGGCAGCTCCCATCGAAAACTGAATCGGTAACACCCGCGGCCAACTCCACCCTGTCAAGCGTTGCCCGGACACCGCTCAATTCAAACCGCGCGGCACATTGTGAAACAACACATAATCTAATAGAATCCGGAACTTCCCCGACAGGTGTGGATACCCCCTCCGCATCACTCGTAACCCTCGACCCGCAAGACTTTTGCGTCCCCTGGATGCAGGCCGCCCGACCCACGGGGTTGACGCGACTTTGAAGGAGCTGACCGTTGGTCTCTAAGAACGACAAGAATGCCCCGATTCCCGAAGACAACGGCGACGATCGCATCCAGCGGATGGATATCCGCGACGAGATGCAGCAGAGCTACCTGACCTACGCGATGAGCGTGATTATCAGCCGGGCGCTCCCCGATGCTCGCGACGGGTTGAAGCCGGCTCAGCGCCGCATTCTGGTCGCGATGAACGACCTCAATCTCGGGCCGAATTCCGCTCGAATGAAGTGTGCGAAGATCTCCGGCGATACGTCGGGGAACTACCACCCCCACGGGGAAGCGGTGATTTACCCCACCCTGGTCCGACTGGGCCAGGACTGGGTCATGCGCGAAGTGCTGATCGACAAGCAGGGGAACTTCGGCTCGATCGCCGGACTCGGCCCGGCGGCCATGCGATACACCGAAGCCCGGTTGTCAGCCCAAGCCGCCGATCTGCTCGACGACCTCAACAAGGATACCGTCGACTTCGTCCGGACCTATGACCAGCGAAACGAAGAGCCGGTCGTCCTTCCCGCACGGTTCCCGAATCTGTTGGTGAATGGATCGACCGGGATCGCTGTCGGTATGGCCACCAGCGTCCCTCCGCACAACCTCGCGGAAGTCGCCACAGCGGTCCAGCTGCTGATCGATAACCCGGATGCCAGCGTCGATGAAATCATCGAGGTTCTCCCCGGTCCCGACTTCCCGACCGGCGGCGTAATCTGCGGTCGGTTCGGCGTGCGGCAAGGTTACCAGACCGGTCGCAGCACTCTGACCGTCCGGGCGAAGATTGAGTTCGAGACCGAGAAGAACACCGAAGTCATCGTCGTTAAAGAAATCCCGTACTTCGAAAACCGCGACCGCATTAAGGAGAAGCTGGAAGAGCTGATCCGCGATGACAAGATCAAGGGGATCTCGCGCGTCGTCGACTACACCGACCGCAAGACGCCGACGTGGCAAGTGCGTCTGCACATCTATTTGAAGCGTGACGCCGACCGCGAAGTCGTGCTGAACTTGCTGTATAAGTATTCGCCGCTACAAACCACGGTCAGCGTGATCTTGCTGGCCCTCGTTGGCAACCGCCCGCAGACCCTCAATATCCGGGAGATGCTGCAGGAGTTCATCCGCCACCGCGTGACGGTCATCCGCCGCCGCACCGAGTTCCTGCTCGCGGAATCCCGCAAGCGCAAGCACACGGTCGAGGGCTTGCTGATTGCTCAGATCGACATCGATCTCATCATCGCCACGATCCGCAACTCCCCCAGCCGCAGCGAGGCCAAGGTCCGGTTGCAGGCGATTCAGATCGATGGCGGCCTGATCGAGCGCGCCCTGGGGCCCGTCGGCTATTCGATGTTCCAGGACGAGCAAGGGGTCTTCGAGGCCTATTCCCTCTCCGCGAACCAGACCGAAGCCATCGTCAGCATGCAGCTCGGCTCGCTCGCCAACTTGGAGCGGGAGAACCTGCAAGGCGAGCACAACTCGCTGCTCGATTCGATCGGCGGTCATCTCAAACTGCTGTCGGACGAGGGGCACATCCTCTCGCTGATTCGCGGTGAGATGGACGACATGAAGTCTAAGTACGCGGCCCCGGGGCGCACCGAGATCAGCGAAGAAGAGCTGACCGATGTCGACAAGGATTCGCTGATCACCGAAGAGCCGATGGTCGTGACACTGTCGCAGCGGGGCTACATCAAGCGGACCCCGCTGATGACGTACCAGTCGCAGCATCGCGGGGGCAAGGGGATCGCCGGAGCGAAGAGCGACGACGAAGACCCGATCGAGCATCTGTTCGTGTCGAGCACGCACGCCTACCTGTTGTTCTTCACGAACCGGGGCCGCGTGTATTGGCAAAAGGTCTACGATTTGCCGCTACAAGGCCGGACCGCCAAGGGGCGGGCACTGGTCAACCTGCTGACCCTCAACGAGGGGGAAAAGGTCCAGGACTGCATCGACGTTCGCGAGTTCGTCGACAACCAGTTCCTGCTGATGGCCACGAAGAACGGCATCGTCAAGAAGACAGCCTTGTCCGCCTATAGCCGTCCCA